>Ga0207650_10003153_pt1 | contig 11360 bp, 10 predicted proteins | sample KBSS63metaG_FD_184325 | JGI IMG/M metagenome (GOLD analysis project Ga0207650, IMG submission 184325) | Switchgrass rhizosphere microbial communities from Kellogg Biological Station, Michigan, USA - KBS S6-3 metaG (SPAdes) (version 2) | ecosystem: Host-associated > Plants > Roots > Rhizosphere...
GCAGGGGTCCGTTCCTTTCACGACGGTGAAGCCCATCGGCTCGAGCTCGGCGCGGGTCCGGACGACGACCACCTCGCGCTCGTGGAGGATTCGCCACGTCGCCCTGCCCGATCGCAAGCGAATCGGCGGCAGGCTCAGTCGCAGGTCGTGCTCGTACGCATACGGCACCTGGACCTCGTCGCCCTGGCCGTCCCACCAGAGGATGGACAGGTCGCCCACGCCGAGGATGGCGCGCAGCTGGTCGCCGACCAGGTCGATGATGGCGATGAAGTCCAGCCCGGCGATCAGGCCCTGCTGGATGCTGTCGACCACCGCCAGCACGGTGTTGCGCTGCTCGATTTCCTTGGCCTGATGAAGGGCGGCGAGCCGGGCGACTTGCGCGACGGCCTCCTGCTCGGCGAGCGCCGCGACCAGATCGCGCTGAGCGGTGTCGAGCCGGCCCGACGCACCGTCGACATCGACGTAGAGGACGCCGAGCAGCCCACGCCCATCGAGCAGCGGCGCGACGATGCACGAGCGCTGCGCGACCTGCGGAGCGCCTTGCGGGCCATGGCGCAGGCGGGCGCGACGGCTGCGTCGCGCCTCGTCGATCCAGGGCGTGATCGCCGTGCGCAGCTCGGCGGCGTCCTCACCGGCGGGCAGCTTCGCAGCGGCGATGGCGAGGCCTTCGGTGCCGTCGAGCAGGAGGAGGACGCGGCTCGCGCCCGTCAGCGCGGCGACGCGCTCGACCAGTTGCCCGGGCCTCGCCAGTTCGGTCGCGCCGCCGTCGTCATGCGGATCGGCCCGCGCGACGTCGCGTCGATCGGCGCCGGCACGCGGTGCGCGCCGTCGCGGCGCGGCGGCCGACGGGCGCTGCCGCGGCCCGCTCCGCATGCTCCGCGTCTGCTTGCTCTTCGGACCCGGCATGACTGCTCGTCCCCGCGGCGACGTGACCGAGCTCCTTCGGACGAAGGAGCGGCCGCAGTCTACAGGCGCACCGACGCTCCGACCGCACGTCGGGGGACGGACGGCGCCAGCGTTTGGCGCACCGAACTCCCTGGCTCAGGCAGCGACCGGTTCCGCCGCCGCCGCTCGGGCGCCATCGGTCCACCCTTTCGCCTCGCGCAGCCGTTCGACCGCGCGCCGCATCGTCAGATGAAGGACGTCGCGCTGCGCGTGGCTGCCGCCGAGGCGGTGCGCCTGCGCCGGCAGGCTGGCGAGCAAGGTGACCGCCAGCAGGTCGTCGCCGCGGCCGAAAGCGGCCAGGGCGCGGCACGCGGCGAGCCCGAGCAGTCGCGTCGTCTTGCCGTGGCGGGTCGGCCGCGAGTACGCCGTTCGCAGGGCGCGAACGAGCTGGTCGACGCGCCGCCAGTCGCGTGCGCCGACGAAAGCCAGCATCGCGTGCAGGTCGCTGAAGCTGCAGAACGCATCGTCGATGTGAGGCGCCCACGCGTCGGCCAGCTCGAGCCAGCGGCCGCGGGTGTCGCAGCCGGCGAGCTCGATGCGCCAGAGCAGCGCCGACGCGTCGATCAGGTCGGCGACGGCGTCCGAGCAGCCGGCACGAACGTGGTGGTGGTAGATGTCCAGTGCGCGCTCCGGCCGCCCGAGCCCGATCTGGAACAGGCCGCGATGCCACCCGCAATGGGTCGCGACGAAGGTGTCGTTGGCCCAGCCCTCGACGTGATCGGCGAGCCAGCGCTCGCCCGCCTCGGGGCGGTCGGTCATCTCGAAGACATGGGCCATGACGTGATGTGCACGCGCATCGAGCGGATCGAGCGCGAGGGCGGCCCGGGCGTTCGCCTCCGCCTCGTCGTGGCGGCCGTTCTCCACCAGGCCGAAGGCATGCATGGCGAGAACGGTGTGGTAGCCGGGCAGGTCGACCGACCAGGACGGCAGGACCGCCGCGACCCGTTGGCTCATGCCGCCGACGTCGCCACTGACATAATCGAGCGAGTGCGCCGCCTGCAGCGCGAGCGCATCGCGCGGCTCGATGCGGAGCAGGTCGCCGAGAGTGGCCCGCGCCGCGTCGAAGTCGTCGTGATCGAGGAGCGCCGCGATCGCGGCGACATGGAGGCGCTCGCGGTCGTTGGCCGGCAGCGCGGCGGCACGCGCGAGCGTCGGGCGCGCCATCGCGACCCGGCGCGGGTCGCGGCTGCAGACGAGCAGGTAAGCCTGCAGGACGTGCGCCATCACGAAGCCCGGCGCTTCCTGCAACGCAAGCGCCAGCGACACGTCGGCGCCGACCCGCCAGCCCTGATAGGCGTCGAGTGCGCGCTCGAACGCGACCAGCGCAGCGGGCTCGGCGCCGGAGACCGAGCAGCCGCGATGGTCGACGCGGCTCACGGCGACGCCCCCATCGTCGTACTCGCCGCCGGCGCGATGTTGAGGTTCATGCGGAACAGGTTGCCCGGATCGAAGCGCCGCTTCAGGGCCTGCAGGCGCGGATGGTTGCCCGCGTAGCTCGCGGCGACCCGCTCGCCTTCGTCTTCGGTCAGGAAGTTCACGTAGCCGCTGCCGGTCGCGTGCGGCGCGGCGGCGCTGAACGCGGCCCGCGCCCAGTCGCGCACGCGCCCGTCGTCGGCCGGATCCGACCAGCGCCCGTGCACGTTCATGATGAAGCGCGCGTCGCGCGCGACGAACGCCGTCGCGTCGGCCGGCACGCGCGCCATCGCGCCGCCGAGCTGGGCGACGAAGATCTCGCACTCGGCGCCGGGCAGGTTGGCTGCTGCGCCGATCACCTGGTCGATCGCGGCATCGCTCAACCGGTTGAAGTTGTTCGTCTTCCAGTAGTTGCGACCACCCGCCGAGAGCAGAGGATCGAAGGCGCCCTGGAAGCCGGCGTAAGGCATCGGCCCCAGCGCGACCGCGATCGGGTCGCCGAAGCGTTCGACCGGTGCGGCGGCGCGCTTGCCCGCTTCGATGTCGCCGGCGTAGACGATCGGGAAGATGACGACCTCGGTGCCGTGCGCCGACTCGGGCAGGAACGGCAGCGGCGGCGCCTTGCGCAACACCGTCCAGACGCTCAGCGCGTCGGGCGCGGTGGCGCAGAAGTCGCGCCAGGCGCGCAGGACCTGGCGCGCCTGCGCGAACGGGTAGACGACGAAGCCGGCATAGACCTCGGGGCCGACCGGATGGAGGGCGAACTCGAACGAAGTGACGACGCCGAAGTTGCCGCCGCCGCCGCGCAGGGCCCAGAACAGCTCGGGCTCCTCGCGCGCCGATGCCGTGCGCATCGAGCCGTCGGCCATGACGACGCGCGCGCTCAGCAGGTTGTCGATCGTCAGGCCGTGCAGGCGCGTCAGCCAGCCGAAGCCGCCGCCGAGCGTGAGGCCGGCGACGCCGGTGGTCGAGTTGATGCCGAGCGGCGTCGCCAGGCCGTGCGCCTGCGCGGCCGCGTCGACGTCCTTGAGCAGCGCGCCGGCGCCGACTCGCGCCGTGCGCTTGGCTGCGTCGACGTCGACCGCGCGCATCGCCGAGAGGTCGATCGTCAGGGCGCCGTCGGCCACGGCGTTGCCGGCGATGTGATGGCCGCCGCTGCGCACGCTGAGCAGCATGCGGTGCTCGGCCGCGAAGCGGACCGCCGCCTGCACGTCGCTCTCGTTCAGGCAGCGGGCGATCATCGCCGGGCGGCGATCGACGGTGCCGTTCCAGACCTTGCGCGCGTCCTCGTAGCCGGCGTCGCCGGCGGTGACGAGCCCGCCGCTGATCCGCGCGGCGAGCGTCTCGACATCGGCGCCGCGAAGCTGGCGAACGTCGCGGTCGAGCGTAAAGTAGGTCACTGAGTTCATGTGATGCTCTGTGCGGTGAGTGAAGAAGGCGCCCCTCGCTGTCTTGTCGAGGGGTGAATTCATTCTTCGGCGCCGTCCCTTCGCGCGCACGACCCGGCGTCGTGGCGACTTGCTCTTCCGTCCGCCATTGCAGGCGCGCGCTCGCGAACCTTGACCGAGCGTCCTGCCAGCCTGACCGAAACACCGGATCGCACTGAATGGACCACGACACGCTCTCCGACGTCCTGCGCAACGTTCGCCTGCGCGGCGCCGTCTTCTTCTCGGTCAGCGGCAACAGCGGATGGGTTGCCGAAGCGCCGCCGGCGCGGCAGATCGCGCCGCTCCTGCTGAACGGCGTCGAGCACGTGATGGAGTACCACGTCGTCGCCGCGGGCACGTGCTGGGCTGCCATCCCGGGCGGGCCGTCGGTGCAGCTCGGCGCCGGCGACGTGGTCATGTTCCCGCACGGCGACGCGCACGTCGTCTCGAGCGCGCCGGGCATGCGCGGCCAGGTCGATCTCGACTGGTTCGCGCAGGTCGCCGGCGAGCGCTGGCCGGTGCAGGTCACCTACGACGGCCTCGACGTGAGGCGCGCGCCGCCACCGGAAGACGGCGCCGACACGACGGTCGTCTGCGGGTTCATCGGCTGCGACCTGCAGCCGTTCAATCCGATGATCGAGGCGCTGCCGAGGATGCTGCACCTTCGCTCCGGCAGCGAGGACGCATGGATAACGCAGTTCACGAAGCAGGCGATCTTCGAATCGCGCGCGCAGCGGCCGGGCGGCGAGGCGATGCTCGCGCGCATGAGCGAGATGATGTTCGTCGACGCGGTGCGGCGTTACGCCGACGCCTTGCCCGAGCAGAGCGCAGGCTGGCTCGCCGGCCTGCGCGACCGCTTCGTCGGCAAGGCGCTGGCCCTCGTGCACGAGAAGCCTGCGCACGACTGGACGATCGACGAGCTCGGCCAGCGCGTCGGCCTGTCGCGCTCGGCGCTGCACGAGCGCTTCGTGCAACTGCTCGGCGTGGCGCCGATGCAGTACCTGGCGCAGTGGCGCATGCAGACCGCGGCGCGGCTGCTGCTCGAGACGCGCTCGACCGTCGCCGCGATCGCGCTCGACGTCGGCTACGACTCCGAGGCTGCGTTCGCGCGCGCTTTCAAGCGTGTCGTCGGCAAGCCTCCCGCCGCCTGGCGGCGCGAGCGCGGAGGCGACCCGGACTGACGCAACGTCGCTTGTATCCAACTGCACCGGGGCGCCGCGTGCGGATCTTCACGTCGAGTGCCCGGCGCGACGCGCACGACGCCGAGGCCTTCCTACGATGACGGCTCCCTTCGACTGGAGAACTCGCCATGCCTTGGCGCAACGGCCCGCATGCGCGGGCATCCGCAGGCGACGCCGAAGGCGAACGCCTGCCGCGGGCGATCGCCGCCCGCCTGGCGCGCGCCGGCTGCATCGCCGCCGTGCCCGCTTCGACCGCCGCGACCGCGGCCGCCAACCAGCCGCATCACGCCGCGCGGCAAGCGCCTCCCGATCGCTGGTCGCGGGAGGTTTTCGAGCTGGTCGAATGGCGCCGTTTCGAGGCCGTCGTCGGGGCGCTGTTCGCGCAGGCCGGATTCGAGACCCGGGCGCAGGCGCACGGCGCCGGCGGCGGTCTCGACATCTGGCTCTACTCGATCAACCATGCGGATGGCGACGCGCCGGTCAGCATCGTCCACTGCAGGCAGTGGATGCGCCAGAAGGTCGGTGTCACGGAAGTGCGCGGGCTGCGCGGCGTGATGGCGCAGCACGCGATCGTTCGCGGCCAGTTCGTGACGACCTCCGACTTCAGCGCCGACGCGCGCGAGTTCGCCGAGGGCAACGGCATCGACCTCCACGACGTCGACGGCCTGCTGCGCCTGATCGCGACCCGTCCTCCGAAGCAGCAGGAGGCGCTGCTGCGCGTCGCCTTCGAAGGCGAATGGTGGCGGCCGACGTGCGCGAGCTGCGGCATCAAGCTCGTCGAGCGCACGGCGCGGCAAAGCGGGCGCGCGTTCTGGGGCTGCGAGAACTTCGCGCGCGGCTGCAAGACGCAGATGGCGATGCGCTTCTAGGCTCGAGCCGAGGGAGGTACCGAAGCGCTCGGGCCGCCTTTCCCCGCTGCGATTAATGTGAATCGTTCGTATTCGCAAAACGACTGCTAAGATCGACGTCTCCCCCTTATCAGGAGTCTCGATGAAGCCGCTTCTTTCCATCGCTGTCCTCGGCGCAGCCAGCATGTTCTCCGTCCACGCCTTCGCCAAGGCGGACTGCAAGGCCTATCCCAAGAACGAGTGGATGAGCGAAGCCGATGCCAAGGCCAAGATCCTGGCCCAGGGCTACACCATCAACAAGTTCAAGGTCGACGGCAACTGCTACGAGATCTACGGCAAGAACAAGGAAGGCAAGAAGGTCGAGATCTACTACGACGCCAAGACGCTCGAGCCGGTCAAGTCCGAGATCGAAAAATAGCCGGATGCCGGACTCCCATTCACGGGAGAACGGTCCGGATGGCCGCGTCGCCGCATGGGACGCGGCCGTTCGCCTTCTGCACTGGTCGCTCGCCGCGCTGGTCCTGCTCGACTTCTTCATCGACGACGGCGGCTTGCTGCACCGCAACCTCGGCTACGCGGCCGCCGGCGTCGTCGTCGCACGATGGCTTTGGGGGATGCTTGACGGCGGCATCGCCGCTGTCGCGACGCCGAAGCCCTCGCTGCGAGCCACCTTGTCGTACCTGCGTCTCGGCACGCCGCGCACGCCCGGGCACGACCCGCTCGGCCTCTGGATGGTCTGGCTGCTGTGGTTGCTGGTGCTGCTACTCGGCGTCACCGGATGGATGAGCCGGCTCGACGCGTTCTGGGGCGATGACCGCCTCCACGACATTCACGCCTGGCTCGCAGATGCGCTGCTGATCGGCGTGGCCGTCCACCTGACGGGAATCGTCGCCATGAGCTGGCGCTGGCGCGAGAACCTGGTCGGCGCGATGTTCACCGGCCGCAAGCGTCCGATCGACCGCGCCGAATAGCGCGGAGCCGGGCTCGATTCGCACTCGCGCGGACTGTCGCGCCCGCGCTCGCTCGCGTACGATGGAGCGATGTCCGACATGCTCGCACTCTCGGCCTCGCTTCCCGAGGTGGCTTTCGCACCGGGCGAGATCGTGCTCCGCGAAGGCGGGTCCGCCGGCGCGCTCTGGATCCTGGTGTCGGGCGCGTTGAAGGTGACCAAGTGCGGCGTCGTCGTCAACAGCGTCACCCGTCCGGGCGCGCTGGTCGGCGAGATCTCGGTCCTGCTCGACACCGTCAACGGCGCGACCGTCGAGGCGACCCGGCCGAGCGTCCTGCGTCTCGCCGCCGACGGCAAGGCGCTGCTCGGCAGCGACCCGAAGATCACCCAGCTCGTCGCCATCGGCCTGGCCGAGCGGCTCAATTTCGTCACGACCTACCTGGTCGACCTGAAGCAGCAGTACGGCGACGCGCCCGGCCTGACGATGGTCTCCGATGTGCTCGCCCGTCTCGCCGATCGCCAGGTCCCTTGCGCCAAGCCGGGCTCGGCGCGCGACCCCGAGCCCGAGTACTAGACCCCTAGAACAGCGTCCGCTCCGGCGCGCGCTCGGCCGCCAGGCTCAGGCTCTCGTTGCCCATCAGCGATCGCCACGACGCGGTCCCGCCGTCCAGATCGATGTCGACATGGCACGGCACCGGGCCGATCTGGCGGCCGGCGTTGAATACCCACGTCGGGCCGATGCGGTCGGCCCACGAGCCGGCGGGCTTGAACGGCGACTCGTGGACGTGGCCGGTGAGGACCAGGTCCGGCTCGTGCTCGACGATCCAGCCGTTGAGGTCGGCGTCGCCGTAGTGGCGCTTGCCGGTCCAGCAGGTCGGCGATCCGAGCGGCGGCCAGTGGTAGACCCAGATCCAGCGCTTCGGCCTGCGCGCGGCATCGGCCGCGAGCTGGGCGGCGACGTCGGCACGGCCGAGCGGACCGTCCCACCACGGGCAGATCGTCACCAGCGTGTCGCCGCAGGTCAGCGAGTCGCCATCGGTCGGCACGCCTGCAGCGCGTGCCTCGGCGAGCCACAACGCCGCCTGCTCCCCTTGCGCGTCGGGGCCGGTGAGGTCGTGGTTGCCCGAGCCGATGACGACCCGGCCGGCGGCCTGCAGCAAGGCGAGGTAGCGAAGGATGACGACCGATTGGGCGTCGAGCGAGACGGTCGAGCTGATGTCGAGCTGATCGCCGGCCAGGACCACGAGGTCGAACGTCGGCGCCGACCGGACCACCCAGTCGAGCTGCGGAAGCGTGTAGTGAAGATCGGAAACCAGCAGGATGCGCACGATGCCGAGGGCTGCGAAGGGGTCGAGCGAAGGCGGTCGTGCCGGCGCCGCACGATTCAGTGCAAGGAGTGCGCCAGAAGCGAAGCCTCGAAACGGGGCGCCGTGCCCGGAAACGTGGCGCGTCAGCCGCGATCCGCCATCGGCGCCGGTAGCTCGGCCAGCACGCGCTGCATCGAAGGATCGCCGGCGCCGTGTCCCGCGGCGAACAGGGACGCGGCCACCGCCCGCTCGCGGGCGTCGATCAGGGCGATGAATTCCTGCGCGCCCTTCATCGCCCGGAACACGTCGAAGCCCGCTTCCAGCGAGCGCTGCACCTCGGCCAGCCCTGCCGCTCTCGCCGGGCCGCGCATCAGGCGCAGCGCGTTACGCAGCATCGGCTTGCGCGTGACGCGGTCGAGTTGCGCGGCGATCTGCAGCGTCAGCTCGATCTGGCGCTCCCGCTCGGGCGCGCGACCGACGCCTTGCCAGGCCCGGACGTAATCGATCGGCGCGACCGGCCCATTGGGCAAAAGCAGCGCGGTCTCGGTGTCGAGCGTTTCGGACAGCGCGTGCAGCTCGGCCAGGATCACGACAGTCTCGGCGACCTCGTCCGGGAACAACCGCGCAATCGCCGGCGCGACGCGGGCGAACTGGGCGTCGCGCGTCGTGAAGTCGCCGGGGCCGTAGAGCTCGGCGAGGAAATAGCGCGCCGCGGCGCCGTAGCGCGTGCTCGCGAGCAGATCGGCATACGTGAGCGAGAAGCGTCGCTGCTGGAACGCCTTCAGCTCGGTCACCCGCGCGGGCAGGCCCGGCAGCGCGGCGCGGCGTTGTCGCTCCGCGTCGACGACGCTCAGGTGGGCAGCGATCCCGTCGGCAAGCGCGGACATCGGTGGCCGAGCCCGTCGCGCTGCCGACCGCCAATCGGATCGGCGCTCAGGTCTTCGCCGCCAGGCCGAGCCGCTCGATCAGCGCCTTGTCCTTGACGAAGGTGTCGCGCGCCCACTGCGCGTAGTCGTCGCCGCTGCGATACCACGCGTCCTGGTTCAGCTGGTCGAGCAGCTCGATGTGGCGCGGCTCGTCCATCGCCTTCTTGAACGCGTCGTGCAAGGCCTTGGCGACCGCCGGATCCATCCCCTTCGGCCCGACCAGCCCATACGGCGATGTCGACACGACGTTGTAGCCGAGCTCCTGCGCCGTCGGCACGGTCGGCCAGCGCCTGGTGCGCTTCTCGCCGAAGGTGACGAGCAGGCGCAGCTGCCCGCTCTCGACCAGCTTGTCCCAGCCCGACGCATCGCTCTGCGCCATGACATGGCCGCCGAGCACGGCCTGGGTCAGGTCGGCGTTGCCCTTGAACGGGATGTGGTTCAGGGTGACCTTGGCGTTGCCCGCGAGCTCTTCCATGAGCAGGTGCGGCGACGTGCCGACGCCGGTCGAGCCGTAGTCGATCTTGCCCGGGCTCTTGCGGGCGGCGTCGATGTACTCGTTGAAGGTCTTGAACGGCGAGTCGGCGCGCACGGTCAGGCCGAAGGTGTAGCCCGAGACGCCCATGATGAAAGTGAAGTCCTTGAGCGGATCCCACGGCACCTTCTGCATGTGCGGCAGGCGCAGCATCCCCATCGGGTACTGCGAGATGGTGTAGCCGTCGGCCCGCGCCGTCAGCGCCATCGTCCCCGGCCCGTTGGTGCCGCCGCCGCCCGGCTTGTTCTCGACCACGATGTTCTGGCCGAGGTGCTTGCCCGCCAGCTCGGCCAGCAATCGATGATGTCGATCGGTCGAGCCGCCCGGCGGCCAGGGCACGATCAGCGTGATCGGCTTGTTCGGAAACGCCTGGGCGCGCGCAGCGCCGAACGGCAGCGCGAGGGCCGCGCCGGCAGCCAGGACCGTGCGCCGGCGCAGCGCGCTCGACGATGACACTTCGGCTCGCGAGCCGGTCGGGGAAGGAATGTGCTTGCTCATCTTGTCTCCGGGATTTCTTGTGCCGGCGACTATAGAGATTTCTCCATCTCCTTCAGCATCCGGTCGAGACGATCCTTGAGCTTCTCCGTCGAGAGCTTCTCGCGGAAGCGCTCGACCATCAGCGGCAGTGCGAACGGGCTGGGCACCTCGAGCTCGCAGAAGACGACGCGCTGCTCGCGCATGCGCCGCAGCACCTCGCGCAAGCGCTTGATGTCGAGCTCCTGGCTGAGCACCTCGCTCTCGGCCTGGCCAAGCAGTCGGTTGTCGGCGTCGTACTTGCGAAAGACCTCGTAGAACAGCGAGCTCGACGCCTGTAGCTGCCGGGTTGACTTCGGCTGGCCCGGGAAGCCCTGGCTGATCAGGCCCGAGACTCGCGCGATCTCGCGGAAGCGCCGCCGCGCCAGCTCGCTCGAGTTGAGGCTCGCGAGCACGTCGTTCAAGAGGTCGCCCTCCTCGAACAGGCTCTGGTCGACGAGCGGTGTCGGATCGACGGGCCGCGCCGAGAGCAGCTCGAGGCCGTAGTCGTTGATGACGATCGAGAAGGTGTTCGGCATGTCCTTCGAGAGCCGCCAGGCGAGCAGGCTGCCGAGGCCGATGTGCGCGTTCCTGCCCGCGAACGGATAAAGGAACAGATGCTGGCCTTCGCGCGACTCGAGCCGCTCGATGAGCAGCGTCTTCGGCGTCGGGATGCGCGAGAGGTGCATCTGGGTCTCGAGCATCGGCCGCGCCGCCTCGAGCTCGGGGTCGAAGAAATCGCCCTGGGCAGCGTCGGCGAGCACCTCTAGCACCGAATCGGCGAGCTCGCTCGAGAGCGGCATCTTGGCGCCGGCCCAGGCGATCATGAACGCCTTCTTGCCGTCGGCGCGACGCACGTACGCGGTCATCTCCTCGGCACGCACGAACTCGAGCGTGCGGCCGGCGAAGACGAAGCAGTCGCCCTTCTTCAGGCGCGCGACGAAGCCCTCCTCGACCACGCCGATGCGGCCGCCCGAGAGGTACTTCACCTGCATCGACGAATCGCTGACGATGGTGCCGACGTTGAGCTTGTGGCGGCGCGCGATCGCCCTGTTCGGCACCCGGTAGACGCCGTCGGCGCCGGCGACGACGCGGTGGTACTCGGGATACGCGTGCAGGCTGTCGCCGCCCTTGACGACGAAGTCGAGCGCCCACTGGAACTCGGCGCGGGCGAGCTTCCGGTAGGCCCAGGCGCCCTTCACTTCCTCGTACATCGCCTCGGCTGTGAAGCCGCCGCCGATGGCGATCGTCACCAGGTGCTGGACCAGGACGTCGAACGGCTTGTCGTGGGTCGCGCGCTTCTCGATTCGCCCTGCCAG
>Ga0207650_10003160_pt1 | contig 11346 bp, 6 predicted proteins | sample KBSS63metaG_FD_184325 | JGI IMG/M metagenome (GOLD analysis project Ga0207650, IMG submission 184325) | Switchgrass rhizosphere microbial communities from Kellogg Biological Station, Michigan, USA - KBS S6-3 metaG (SPAdes) (version 2) | ecosystem: Host-associated > Plants > Roots > Rhizosphere >...
AACTCGCCTAGACGTTCTAAGATGCACCAATGTGTTCAGCTTGGCGAATCGAAGAATGATACAGATCAGTGCCCTGCCCGCCTTCACCGATAACTACATCTGGTTGTTACGCAACCCTGCCACCCAACGCTGCGCCGTGGTCGACCCCGGCGATGCCGCGCCGGTGCTTGCCTGGCTGAAACAAAACCCCGAGTGGGCTCTCAGCGACATCCTGATCACTCACCACCACCATGACCACGTCGGCGGTGTCGAACAGCTGAAAAAGGCCTCCGGCGCCACGGTCTACGGCCCGGCCAACGAACAGATCCCGGCGCGGGACGTCGCCCTGCAGGACAACGATCGCCTCTCGGTGCTCGGCTGGAACTTCGACGTATATAGCGTGCCCGGACACACCCTCGGTCATATCGCCTTCTATCACCAGGGCGTGCTGTTTTGCGGCGACACCCTGTTCGCCGCCGGCTGCGGCCGCCTGTTCGAGGGCACGCCGCAGCAGATGCACACCTCCCTTGAGCGTCTGGCCGCGCTGCCCGCCGACACGTTGGTGTACTGCACCCACGAATACACACAAAGTAACCTCAAGTTTGCCCAAGCGGTGGAACCGCACAATGCCGATATCGCCGAGCGCGTCGAAAACGTGCGCCAATTAAGGGCTCGCGGCGAAATGACGCTGCCCTCCACACTGGCCCTGGAATTGCGCACCAACCCCTTTTTACGTACCACCGAAACATCTGTTAAACAAAAAGCGGACGAACGGAATGGGCGCGACAACCGCGCTGGGGCCGAGGTGTTTGCTAGCTTGAGGGCATGGAAAGATACGTTCTAACGGGACGCAATCTGATACGTAATTTCTGAATGGTTGACCGGAACCGAAGCGCTTTCTAGAATCGCCCGACATTTTTGCCCGGAACTTACTTCCAGCCAATGTCGTCATCTATTCGTAAATCCAACCATTCAGACGCATTGACCCGCCTGGCTCAAGCTGTGGCGGTGGGCGTCTGCGCAACGCTGGCGGGCTGCCAATCGACAAATTTCGCCGCACAATCCACCGTGCAACCCAAACCGAATCTTGCCGCCAAGATCAAGCAAAAACCCATCTGGCTCTCAGAGAAGCCTACCCCCGAAGTGCCCCAGGATGTCTGGGAACGCATGCGCCGGGGTTTTCAATTGCAGGACAACCTCGGCGTCAACCCACGCATCGAGCAACAGCGCCTGTGGTTCGCCAGCAACCCGTCGTTCCTGGAAAACGCAGGGGAACGCGGCAGTCTCTACATCCATTACATCGTCGAACGCCTTGAAGAACGCAACATGCCCCTGGAGCTGGCACTGCTGCCGGTGATCGAAAGTGCCTACAACCCAATGGCCTATTCGCGCAGCGATGCGGTCGGCCTGTGGCAGTTCATCCCGTCCACCGGGCGCTACTTCAACCTGCGCCAGACCCGCGCCTACGACGGCCGCCGCGATATCACCGCCTCCACCACCGCCGCCCTGGACTACCTGACCCGTCTGCACGATATGTTCAACGGTGACTGGCTACTGGCGCTGGCTGCCTATAACGCTGGCGAGGGTACGGTGAGCCGGGCCATCGAGCGCAACGAAAAGCTCGGCCTGCCTACCGACTACTGGAACCTGCCCCTGCCCCAGGAAACCAAGGACTACGTGCCCAAGTTCCTGGCGCTGTCCCAAGTGGTGTTGGCGCCCGAGGCCTACGGCGTCAACCTGAACCCGATTGCCAACACGCCGTACTTCGAAGTGGTTGAAGTCAAGCAAAGCATGGACTTGTCCAGGGTCGCCGCGCTGGCGGAAATCGATGAGGACGAACTGTTCCAGCTCAACCCGGCCCTGAAACAACGCACCACCCTGGATGGCCCGCAGCATCTGTTGGTACCCAGTTCCAAGGCACAATTGCTCACCAGCACGCTGTCGACGATGAAGCCGGAAGAATTGCTGGCCATGCGCCCGAAAAAACAGGTGTTCGACGAAGTCGAGAACGCACGTGTGGCCGGGCGTACCCGTAGCTACAAAGTGCGCAACGGCGACAACCTCACGCTGATCGCCAAGGCCAACAAGGTCGACGTGCATGACCTGCAACGCTGGAACCAGCTCAACGGCCAGGCACTCAAGGTCGGCCAGACCCTGGTGATGCAGGACACGCGCCGCGCCGCGGCCAGCAGCAAGAAACCGGTGCAGTACAAGGTCAAGAAAGGCGATTCACTGTACATCGTCGCCAAGCGCTTCAACGTCGAGATGCAACATCTCAAGCGTTGGAACCCGCGTACCGGCCAGGCATTGAAGCCGGGCCAGATGCTGGTGGTTTCCGGGCCGCGCTAAGACTTCGAGAACACTGGCGAGCTAATGTGGGAGGGGGCACCCCGATAGCGGTGTATCAGCCAGCGAATCTGGTGACTGACAAACTGCTATCGGGAGCAAGCCCCTCCCACATTGGACCTACATCGTCCCACCGGCTTTTTCCAACCGGAACAAGCTGTTACTGTACCGATCACAAAGCCCAAGCCGCCTGGATCGGATCTCTGACTTGAAGCGTCCCCTCCTTCTACTAATAAGTCTGGCCTTGAGCTTTTGCGCGAACGCGACGATTACCGAGAGCCACGGTTATACGCAGTTCGGCGTGCTCAAGTACCCGGCCAAATTCACCCACTTCGATTGGGTTAACCCTGCGGCGCCGAAAGGCGGGACTTTGCGGGTCATGGCATTTGGCACCTTCGATACGCTCAACCCTTACACATTCAAGGGCTCCAGCCCGGTTTCCACGCCCAATTTCCTGCAATACGGCGTGAATGAGCTGAACGAACCGCTGATGGTCGGCACCGGCCAATACGCGCCCTCGGGCGATGAGCCGACGTCCAGTTACGGGCTGATCGCGCAGTCGGTGGAATACAGCGAAGACCGCAGTTGGGTGGTGTTCAACCTGCGCCCGCAAGCACGCTTTCACGACGGCAAGCCGATCACCGCCGATGACGTGGCATTTTCCTATCGCACCTTGCTCACCGAAGGCCATCCGCAGTACCGCACCAACCTTCAGGAAGTGGCGCGGGTGGATGTGCTCAACCGTCACCGTATCCGCTTTGTGTTCAAGCGCGCCGGCAACCCGCTGCTGATCCTGCGCCTGGGCGAGTTGCCGGTACTACCCCAGCACTACTGGAAAAACCGCGACTTCAAGGCCACCACCTTTGAGCCACCGCTGGGCAGCGGGCCGTACCGCATCAGCAAAGTCACCCCCGGCCGGCAGCTGGTGTTCGAACGGGTCAAGGATTATTGGGGCAAGGACATGCCAGTCAACCAGGGCTTCTACAATTACGACAAGGTCGAAGTCGAGTTCTACCGCGACAGCGACGTGGCCTTCGAAGCCTTCAAGGCCGGTGAGTTCGACATTTACATTGAGCACCAGGCCAAAAACTGGGCCAACGGCTACAACTTCCCTGCGGTCAACCGTGGCGAAGTGATCAAGGCGCAGATCGCGCACCAGATCCCCACCCAGAGCCAGGGCCTGTTCATGAACACCCGGCGGCCCACCTTCAGCCAGACCCAGGTGCGCGAAGCCCTGGGCATGATGTTCGACTTCGAGTGGACCAACCGCACCCTGTTCAGCAATGCCTACAAACGCACGTTGAGCTACTACCCCAACAGCGAGTTCTCGGCGACTGGCGTGCCGGTGGGCCATGAATGGCTGATGCTCTCGCCCTACCGCGAGCAACTGCCGGCCAACCTGTTCACCCAGCCGTTCAGCCTGCCCCAGACCGATGGGCGCGGCATTCCTCGCGAAACCATGCGCCGTGCCCTGGCCCTACTGGGCGACGCAGGCTGGAAGCTGTCGGGCCAGCGCCTGGTCAATAAAGAAGGCCAGCCGCTGCGCTTCGAAATATTACTGGTCAACCCGAACCTGGAGCGCATCCTGCAGCCCTACGTCGAGAACCTGATCAGCATCGGCATCGACGCGCGCTTGCGCACCGTCGACCGTGCGCAGTACAAACAACGCCTGGATCAGTTCGACTTCGACATGATCCTGATCACCCTCAACCAAACCTTGAGCCCCGGCCTTGAGCAGTGGCAGTACTTCCACTCCAGCCAGGCCGCGATCAAAGGCAGCAAGAACTACGCAGGCATCGCCAACCCCATCGTCGATCACCTGCTGGAACAACTGCTGGCGGCGCAGACCCGCGAAGAACAACTGGCCGCCGGGCGCGCCCTGGACCGGGTGCTGCTGTGGCAGCACTACAGCATTCCCAATTGGTACCTCAACTATCATCGCCTGGCGTACCGCAACCGGTTCGCCTTTGTCACCACGCCGCCCTACAGCCTGGGCCTGAGCGCGTGGTGGCTGAAAGCTTCGGAGAAAGCCCAATGATGTATGTGCGCAACGCTCTGATCAGCACCCTCTTGCTGTGCGGCGCGGCCCAAGCGGCCCCGCAGCATGCGCTGACCCTATACAACGAACCGCCCAAATACCCGGCCAATTTCAAGCACACCGATTACGTCAACCCAGACGCCCCCAAGGGCGGTACGTTTCGCGAATCGAGCCTGGCCGGCTTCGACAGCTTCAACCCGTTTATCAGCAAAGGCGTGCCTGCCGACAATATCAGCCTGATCTACGACACCCTGGCCACCCAGAGCCTGGATGAACCCTTCACCGAATACGGCCTGGTGGCCGGCAAAATCGAAAAAGCCCCGGACAACAGCTGGGTGCGCTTTTACCTGCGCCCCGAGGCGCGCTTCCATGACGGCCACCCCATACGCGCCGACGACGTGGTGTTCAGCTTCCAGACCTTGATCAAAGATGGCACCCCGCTGTACCGCACCTATTACGCCGATGTCGACGAAGTGGTCGCCGAGGACCCGTTGCGTGTGCTGTTCAAGTTCAAACGCACCAACAACCGCGAATTGCCGCTGATCCTCGGCCAACTGCCGGTACTGCCCAAACATTGGTGGGCCACGCGCGACTTCACCAAGGGCAACCTGGAGTTCCCCCTCGGCAGCGGCCCTTATAAAGTGGCGCAGGTCCATGCCGGGCGCTCGGTGCGCTACGAACGGGTCAAGGATTACTGGGGCAAAGACCTGCCGATCAATAAAGGCCTGTACAACTTCGACCAGCGCATCACCGACTACTATCGCGATGCGACCGTGGCCCTGGAAGCGCTCAAGGCCGGGCAGTTCGATTACTGGGCGGAATTCAGCGCGAAGAACTGGGCGAATGCCTACAACGTGCCCGCCGTGACGCAGGGCCGCCTGATCAAGGAAGAGATCCCCAACGGCAACCCCACCGGCATGCAGGGCTTCGTGTTCAACATGCGCAAGCCAATGTTCCAGGATGTGCGCGTGCGCAAGGCCATCAGCCTGTTGCTGGACTTCGAATGGAGCAACAAGCAGCTGTTCAACGGCGCCTACACTCGCACTCGCAGCTATTTTGAAAACTCGGACATGGCCGCCACGGGCTTGCCCGGCCCCGACGAGCTGAAGATTCTCGAACCGCTGCGCGACAAAATCCCGCCGCAGGTGTTCACCGAAGCGTTCGAACCGGCCAAGACCGACGGCAGCGGCATGATCCGCGCCCAGCAGCGCGAGGCGTACCAGTTGTTGCAAGAGGCCGGCTGGAAGATCGTCGATGACAAGATGGTCGACACCACCGGCAAACCGGTCACCATCGAGTTCCTGCTGGCCCAGACCGAGTTCGAGCGCATCCTGCTGCCGTTCAAGCGCAACCTGGCGGACCTGGGCATCGACCTGGTGATCCGCCGGGTGGACGTGTCGCAATTCGTCACACGCCTGCGGTCGCGGGATTTCGACATGCTCGTGGGCAGCTTTCCGCAGTCTTCGTCGCCGGGTAACGAACAGCGCGAATTCTGGACATCCACCAGCGCCGACAAACCCGGCAGCCGCAATTACATGGGCCTCAAAGACCCGGCCGTCGATCAACTGGTGGAACAATTGATCGATTCCGACACCCGCGCCAGCCTGATTGCCCACGCCAAGTCTCTGGACCGCGTGCTGCAATTTGGCTACTACGTGATCCCCAACTGGCACATCAAGACCTTCCGCGTGGCCTATTGGAACAACCTCGGTCATCCAAAAGTGTCACCGCTGTACGACGTTGGCATCTCCACGTGGTGGAGCAAGCCCGACGTGCCCCCCGCAGTGGCCCCAGAACCCCAGACGAGCGCCGACACGGCGAGCGGAGGCGATTAAATGCTGGCCTATATTATTCGCCGCCTGTTGCTGATCATCCCTACGCTGTTCGGGATCCTGTTGATCAACTTTGTGATCATCCAGGCCGCCCCCGGCGGGCCGGTGGAACAGATGATCGCCAAGCTCGAAGGCTTTGACGGCGCCACCAGCCGCATCGCCGGAGGCGGTGCCGAAGTGGCGGTGGCCGGTTCCAGCTACCGCGGCGCCCAGGGCCTGGACCCGGCGCTGATCAAGGAAATCGAAAAAATGTACGGCTTCGACAAATCGGCGCCGGAACGTTTATGGATCATGGTCAAGAATTACGCCCGGCTGGATTTTGGCGACAGCTTCTTTCGTGACGCCAAGGTGATCGACCTGATCAAGGAAAAGATGCCGGTGTCCATCTCCCTCGGGTTATGGAGCACGCTGATCATGTACCTGGTGTCGATCCCCCTGGGCATCGCCAAGGCCACGCGCCATGGCAGCCATTTCGATGTGTGGACCAGTTCGGCGATCATCGTCGGCTATGCGATCCCGGCGTTCCTGTTCGCTATCCTGCTGATCGTGGTGTTTGCCGGCGGCAGTTACTTCGACTGGTTCCCGCTGCGCGGGCTCACGTCCAACAACTTCGACGAACTGAGTTGGGGCGCCAAGATCCTCGACTACTTCTGGCACCTGGCCTTGCCCATCACGGCGCTGGTGATCGGCAATTTCGCAACCATGACGTTGCTCACCAAAAACAGCTTTCTCGACGAGATCAACAAGCAGTACGTGGTCACTGCCAAGGCCAAAGGCCTGACCAACCACCGCGTGCTGTACGGCCATGTATTCCGTAACGCGATGCTGCTGGTGATCGCCGGTTTCCCCTCGGCCTTTATCGGTATTTTCTTCACCGGTTCCTTGCTGGTGGAAGTGATCTTTTCCCTCGACGGCCTGGGCCTGATGAGCTTTGAAGCGGCGATCAACCGCGACTACCCGGTGGTGTTCGGCACGCTGTTTATCTTCACCCTGCTGGGGTTGATCGTGAAACTGATCGGCGACCTCACCTACACCCTGGTCGATCCGCGCATCGACTTCGCCAGCCGGGAGCATTGAGATGAACCTGTCCCCCCTCAATCGCCGCCGCTTCGAACGTTTCAAAGCCAACAAGCGTGGCTGGTGGTCGCTGTGGCTGTTCCTGACGCTGTTCGTACTTAGCCTGGGCGCGGAGCTGATCGCCAACGACAAACCGCTGGTGGTGCACTACGACGGCGGCTGGTATTTCCCGGCGCTCAAGCGCTACCCAGAGACCACTTTCGGCGGCGAATTCCCGTTGGAGGCCAACTATAAGAGCCCGTATATCCGCGAACTGCTCAAGGCCAAGGACGCCTGGACCCTGTGGGCGCCGATCCCGTTCAGCTACCAGAGCATCAACTACGACTTGCGCGTGCCGGCCCCGGCGCCACCTTCTTCGGTGAACCTTCTGGGCACCGATGACCAAGGCCGCGACGTGCTGGCTCGGGTCATCTACGGCTTTCGCGTGTCGGTGTTGTTTGCCCTGACCTTGACCGTGCTCAGCTCGATCATCGGCGTGATCGCCGGGGCCTTGCAGGGCTTTTACGGCGGCTGGGTCGACCTCGCCGGGCAGCGCTTCCTGGAGATCTGGTCCGGCTTGCCGGTGTTGTACCTGCTGATCATCCTCGCCAGTTTTGTGCAGCCCAACTTCTGGTGGCTGCTGGGGATCATGCTGCTGTTCTCATGGATGAGCCTGGTGGACGTGGTGCGCGCCGAGTTCCTGCGCGGGCGCAACCTGGAATACGTGCGCGCGGCACGGGCGCTGGGCATGCAGAACGGCGCGATCATGTTCCGCCATATCCTGCCCAACGCCATGGTCTCGACCATGACCTTCATGCCGTTCATTCTCACCGGCGCCATCGGCACCCTCACCGCCCTGGACTTCTTAGGCTTTGGCTTGCCCGCCGGTTCACCGTCACTGGGCGAACTGGTGGCTCAGGGCAAATCCAACCTGCAAGCGCCGTGGCTGGGCATGAGTGCCTTTGCCGTACTGGCGATCATGTTGAGTTTGCTGGTGTTTATCGGCGAGTCCGCTCGCGATGCGTTCGACCCGAGGAAATGAGATGAATCAGGACAATCTGATCGAAATCCGCGACCTCAGCGTCGAGTTCGTCACCGGCGAGCACGTCCACCGGGTCGTCAATAACGTCAGCTTCGATATCAAGCGCGGCGAAACCCTGGCCCTGGTCGGCGAAAGCGGCTCGGGCAAGTCGGTGACCGCGCATTCGATCCTGCGCCTGCTGCCCTACCCGCTGGCCCGCCACCCCAGCGGCACCCTCTCATACGCTGGGCAAGACCTGCTGACGCTCAAGGAAAAGACCCTGCGGCATATTCGCGGTAACCGCATCGCGATGATCTTCCAGGAGCCGATGACCTCGCTGAACCCGCTGCACTCCATCGAAAAGCAGATCAACGAAGTGCTCGGCCTGCATAAGGGGCTCACCGGCAAAGTCGCGACCCTGCGCACCCTGGAACTGCTGGAACTGGTGGGTATTCCCGAACCGCACAAACGTCTCAAGGCCCTGCCCCATGAGCTTTCCGGTGGCCAGCGCCAGCGAGTGATGATTGCCATGGCGCTGGCCAACGAGCCGGAGCTGCTGATCGCCGACGAGCCGACCACCGCCCTCGACGTGACCGTACAACTGAAGATCCTGGAGCTGCTCAAGGAGTTGCAGGCGCGGCTGGGCATGGCGTTGCTGCTGATCAGTCATGACTTGAACCTGGTACGGCGCGTTGCCCATCGAGTGTGCGTGATGCAACAGGGCTGCATCGTCGAGCAGGCCGACTGCGAGACGTTGTTCCAGTCGCCGCAACACCCTTACACCCAGGAACTGCTGGCGGCCGAACCCAGCGGCGGCCCAGCCGATACCCAGATCGGGCCGCCGGTGCTGGAGGTCGATGACCTGAAAGTCTGGTTCCCGATCAAGAAGGGCTTTTTGCGCAGTACCGTCGACTACGTCAAGGCGGTGGACGGCATCAACTTCAGCCTGCCCCAGGGGCAGACCCTGGGCATCGTCGGCGAGAGTGGCTCGGGCAAATCTACTCTGGGCCTGGCGATCTTGCGCCTGATCGGCAGTAAAGGCGGGATCCGCTTCGAAGGTCAGCAACTGGACCGCCTGACCCAGCAACAGGTACGCCCCCTGCGCCGGGAAATGCAGGTGGTGTTCCAGGACCCGTTCGGCAGCCTCAGCCCGCGCATGTGCGTCAGCGAGATCGTCGGCGAGGGCCTGCGCATTCACCAGATGGGCACCCCGGCCGAACAGGAAGCGGCGATCATTGCCGCGCTCAAGGAAGTGGGCCTGGACCCGCAATCCCGGCACCGTTACCCGCATGAATTTTCCGGCGGCCAGCGCCAGCGCATCGCCATCGCCCGCGCGTTGGTGCTCAAGCCGCGCCTGATCCTGCTCGACGAGCCCACCTCGGCGCTGGACCGCACGGTACAACGCCAGGTGGTCGAATTGCTGCGCAGCCTGCAGGTCAAGTACAACCTGACCTATCTGTTTATCAGCCACGATCTGGCGGTGGTGAAGGCGCTGAGTCACCAGTTGATGGTGGTCAAGCATGGGCAGGTGGTGGAGCAAGGCGACGCGCGGACCATTTTTGCTGACCCACAGCATGCGTATACGCGGCAATTGCTGGAGGCGGCGTTTCTGGCACCCACCGGATGAAACGGCGTGAGGAGCCTGGCCCTGGCTGCCTCCTGCCGAGTTGACTGACACAAGCCACGCCATTGCAGGAACCACCTGCTACTGACGCACCGGCATCTCGCGGGATCATCGGGGTTTCCTCAACACGGAACCCCCTCATGGATGACTTTCAGCCCCTCGCCCTGGCGTGGGACGTCTCAAGCAAGGCGCGCAGCTGGTGCAGACGCTTATGGATGAAAACGACCCCGAGTCTTCAAACACACCGGCAACCGGGTATTTCGACCATCAACCGAAGGTCATCTATGTCATGGCGCCCGACTACGCATACCGGCGCAAAACCCTCATGCCTGTCGCCTCCGATACGCGCTGGTCGCGGCTGGCGCTGCTCGGCGAACACCTGGCGCTCGACATCTACGCCGATCAAAGCCTCAGCGTGTTGAGTGCATTGCAGGCCTACGCCATCAAGCGCCCGCGCAGCCAGATGCAGATCCGCGCGCTGGTCAAACGCCTGCGCCAATGGCCAGCTCCGGCGACGCCTGTCGTGCTGCCCACCGCGCGTTCGTTTAAAGAGCTGTACCGCTATCGACAGCATGTCGGTTATGGCCGGCGAACTGGATGCCACCTCCAAACACTGGCACTCCTCGGACAGGGCTATCAAATACCGGGAAATGGCCAAGCGGTTTCATTTGTTGGGGCAGATCAATACGCTGTTTTCCAACGCGTTCAATCAGAAACTCGAACAGTTGAAAGCCGCTTACAGGGAATCCCTCTGTCAGGGCATGTCTCACCTGCCCCTGCGTTGGCGTGAAGCGCTGGAATACGGTTACGTGCAGTTTTTCCGCTTGAAAATGCGCGGCTCGGGGCCGGGCGAGCCCTCTACCGTGGGCCGATATGGCGTGCTGGTGTACGTCTCGTATTACAGCGACAGCGCATTCTATGAGTTCTTCCCCAGACGCCTATTGATCCGCAAACGAGCCGACCTCGACTACACACAACTCCTGCACGCCGTCGACACCGTCACCAACCAACCGTGGATGCGCTTCGACTGGCCAGCCTATGCATTCGGCTCCGAGCCGGCCGAATGGGCGCAGACTTCAGCGATAACCGATCTGTTGATCGACAACCTTGGCCACGAACTGGATGAAATCGCCGACCCGCCACCCCTGGATGCCGCAGGGCGACGCGTGCCACGGACCTTTGACTCCCCGCGCTCCCACGCCCTGGCGAATGTCATCTTGGAGCAGCATATGTTGCTCGACAGCCTGGCCTTACAAGCCAAAGCCAAGCAACCGCTCACCCTGCAAGAAGCGGTCAGCGGCAGTGACCCCTGGGCCGATTACTTGCGCAACGCAGCGCTTGAGCCCGACTGATACTTGAACAATCACGGTTTTTATATAAGGCTGGCTGTCCGCTCATCGCCTGGACGCCCCGCTCATGACCACCGCCACCGCACCGCTTTTCTGCGTGA
>Ga0207650_10003162_pt1 | contig 11342 bp, 14 predicted proteins | sample KBSS63metaG_FD_184325 | JGI IMG/M metagenome (GOLD analysis project Ga0207650, IMG submission 184325) | Switchgrass rhizosphere microbial communities from Kellogg Biological Station, Michigan, USA - KBS S6-3 metaG (SPAdes) (version 2) | ecosystem: Host-associated > Plants > Roots > Rhizosphere...
CGATGGCGTCCAAGCCGCTGACCGTTCGGATGTGCCAAGTCAGGGCCAGCACATCACGCCAATGGCTGTCGGCATGAAACAGGGTCTTGAGCAGAACGTTGTCGGGTTCCGCGAGAGCCCGTTCGAACTGCGCAAGCCAATTGTCCACGCTCGTCGCGACGGATGCTTTTTCCGTTTTTGCCAGCATTCGCACTCTCAAGCCATCGATCCGCGCGGCCTCTCCAGAGTCCGCAACCTACCGCGTCCGAGAATGTCGAGCGAGGCCGTTTTGCCGCGACTGGCCGGATAGCAGGGGATGGACTGATAAATCGCGATTGTTCGTCAATCAGTACGTCGCAGTGTCCAATTGGCCGTACCAATCCTGCAACGGTTCGCCTGATCACGGCAGCCGGCAAGGAACCGACGACTGCACGATGGCTCCGCAGCCGCCGCCAAATGGCACGCGCTCTGCTCGCGTAAACTCGGGCCTCACAGTCGGCGCTGTCACGCCTTGGCAAGCGGGGGGACAGCCCAGGAGGGGTCTTCGACACGGTCAAACCAATGCGCTTGTTTTGCGAGCGCTAGTACCCTTCTCCTTTTTTCGCCGATCGAGCTTCTCTCATTACCTTCGCGGCTTATCATGTACGCGCGGGCGACCCACGCGCCTTGAAAACGTTCGTGAATTTGGCTTCGTTTTGCATCATCTTCAACCTTAAGTTATATTGGTGCGATGTTACAATTCAAATGTCCCACCGGATGCTCGCTCTCGAATTCGCCATGGGCCTCCTTTTCAGTTCGATCAGTCGTTCGCGGCATCCAAATTGGTTGTAGGGCCATTGCGACGCACCGCCGGGCCGTGCCGCACCACAATTTAAAGATGCTCTTCGGTGCGCAGCGAAAGCTCCACCATGCGTTCGAGCAGTTGATCCGCGGGCATGCCAGCGAAATTGAGCATAACCAACTCCTTGGCATCGAGCCGCACAAGGTAGCGAAGCTTCAAGGACTTGCTGCGTGAAGCGAAGACGAAATCGCGATGCCCATTATTGACGACGATGACGTTGCCCTTCACGTCGAATTTCGAGCGCCAAGACTCCCCCGGTGCACGCTCGAACGTATAGCCCGGCAGGCCCTGCAAGGGAACTGTCGTGTAGGCTAGTTGCGTCAACAGTTCGTGCGTCACCGTGATGAGTCTTCGCCGACACGGACGGCGTCACGCTAACGAACCGTCACACGGACCCGCGCGAGACCCGGCTCCTCCGGCGCTAAGAACGTGACCGCGTGATTGTGTATCCCGATGAGCGCGCCAGGGCCTTCGACCAGCTGCCAATGAAACTCCAGGTCCTTCTCGATACGAAGCCGCGAGCGGTCTCGCGGGAGCGCTCGCAACTCCTTCGTGGCGCCAACCCGCACGATGCTCGATACCGGTGAAACCGCCACGCTAAACAAGGGCCCGGCGAATTCGAAGAACTGCCGTCGTCGCTTGTCTTCGCCCGGCTCCGTAGCCCCGGGTAGTGGTTCCAAGAATGTGTTCGGTGGCAGGCGCCGGTCGGCGCCCTCTGAGCTTTCGGACTCGGCCGGAACGCTCGCGCATGAATGTCGAACCAATCATATTCCTCGGCGGGCAAAGCCAGCAGCCTCTCTGAACGCGCGTTGGATGCCACGCAGCTGTTGCCGACTCGCCTGCTCTTCCCCGGCGCGGCGCTGCGCCTCGATGATCTCGACCAGCTTGGCCTCGAGCGGCTGCGGTGCCCCGCACAAGGTGATGTAGGAGGTATCGTAGATGATGCCCGCGCGTGTTCCGGGCGTGAGATTGACAAACGACGCATCGAGATGGCCTTGCAGGTACCGTAGATTCCAGGGCGCGCGCGCAAAATGATCAAGCAGGGTGAGATCGTCGATTACGCGCGTGCCGCGCCGATAAAGCGCGACGCAATTGGTATCTGCCGGCTCGTTCAGAAAGAGCTCGACATATATATCTCCGAGCGGGGTGCGCAACAGCGGCAGCCGATGCAGGAGGCGGCCTTCGTATTGTCGCGGCTCTACCGCGTATTGCTTGTGCGCCATCTTGTCGACGACGTTGATGCGCACTCCGGTCACGCGGATACGATCCCGCAGCTCCGCCGCCAGATACCACTGAATCTTCTCTCCCGATAGCGCACGAATTCCGTCAAGTAGCGGCGCGATCCTGACTTCCGTGCCGCCCTCGCCGAACAGCGTGCGTTTGGACGAAACCGAAAAACTCGGATCGCCCTTGCGCATGACCATCTGATAGGCGCGCTGATCGGTACCGGTCGACGTCATCGTGAGCTCATCGCCAACAGTCCAGAAACTTAGCAAGCCGATGCCAAACTCACCTTGCAGGCCCGCCGTCCCATCTGCCTTCAATCGACGTTTCACCGAGTCGCAAATGTGCGTCGCCACGTAGCGAAAATCGGGCCGTCCCTCGCTCTCGCGCGGCACCCCCTCGGCGTCGTCGCGGATGGCGAGAAAGGGCCGGCCATGCTCGCGCCGGCGGGTGATCGTTACGGTGCGCGCTTTAATGCTCCTGGTTGAAGAGAAGCGTAGCGCGGTCCCCCCATCACCGCGAAGTGACTTCTGTCATCAAGTTGAAAATTCTTCATGTACCTGTGACATGCGTCATAGGACGCCTGCGTCTTTGTGAACTACTTCACCCACAGACCTTGGGTCAGTGCGGACGGGAGAATTCAGATGAGCAAGAGCGGATTGTGTGCAGCCAGTGTCGCCGTTTTGATCGTGGCGTACACCGCAGGATGGGCGGTCTCAGCCACCCAAGCCCGTATTGCCACGCCGGCAACGCTTCAGCTTGAGCCGTTGAAAATAATGACAAGCGCAAAACAATTATCCTCGGAGCAATTCGCAGATTATTCATTCGTATTCAATTGAGCGACGGCACCGCGGTCTCCTAGTCAGAGGTCACCCCTAGACAGCCCCCGAATCCCTCGGGAGGCCCCGGGTGATTCACGACGCCCGACTTAGCGGAAAAAGGCGGAGCCACCGCCCGCAGTTCCGCGAGTTGCCAAAGTGACACTGAAGAGGGCCATCGTTTGCGAACTCCGCCTCGAATATTGGTGGTCGACGACAATCCTACGAATCTGGAAGTGCTGCGCGTCAGGCTGATCGCGCATGGCTACGAGGTGGTCACCGCGGTCGACGGCGAGGACGCGCTCAACCGCGTGCGGGGCGTCGCGCCCGATCTCGTACTGCTTGACGTCATGATGCCGAAGGTCGACGGCATCTCGGTGGTCAGGGAACTCAAACAGGACAACACCCTGCGCTTCACGCCGATCATTCTAGTAACCGCCAAGTCCGATACGCGCGACGTGATCATCGGTCTCGAGGCCGGCGCCGACGACTATCTCACCAAACCCTTTGAGCACGCGGCGTTGATCGCGCGCGTACGTTCGATGCTCCGCATCAAGGACCTCCACGATACGGTGCGTTCGCAGGCTACGCAGCTTAAAGAGCAAACTGAGCAACTGTCGAGCTGGAACCGAATGCTGGAGGAGCGGGTGACCGAACAATTGGCGCAGATAGAGCGCATCGGCCGCCTGCAGCGATTCTTAGCACCCCAAGTGGCGCACATGATAGCGACCTCAGACGCGTCCGAATCATTGTTAGCGAGCCACCGCCGGGAAGTTACCGCGTTGTTCTGCGATCTGCGCGGATTTACCGCCTTTACCGAGGCGTCCGAGCCCGAAGAGGTCATGGGGGTGCTGCGCGAGTATCAAGAGAACCTGGGCGAGCTCATCTTTCGATATGAGGGCACTTTGGATCGATTCATCGGAGACGGCATCATGATCGTCTTCAACGATCCGATTCCCTGCGAGCATCATACCGCGCGTGCCGTCCGCTTGGCACTCGACATGCGCGAACGAGTGGACCAACTGGCGAAGCAATGGGCGCGAATGGGTCATGCGCTAGGATTTGGCATCGGCATCGCTTCCGGGTACGCGACGCTGGGTCAAGTCGGTTTCGAGCATCGGCGCGAATACACCGCGATCGGTAGCGTTATAAATCTCGCCTCCCGGCTGTGCGGCGAAGCCCAGGCCGGCCAGATCGTGATCAGCCAGCGAGCATTCAATGCAGTCGAACATTCGGTGGGAGCGTTGCACATTGGTCAGCTGAGCTTGAAGGGCTTCAATGGGCCAGTCGAGGCCTACGAAGTGATGAGCTGGCGCTGCGAAACCACGGGTGATAGCCCAACTCAGAAAGCCTAACACATTTAGAGATAGTTAGCCGGAGTCTGGTCGGGTTTTGGTACCCATGCCCGTCGGTTCGGCCGGCGATTTTGGTTGGCCGAAGCTGCCCCGACGGCCGCTTGTGCCGCTGCGTCAGCCTCCCGGCGAAGCCAATCAGGCGTCGCAGCGCGCACCCGCCCGCTGACCGATCTGCGCACTCGCGGCCGTACAGAAGGCAAAATTTCGGTTGGTAGGGGAGCGCTGATAAACCAAGGCGCCGGGTCGCGCGTCGCCCTTTCACTCCATCTCGCGGCGTGCCGGGAGACGGATGTCGGGGTCGCGGGGCCTTATAATTCGCTCTTTCGAGATTCCTTTCACCCGCTCGCTTCCCTCGCGACCTCTCCCGCAAGCGGGCAGAACCCCGGGCGCAGCGCCTTGTTGACCCACTGCGTCAGCAACTGCCCCTTGCAAGGGACCAGCTTGCCACGGAGAGGAGGGTTGAAACGGCTTGCGGCCCGAATGGCGCGACGATGACGACGACGACGCAAAACTTACGGCTTCAGCGGCTCCGCGCGTCTCAATGCCATCCTTCGGACCCCCTTCGCCGCCAATCCCATCCGCGTTGCAAGTCCTCGCCCTAGAGATTCGACGCCGAGTGATGCCCCCACGTGAGGTTTTCTTCGGTTCCATTCCTCAGCAGCGCCGATAAGTTCCACCGGAACGATTTCGGCGCACAGCGCTTTTCATGATGCTAGGTCCATGGGGCTATTCCTATGTCACATTTCAGGGCTGCCCGGTACGCAGGTATCTACCGCCCGCTCGCTCTCGCCGAGCGGGCTCTGCGCCCGGTCGATCGACTGGACTATGCGATTCGAAGGTGCGTGATTCCGGTTCCGTTCAAGAAAGCGCCATCGATCCTGTTTCGCGAGGTGCCACTCTGCATGCCATGCAGCATCCCCTACGCCATCGGGCAATACCTCCGAACGCAGTACGCCATTGAGCGATCGCTGCCCTCGCGCCTCGCTAATCTTCTTAGAGAATTCGAGCAGCGGAATAATCAGGGCGGCGCGTTTGCGAAGGGACCAAGCACCGCCTAACAAAGACAATCGCTTATCACCGGGCGGAAGTGCACCCCCGGCACACATGGTCTCACCACTGTCCTGAGGTTAGTCACCACAACAAGGCAGCTCCAACCGCAACTCATCGCAGAATGCCTTCCTGCGCGGCTCTTGAACCACATCGTGTCGAATGGAAACATGGACCAACGGCACGAGATTCACCACCTCCCCAGCGAACTGGATGGTAACCGAACGTCAAGTTCGGCCTTCTCGGCGCCCCCGTTTCTGCGAGGTCAAGGCGTATGTCCAAGTTTCGGCGCCGCGTCGACAATTAGCGCATCGGTTGGCAATCTCGCAAGATCATAGGCGGCGTCGGTCACACGAGTATGGCTCACAGCAGCACCCCCATCGCCAGTTTTTTCCTGATGCTCAGGGCGCCGCCTCAAAAAGTGCGGATCAGCCGATATTCGCAAAGTTCGGTCACCCGGTCGAGTTCGAGGATCGCCGCGGCGACGCGCCGGCAGCGACTGACCCCGCGGGCCGCTGCTATCTACTGGACGAGCGGCTCGGGCCGAAGGTCGAGGCATCGCCGAGAATCTCGCAACTCGAGGTGTATCGCTCGCGATTAGTTCCTGCTTCGGCGGGCACGTGAACGCCCTGGTCGTCACACGCGGGGTGTATATCGTGGTTCCTAGCTAGGTTAGAGTTCGTGTGCAACCGTGCGCTTCGTTTCCATCCCGCATGTCCCGCACACGTATCGAATGTCCATGAGACGCTCTGTAACCGACGTGCGCTCTTTGGCTTCCATCGGCTGATGACAGCCGGGGCACCGAACAACGGGCGGTTCATTCACTTGGTCCTGCACGGCTAGACCTGGCAAACCACAGGGGCGTTTCGAGTTGCCAAGGAATTGCTTCGCTGCGTTTTAATCGTGGCAACTTTCGTGCATACCTAACGGACTCGTTGAGGCCTTTCCACAACTTCGTCTGGTCCGCAATATCAGTGGAAATCTGCGTCCACTGGTTGACAGCGCGAATGATCTTCGGGTTGCATGCTTGTTTGGCTACCTCGGGGGCAGCAAGTATGACCGTGTGCTTGGCGTGTCGCGCTGAGATGCGTCTGCTGGAGGTCGTCCAAATCGACCCTATCAGCTCGCCTAGCCTAGAGCGCCACACGTTCAGGTGTTCGGCCTGCCTGCAGGTTGCTCATCGATTGCTATTCAGCCGCGCCAGAGAACCTACCATCGACTTGCCTGTCGTAACCCAGCGCCCCACGCCCCTGCGCCACGAGGCGCCAGCCAAAAAGCGCCCGATGTTGCCCGTTGCGGCTGCAAGCGCCTGGACGACTGCTATCGAGAAACTCCGCCGAAACCAGGCGGACCTTAAGGAGAGAGCTAAGGCGGAAGCAGCAACAGCGAGCGCACCTGATACCACCAGCGAGTTCAATCGAATCTGGAGCGATCCGTGTGGTGACACACCAACAGGCAAGCCGCTTGCGCCCCCAACACCTTTGGTGAAGTAGATCGGAATAGTTTGCTTGCACCGCCCGTGAGCATCACCGCTTTCGGTTATGTATATCAATTTGAAAGTGCCCAACGGGGGGATGTCCCGCTCTTTGTTGAACATTGCGAAGCGGTCGGTGCCGAGGCTGACGTTACGCGGCGTCGGCTTGACGAGCAAGGACGCCGTGGGTTGAGCTTTTCATTTGATGTGCTTCCAGAGCGGCACGGAGTGCCGGAAGTTGCTTGTGAGCCTTCAGTCGGCGGAAGCCTTTGGCGGCTTCCTGCATAGCCGCTGCCGTCCAGCGCAGCGCCATCGAGGCTGATCGCCATCGCTTCACGTTGCGGCAGACGCGACGCACGGTACTCATGACGTTCTCCACGATGTTGGTGCATGCGAGCGCTCGGCGAAGTTCCTTTGGCAAGCCGAGCCGCGTGACGGTGAGGATTTCGTCGAGGCCCTCCAGAATGCTCCCCGACACGCCCGGCGCATCGTGTTCCGGCCTTGTTGGCGTCGTCCAACTCCCAAGCTTGGCGCAGCACCAGGCGGACGGCCGCGTGCATTGGCTTCGGTAGCCGCTCCATGATGTTGCGAGCCTTGTGAATCTGGCACCGTTGAATCAGCGCCTCACGCCCGAAGCTCCGCCGGATCGCTTTCGAGAGCGCCTTCGATCCGTCGATGATGAACAACCGCGGCACCGCCGGATCGAGCCCGCGCGCGACGAGATTGTCGATGAGCGCCTGCACCACTGCGGCGTTCTCGGTTGCGCCTTCAATGAGCCCGAGCGGATGCTTCACGCCTTTGCTGTCGATGCCGATCGCCGCCACCAGCACGAGGTCGCCGATCAGGTGGATGCCGTCGATCTGCACCACCAGCAGATCGAGCTTCGACAGGTCCGAGGCCATCCACTCCTGCATGCGTGCAGCCGAGAGCGCGACGAAGTGGCGCGAGGCCGCCGACTTCGATACTCCGCTCCCCGCCGGCGCCGGAACGTCTCCCTCCGGCAATCGGACAGCCCGCCTGAACTTGCGCGTCGACACGTTGATCAGCATCAGATTCATGGCCCACTGGCCGAGCCAGTCCTCGTCGACCGCCTGCTCCCAGCTTGCCAGCGCCAGTTCTTTCCCGTCGAGCCCGCGTACCCGAGGCCGCTCGATTGCGACCTTGCCAGCATGGAAGCCGATCTTGCCCGCCGTGTGCCCCCAGCGATGACCGCGCCGGTGCTCGCTGCGCGAATGCCGTGGCCCACATGCCACCTCGGCGTCCGCTTCCATCATCGCGCCTAGCGTCTCAATCCCGGCCGCCAGGCAGAACCGATCGAACGACGCAGATACTTCTTCCCACGCCTTACCCACAGGCGCTCTCGGCATTGCACTCGTCATCATGGTAGATGTCTTCATGGCGTTGCTTTCCTTTCGTGGAATCAGCACCCCGAGCCTACCGGCTCAAGGCGAGCAACGCCGCTCCTCTAGTTCAACATCGATCGGGACAATTCCCCCAACGGTAAGATTCGCTCACGACATGGGCCCGAAGGATTGCAACGCCGGCTTAAGCCCAGCTCGCCACGCTGATGAGAGCCACGAAAAGTCGGCGGTCCGACAGCGCCCGAGATCGATCGGCATGAGTCAGTCGCGCGCCATGCGCGATCGCCACGGCGATGGACCAAAGCGCGATCCGCGGCCAGCGGGGATGGCGCCGGTTGGATTGAAGACATTGCCGAAATTGGCTTCCGTTTGGCCAAACCGCTCCCGCGCAGCATCCGGCAAGATCAAGATGCGCATACCCATGCATTGAAGGCATTGTGGAATTTGGCTTCGTTTGGCCAAAACCGCTCAATAACAGCTTGTAGTTAGCCCGCTCCCTTCTTTGCAACCCATGACTAGATCACCTTCTCAACCAGCCGATCCACGAATCTCACGATCTCCTCTGGACCTCGGCCAAGAGTGCGGGCCGTGCATTGAATGGCTTCGTTTGGCCAAAACCGGCACAAAAACAGCTTTTAGTTAGGCTCCTAGTTCTCCACAACCGGCGCCCAAGCGAAACAGATCGTGGCTGCGGGTGTCCGCCGGCCGGCGGGCCGGGGCCGTCACGCTGCGCTGGTAGACCAGGCGATCCACCTCGACGGCTTCTGGCAAGGTTGCGGGAGTAATACGCGCGCATTGAAGATATTGTCCAATTTGGCTTCGTTTGGCCAAAACCGCTTAAATGCACAGCTTGTAGTTAACCCGCCCGTTCTTTGCAACCCGTGACTAGTTCCGACCAGCCATATCCAGAGCTCCTTCTAGAAGTTCGCCCCGGCCAAGGGTTGCCGGGGCGCTTACCCGTGCATTGAAGACATTGTGGAATTTGGCTTCGTTTGGCCAAAAGGTGCCTTGTATGGCGAGGCCTCCCCGTGTCCTCTGCGGCGTCGCGCGTCGGCGGCGCCGTCATCCCTTGCGCTAATCGACCAGCCGACCGCGCGCCTACCAAGAGAGCGGTCGACGCCACCCATTTGCGGCTCGAAGCGGTGGCTTCATAGGTTCGAGCTAGCACGCCGGGAGCGGCGGCGCCTGCCTTTCGCTGCCCCCAGATCGGCCGGTAAGCGACGGCGGCGCGGACGCCCCGGTTTCTTTGCACGCGGTTGCAAGCCCCGCAGCCATAAATATTCATCTAGTCCCACAAACGTAGAGCTTAATTTAGAAAGGGTAACTACCGTTCGAAGCAGCATCGTGTTGCTAGTAATCCTGTCACCAGCGATTGCGTCGCAAAGCACATCAAGCGCTTTGCGAGCAATCGCGTCAGAATACCGAGCAGCTTCGAGCCGTTTGATTACGACCTCATCATCCAAGATGTTGGCAAGCTCCTGGCGATTACCGGTCTCGAGACATTGTTTGATCTGCTGATCGATAAACTCGCGGGGGGATGGTTTTAAAGGGTCCATCGGGACGTCTCCTCGAATCCTTGGGCGCTACACATAATACTATTATCGAGCTTTACACTTATCAGGCTTTAGGCTCGGTATAATCGAAGTTGGTTAGTGACAAAAGCGAGCGAGATACCTTAAAGCTGGCACATAGCCCGAAATATGACTTTGGCCGTTGATCGATTTGACCCTTCGTGCCGCGGGCGCTATGCCGGTTCACCAGAGTTCGCGCGGGTGTCGAGAAGTCTGACTCGTGCCTCATCGATATTCCTCATTGCCAACTTTCGTCGCGACAACGCACGCCGTTCGTACCGGTCCAAGGCGGGAAGCCGTCGGGCGATCTCTCTAAAAATTGCAGCCACCTTGTCCGGTCCCTCCAGTTTTGAATCGAGGAGTTTGAGTTCGTCCTCCGGGATATGTTCGCTTTGGGCGCACTTCCGAGCAATCCGCAGGGCGACCGCGACTTTTTTGTTGCAGTTCGCGCGGGTGTCGTACTTCGGATCAGCGAGAGCCCGCGAGATGATGTCATGGCGCAGAGACCGCACGCGGCCTACATCCATGTGGGCTTCGGCAAAGCGGCGCGCGGTGTCTTCGACTTCCGACGGGGCGTCCGGCCCGGCGATTTGGCGAGCCAGTAACGCAATGGCCTCTTCCATCGCCGGATCGGGATGAGTGGGCACGCTGAGGCCGTGGCGAAACGCGTTTCTGGCCGAGCGGGCCCGCCCGTTACCGGTCTTGGGACCGGTGCTTGAGCGGGCATTCGCTCGATTTGATTTTGTCTTGGTGACGCTGGTCACTGCGGTTTCGTTCCGATCGATGGGCTTTCGATGACGTGAAGCTGCCCATCCTCGAGTTGCTGTACGGCTCGGCGTAGAGTCTGTCCCAGTGTTTCGCGGTGCCGGTAGATCTCGTGGAGACAGTTGTTCCGACGCCTCGCCGCAGCCTCGATCATCCGGTTTATCCGCTCGATGACGTCGAGCTCTACGGAGAAAGTCTGAGCCATAACGGTGTCCATGCTCAGACCCGCCGACGTGAGGACTTTGTTGGCTTCTTCGATGGCCTCGGCTTTGCGCGCAAACCAACCTTCGGAGAGAGCCTTCGCCTGCAAAAGGCCCATCAGGGGAGTCAAAACTTCGCACAGCCCTCTGTACTGGTTTGCCCGTATCAGGTTTCCCAGGAGAATGCGTAGCCGCGACAATTCCCATTCAGTAACGACGAAGTCGTAGGTCAAAACCCTCTCCGCGATATCATCTGGTTCTATGTCGGCGAGAACCTGGGTGCGAAAGTGGTTATACCTAGCAGCATCCTCGCCGTCCCAGAGGGGCGGTGGACCAAAAATGATGGAGTCAGATGCACGATCGGGTTCAATTGTGGTCATGATAGTGTCTTTCGTAAATGCGGCAGCCGATATTATTTTAAGAGTCGTTTAAGTCTTACAGAACGATCGAATTCGTGTCTGCCGGATTGATTCTCGACCGGCAGCAGAGCTTGTGTGGCCTGTATGGCGGCAATAAACGTCGCCACATCTTCCTAATTCAGCAGCACCGCGGTGGCCTCCAACTGATGCCCAGAGAAAGACTTCTCGCAGCGCTGGTTCCCGGGGCCGGCACAACCGGCTTTGCAGCCGCAGCGGGCACAACCAGCTCGGTTGGTTCGCCCCGAATCCGAGGCTGTCCCACGTTTGGCTGCGCCAGTTTATAAGCTA
>Ga0207650_10003164_pt1 | contig 11340 bp, 9 predicted proteins | sample KBSS63metaG_FD_184325 | JGI IMG/M metagenome (GOLD analysis project Ga0207650, IMG submission 184325) | Switchgrass rhizosphere microbial communities from Kellogg Biological Station, Michigan, USA - KBS S6-3 metaG (SPAdes) (version 2) | ecosystem: Host-associated > Plants > Roots > Rhizosphere >...
CACGCTGACGGTCTCGGCCGAGATCGTCCACGGCCGGCTCGCCGTGACCGTCGCCGACACCGGCCTCGGCTTCGGCCGCGCCGACACCGCCGGCACGGGCATCGGCCTGGCCAACATCAGGGAGCGACTGAAGCTGCTCTACGGCGACAAGGCGTCGATGGTCGTCGCCGACAATCTGCCCAGCGGCACGATCGTGACCTTGACCGTGCCCTATCAGGCGCTGCAGCGCGAAGGAGAGCGATCGTGATGAAGTCCTGGAGCCGGGCCCTGGCCATCGCGCTGCTGGTGCTGACCCTCGTCGTCGCCGTGCTGATCACGATGGCGTGGTTCTCGCTGCCGCTCGACGGCATCACGGTCAGCGTCGAAGGCCAGACCTTCTCGCTCGCCGACCTGCAGGGGCCGCAACTCGCCATCGGCCTCTGCATCGCCGTCGCGGTGGTGGTCATCGCCATCGTCGCCGCGCTGGTCATGGTCGTGGTCGGCGTCGTCGTCGGCGCGCTGGGCATCGCGTTCGGCCTGCTCACCGCGACGGCCTCGCTCGCCGTCGTGCTGTCGCCGTTCGCGCTGATCGCCTGGCTGCTCTGGCGCCAGTTCCACCAGCGCCCGACGCCGGTCGCCGCACACCAGCCATGACGACCGCCGTCATCGCCGACGACGAGCGGCTTCTGCGCGAGCAGCTTCGCGCCCGCCTGGCCGAGGTGTGGCCGGCGCTCGAGATCGTCGCCGAGGCGAAAAACGGTGCCGAGGCGGTGGCGCTGACCGAGCAGCACCGTCCCGACATCGTCTTCCTCGACATCCGCATGCCCGGAATGACCGGCATCGAAGCGGCGCGGGCGATCGCCCAGCTGCCGGTCGACGACGACGACGCCGAGACGTCGGCGAGCGGCGACGGCCCGCCCTGGCGGGGTCCGGAGATCGTCTTCATCACCGCCTACGACCAGTATGCGATCGAGGCCTTCGAGCAGGGCGTCGTCGACTATGTCCTGAAGCCTGCCGAGCGCGAGCGCCTGCAGGTGACGGTCGATCGCGTCAAGAAGCGCCTCGCCGATCGCAGCGCCGGCGAAGCGCCCGATGCGAGCGGCATGCAGCAGCTGCTGCAGAGGCTGACCGCGAAGATCAACCCCGGCGCCCATCCGCGCCTGAAGTGGATCCAGGCGACGGTCGGAGCGAGCATCCAGATGATCCCGGTCGAGGAGGTGCTGTTCTTCATCTCCGACGAGAAGTACACGCGGGTGCAGACGGCGACGCTCGAGGCGCTGATCCGGAAGCCGATCAAGGAGCTCGTCGACGAGCTCGACGCCGATCAGTTCTGGCAGATCCACCGCTCGACGCTCGTCAACACGCGAATGATCGCCGGCGTCACCCGCGACCTGCGCGGGCGCCAGCTCGTCGCGGTGCGCGGGCACCCGGAGAAGCTCGAGGTGAGCCGGAGTTACGCGGGGTTGTTCAAGGGGATGTAGAGGCGGCGCGCGTTCGCGCACGCTCCGCAGCCGCGGCCCGCAGCGCCATCAACTTGGCGCGCGGATCCTCGACCCGCTTCACCTCGTCGAGCTTCATCTCGGCGATGAACCGGCTCGGCAGCGCCGCTTCCGCCCGACGGCCGCGTTTCCTGCGCCTCAGCACGCTCACCGCGAGCGTCGCCCTGGCGCGCGTGATGCCGACGTACATCAGGCGGCGCTCTTCCTCGAGCCGTGCCGCGCTCGCCTCTTCCTCGTCGCCGGCGAACGGCAGCAGCCCTTCGTTGACGCTGGCCAGGATCACGTGCGGCCACTCGAGGCCCTTGGCGGCGTGCAGCGTCGACAGCGTGACGACGTTCTGGTCGTCGCCGCGTTCAGCCAGGCTGATGATCACCGAGATCGTCTGCGCGACGGCCAAGACGCTCTGCGCCGGCTCCTCGTCGCCGGTCGCCGCCGAGCCGCTGCCACCGCAGCGGCGCGCGATCCAGTCGACGAAGTCGAGCACGTTGGCCCAGCGCGCCGTCGCGAGCGCCGGCGACTCCTCGCCTTCGTGCAGGTGCTCCTCGTAGCCGATCTCCTTTAGCCAGCTGAGCAGCAACGCCTTCGCGGCGTCGCCCCCGGTCGTCTCGCGCGCCTGCTCCTGCAGCGCGTTGACCGAGCGGCCGAACTCGTGCAGCCCGGCGATCGCGCGCCGCGGCATGGCGTCGGCGAGCGTCTCGGCGAACAGCGCCTCGAACAGGCTCGACTTCCAGCGGCCGGCGAACGCACCGAGCGCGGCGAGCGTCTGGTGGCCGATGCCGCGCTTCGGGCTCGTCACCGCGCGCAGGAACGCGGGGTCGTCGTCGAGGTTGACGATCAGGCGCAGCCACGCACACAGGTCGCGGATCTCGGCGCGGTCGAAGAAGCTCTGCCCGCCCGACACCTTGTACGGGATGCTCGCCTTGCGCAACGCCTGCTCGAAGACGCGCGCCTGGTGGTTGGCGCGGTACAGGATGGCGATGTCGGCGCACGCCGCGCCGGCGCCGCGCAGCGACTCGACGCGCGCGAGCGCGCGCTCCGCCTCGTGGACCTCGTCGTCGCACTCGACGACCGCCACCGGCTCGCCGGCACCGAGCTCGCTCCACAGCTTCTTCTCGAAAAGCTTGGGGTTGTTGCCGATCACGGCGTTGGCGGCGGCGAGGATGCTGCCGGTCGAGCGGTAGTTCTGCTCCAGCGCGATGACCTTGAGCTTCGGAAACTCGGCGGGCAGGCGCTTCAGGTTCTCGACCGTCGCGCCGCGCCAGCCATAGATGCTCTGGTCGTCGTCGCCGACTGCCGTGAACAGACCGCGCTCGCCGGCGAGCAGCTTCATCAGCTCGTACTGGACGCCGTTCGTGTCCTGGTATTCGTCGACGAGGACATAGCGCAGGCGCGCCCGCCACGCCTCGCGCACCTCGGCGTCGCTGCCGAGCAGGCGCGCCGGCAGGACGATCAGGTCGTCGAAGTCGACGGCGCGATATGCCGAGAGCCGCTCCTCGTACCGCTGCATGACGCGCACGGCGACGATCGCGTCTGCGCTGCTCGTCCCCGGGTGCTCGCCCGCCAGCACTTCGGCTTCAGCGGCCGGCGACGCCAGCCCGCGGTTCTTCCACGCGCCGATCGCCCACTGCCAGCGGCGCGCGAGCGCGTTGTCGGTCGTGCTACCGGCCTCCTTCAGGACACCGAGGACGTCGTCACTGTCGAGGATGCTGAAGTTGGCCGGCAGTCCGAGCGCCCGCCCGTGCTCGCGCAGGATGCGAACACCGAGCGAGTGGAACGTGCTGACGACGAGCTGTGCCGCCGCCCGCCCGCCGACCAGCGCACGCGCGCGCTCACGCATCTCGGCGGCGGCCTTGTTGGTGAACGTGATCGCCGCGATCGAGTTCGGTGCGTAGCCGGCGTCGAGCAGACGCGCGATCTTGTGGACGATCACGCGCGTCTTGCCCGAGCCCGCGCCGGCGAGGACGAGGCACGGGCCGCTCAGATGATGGACGGCCTCGAGCTGGGCTGGGTTGAGGGTCGCGCCCGGCGACCGGTCGGCGCTCAGTTCAGCTCGCCGCAGAGACAGTGGACGACCGCCGCAAACGGCTTTCTGCGCTCGGCGATCTCGGCGACCCAGCCGAGGTCGCGCGCCGCGCCGCGCACGAGTTGCGGGGCGACGCCGACGACCGCGCCGATGCGCGCGTCGATCTCGGCGCCGATAAGGCTCGCGACCTGGCCATTGAGCATGCTCACCAGCTGGGCGAACTTGCCGGGATCGCGCTCGATGTAGACGATGCGCGGCTTGTCGCCGAGCTTGGCGCGCGACGCCGCCGAGCGGACCGCGTCGCCGAACTGGCCGATGCTGTCGACCAGGCCCCGCTCCTTCGCCTGCGCCCCCGTCCACACGCGGCCCTGGGCGACCGCGTCGATCTTGTCGGACGTGGTCTTGCGCGCGGCGGCGACCTTGGTGGTGAAGTCGAGGTAGGTGTGGTCGACGCTCTTCTGGATCAGGTCGGCGAGGCGCGGATCGAGCGGCAGGCGCGGGTCGTCGGCGTTGCGCAGCCAGGTCGTGGCGACGCCGGCCGGGTGGACGCCGAGCTTGGCGAGCGTCTTGTCGGCGGTCGGCAGCAACGCGAAAACGCCGATCGAGCCGGTGATCGTCGCCGCGTCGGCGACGATCTCGTCGGAGGCGGTGGCGATCCAGTAGCCGCCCGACGCGGCGGTGTTGCCCATCGAGACAACAACCGGCTTGCCGGCGGCGCGCGTCACCTCGAGCTCGCGCCGAACGAGCTCGGAGCCGAACACGCTGCCGCCCGGCGAATCGACGCGCAGCACCAGCGCCTTCACGTCCTTGTTGTCGCGCGCCTTCTTGATCAGGTTTGCCGTCGACAGGCCGCCAATCGTTCCCGCCGGCGCCTGGCCATCGACGATCTCGCCCTCGGCGACGACGACGCCGATCGCATCGCCGGTCACGCGCGGCCGGACGTGGCCGAGGTAGTCGTCGAACGAGATCTGGCGGAAGGTGTTCTCGTCGTCGTCCTTGGCGCCGCGCTCGATCATCAGCGCGCGCAGCTCGTCGCGCGTCTTGAGCGCGTCGATGAGCTTCTCGGCGAGCGCGAACTTGGCGGCGTCGCCGCCGACCGCGGCGAGGCGCTGCGGCGCCTCGTCGATGCCTCGCATCAGCGATCCGGCGGGGAGCTTTCTCTCCTTCTCGACCGCGTCGACATACGTCTTCCAGAGGTCGCCGTAGAGGAGCTTGTCGGCCTCCAGCGCCGCCGGCGACGGCTCGTTGGCGATGAACGGCTCGACCGCGCTCTTGAACGTGCCGACGCGGACGACGTTGACGGTGACGCCGAGCTTGTCGAGCGCGTCCTTGTAGTAGTTGCGCAGGCTGCCGAAGCCGGAGATGTAGACCATGCCGAGCGGATGCAAGTACACCTCGTCGGCATGCGCGGCGACGTAGTACTGGCGCTGGTCGTAGCCCGAGCCCCAGGCGACGACCTTCTTGCCGCTCGCCTTGAAGCGGTCGATCGCCGCGGCGATCTCGCGCAACGTCGAGAAGCCGGTCGGCCGCATTTCGTCGAGGACGACGACGAGGCTCGAGATCTTCGGATCCTCGGCGGCGGCGTCGAGCGCGTTGAGGATGTCGCGCAGCTGCACTTTCTGCACCGCCTCGCCGCGCACCTGGTCGAGCGCGGTCGAGCGCAGGTTGCCGGTCTTCTGCTCGCCGATCGTGCCGTCGATGTGCAGGACCAGCGCGGTCTTGTCGGCCAAGGGCAGCGGCCCGCTCTTGACGAAGGCGATGATCAGCGCGATCAGGATGATCAGGAAGAGCAGGTTCAGGACGACGCGCCGACTGACGTCGACGACGCGCCAGGCGCCGCGGAAGAACCGGCGCACAACGCCGGGATTCGAAGAGGACATGAAAGGGCGATTCGGGGAAAGTCGGCTAGCTTAAGCGACGGCGGCAAGGCCGCGCGGCCCGCGGGGACGAGGCCTGAGCAACAACTTGCAATACTGCGGCTGCATGCAGGCCATCCTCGCCGTCACCATCCCCTTCTTCGCGCTGGTCCTGCTAGGCTGGTTCGCTGCCCGGACCTATTGGCTGCCGGAGAGCGCGATCCCCGGGCTCAACACCTACGTGCTGTTCTTCGCCCTGCCGTGCATGCTGTTCCGCTTCGGCTCGAGCCTGCCGTTCGACCGTCTCGCCGATCCGGTTCTGCTCACGGTCTACGTCGTCGCGGCGCTCGCCATCATCGCCCTGACGATCGCGGTGACGGTGCAGCGCGCCGGGCGAACGGGCGGCGTGACGCTGCGCGACGCGGCCTTCGGCGCGCTCGTCGCCGCGTTCCCGAACGCCGGCTTCATGGGCGTGCCGCTGCTGGTCGCGCTGCTCGGCGAGAACGCCGCCGGGCCGGTGATCGGCGCGATCGTCGCCGACCTCGTCGTCACCAGCACGGTGTGCGTCGCCATCGCGCAATCGCAGAGTCACCGCTCACGTAGCGCCGACGAAAGATCGATGCTGACCGCCGCGGCGCTCTCGCTGCGCGGCGCGCTCACCAACCCGCTGCCGTGGGCGATCGCCCTCGGCGCCGTCTTCGCCGCGACCGACCGCGAGCTGCCGGGTCCGCTGGCGCAAGTCGTTCGCATGCTCGGCGACTCAGCCGCGCCGGTGGCGCTCTTCACGATCGGCAGCGTGCTCTGGCGCGCCGGGCAGCACGCCCACACGAAGACCCCCGTCGCGCACTACCTGCCAGTGGCAGTGATCAAGCTGCTCGTGCACCCCGCGCTGGTGCTGGCGATCGGGCTCGCGGCGCGGGCGCTCGGCGCGTCGATCTCGCCGTTCGCGCTCATGGTGCTCACCCTCACCGCCGCGCTGCCCAGCGCGAGCAACGTCTCGCTCCTCGCGGAACGCTACGGCGCCGACAACGGCCGGATCGCGCGAATCATCATGGCCTCGACGGTGCTCGCATTCGTGACCTTCACCGCCGCGGCATGGCTGTTCGGCGTGGGCCGAGGGGGCTAGACAGGCGCGCGAGGCCACGGTATTCTGTATACAGAGTCTTGTCGCACCTTCGTGATCGCCCACCTCGTCAAGCTGCAGCAGGCGCCCGACCTCGTCGACCGGGTCTACCGCGCCCTGCTCGACGCGATCAGCGATGGCTCGATGGCGCCGGGAACGCGGCTGACGCAGGAAGACATCGCCGCCCGGCTGGCGGTGTCGCGCCAGCCGGTGCTCCAGGCGCTGCGCCTGCTCAAGAAGGACGGCCTCGTCGTCGACGCGCCAGGCCGCGGCGTCCTCGTGGCCCCGCTTGACGCCGCCTGGATCGCACAGGTCTACGAGGTCCGCGGCGCGCTCGACGCGCTCGCCGCCCGGCTTGCCGCAGCACGCCGCGCCGTCCTCGATCCCAGGCTGATCGAGACTGGCCGCCGCGCCGCGCGTGGCCGCGACATTCCGGCGATGGTCGAGGCCGACATCGCCTTCCACGAAGCGATCTACGCGGCCTCGGGCAATCCGCTCGTCGGCCAGAGCGCGCGCCTGCACTGGGTGCACCTGCGCCGCGTCATGGGCGCCGTGCTGCAGCAGTCGCGCCAGCGCGAAGCGCTGTGGGACGAGCACGCCGCGATCGCCGACGCGATCGCGCGCGGCGATGCCGACGGCGCCGCGAGACTCATCGATCACCATGGCCGGCGCGCCAGCGAGAACCTGCTCGCGAAGCTCGCCGACGTCCTCGACCCACCGACCCGGAAAGGTCACTCATGAAGCTCACTCCCGAGCAGCACGCGCAGTTCGAGCGCGACGGCTACCTCTTCTTCCCCGGCCTCTTCAGCAGCGAAGAGACGCGAACGCTGACCGCGGCCGTTCCCGAGCTGTACAGCCGGCGCGAGGCCTACAACGTGCGCGAGAAAGGCAAGGACGCGGTGCGGACCAACTTCGCAGCGCATCTCTACAGCGAGCCGTTCGCTCGGCTCGCGCGCCACCCGCGCATGGTCGAGCCGGTGCAGGAGCTGATCGGCGAGGCGCTCTACATGCACCAGTTCAAGATCAACGGCAAGCAGGCCTTCGACGGCGACGTCTGGCAGTGGCACCAGGACTACGGCACCTGGAAGAACGACGACCTGATGCCGGCCGAGCGAGCGATGAACGTCGCCATCTTCCTGGACGACGTCAACGACTACAACGGGCCGCTGATGTTCATTCCCGGCAGCCACAAGCGCGGCGTCGTCGACGCGAAGCACGACCTGACGACGACGAGCTACCCGCTCTGGACGATCGACAACTCGCTGATCGCGCAGCTCGTCGAGCGTGCGGGCGGCAAGAACGGCGGCATCGTCTCGCCCAAGGGCCCGGCCGGATCGATGATCCTGTTCCACGGCTGCCTGGTGCATGCGTCGGGATCGAACCTCTCGCCCTGGGACCGCGTCAGCGTCTACCTGAGCCTTTGCGCGGTCAGCAATCACATCCGTCGCTTCAAGCGGCCGGAGTACATCGCGCACCGCGACTTCGCGCCGATCGATTGCCTGCCGGACGACTGCCTGCGGAAGAGCTACCCGGTCGAGCTGCCGTGGAAGAACGGCATGCCGGCGAGCGCGCTCGAGACGTCGATCGACGAACTGAAGATCGCGGCATGAGCCTTCACACACAACTGCAGCAACGCCAGGCCGACGGCAAGCCGATCCGCATCGGCCTCATCGGCGCCGGCAAGTTCGGCTCGATGTACCTGGCGCAGATTCCGCGCACGCCCGGGGTTCACCTGGTCGGCATCGCCGACCTCTCGCCCGACGGCGCGCGTCGCAACCTGGCACGCGTCGGCTGGAGCGATGCGCAGACGCGAGCCGCGAACCTCGATGCCGCCGTCAAGACGGGCGCGACACACATCGGCGAAGACTGGAAGGCGCTGGTCTCGCATCCGGCCGTCGACATCGTCGTCGAGTGCACCGGGCATCCAATCGCCGCCGTCGAGCATTGCCTGTTCGCGTACGCGAACGGCAAGCACGTCGTCAACGTCACGGTCGAGGCCGATGCGTTTTGCGGGCCGCTGCTGGCTCGAAAGGCGGCCGAGGCCGGCGTCGTCTATTCGCTCGCCTTCGGCGACCAGCCGGCGCTGATCTGCGACCTGGTCGACTGGGCGCGCACCTGCGGCTTTCCGGTCACCGCCGCCGGACGCGGCCACAAGTGGCTGCCACACTTCAGCGAATCGACGCCCGAGACCGTGTGGGGCAACTACGGCCTCACGCCCGAGCAGGCCGAGCGCGGCGGGCTCAACCCGAAGATGTTCAACAGCTTCCTCGACGGCTCCAAGCCGTCGATCGAATCGACCGCCGTCGCCAACGCGACCGGGCTGACGGTGCCGAGCAACGGCCTCCTCTATCCGCCGGCTAGCGTCGAGGACATCCCGTTCGTGACGAGGCCCATCTCGGAAGGCGGCGTGCTCGAGAGGAAGGGCATGGTCGAGGTCATCTCGTCGCTCGAAGCGAACGGACGCAAGATCCCGTACGACATCCGCATGGGCGTGTGGGTCACGGTCGAGGGCGAGACCGAATACATCCGCAACTGCTTCGAGGAATACAACGCCCACACCGACCCGAGCGGGCGCTACTTCACGCTCTACAAGCGCTGGCACCTGATCGGCCTCGAGGTCGGCATGTCGGTGGCGAGCGTTGCCTTGCGCGGCGAAGCGACCGGCGTCGCCACCTGCTGGAACGCCGACGTCGTCGCCACCGCCAAGCGCGACCTGCAGCCCGGCGAGTTGCTCGACGGCGAAGGCGGCTACACGGTCTGGGGCAAGCTGCTGCCCGCCGAGACGTCGACGCGCATGGGCGGCCTGCCGCTCGGCCTGGCCCACGACGTCAAGGTCCAGCGCGCGGTGAAGAAGGGGCAGAGCCTGTCGTGGTCCGACGTGGCGATGGACACCTCGACAGCGGCCTACAAGACGCGGCGCGAGATGGAATCGCTGTTCGCCGCGCCGCGCCTGAAGACGGCGTGATCGACCTCGTCTTTCGCGACGCGCTCGTCGTCGACGGTCGCGGCGGCGAGCCGTTTCGAGGCGACGTCGCGGTCGACCACGGCCGGATCGTCGCCGTCGGCCCGCGTCTCGACGTCGCCGCGGCGCGGACGATCGCCGCCGACGGGCTCGCGTTGATGCCCGGCATCATCGACAGCCACACCCACTTCGACGCGCAGATCACCTGGGATCCGACGCTGTCGCCCTCGCCCGGGCTCGGCGTGACGACGGCGGTGATCGGCAACTGCGGCTTCACGATCGCGCCGTGCCGGCCCGCCGACCGCGAGCGGACGATGCGCAACCTCACCCAGGTCGAAGGAATGTCGATCGACGCACTGCGCGCCGGCATCGACTGGGGCTTCGAGAGCTTCGGCGAGTACATGGCGCAATTGCGCGCCCGCGGCAGCGTCGCCAACGTCGCCGCCTATATCGGCCATTCGTCCGTGCGAACCTACGTGATGGGCGACGACGCGGCGCGGCGCGAAGCCAGCGCCGAAGAGATCGAGCAGATGCAGGCGATCGTCCGCGACGCGATGGCGAACGGCGCCGTCGGCTTCGCCAGCAGCACGAGTCCGGCGCACAACGGCGAAGGCGGCCTGCCGATGCCGTCGCGACTGGCGAGCGAAGCCGAGATGGCGGCGCTCGTGGGCGCGATGGGCGAAGGCGGCCGCGGCGTCTACATGCTGACGAAAGGCGGGCACACCCCGGTCTCGTTCCTCGAGTCGCTTGCGGCCGCGACCGGCCGGCCGGTGATGGTCGCGGCGCTGCTCCACAACAGCGTCGCGCCGCGCGCCGTCTTCGACGACCTCGACGCGATCGCCGCCGCCAACGCGCGCGGCCGTCGCCTGCTCGGCCAGGTCTCGTGCTGCGCGCTGACGATGGATTTCACCCTGGCGTCGCCCTATCCCGTCGAAGGCCTGGCGAGCTGGAAGCAGGCGCTCGGACAGTCGGGGGCCGCGCTCGAGGCAGTGCTCGCCGATCGCGCGTTCCGCGACGGCGTTCGCGCCGAACTGAAGACGGCGACGACGTTCCGACTCTTCAACAGCGAGTGGGACAAGGTCCATGTCGTCGAGACGACGCGGCCGGATCTCGCGCGCCACGAGCAGCGCAGCATCGCCGCCATCGCCGCCGACAAAGGCACCGACCCGCTCGACACGATGCTCGACATCGCCCTCGCCGACGACCTGAAGACGGTCTTCACGGCGCAGCTCCTGAACAGCGACGAGGACGCGGTCGGGCGGATGCTCAACCACCCGAACAGCATCGTCAGCCTGAGCGACGCCGGCGCCCACCTGACTTTCTTCAACGACGCCGGCTTCGGCCTGCACCTGCTCGGCCACTGGTCGCGCGATCTCGGCGCGATGTCGCTCGCCGAGGCCGTGCGCCGGCTGACGTCGCATCCGGCGAGCGTGCTCGGCCTGGCCGGCCGCGGCACGATCGCCCCCGGGCAGGCTGCCGACCTGCTGCTGTTCGATCCGAAAACGGTGGGCCGCGGACCGACGCGCCGCGTCCACGACCTGCCCGCGGGAGCGGCGCGCCTCACGACCGACGCCGTCGGCGTGCGTGGCGTGTGGGTCAACGGCCGCCAGGTCGCCGACGCGGACGGGCTGCTCGCCGACGCACCGCTCGCCGGCGCGCTGCTGACCGAGTTCGTTCGATAGCGCGATCGTCGAGACAAATGCCGGCGGAGAGCTCTCAGGAGCCGGCGTGCAGCGCGCCGATCACCGACTCCAGCTCTTGCCGGTAGATCACCGGGGCGTCGGTGTGAAGCCTGCTGTGGCTTCCCCCCGCGATCTCGACCCATCGAACGCCGGGCGGTGCTGCATCGCGGAGCTTGCGGCCCAGCGCCACCGGCACGGTGCTGTCTTGATCGCCGT
>Ga0207650_10003166_pt1 | contig 11334 bp, 13 predicted proteins | sample KBSS63metaG_FD_184325 | JGI IMG/M metagenome (GOLD analysis project Ga0207650, IMG submission 184325) | Switchgrass rhizosphere microbial communities from Kellogg Biological Station, Michigan, USA - KBS S6-3 metaG (SPAdes) (version 2) | ecosystem: Host-associated > Plants > Roots > Rhizosphere...
TTCAAGAAGGTGACGTTCGAGCGCCGCTCAGCCCCGGCGGCCGGCTCGACGCCGGCAAGCTCCAGCCCGGCGACATGCTGCTCGGCCGGCAGGTGATGTTCCTGACGATCGGCGCCAACGGCACGATCCAGAGCTGCAAGGTGGTCGCAAGCTCCGGCGACGCCCCGCCCGACTATGGCTGCGAAGAGGCGAAGCGGGAGCAGTTCAAGGCCGAGGCCAACGCCGGGCCGGCTTCACGCCAGGCGTTCATGACCGTGCTCGCCTACGGCCATTTGGAACAGATCGCTTGAGCCCAAGGCGCCGAGCGCAGCGACGCCGGCGGCGAAACGCGCAGGATGTCCGGGGGACATCCGAACATTGCAGGGCGTCGCCGGAGCAGCGCGTAGAGCTGCCGCAGGCCGGCCGACGACCGGCGCAGCCGTGTCGATCGACGTCACGAATTTACTTCGTGACGGCCCACCGGCCCTTGCTCAAAATGGCCAACTCCGCGGCGGCCGCAATCCGTGCAATTATGGCTCAGTCCCCACCCCGCCCGTCGAACGGGTCTTCGCCGGCGTGATAGGTCCCGCCCTGTTCCTTGCTGTTGAAGTCGAGCGCCCTGTAGATCAGGCAGAAGCCGATCAGCGCCGTCACCAGCAGGTAAGCGGCGATGCCCCAGCTGATATAGGCGGCCCACCCCTCGATCACATGGTCATAGGCCAGGAAGGCCAGCGCGGCCGCGACGACAAGCCGGGCAACACGATCACCGAGACTAAGATTCTTCAACATCAAGACGCTCCCTCCACTTGGATCCGACACTTCGGCCAGGTCGGCGCCGCCTGATGCAGCGCTGGCTGACCGAAACTTGCCCTCGGCCGTTCGCCATGCGGTGCATGGCGCCCATTTGGTTGATTACCCCTGCTAACGTCTCTTTCGGTATCGCAGTCCGGCGCTACCGCAACCTAATTCCCTGCTCTCCCGTCGAACGGATCTTCACCGCTATGATAAGTGCCACCATGGACGTGGCTGTCAACATCAAGGATGCGATAGATGAGGCAGGTGCCCAGAAGCGCGCTCAACAGGAAATAGGCCGCGGAGACATACAGGAGGATGGTGAGCCAATAATCCACGGTTGGATTTGCGGACAGGACCACACCCGGCGCCACGGCGAGGAACAACAGGAAACAAGCCAGGAGAACCCTAGCCACGCGATCGATATTGCCGACATTTTTGAGCATGAAGACGCTCCTCCACTTGGGCCAAAGCGCCTGGTTTCTGGTCGGCGCCGGCTTGTGCGGCGCAGGCGGTCATCACAACGGCCGTCGCGTCGAATGCATATTAGCGCGTTTCGGGCCATCTGGGCAAATCCACGATTGGCCGAAAAGTGCGGTAAACGCTTGGTTAACGAGGCGTCTAGAGAAGCGTTCCCGCATTGCCAAGCGAATAGTCCATCGGGCATAGGGACAAACATGGTCGTTCGCCGCTTGTTCGCGCTGCTGTTTGCCGTGGCGATGAGCCTCGCGCCGCTGGGCATGCCGGCGATGGCGGAAGCAGCTGCGCCCGCCTCCCATCACGCTGCGATGGCGACGCAAAGCCATTGCGACCAGCAGCAGCAGCCCGCCCAGCACCATAAGGCCGGCGACAAAGGATGCTGCGCGGCAATGTGCATCGCGATCGCCATACCGGCGCCCCTGGCCGGGCTTCCGCTTTATCATGCGGCGCGCGAACGGCCGGCTTCTGACAATGACCGCCGCGGCTTCCTCGGCGAGATCGCCACTCCCCCTCCCAAGTTCGCCTGAGATCGACTTTTCCCAAAACTCGATTTCACGGAGACTAGACATGATGAAGTTGCTGACCGCGATCGCGCTGACGATCGCCCTTCCTGCCGTCGCCCATGCGGCGGATCCCGCTCCCCAGCCCAAGCAGGACTGCTGCGAAAAAATGAAGGCTGAGGGCAAGAAATGCTGCTGTGACGATATGGCCGACAAGGACCATGCCGGGCACGGCGAGCATGGCGGCCATGAGGGCCATCAGCACTAGGCTGTGACTGGATCGGCGGCGCTCATGCGGGCGCCGCCGGTTTCCCGCGTTTCGGGAGATCAACTGTGACGATCAAATTGTTCGCGGCGAGCGCGATGGCGCTTGCTTCAATTCCTATGCCGGCAATGGCCCAGCACATGGGCCATGAGATGCCGATGCCAAAGCAGCCTGCCCCGCCGCCTCAGCCGGAAGCACCTGCCAAGCCGATGGACCATGACCAGATGGACCATGACCAGATGGACCATGACCAGATGGACCATGACATGCCCATGCCGGAGCAACCCGGGCCGATGGCGGAGCATGAGATGGGCTCCAAAGGGCATGCCATGACCGGGGCGCTAGGTACCTATCCGATGACTCGCGAGGCGTCGGGCACCGCGTGGCAGCCTGATTCCTCATCGCATGGCGGCGTTCACATCATGAGCGGCGACTGGATGCTGATGGGCCATGCCCTCCTCAACCTCAGCTACGACCATCAGTCGGGCCACCGCGGCGACGACAAGCTGTTCGCCTCGGGCATGCTGATGGGGATGGCCCGCCGCGAGGTCGGCAACGGCACCCTGCAGTTCAAGGCGATGCTCAGCCCCGATCCGATCATGGGCAAGCGCGGCTATCCGCTTTTGCTGGCCAGCGGCGAGACCGCCAACGGCACCGACCGGCTGATCGATCGCCAGCACCCCCATGACCTGTTCATGGAGCTGTCGGCCTCACTGTCACAGAATATCGGCGATAAGAGCAGCGTCTTCCTTTACGGCGGCCTGCCGGGCGAGCCGGCATTTGGCCCGCCGGCCTTCATGCACCGCGAGGCGATCCTGGACTCGCCCGAGGCTCCGATCAGCCATCACTGGCTGGATTCAACCCACATCAGCTTCGGCGTGCTGACCGCCGGCATCATTGTCGACCGGGCCAAGCTGGAGGTGAGCCGGTTCAACGGCCGCGAACCCGACCAGCACCGCTGGAACATCGAAACGGCGCCGCTCGATTCGACGGCGGTGCGGCTGTCGTGGAACCCGACCGCCACTCTCGCGCTGCAGGGCAGCTGGGGCCATTTCGAGGACCCCGAGCAGCTCGAGCCGGGTGTCGACCAGAAGCGCTGGTCGGCCAGCGCTCTATACGCCCGTGACATCGCGCCGGGTTGGAAGCTGGCCGGGACGCTGGCCTGGGGCCGCAAGACTGCCGAGGGGCACAAGGACGACGCCTATGTCGCCGAGGCGTCGCTGAAGCATGGGCCATGGACCATTTTCGGGCGCGGCGAACTTGCCGAGAACCGTGAGTTGCTGGTGACCGAGGAGCATGGACCGGCCTTTACGGTCGGCAAGGTTTCGCTCGGCGCCATCCACGACTTCAGGCTGGCGGATCAGGTCGCGCTCGGCCTGGGAGGACTGTTGGCGGTCAATTTCGTGCCCAATGGGCTTGAGCCTCTCTACGGCAGCAGCAACCCGATCGGGGCAATGGGGTTTGTCAGGCTGAAGGTCGAATAGGCGGGCCGGTTCGCGAGCCCCATGCCCGGCAATTCCCCGAATTGCCTGCGTGTGGGGCTGGTGGAGCTGAGGGGAATCGAACCCCTGACCTCTGCAGTGCGATTGCAGCGCTCTCCCATCTGAGCTACAGCCCCGCGCCTCACGGTGGGCGCCCCAATAGCCGCGCTATCGCCCTCTGGCAACGCCCCTCCACCCTCCTTTTTCACTCCGGCGCTCACCCCCTTCGTTTCGGCGTCGCGGCGCGTTGCCGCCCGGAACGGCGACCCCCTCCAATCGTTGCATCGGCATCAATCAAAAAGCGGGCGGGCTGGTTCGAATAAGGAGGAATTTCCATGGCTTATGACCGTTACGAAAGCCGCCGCGGCTGGCGTGAGCCCCGCTCCCGTTCTGCCGGCGATTATAACGAAAGCCGCAGCGCCGGGCGCGGCTGGGACCGTGACGATGACGACCGTGATCGCGGCTTCTTCGAACGCGCAGGCGACGAGGTCGCCAGCTGGTTTGGCGACGAGGAGGCAGAGCGCCGCCGCCGCGAGGATATGAGGCGGTTTGGCGACGACGATGGCTGGCAGCGCCAAAGGAGCTTCGGCGCAGACGATGACAATTCGCGCTACGATCGCCAGCCGAGGTTCCGCGATGAAGGCTATCGCCGGCCCTACACCGGCCGCGTCTTCGGCCGACGCGGCTTCGGCGACGACCAGGATCGCCGCCTCGGACCCGATCGCGGCTGGTCGCAGGACCGGTGGACGCCGGAACGTCAGCGTGAGTTTAGCGGCGGGGCCGCGTCAGGTCTCCATGACCCGCACTATAGCGAATGGCGGCAGCGCCAGCTTGACGAGCTTGACCGCGACTATGACGATTATCGCCGTGAGAACCAAAGCCGGTTTGAGAGCGACTTTTCCAACTGGCGGACCGCGCGGCAGGGCAAGCGCCAGCTGCTCGGCCAGGTCCGCGAGCATATGGCGGTCGTCGGATCGGACGAGGAGCATATTGGCACCGTCGACCATGTCCGCGGCGACCGGATCATCCTCACCAAGGGCGACAGCGAAGACAGCCACCACCATGTGATAAGCTGCTCCTTGGTCGACCGGGTCGAAGGCGATCGGGTGATCCTCGACCAGCCGGCGGCCGAAGCGAAACAGCGGTTCGAACATCTGGGCCGCGACCGCGGCTTTTTCCGCGACGAAGAGCGCGAGACCGGCCCGCACATGCTCGACCGCGCCTTTTCCGGAACCTACGAGCGGTAATTCATCCCCTGACGCTTGTAGTAAGGCCCGGGCGTTCGCGCCCGGGCCTTTTGTTTGCCCGCCGACCAGCCTAATCGGTTTCGAAACGCGACCCGAAGGAGAAGCGACATGGCCCAAGCCTGGCATTTGATGCGCCGTCCGAATGGCATGCCGGTCCCTGACGATTTCGCCCTCAAATCCTTCGACCAGCCGGAGCTTGGCGACGGCATGGTCCGCGTCCGTAACCGCTGGCTGTCGGTCGACCCATACATGCGCGGGCGAATGAATGACGTGAAGAGCTACGTCCCTCCGTTCGCGATCGATGCGCCGATGGAGGGCGGCGCCGTCGGCGAGGTGATCGAGAGCAACGATCCCGGTTTCGCGCCCGGCGACATGGTGCTTCACATGGGCGGCTGGCGCGACGAGGCCGTCGCCCCCGCCTCTTCGCTCAACAAGCTGCCGCCAATTCCCGGCGTCGAGCCGCAGGCCTTCCTCGGCAATCTCGGCCTGACCGGCGGCACCGCCTATTTCGGCCTGCTCGAGGCCGCCGCGGCCAAGGAGGGCGACATCGTGTTCGTTTCCGCCGCGGCGGGCGCAGTGGGATCGGCGGTGGTTCAGATTGCCAAGGCCAAGGGCATGACGGTGATCGGCTCGGCCGGCGGCGCTGACAAATGCGAGTTCGTCCGGTCGCTGGGGGCCGACGCGGTGGTCGATTACAAGGCCGGACCGGTGCTGAAGCAGCTGGCCGAGGCCGCTCCCAAGGGCATCGACGTCTATTTCGACAACGTCGGCGGCGACCATCTCGACGCGGCGCTGGCGCTGGCCCGCAAGGATGCGCGCTTCGCCATTTGCGGAATGATCGAGGGCTATAACGAAGCCCACCCGACCTGCCTCAAGTTCATCATGCGGATCATCGCCATGCGGATCCGCCTGCAGGGCTTCATCTACACCGATTATCTCGGGCAGCTCGGAGACTTCTACCGGGACATGGGCGGCTGGCTGGCGAGCGGCCAAGTCAAGTCGCGCGACACGGTCGTCGAAGGGCTGGACAAGACGCTAGATGCTTTCCTCGGCCTGTTCAGCGGCGCCAATACCGGGAAGATGCTGGTTAAGCTCTAGCTCGCATATTTGCAGGTCGCCGGATTGCCGCTCGACAGGCCGTTGCGGAGCGCTTCCATTCGCTGCGCCGACGTGCCGTGGGTGAAATTGTCGGGCGACACTTGGCCCTTGGTCAGCATGTCGTCGCCAATCGCCTCGGCGGCGCGCATCCCTTCCTCGATATCTCCCTGCTCCAGCGCGCCGGACCGGTTCGCCCACACGCCGGCATAACAGTCGGCCTGAAGCTCGACCCCGACCTGGATCTGGTTGCCGCCGACACTATTGCTTTTGGCTTGCGCCGCCTGGGCCTTGTCGAGCGTGCCCTGCAGGTCCTGGATATGATGGCCGACCTCGTGGGCAATGACATAGGCCTGGGCGAAATCACCCGGGGCGCCGAACCGCCGCGACAGTTCGCTGAAGAAGGCCGGGTCGATGTAGATCTGCTTGTCGGTCGGGCAGTAGAAGGGCCCCATCGCCGCCTGGGCCGCGCCGCAGCCAGACTGGTTGTAATCCGTGTAAGCGATCAGCTTGGTCGGCGTATATTTCGCGCCGGCCTGCTGGAATATCTGCCCCCACACCTGCTCGGTCGACCCCAGCACCTGGACCATGAATTTCCTCGTCGCCGGATCGAGCTTGGATGGTCCTTCCTGCGTCGAGCCCCCGCCAAGCATTCCGCCGCCGCCCAATTGGGTCAGCGCGCAATAGCCAAGCACCAGGACCAGCACGCCGACGATGCCGAAGCGCGAGGCGACAAGGGGCAGGATCATCCCCAGCCCGCCGCCGAGGTTCATCCCGCCGCCGCCTGACTGGCCGGTTCGATCTTCGAAATTCTCGCTTTCGGGTGAATCGCCAAAGCGCATGCGAACTCTCCTGCCTTGGCGGTTCAATGCTCCGCCCGCGTAACAGTTGCAATCGGCGCAATGTCCCGCGACAGCTTCGCGCCAAAGGAGAATCGTGAGGATGAAGCTTCAGGGGAAAACCGCCCTCGTCACCGGCTCGACGTCAGGCATCGGGCTAGCCATCGCGCGGGCGCTGGCGTTCGAAGGCGCCAGCGTGATGATCAACGGCTTCGGCGACGCGGACGAAATCGAGCGCATCCGCCAGGAGCTGGAGGCGTCATCCGGTGCACAGGCGCTCTACGACGGCGCGGATCTCGGCGACGCCGGCGCGATCGAAGCGATGATCCGCCGTTGCGGCCATGAGCTGACTGCGCCCGATATCCTGGTCAACAACGCGGGGATCCAGTTCGTCTCGCCGGTCGAAGACTTCCCGACCGACAAATGGGAAGCGATCTTGCGCATCAACCTGACCGCCGTGTTTCACACCACCCGCCTGTGCCTGCCGGCCATGAGGCAGAAGGGCTGGGGCCGGATCATCAACACGGCATCCGCGCACAGCCTGGTCGCTTCGCCCAACAAGTCGGCTTATGTCGCCGCCAAGCATGGCGTCGCCGGATTTACCAAGACCATCGCGCTGGAAGCGGCGAAGGACGGTGTCACCGTCAACTGCATCTCGCCCGGCTACGTCTGGACGCCGCTGGTCGAAAACCAGATCCCGGATACGATGAAGGCCCGCAACCTTACCCGCGAGCAGGTCATGAACGACGTGCTGCTGGCCGCGCAGCCAACCAAGCGCTTCGTCACGGTCGACGAGGTGGCAAGCCTGGCGCTCTATCTGACATCCGACGGCGCCGCCTCGATCACCGGCGCCAACCTGTCGATGGACGGAGGCTGGACCGCGGCATGAGCGGTCCCCTGCTGGCCCTTTATGTGTGCTGGACGGTCTGGGCAGCGGTGTGGGTCGCTGCTTCCTGGTGGTCGGCGCGGCGCGTCCAGCGGGCCGGCGGCCGCCAGAACATCACCTATCAGCTGGTGAGCGTCGCCGGCATGTTCGCTTTACTCACCGTTACGCGGCCCACCAGCCTGTTGTTCGCGCCAATGTGGCAATTGGGCGGGCCTGCAGAGTGGGCTTTGGTCGGCCTGACGGTGGCAGGTTTCGTCCTCGCCTGCTGGGCGCGCCTCACGCTCGGCAAGCTCTGGTCCGCGGGCGTCGAGCGCAAGGAGGGCCATCGCATCATCGAAGACGGTCCCTACGCGATCGTGCGCCACCCCATTTACACCGGATTGCTCGCGGCGGCGCTTGCCCTGGCGCTGGTCAAGGCGACCCCGCTGGCGCTGATCGGATTGGTCCTGACGACTGTTGGATTTACCGTAAAGGCCCGGCTCGAGGAGCAATTCCTGGCCGCGGAACTCGGCGAAGCTGGCTATGCCGACTATCGCCGCCGTGTTCCGATGCTGGTGCCATTCTGGCCGGCGGGGTGAATTGCAGGCTGGACCAATGATATCCGTTCACTAGGGTAATTGGATGACCCGCGCGATATTCGCCGCCACCCTTGTTTCCCTCACCGCCTGCGCCACGACGCAGGCGAGCTCTCAGGCCCGCAGTTGGCAAGCTATCGCGACTGACGGCGACCGGCAACGGTTGCGGGACTGGCGGACGGCGTTCACGAAAGCGCTCGAGCAGGCACGGGCCGGAGGACATGCGGCCGATATTGCCAGGGAAGGCAAGCTGCTTGATCCGGACGCTGCGATCGGCGGCGTTCCGATCCCCAACGGCGACTATCGCTGCCGGACGGTCAAGGTCGGAGCCAAGGACGAAAGGCTGCTCAACTTTATCGCCTATCCTCCATTCCGTTGCCGCATAGAAGAGGGGAAGCTGCAGCACTTCTCCAAGCTGACGGGATCGCAGCGCCCGGTCGGGCGGATCTATCCGGCAGATTCCTTGCGGCAGATATTTCTCGGCACGATGGTGCTCGGCGACGAAACGCGGGCCTATCAATATGGCCGGGACCATGACCGCGACCTCGCTGGCTGGGTCGAACGCATCGACGACAAGCGCTGGCGAATGATCTTTCCCTATCCTCATTATGAATCGACGCTCGACGTCATCGAGCTGATCCCGGAGCATCAGTGAGCCATACCGACTAGCCTCAATTGCGCTCTTGTTTAATCTAAGTAAAACAGGATGCAGCCGATCGCCGGTTTGCAAGGGGGCAGGCATGGATTTCAGTTGCCGGTCAGCGGACGGAATCCTGGTCGCCGCCGTTCACGGCAGGGTCGATGAATCCACGTGGGAGGCGTTCGCCGACCGGATGACGTCGGCGATCGACCAGGCTACTGCCGAAAAACTGTCGGAAGTGATGCTCGACCTTACCGACCTCGACTATATGTCGTCGCGCGGCCTCAGGGTGCTAACCGTGGCCAAGCGGCAAGCCGAGGCTGCCAACCTCTCCATCACTCTCGCTGCGCCAAACGACGTCATGCGCGAAATCCTCGCCATCAGCCGCTACGACAAGCTGTTCCATATCAGCGATTCCGTCGACACCGGCCGGTAGCCAAGCGGGGGCCTGACCATCATGCTCGTTCGATTCTGGGGAACCCGCGGATCACTGCCAGTGGCGGCCAAGGCCGGCGCCATCCGCGCCAAGATCGCCCGTGCCCTAGTTGCCGCCAACGGCCATTCGATCGCCAATCTCGAACAGGCCGGCGCCTTCATTGACCAGCAGCTCGATTTCGCAACCGGCGGGACCTATGGCGGGTCCACTGCCTGCGTCGAGATCGAAAGCGGCGACAGCTTCTTCATCTGCGACATGGGCAGCGGCCTCAGGGAGTTCGGGCTGAATGCGCTGAAGCGCTGCGCCGATGGCCACGTCCGCATCTACAATTTCTTCCAGTCGCACCTGCACTGGGACCATATCATGGGCTTTCCCTTCTTTGCGCCGGCATTCGATCCCGGGGCCAAGATCCGCATTCATTCCGCCCATCCCGACGCGGAAGACGCGCTTCGCCGCCAGCAGGAAGAAATCAGCTTCCCGGTCCCGTTCGACTGGTTGCGCGCGTCGATCGAGTTTGTAGCCATGACGCCGGGCGAGCCGATCGCAGTCGACGGGCTAACGGTCGTCGCCGAAAAGCAGCAGCACTCGCACGACAGCTATGGCTATCGTTTCACGGATCCCACCGGGCGAAACGTCGTGTTCAGTACCGACAGCGAGCACAAGGCCGACAATATGAAGGACGAGGCGGCCTTCATCGACTTCTTCCGCGATGCCGACCTCGTCATCTGCGACACCATGTATTCGCTGGCCGACAGCGTCTCGATGAAGGAGGACTGGGGACACTCGAGCAACGTCGTGGCGATCGACCTCTGCCACGAAGCGGGCGCCAGGCGGCTGGCGCTATTCCATCACGAACCGACCTATGCCGATGAGGACATTCAGCGGATGCATGAAGAAAGCATCCGCTATGAGGAACTGACGCGGGACGGAAACGCGCTCGAGGTGCTGTGTGCCTATGACGGGCTCGAAGTTCGGGTCTAGCCCAGCGCTGCGGGCACGGCGCGTCCTGCTGCCGTGGCTGGTCGTCACGATTATCGCCGTGCTGGTCACGGTCGGCGCGGGCGAGCGAATGCGACGCGGAATCTTCGACAGCTGGCAGGCGGCAAGACCGCGCGATCTCTCCGCCACCGACGTTCGGGTTGTGCTGATCGACGACCGCAGCATCGAACTCCTCGGCGCGTGGCAATGGCCGCGCTACTATCTTGCCCGGCTCACCGAAGAGCTGGCGAGGCGCCAGGCCAAGGTGATCGCGTTCGACATAGTCTTCGCCGAACATGACCGGGTCGGGCCCGGCAACTTCGCCTCGCTTTATCCCGAACTAAGCCCGGCCGCCGCGGCGGAGATCAAGGGCCTGGAGCCATCGGACCAGTCGTTCGGCAAGGTCATCGGCAGCGCGCCGGTGGTCCTCGCGCATGCCGGTGTGGCAAAGGCGCCGGTGGGCCAGGCTCCGCTGCCCGACCCGTCGGTCGCAGGTGCGCTGGCGCCGGATGCCGAGAAGTGGCTGGCCGAGCTTGCCGCGATTCCGGAACTGGACGACGTCGCCCTTGGTCATGGCCTGATCAATGTTCCTCCAGACAGCGACGGAGTCATTCGCGGCGTTCCGTTGGTCATGGGTGTGGGTGGCAAGACCAGACCCGGTTTTGCGGCGGAGATCGCTCGCATCGCGACCGACGCAGAGGAGATTGCGTCCAGTCCCTCCGGCGTTCGCATCGGCAACCGGCTGGTGCCGGTCGATCGCCGCGGCAAGATGCGCCTCCACTTCGGGTCCTTTCCAAACGACATGATCATTTCCGCCGCCGACCTGCTGGACAAGAAAAGCCGGATTGGGCCGGGCGAAATTGCCGGAAAAACGGTGCTGATCGGAGTCACGGCCGAAGGAACGTCCGACATCGCCGCCACCCCGATCGCCGCCCAGGAGTTCGGGCCCTTGGTGCAGGCGCAGGCAGTCGACACCATCCTGCGCGGCGGCTGGCTAATTCGGCCGGCGTGGGCAGAACTGGCAGAATGGACAGTGGCCGGCCTTCTCGCCCTGCTCGCGCTTGGCAACGCTTATTTCGGCCGGCGTTATCGCATTGTGCTGGCCGTCATTTTCTTGGCCTTGCCGGTCGTGAGCTGGTTG
>Ga0207650_10003170_pt1 | contig 11330 bp, 10 predicted proteins | sample KBSS63metaG_FD_184325 | JGI IMG/M metagenome (GOLD analysis project Ga0207650, IMG submission 184325) | Switchgrass rhizosphere microbial communities from Kellogg Biological Station, Michigan, USA - KBS S6-3 metaG (SPAdes) (version 2) | ecosystem: Host-associated > Plants > Roots > Rhizosphere...
CACGGCGTCAAGCACGCGTTCGATTTTCGCAAACGCATCTTCGATCTGGCCGGGCACGACATCGACGTCGCCCCAGTCGGCGACCTGCAGTTTCGCGAGAGGATCGAAATCGAAGTCGGGCGGATTAAAGGGGCGCAGCAACTGCGATTGCTCGCGAATGGCGGAAGGCCCCAGCCGCGCGCCGACGCGAATCGGGTGCGCGCCGCAATCGAATGGAATGCCGACGATGCCGACGCGCGACGCCGTGCGTTCCTGCGGACCGGGCGCGCGCATGAACGGCAGCGTGCGGCGCAACGGCAGAGCGGCAAGGTCAACGCGCGGCAAGCGGAATCTCCCCGGGGTGTTTACTGCTGAAAAGCGGATAACTGCGAAGGCAAATATACCACGCTGCCGCGGCGGCCCGGTTGCCTAGGCCGCTGCAGTTCGCAGCATGGTCAGCACTTTTTCGACCTCGTCGAGCGTGTTATAGAAGTGGAACGCAAACCGCAGGCGCCCGTGCCGGATCGACGCCTTCACGCGGTTTTCAAGCAGATGCGCGTGCAGTTTTTGCAGCAGCGCTTCAGTCGCTGCATCGGGTCCCGGCTTACCCACGATCACGACGTGCGAGAAATGCCGGTCGACTTTGCCGCTCATGACAGGCAGCCCGAGTTTCTGCAAGCCGGCGGTAAATGCCCGAGCGAGCGTCAGCACGTGCTGCTCGATGGTCGGCACGCCGATGCCGGCGATCAGGTCGAGCGAGACATCGACCGCGTTCGCACCCGCATAGTTATAGCTGCCGACTTCGAAACGCCGCGCGGCGGGCATCAGCTTGTACTGGTCGCCGCCTTTCTCACCTTCATGCGCATCGCCGAGGTCGATTCCATAGCGCGCGAGATTGCCCGGCTGCATGCATTCGGCACGCGCGCGTTTGACATAGAGAAATCCAAAGCCATAAGGCCCGCACAAGTATTTCGACGCGCCGACCGTCATCGCATCGAGCGGCGTTTTCTTGATGTTCAAGTCGAGCGCGCCGACCGACTGCGCGCCGTCGACGAGCAGTACGATATCGCGTGAATTGCAAAGTTTGGCGAGCTGATCGAGATCGGTGCGTGCGCCGGTCGTGTAGGTGACTGTCGACGCGATGACCATGCGCGTGTTGGCGTCGATGGTTTTGGCGATGGCATCGATGGGCGTCGCGAAGTCGGCGGTGGCTGGCACCGTGCGCACTTCGATGCCGTGGCGATCGCGCATGTTGTAGAGCGCGTAAATGCTGTTCGGGTGCTCGATGTCCGTGCACAACACGGCGTTCTCGCCGCGCTGCCAAGGCAGTGCGGTCACGATCGCGTTGATGCCTTCGGACACGTTCTTGACGATCGCGATTTCATCGGGCTCGGCGCCGATCAGGCGCGCGAACTTGCCGCGCACGCGCTCCAGCACGTCGAGCATCGTCTTGCGGCTGCCGCCTTCGAGTATGCGGTCGTCGAGATAACGCGCGACGGCTTCGCGCGCACCGGCGGGCAGCAGGCCGCGCGCGGAGGTCTCGAAATAGATCCACTTGTCGGTGCCGGGAAATTCGCAGCGTATCGCGGCGAGTTGCTGGAGCGGGGCAGGAGTGTCGTTCATAGAGGTCTCAATTGAGTTTTACGTTGGCGGCTTTGACGACTTTCGCCCAGCGCTCGTAGTCCGTGCGGATGAACTGGCCGAGCTCGTCGGGCGACATCGGTGCGGGTATCAGGCCCTGCGCCATCAGTTTGTCGCGTACGTCGGGGGAATTGAGCGCTTTGACTGCGTCGGCGTTGAGGCGCGCGATCAGTTCTTTCGAAGTGCCGGCAGGCGCCATCAGCGGATACCAGTTGAGCGCATCGAAGCCGCGCAGACCCGATTCATCGACGGTCAGCGCGTCGGGCAACGGCGGATAGCGCTTGAGGCCCGAGACGCCGATAACTTTGAGCCGGCCCGCCTGCAGCTGCGGCAGCACCGAGGGATCCGAGAAAGTCAGATCCGCATGCCCGCCGATGATGTCGGCAATCGCTGGCGCGGTGCCTTTGTAGGGAATGTGAATCATGTGGATGCCGGCCATCACGTTGAAGAGCTCGCCGGCGAGATGCTGGCCAGTGCCGGCGCCGCCGGAGGCCATGTTGAGTTTGCCGGGGTTCGCCTTCGCGAGCTTGATGAGCTCGCCGGCGTTTTTTGCGGGCACCGACGGATGCGCGACGATGATGTACGGCATGGTCACCAGCATCGTGATCGGCGCGAGGTCTTTGAGCGGGTTGTAGCCGAGCTTCGGAAACAGGAGCGGCGCGACCGCAACCGAGCCGGGTCCGGCGACGAGCAGCGTATAGCCGTCTGGCGCGGACTTCGCGACGTGCTCGGCGCCGATAGTGCCGGCTGCGCCCGCGCGGTTGTCGATCACGACCTGCTGTCCCAGGTATTCGGTGAGCTTCTGGCCGACCGTGCGCGCGGTAAGGTCGACGCCGCCGCCGGCGGGGAACGGCACCACGATGCGCACGGGTTTGTTCGGATAGTTTTGCGCGCCCGCCGTCATTGCGTATGCGATGGCGAGCATCGCGATCACGAGTTTTACCATCTTGAATGAATAATACCTCACGCTAGGTGTGCTCTTTCTGCAGAAAGAAATCGCCCGACAGTTCCGTGCCCAGTCCCATCCTGCGTGCATTCTCGAGTATGCGCGCACCCGCCGCCGCGAACTGCATGCCGCAGCCGTTGTTGTTGAGGTGATGGGTAATTTCATCGGCGCTGTGGCGGCCCGCCGCGCGCTCGTTCAAGAGATCGCCGAGCTCGACGTACGCATCCCAGTCGAATTCCAGCGCCTTCTTGTTGATGAGCTGGCCGAAAGTCGCGCCGCGTTTTTTCTTGCCCATCACGAAGTTCTGCACGAAATCGCTGGTGTCGCCGAACGGCTTCAGGCTGACGACGATCTGGCGGCTCTGCTTGAACGTACGCACGTCGTCTTCGAGCAGCGTGCCGATGCCCAGGTGCATGCCGGGCTTAAGCCACGCGGCGTCGTACACGGGTTCGTACGAGCTCGTCGCCGCGAGCACGATGTCGGCGTGCTCGAACGCGCGCTGCGCCGAATCAACGGCGATCACTTCGACGCCGATGCGCTCGCTCATGGTGCGCGCGAATCGTTCGCGGTTCGCCTGCGTCGGGCTGTAGATGCGCACACGCTTCAATTTGAGTACGGCTGCAGTGCATTCGAGCGCCGCTTCGGCCTGCGCGCCGCTGCCGAGCACGCCGACGCTTTCCGACTCCGGACGCGCGAGCAGCTTGACGCCGAGCGCGGTGGTGCCGCCCACGCGCATTTTCTGGATGTGCGAATCCGGCAGCATGCCGAGCACTTCGCCGGTTTCAAGCGACAGCAGCACGATCATGCTCATGAACTGCCAGCCGGGCGCGAGCGGTAATTTCACGCGGCGCAAAACGCCGGCGATTTCAGGCTGGGTATCGAAGTGCGTCGAGATGCGCACCGCCATCATGCCGCACGCGGGAAATCCGCCCGTCACGGTTTTCAGTCGATAGACGACGTCGCCGGCCGCTTTGGCCGCCGCAATCGTCGGCGCGGCGTATACCGGATCGGCGTCGAGCGGCAGTTTCGCGATGTGTTCCGCCGTCGCACGCTTGAGCTCAGGCGTGTAGCCGTCGAACGGCACACAGGTATCGACGCGCAGCGAATTGACCGCGCGGCCGGCGCCCAATTCACGAAACGCCTGCTCCATCGTCTCGACATACTCTTCCGCGCGCATGGCGGCGGCGACTTCGCGGTTGTCGAGCAATAGCGGCATCGTTCTGTTGGAAAGGTGAAAGAAGAGAGGAGAAATGTGTGAAGAGCAAATCCCCTTTGCATCATATCGACGCGCGAGCGCGAGTGTCAAACGGCTGCAGGTGCGGTGCTATACTCGATTCGTTATTTCTCCGGGCATCCTGCAATGCAAATTCGCGTACTCGTTTCGGCCGCGCTCGCGCTCGGCATTTCATTCGGCGCGCCTGAATCCGCCGCGCAGCCATGGAAGCCCACGCGTGGCGTCGAGATTATCGTCGGCTCGGCGCCGGGCGGCGGCGCCGATTTGACCGGGCGGCTCATGCAGAAGCTGTTTCAGGAAAAGCTGATCACCGACGTCGCGTCCAGCGTCGTCAACAAAACCGGCGGCGGCAGCACGCTGAGTTTCGTCTATCTGAATCAACATCCGGGTGACGCGAACTATATCGGTTTGACGCTGCAGCCGATGATTACCGGGCCCTTGATGATCGCGGGTCAGATTCCATATACGGACATGACGCCGCTCGCGCATCTGATCAACGAATACGTCGGCTTTGCGGTACGGCCCGACGGCTCGCTCAAGACCGGCCGCGACGTCGTCGAGCGGCTGAAAAAGGATCCGACGTCATTGACGATTGCATTGTCAACCGCGCTCGCGGGGTCCAATCACCTGGCGACCGTGCTGGCGCTTAAAGCCGCGGGCGTCGACATCAAGCGCCTGCGCGTGATTGTCGTGAAAGGCGCGGGCGAAGCGATCACCGGCGTGATGGGCGGTCATTTCGATCTGGCGGCGGCCAGCGCGGCAAGCCTGATTCCATTCGTCGAATCGGGGAAACTGCACGGCATCGCGGTGTCCGGGCCCAAGCGGCTCGCCGGTGCGTTCGCGAACGTGCCGACGTGGAAGGAACAGGGTGTCGATTCCGTCTACGCGAACTGGCGCGGCGTCGTCGGGCCCAAAGGCATCACAGCCGCGCAGATCGCGTATTGGGACGGCGTTTTCGCCAGGCTTGCGCAAATGCCCGAGTGGCGCGAGGAACTCGTGCGCCTGTTGCAGGACCCGGTCTATCTCAACAGCCGGGAGACCAAAGCCTATCTCGATTCGCAACACCAGGAACTGCGCGCGGTGCTCGTCGACCTGGGCTTGGGGAAATAACACTCAGCCACCGACCGGCGCGAATTACTAGCTTGGCGCGGGCTCCACCACCGGCGGCTCGTCGGGCAGCAGCAGCACGATGGCCGAACGCACGGCGGCAATACCGGCGAGGATCCACAGCGAATTGGCAAAGCCGATGTTCTTGACCAGGGGCCCCAATAGCCACACGGCTAGAGAGCTGATGCCGAATGCGACTGTGAGCCGCATGCCCGCAACGCGCGAGCGCAACCGGTCGTCGACATAGCGCACGATCATCGCGTCGGTGAACGGGATCGACCCGAATATGAACACCATGACCGCGAGCAGCGCGGCGAACAGCCACCAGTCGTGCGAATACGCAGCGAGGATCAGCAGCGGCACCTGCGCGATCGACATCCAGAGCTGCAGCGGCTTGAACGGCATGCTGTCGATCAGGCGGCCGACCACGATTTGCGCGAGCGACGCGATCGTATAGACGAGAGCCAGCATCGCGCCGAGCAGCGCGGGGTCTTCAACCACGCCGCGAAAGCCCTCCGACAAGAGCTGCGCGTTGCCGTTGGTCGTGAAATTGAATATGAGGCTGCTCGCGACCGCTGCGACCGTCATTACGGCAAAAGCGCGCGCCAGCATCGCCGGCGTGAGCACGACCTTGGCCTTGCCGCCCATGCGCTTGTGCGGCGCCTCGACTTCTTTGGGACAGACCAGCGCGAACACGATGCCGCATACGATTGCTATCAGACCGGGCAGCGCAAATGCCGCGCGCCAGCCGAACCATTTGACGAGGAAGCCGGTGACCAGCGCAGCGACGGCGATGCCCAGATTGCCGGCCAGCCCATTGATGCCGATCACGGCGCCCGGGTTCGACACGTTCTGCACGAGCATCGGAATGCCGACCGGATGATAGATCGAGGCAAAAGCGCCGAGCAGCGTCAACGCGGCGGCGAGCTGCCACGCGTTTTGGGTCGCCGCGACGAGCAGGGCGCTTGCACCCATGCCCACGAAAAAAATGATCATCAGGACGCGGCGTCCCCACAAGTCGCCGAGCCGGCCGGCGGGCAGGGCACCCAGTCCGAACAGCACAAACGCGCCGACGCTGTACGGCATCAGGTCGGTCCAGTTCGAGAAGCCGAATTCAATGGCAATCGTCGCGACCGCCGTCGCAAAGATCAGCAAAAACATGTGATCGATGCCGTGAGCGATGTTGAGCAGCAGGCTTACGACGCGGGGAAACCCGGCGTGCCGGGGCAAATCCTGAGCGAGAGTGTTCATACGTAGGAGTGTGCTTGATTTAGAATAGGCTGTCTTGCGCAGTTTTGCCGTCAATTATCGAGAAATGGACAAACTTTCCCCCACCAGCGCGAGCCCCGATAGCGTCACCGCGCCGGAAAGCCCGGTGCAAGGCGACCTCACGCGCGCGGTCGTCACGCGCCGTACCACGTACCCAAACGCGCACGTGATCACGCCGCACTGGCACGCGCGCGCCCAGTTCATATTCGCGGTGGCCGGCACGATGCGCGTGCGCACCGCGCGGCACGTGTGGATCGTCCCGCCGACGCGCGCCCTATGGGTACCGGCGCGCACCGTGCACGAAGTGCAGATGTATGGCGAAGTAAAAATGCGCAGCCTGTACGTGGACGATGCCGCCGGCGCGGGCATGCCGGCATCGTGCGTGGTGTTGAACGTAACGCCGCTGCTGAAGGAACTGGTGGTGCGCGCCGTGGCTTTGCCGGAAAGCTACGACGAGAACGGCGACGACGGTCTCGTCATGCAGTTGCTGATGGCGGAAGTGCGGCGGCTGCCGCGCTGCGCGCTCGACCTGCCCCTGCCGGAGAGTCCCGATCTCACGCGGCTGTGCGAGCGGCTGCTCGACGATCTGTCCGCGCGGCGTCCGTGCAACCTCGACGCGCGCGAGCTCAAGACCAGCACGCGCACGCTGTACCGGCGCTTCCTGCGCGAAACAGGCATTACCTTTGCGCGCTGGAAACAGCAGGCGCGTTTGCTCGAATCGATCCGCCGGCTGGCCGAAGGCGTGGCGGTCACGACCGTCGCGCTCGATCTAGGTTATGCGAGCCCCAGCGCATTTTCGTCGATGTTCCGGCGCGCAGTGGGCGCGCCGCCACGCGTGTTCACCGCGGGTGAAATTTCACCGGACACGCCCCGCGCGAACTGAACGCCAGTTCGTTTAGCCCGGGCCGATGACCGCGATCGTGTAGTCGGGCACACCGAGCGGGCTTGTGTTGACCGGGGTCTGGCGGCCTTGCGTGAGCTCTTCGACGCGGTCCGACACGTAGAAGTCGAGCATCTTATGCGTGATACGGCCGCGCTTCTTGAGATCCGCGCGTCCGCTCAGGCCTTCGACCAGCGCCTTGGTAAACGCGCCATTGCCCCATTCAGTATTCTCGAACGAGTATTGCTTGCCGGTCGAGGATGCGATCACGACGAGCCCGTACTCGGGACTCGACAGCTCGTTGAGGATCGCGGTCGTGTCGGTTGAAAACCCGCGCTTCCTGCCCATTACGTTGCCCGAGTGGCAGGTATCCACGAACAGCAGGCCTTTGCCTTGCAGGCTCGACAGATGCGCCTTGATCGCGCTGAACGGCACGCCGGTCGTCTCGAGCTTGTCGATATCGGCGTTGACCGGCAGATAGTAATAATTGCCGCGATCGTCATTGATGCCGTGGCCGGCGATCAGCACGATGCCAACGTCTTTGGGCGTGACCTGTTTTTGCAGCCATTCGAAGCCGGCGAGCACGTCCGCACGGCTCGCTTTCGCGTCGGTCAGCAACTTGACGACGACGTCGCGATAGAGCTTGCCCTTCTGGCTTTGCACGATGGCCGCAAAGTCGACCGCGTCCTTGGCGGCGAATTTGAGCCGGTTTTCCGGGTCGATGTATTCCGACACGCCGATCGACAGCACGTACAGCACTGGCTTGTCGTCGATCGGCGCGGGTTTTGCGCCCGCCCACTTAAGCCGCACGGTAACCGGCGTGCTGATGCCGTATTTGTTTTCGGCGAACACCAGCACTTCGCTGTCCTCCGGCGGAACCTCCACCGTGACCTCGCGGGTTTCGCTGGTAGTGACGGCGCGTGCATTGGGATTTTCCTTGCCCACGCCGTTCACGCGCGTGCGCACGGCGGTGACCGGCGCGTCGGGACTCGACTTGACCATGTACTTGATCGTGACCTGCTTGGTGTTGACGCTGCTGCCGCTGGCAGGCGACAACACCGTTACCACCGGCGGCAACACCCGCGTGATGTCGGACACAACCTGGACTGCAGCGGGCACCGAGCTTTCGACGACGTCATCATCCACGGGCGACGCGGCAATAACGGGCGCCGGCGGCTTCTCGGGAACCGGCGCCGGCACGGCTATCACCGGCTTGGGTGCAACGGGTTTCTCGACCGGCGCCGGCGCGGTCGCAACCGGCGGCTTCGCGGGCGGCGCGACTACCGATGCGCCGTCCCCGAGCGCGACGGCGGCGAGCTTGAAAGCTTCGGTATCGTCGGCTTTGCCGATGATGCCGGCGATCACCTCGGGTTTGTAGAAGCGCGCGCGCAGCCGCGACACCGGGAAAAAATCCGCCGCTTCTTCGCGGCCGCGATTGACGTGCCAGCCCAGCAGATCTTCGCCGCCGACGCTCGTATCGTAAAAGCCGCTCGGCGAAACGAGCGCCCAGCGCTTGCGATCGGCCGCGATGAACAGCGTCAACAACAATTGGCCGTCGGTGCGCCGGTACCAGCGCAAGGCGCCATCGCCGTGAGCGCTGAGCACCAGCCGGTTGTCGCCCGAGACGTTGACCGCGAAATTGCCGCCGATATTCACGTTCCATAACGGCGCGCCGTCTTTTCCGAAGTAGTAAGCCCTGGCGTCGGTGCCGACAACGACGCCGGAATCGCCCGGTGCGATCGCCAGGCTGCGCGACATGCCTTCGGCCTCCAGCAACCGGCCGTTCAGTTCGAGCGCGCCGCTCGTATCGCGCCACTGGTTGTAGAACTTGATGTTGCGCGTGTTGGTTTCCGGCGCCGCCATCGCAGCGTCCTTGACGGCGCCTGCAGCGAGCTTGCGTTCGAGCACGTCGAAGTTCAGCACTTCGCGCCCCTCATCGTATGCAAATTGCACGCGGGTGCCGTCGCGCGAAACTTTGAATGCTTCCGTCGTGCCGTAAAAACTGCCGCCGTCGGCTTCGAGCGAGCGCTTCTTGGCGCCGCGCGCGTCGAATATTCCCAGCTTCGCGCCAGTGGCGAACGCGACGCCATCTCGCAATGCGGCGATGTCGGCAATACCATTGACGCCCGGCGTCGGGAAGTCGGTCGGATTTGCGCGCCCGCTGTCGCCCCACATGCGCACGAAATGCGTCATCTTGTTCCGGCTGCCCACGCCGCCATACAAGGTTTTGCCGTCGGGCGACCAGACGACCCGGCGCAAGCCGAAGCCGCCAATATTGTTGTTGAGGCCCACGCTCGACGCGATGTATAGCGTCTCGAGCGTAGCGGGTGACAGAATCACTACCCAGTTGCTCCCGGAGCCGTGCCCGACTGCCAGCTTGCTGCCGTCTGGTGAAAAATCTAGCGTCGTCGGGCGGCCGCGGTTCTGCGCGTTGCGATAAATGGTGTGCGTGAGGTCGCTCGCGGCTTTCGCGCGCTTCAACGCGAGCCCGTTGGCGTCGTAGCCGTAAACGCGTATCTTGCCGTCCCAGCTTGCAGTCGCAAGCTGACCACCGCTGCCGAACGAAAGCGCGCTGACGTATGCGTCGTAATCAGCGTCGCGTCCAAGTTCGGACCAGTCGGCCGTGCGCAGCAAGCGGATGCCGGCTTTGCCGCCCATGCCGGCTGCGACTACTGTGCCATCGGCGGACCACGCAAGCCTGCGCACATGGCGCGGGAATCCGCTGACGCGCTTGACGATGCGTCCGCTCGCGCGCTCGAAAATGAAGATGCAATGGGTTTGTTCGTAACTGCAGAAGAACCCGCCGACGGCCACCAGGTTCCCGTCAGGCGACACCGCGAGCGCGTCGATGCGGCCTTCTTCCCCCGTGCCGATCGGCGGACGCAGCATCTGCAGCAACTCGAGGTCGGGCAGGGACCAGACGCGCGCCACCTTGTCGCGGCCGCCGGTGACCATGAAGCGGTTCTCGGGATCCGTGGCAATGGCTTCCACCGGGGCCGAGTGCATGCTTGTTTCGACGCGCACAAGCGGCGAGGTCAGGTATTGCGCAGCAAACGCGCCGTGCGCGATACAGCCCAGGAAAATCCCCAGTCCGCGCGCAACACTCCGTCCGAACATGTGCCCCCCTGCGAATATCGGTCGCCGACCGTGCTGGCCGTAGAACAGCGTAGCTTGACTATGGCATGCAACGCCGCCGCAGTATGAGCGAGTAGCCCGCCGTTGACAATCGGCCGTGCTCCTCCTTGCTTTTAACCAGGCTGCTACGCGGAAGCGGGCCTCAATTGCAGGAATAAAAGCGCGCCGCCGCGCGTTTGCTGACGGTAAAGCGGATGCTTGTGAGTAACGAGGCACTCTGCTATGTTGACTGCAATCACCCGATACCTTGGAGAACGCATGATTACCTCAGCATTCCGGACCCCCGTGCTCGCCGCAATAGCACTCGCATCGGTGGCGTTTTCGGCGGTGGCAGCCGAACTTCCCGCGCTTCCTGCAGGGCTCACCGCCGTCACCAAGCCCATTCATCTGCCGGCATTCAATCTCGCAACACCGGGCGGCGGCAAAATGCGGGCAGACGAATTCAAAGGCAAGGTGCTCATCGCCCGTTTCTGGGCAACCTGGTGAGACATCTGCGTCGGTGAGATGCCCTCCGTGCAGAGGGCACATGATGAGTACAAAAAGAGCGGCGTGCCGGTGATCGCTGTTTCGATCGACGGCGACGGCGAGAAATCGGTCAAGCCGTTCCTGGCCGAGCATAAGAGTTACACGCTGCCTACGCCGCTCGATCCCGATATGGGTGTCGCGCGCGCGGTCGGCGTGCGCGTGGCGCCGTGGACGATCATCGTCGATCGCGGCGGCAACGTCGTGGCGGGCGGCTATGGCAAGATCGATTTGCAGAGCCCGGAATTTCGCAATTACGTTAAGGCGCTCGCGGCGAAGCCGCCCGGTTGAGCGGCTTCGCCGCGGTATTTTTAATTTCGCACGACAACTGAAGAGAGGGAGACTCGCATGAAGTCGCAACGCTTGAGAAATCTGTGTTTTGGCATGCTGCTCGGCTTAAGTCTGGCCGCCGGCGCGGCACACGCGATCGATGTCGGGCAGAAGGCGCCCGAGTTCGGGCTGCCGTCGTCGACGGGCAAGGAAATCAAGCTCGCCGATTTCGCCGGCAAGAAACCGGTGGTGCTGTTCTTTTACGTTGGCGCGTTCACCAACACTTGAACGCAGGAAGCGCTGGCCTTCCAACTTGATCTTCCCAAGTTCGAGGCCGCGAATGCCCA
>Ga0207650_10003171_pt1 | contig 11327 bp, 10 predicted proteins | sample KBSS63metaG_FD_184325 | JGI IMG/M metagenome (GOLD analysis project Ga0207650, IMG submission 184325) | Switchgrass rhizosphere microbial communities from Kellogg Biological Station, Michigan, USA - KBS S6-3 metaG (SPAdes) (version 2) | ecosystem: Host-associated > Plants > Roots > Rhizosphere...
CAGAAAGAGCAATGACAATGACAGGTTTGACCTGCCTCCGGGAAGAGCAACACAGTACTCGCATACTTGTGCTGCACTCCCTGAAGGGGCCTGCCCTCAAACGTCGGCACATTTGATTTTTGGTCGCCGGGATTCGGATTCAAGTGTCTTCTAATCGCAGCAATCGCAGCGTCTGTAAGGATCTTGCTGTGCTGGTTTTCGAGTAACGTTGCCTGGTCCAGCGGCGTAAGCATTTCCCTGAGCGGAAAAGCCAACCTGAAAATCGGATCCTCGGGAATGTTGTTCCAATCAATTAACTCGTTCGTCAGGTAGTTATTGACTTTGAACGGAAAAACCCTGGCTGCAAGTCGAACCGAGTCTTTGATTGTGGTGGGCAGCTGTCGGAAGCCCGGAATTTCATCCAGGTTGTGTAACTGATATGCCTTGTACTGCGTGGATTTATCCCCGCTTTTTGAAATATTCATGTTTACAGGTGAGGTCCAGACTAGACCGTGGTGACAAGCGAAGCTTCGTCACTCAGTTCAACGTTCACTAACTCCTCAAGCGACGACAGCAATGCCTGAATATCTTCTTCGAGTTTGCATTGCGCGATTATGTATGCGACTTCGTATTGCTTGAAACTATCGCGTGGCTTAAGAATCTGGTCCCCCGGACCTTTCATCGGCATCAGGAGCCGGACGGCCGGATGCCTTGCTACCCTTTCCAGCCCCTTGATCTGTTCGATCCGGCCGACGCGAGGCGCTCTGACGATGCGAGAACCGGCCTGCATGGTCGGTTGTCGGTATCGATCAGTCTCAAGAGTGGCAGCCTCATTTGCCAGAATCTTGAGGAGCTGTTGATAAGGTGAATAGCCGTCGTAGGCTAAGGGTATCAGGTGGGAATTAATCATTTCTCCACCAAGTCGTCCGCCGATTTCGAGAATGTAGACTCGGTTGTTCTCACCCACTATCACGTCGGCGTGAAAACCTCCATCGGTCAGGTCAATCGCCGCGACCGCCGCCAGCACGGCTTCCACGACCGCGTCCTGAATTTCACTCTTCAGCAGCGACGGCACGATATTCTGGTACTGCATGAAAATGTCGCGCTCAAATTGTTTATCGGCGATGCCGATCACGTAGGAACGGCCATCGCAGACCAGTCCAGCGACAGAATGTTCCGACCCCTCGATCTCTTCTTCGAGTAACGCATGATCCTTGTAGTAAGAAAACATGTCACCCTGGCTTTCCGCGTTGTAACGACAGAAGTGATCGTACACATCAAGTCCGGGCTTTTGCAGAACTCTAAAAATGCCCCGGCTGCCAGAATTTCCCGCGGGCTTTAGCAGGCAGGGGCAGCTGAGAGTGTCCAGAGCATTTGCGAACTCATCCCGATTGGCGACGACAGCATATTTCGGGTTGACGTTTCCCAGTGAATCCAATGTCCTTCGCGTTTCTGCTTTGTCTCTCACGCGGCGCACGGATTGGCCAGAGCTGCCGCGCAGCTTGAAAAAGGATGCCAGGCGGCTGGCTAACTCAACCTCACGATCTTTCCAACAAACTACTCCAGCCAATTCGACTTTATGCTTTTCGACGTAACTGGTTATATCGCGCTGCGCCTGGATGTAGTCGCCGAGCGGCGTTTCTATGATCCGATCTACCCGGTGGTAGCGAAATCGATCGGGTCGGTCTGTGGCGATGATCAGGCCGTAGCCGGAATCGTTGGCAGCCTTAATCTCCTCGTCGCGTTCTGCAGGTAGATCGCGAGTGTCGAGGTAAAGCAGGTATTTTGATTTGGCTACGCTCATCGTATTTGCCGGAACCGGAAAGACTCAGTCACTCCACCGCTTGTTGCACCAACTCCGGTGCGGTTCCCAGTATTTTCTCTCGATGTTCATCAAGTCTGGGTGGCCCACCAGGATCGCGAACCTGGTCGTCCAACGGGAATCGAATGGGCGACGACACCAACGGGAAAGGAAAATCCGATTCAGGTTCCGGCCGGTGCAGTAAGCCGCCGTTTTTCACCGTCGGAAGTGACACCGCAGCAGCTACATCATTGACCACGGCGCACGGTATTCCCTGGGACTTGAGCAGCGAAATCCACTCTGAAGCATCACGTTGTTGCAGGACAGCTTCAATCTCAAGCGTAATTGCGGTTTCGCTGTCTTTCCTGACTTCCGGGTCGAGATAGCGCTCGAGGAACGAGTGGCTCAACGGCAGGGCGTCACATAGTCTTTGAAACAAGCGATCATTCCCGGCCGCGATCACAATTACTTCGCTTCGTGTCTTGAACAGGCCAAACGGAGGTGGAATCGCAGGCCGATATGTTCCGATTGGCCCCGGAGAAGAGCCGCTGGTCGAATAACGCATCACCGGATATTCCATCAGCGACAGCACGCTATCGAGCATCGCGATGTCAATGATTTCACCTTGTCCGGTAGTTTGACGTTTATGCAGGCTCGCCAGAATTCCGATCGCCAGGAACAATCCCGAGGAGAGATCGGCAATGGAGACGCCAACGCGATTGTAGTCTCCCTTTCCCTTGCCTGTTACCGACATGATCCCGCTCAACGCCTGAATAATGATGTCGTAGGCTGGTTCGCTGTTATCTACATTCTGCTTACCGAAACCTGATATCGAACCATAGATGAGACGCGGATAACGAGCGTGAAGGACCTCCCAGCCATAACCAAAGCGATCCATAACCTGCGGACGAAAGTTTTCAACCAGGACGTCAGCGGATTCCAATAACATTTCAAAAATTTCGCGGTCGGCGTCTGCCTTCAGATCTAAACAGATACTTTCCTTGCCCCGATTGAGCGAGGCGAAGTAGCCGGAAACTCCGTTGATCAATGGACCAAACTGCCGGGAGTCGTCACCCTTTCCAGGCAGTTCAACTTTGATGACACGGGCGCCCAACTGCGCGAGCAGAAACGTGCAATACGGGCCAGACAAGACGCGGCTAACGTCAAGTATGGTCACGCCCGTTAGTGGAAGTTCGTATCCCATTTAGATGTTCTGGAATCAATTAGTCTTCACAGTACCTGGCGTCCATGGAAACGCCTTGCGCCAGGCTGTAGTCAAAGACTGTCTTGCACCAGCGACCGTATGCCAGGAGATATTCTAATTCAGCGAAGGTATAACGCCGCGCCACTTCGTCCGTCGCACGGTTAACCCGTAAATCACCAAAGCCGCGAAACTCTCCGTAATCCACCCACTGGGGAATGCGGATTTCAAAGTGAGTCCGCGCCGAATTCCGAATACCACTTCTTATATGACCGACGTGATGGCTGCTTTCGTCAAAGGCTATATCAGGAAATTGAAATGGCTGCGCCTTGCGTCTGACTTCCGGAAGCGGATGATAGTTTTTGCTGCGACACGAAGTATTAAAACGCATGCGTCGTTGAATGGCGCGACAGATCTGGTCAGGTTGGTATTCAACTGATTGGTCGGTGGAACTAAAATCCGGTCGGACCACCGCATAGCTGCAAACTTCCTTGATTCGGGTATCCCAAAAAGAGTTCAATCCTCTTCCCTGCGGTACCGTAATTACCGCGTAGTCCGCTTGCAGCGTGCTGTCTTTGACTGCGGCTCTGGCGATAGCTACCAATATCTCGAAGGGATTGATTTTTTGCACTATTGCCAAATCTACCAGGGCCTGAAATCGTTGCTCCACGGTTTCAGCCTCGGGCAAGGCAAAGCCGAGGTGATTCCTGATTTCCTCTAGCACGCCTGCGTACACAACGTTTTCAGTCGCACTTCCATCCAGATAGCGCTCTTCTCGTTCCCAGGTACCGCCGTTGATTGAGAACGAACGAACGAAGTGAGCCGGTATGGACGCCCGCAGCACACTGATTTGTTGGCACAGAGTCACAACTGAAGTGGCTTCCACCTCATCGGGCTGCTGCAGGAAGGCAAGATAGTGGCGACATTTCGTCGTCAAAAAATTTTCTATTGCTTCAAGTTCCAATGGGCGTTGATTGTATTCGGTAACCAAAATTCCAGCGCTATCGAACAACCAGAACATGCTCGCTAAAGCCAATGCCTGGTCTGACCAGTCGTCAATTGTCGAATCACGGCACCCGGCCAAAAGAACTTCGCCGGTCGCGTTTTCAATAAAGCCGTCACGGTGTTGGAGTCCTACATAACCAAACGTACAAAACTTGTCGTAGAGGTAACTCAACAGCAGATCCAATTCGGGTGGCGAAAGCCGGTGCCAGAGTCGCCTGAGGTCGTTCAGCGTATTGGCCGGGACATCAGCTTCGTAAAGCACGTCCCATATTTTGATGAACCGCGGGAAAAAAGGGACCGTTTGCAGATCCGCACACTCAGCGATCAGCTCTGTAGTGACTTGCTTAGGAGTACTCATGTGAAGAAGTCCTGGCAAATGGTGGTTCGCCATTAGCAGATCGAGGTTATGACTGATCTCGTTGAGAACGTCCGAAGACAGATCGACGCCGCCCGCAGCCGGCCAATTCCTGCGATATTCCGTTTTGCGTGAGCGAAGCCCGGAAAGAACTTGAATCTTACGAAAACATTCTTAGCTTATGTCGCGCAATCAGTCAACAGGGATCATAATGGTCTGCTCGAATGAGCTGGACAATCCGATCCTAAGCGGTTCGAGACTGGCTGCTGCATCGTTGTGTTAGTATCCTGCCGCTCGCTCGGAACTCAAAAAATTCACATTGGGAGCTCAACCTGCAGCGTTTGGAATACTTCTCTCCACTTCGCAACAAGCATGAAACTTCCGAGTTTCAGCTAGTGAAATGATGAATCATGCGTAAGCAGAAAGCGGAAGCCGTTGGGACCAACGAGTCTCCCATACTTACAACATTGGGTCGTGAACGCTTTACCAACTTTGTCACGGTCACGACTCCGGGAAAGTTTGTGTGGTTTAACTATGAGCTGGCTCGCAGTTTGGGTTTTGATATTCCGCAGGCAAATTTTGTTTCCTCCAAAGTCCACCATGAACTACTCGAAATGCTTTCGGTTCGCGCTTTGCCAGCCGGGGCGGAGGTGGACCAGCATGAGCCTTCGCTGTTGTACGCCGACAAGTATGGAGGAGACGATCTTGGTGGGTGTTTAGGTGCTGGCCGCGCAGGTTTCCTTCCCTATTTAAATCTTTACTTAAAAGGCGTGGGGCATACGCCTCTCTTCAGGCACAACGATCCGACCGACTTCGAGCATTCGCATGGTGGGCTATCGATGCTGGAAGGCATGCTCGAAGCGGTTTTTGGTGAAGCGAACGCCAATCTATTTACAAAAGGATCAGCCCGTATCTTAGCCATCATCGATCAGGGCGACTACACGGAATATCCGAATGGCAAGAAAGAAGCTCGCGCTGTCGTGGTCCGCGCCGGAGTTCAACTGAGGCCGGCCCATCTCTTTGCCAAAGGTATCAAGGGCGGTTATTCAAAGCTGGAGCTGTTTACCAGAATTACCCACGTTACCGGGCAGCTGCAATTGCGGCGTGCCGGACCTGGACTGAAACTTGTGCCCGATATCAAAGAGACGATGCTGCGGATAATCGACGATCACGCGTTAACAGCGGCCGAGCAATTTCGTTGGCGGATCGTGCACGGCGCAATAAGTCTGTCGAATATGGAAATGAGCGGCGCGATGCTGGACGCAACTACTGAATCAGCACAGCCTCGAACCGCGCCGATGAGGGTTTTGACTCAACACCCGGACGTGAATCTGGTTTTTGGTTTGGAACACTTTGAGCGAGCGCGTCAGCTTCAAATTATGTATCGCTCGCTGGTGAAGACGCTTTCCAATGACCAACGAAAACAAATGAATGCCGACTCAATCAGTTTCGCTTTTGAGATGGAACGCCGTTACGCGAAACATCTGCGAGTGCAGCTGCTGAAGGCGGCCGGGTTGCCGATGGATCTGGCTCAAATTGTGCAAAACGAATTGCCGGAAGTGTCCGAGGAGTTTACGCGGCTTTTGATCGAAATGACCGCTCTGCGGAATCGCGGGAGAATCAATGCCAATAAACCACCGCTTGAACACATTTCGGTGCTGGATATTTTCAATCTTCTGCAAAACTACCCGCGCGTATATTTTGCGAGGCCGGGTCGTACTGATGAAGCGAAAATTCGCTCGCTGCTGAGGCCGCAATTCCGAGGCAATCACTACCTGCGGGCAAAACAAGAAGACAAGGTGCGAGGATTAGCTCAACAGTTCGCCGTTGTCTATTCCGAATTAATGGCGGCCTGTCAGCGTTTGTCTTCTCCATCTCATCAGCGAGGAACCAGCCTGGCTGGCCTGATCATCCCTCGTGCGGCTTACGAAAACAGGCCGATGGACCGTCTGTATAGAGGCAACCTTCTGAAACAGTTCGCAAAGCTCATTGATACTTACAAGTCGAGCGGAAAAAGTGAATTGATCAGTGGCACGATTGACAAAATAGTTGCTGACTCAAAACGTAATTTTGATAATCTGGAAACTTAAAAGGATCAACGGAGAAACCCTAAGAGATTTACGCTTAGAGAACCACTTCGCGCGTCATCACTATTAGGACTCATTGATCCCGAAGGTGGCCGCCCTCATCGCGAGGTATCCTTTCGTCGTCGCTGCTCTCTCTCTTTCATCAACTCGCTCAAATCAGCAACCGGCCGTAGCTCGATCGGTCCAAGTCCATACTTAAAGCCTGGTAGTTGTGAAACAAGCTGAATGGCATGATTGAGGTCTCGCGCCTCGAGGATCTGAAGGCCACCGAGCTGTTCTTTGGTTTCTGTATACGGGCCATCAGTCGTGGCGACCGCGCCGTTTTTCCAGTACAGGGTCACGGCGGTCTCTGGAGGCTGAAGCGGTATTTCGGCAACAAGATTTCCGTTGGCGCGCAGATGGTCGTTGTACTCAAAACAATCGTCGAGCACGGCGCGTTGCTCGTCCTCGGTCATCCCTTCGAATGTTCCCGGTTTGATGTATCCCAAACAGATGTATTTCATTGTTCTTCCCACGTTGGCTTTGCACAAAAAGTCCGCGCGGCAAAGGTTCTTTACTCTCATTCACACCGCGGCTTTAGCCCGGTGATTGAGATTGCTTTGGTTCAAGAGTTCTTCTGGTCGGAGCCCAGCAACACAGCGCTGGCAGATTTTCCTGTCACGATAGATTAACAGGCCCGAAGGGCCGGTATTTAGTAGCCGCGCCCGTAAGGGCGTGGATCTGCGGGCAAGAATGTTCGAGGCCGGAAGGGCCGGCAGAAATTCAGCGACCCTACTGTCGCACCTTTGGCCCTCGAATTTCTTAATGCGTTCGTTACCCCGCGCTCACGCACGGGGCTACTGGCTTTCGCCGCTTCGCGGCTGCTTTGATCGCTTGGCTCAAACGCACTGAAGGGTTTTTATTTCAAGTAACGAAGGGCGACACATCCCGATTTAAAAATCTTTGACTCAACAAGTTTTAGTTGTGCTCTCTCGGGCAGGCTAACACCTTCCAACAAGCGTCTCCCTTCTCCTGCAACGCTTGGCCCAACGACAAAACGATATTCGTCCACCAGACCAAGCTCGATAAGCTGAGAAGGAATACTTACACCACCGACCAAAATATTTTTGCGTTCTGCTTGTTTCAACTTAAGTATTTCGTCGCGAAGGTTTGCACGAACGATGCTCGTATTTTTGTCTTCAGCGCTGTCCAACGATCGTGAGAAAACAATCTTATTGAGGGAGTCAAATACTCGAGCAAATTCGTTCGATGCTTTGTCCATAGACTGGTTTCTTGCGACTTCAGGCCAAAAAGGAACCATCAATTGGTAGGTGATACGCCCAAAGACGAGCAGGTCAACCTCACGCAGAAGGTCCGTAAAATATTCATGGGTCTCGTCATCGGCAACTTGCCTGGTGTGGTCGACGCAGCCATCCAGGGTAGTGTTGATTGCGAAGATTAGATTTCTCATTTGAGTGTTTTTCCCCGTCTTCGTCTCCCTTCTCCCCATGGGAGAAGGGCCGGGGATGAGGGCCTAGCGCGGGTTTTGAACCAGAATTAGTTTGCGAGAGATGAATTCGCCCTGCGAATTCATCTCTCGCTGTTTCACCAGTGGAATACTGTGTGTCGCTAGACCCTCACCCAACCCTCTCCCAGAGGGAGAGGGCTTAAAGAGCGACCGCGTTGTTACTGCCCGATAGTTCCGGTTTGGACTGCACCGGCACGTTCGTAATTCACGAGAATGACGCCGCTTGACCCGACAATGCTTTCCGTCACCTTGAACGCCGCCGGTATCGTGCCCTCGGCAAACAGCTTCTTCCCCTGGCCCAGGGTGATGGGATAGATCATTAACCAAAAATTATCGACCAGATCATGCTTCATAAGCGTCTGGAGCAGTTTACCGCTTCCCCAAATGTGCAGATCGGGACCCTCCCCTTCCTTGAGTTCGGCGACTTTTTTCGCAACATCCCCGTTTAGAAAAACGGACGGCTGCCACTCGTGAGAAGTCATGGTGTTCGAGGCGACGTACTTGGTCGCCGTGTTGACGCGCGGCCAAATGTCGCCATGTTGCGGCCAGAACGCCGCCCAAATTTCGAAAGTTTTACGTCCCAGTAACAGGTCGATCGGCAGATCCAACATCTTTTTCACGGCCGCTCCGATCGCGTCGTCGTCGGAATACGGCGCTGCCCATCCGCCATACGCAAAGCCGCCGCTCGTATCCTCGTCCGGCCCGCCTCCTGCTTGTATAACGCCATCAAGAGTAATGTGTTCAAGGACGGTAATTTTTCTCATGACTCCGGTTCCTTTGAATCCTGAATCCTCTCTGTGGTTCTTTGTGCGATCTTTGTGCCTCCGTGGTGAGTGATTTCCCGCACAATTTCACCACAGAGACACAGAGGACCGCAGAGATTGCAAAGAGAAAAACATCATTTGAGTAGTTCATCCTATGGTCAAGACGGTGCCTATTCCGAAGTCGCAGATGCCAGACTATTCCGTCGCTGCATTCGGGTCTGGGAAGAATAGAAGCTCCCGCACCTCGCCCGCCGTATCGCAGGCGATGGCGCCCTTGCGGGCCCACGCGAGCGCCTCGTCCAGATTGGCGGCTTCCAGTATCCAGAATCCACCCATGTGCTCCTTGGTCTCGGTGTATGGCCCATCGCTGACGAGCACCTTGCCGTCGGACTGCTTCCGCACCGTCTTCGCGTTGCTGGCCGGGGCAATTCCGCAAGCGAACTTCCTCACGCCGGCAGCAATCATTTCGCGGTTGAGCGCGTGGATCTCCTCGATCATCGCTTCGGTGACGGTGGACGGGTCGAAGTCGTCGGGTAGGTAGTTAGCAACCAGATACTGTGGCATTTCTCTTCTCCTTGTTTTCTTTGGTTTGTTTCGGCCGGGCCGTTTGCCCTGCCTTCACCATATAGTCGAACGGCTGCGCCGGAATTCGACAAGGCGTCGAAAAAAATTCCGCGCCACGAAAAAGGCCACGAAATAGGCGGTGAGTTTTGCCTAAACCCTAAGTCATGACTCTAGGTTTCGGTTTGTGGTAGTTTCGTGAACGCAAGAACGAGACAAGAGCTGCTCGAGAAATAATGATATGGACGAGTTATGGAAACAAGCGGTCAGAGACATCACCGATGGCAACTATTCTCGGATTGAGAAGACTCTAGGCAGAGGTGACGCGTTTGACCATCAAATTATCGACTGGTTTGACCGAGGCTATTTTGAGAACGAGCCCGAAGTTCTGGCGGAGGCGCTTACCTGCGCTTCGTTTCTGGGTCGAGCCAGGCTGGTCGCGTATTTACTGGATAAGGGAGTGGACCCGTCTGCGGGTATGCGGTCCGGGATGAACGGTTTTCACTATGCAGCCTCGTGCGGCCAACTCGAAGTGGTGAAGGTGATGCTCGATCGGAAAGTTCCCATGGAAATCGTGAATAGGTACGGCGGTACCGTGTTAGGCCAGGCTCTGTGGAGCGCAATTCACGAACACGAAAGCACTCATGCCGAGATTATTGAAGCACTGATAAGTGCGGGGCTGAGGTTCATCCCGGAACAACTGAATGGTGGGAACAGCAGGAAGTCCCCTCGGCCGAAACCAAAACGCGCGTGACGACTGCCCTTCGTCGCGCGTTAGGTAAATGATCGAAAATCAAGTGATCGGGAACTCGGCTTAACCCCTAACGGCTGTCGCCCGCTTCGCGGGCTTAGTACGTTTTCGTGATGGATTCCTGGGGTTCCGCGACGCTCCACCTGGCGCGCCAACTCGCTACCTCTCCTGTTCCAATATGAGCGGCAAACAACTCTGGGCGCCGCTGAACCATTTCAACAGCCAGGTGGGAGCCCCAGGAATGGCCCAGCAGCAGAATCTTCTTCTTGGCCAGGCAATCGCATAGGTACCGGGCGAGTTCGATGCCATCCAGGTTCGAAGCGTTCAGGTTCGGGCGGCGCGTCAGGATTCTTTGCGTAGGTTGCCGGCGCCGCGTTGATCCCACTGAACGATCGTGAAGTCCTTTTCATACACGGCGTAAGTGCTGCGCAAGGAAGACTGCGCATCGCCCGGTCCGCCATGCACAACCAGAAGCACGGGGTTGTTCCGATTAGAGCCGCGAATGGTGATCCATTGGTCCACACCGCCCAACTTAACAAAGCGCGCTTCCTGGATCGACGCGATTGAGTTTGGTAGTCCCGAGTCGGCGGCCGTTACGACAACCGACAGCCGTAGCGTCGTCAGCAGCAGACACAACATTGCGTTCATTCTATGAGCCGGCATGTGGCCTGTGGATGGTCAATGAATAAGACGTATTACGGGCATGGCGTGTTATCTGACATAAACGAAACGACAAAGAACGGATCGGGCCTGCAATTCTGCAATTCTCATTTGGGTTGGTGAAAGGGTAGCCTCCGCACGCCGCAAGAACCATCAACGCAGGCGCGCATAAAACAACGTGAGTAATCTTCATAAGATTTTCCTGGGGATTATTTGTAATCAACCGAATTGTGATGGTCTTAACACCAAGACCAGACATGGTCAATCTGGAGCGATCCCTCTCCCGATGGGAAAGGGTTAGGATGAGGGTTCTCGACACAGTCGAAAATAGACGTGAAATTGAATAGCGGGCAACGTGTCAGAACCGGGAGCTATTGAATCCGCGCCCTGCAGGCACCTGCTCATCTACTCACGATTTACCATTTACGATTTGCTAGTACGACTGGCCGACAACTCAGCGGCGTTGGCGTGGGCCAGTAAGCGGCTAGCCACTGCTACGTCTAATACATGGCTTTTTTTGTCAGGATTATCGCAAATAGCATTAGGCAGTAGATTAGCATTAGCGAAGTTAGGACGGCGACGATTGTTATGGGTATCGTGCGAATCGGATGTCCCTTGGCATGCATCAGCTTTAGACGAACAGATCGCAATTTCCC
>Ga0207650_10003174_pt1 | contig 11321 bp, 6 predicted proteins | sample KBSS63metaG_FD_184325 | JGI IMG/M metagenome (GOLD analysis project Ga0207650, IMG submission 184325) | Switchgrass rhizosphere microbial communities from Kellogg Biological Station, Michigan, USA - KBS S6-3 metaG (SPAdes) (version 2) | ecosystem: Host-associated > Plants > Roots > Rhizosphere >...
AGCACGATCTTTGCTCCTTCACTTAAGGAAACTGGTTGCAGAGAATCCTTAATTAGCCTTACTCTCTCAGACCGAAAATCCTCGACTTGATCGATAACAGTGGCAGGTTTAGTCTTTTGGATCATCGTTTCTCCTTGCTTGCGAAATACAAAGCCGCCGCAAGACTTGCGACGGCCAAGTTGGTTTTTGAAAGGCTTTCTGTTGAAGTCAGCTAAGTCTTGGAAAACTATTACCTACTATCGCGCTTACTTACATTTGCTATAGCCGCAATCTCTGCAGAAGTCGCAGCCGCTGGCGTGTTCCAGTTGCCCGTGGCATTCGGGGCAGACCCCGATCATCGTGGACATGATGGCGCCGGTCACGGTGGGCTGCGAACCGGGAGCCGAGTGTTCAGTATGCTTGTTCGCAAGCGCACGAGCTGAGTCGGGAAGATTCTGCACGCGGCGGTTCGTGATCATGATGCATTCGGCGACGCCCTGCTCCGGAGAGGTCAACAGGCGCTCGTTGAACCAGACCGCGTGGGTCCCGGTCACCTTGTTAAGACTGTAGGCAACTTCAGCGGCGTCAAAACCGCCGCGCAGCATCTTCGAAGCCAGTAGTCCCACGCCGCCGCTAATTGGGCCGGTAGCAAAAACTTCCTGGATCATCTTGCCGTCGTGGTTGACGGTGACATAAAGGTTCTTGCCGTCAAAGGGAATCTGCCAGGTGGCGCCGCTGAGCTCGCGCGGACGCTCGATACGAATTGCAGTTAACTTCGCTTCCGCGTCGGCTTGTTCTCTGATAGTCGCGCCGGCTTCTGCCCGCGCAAGTCCTTCCGCTTCCAGATCAGACGCTGTGCCCGCGGTGACGTGCGCTGCGTCGGCGTGCGTTGCCGGCGGATCGTCAAGCACTTCCACGCCTACTTCCGGATTGCACGCGACCTCGCCTTTCTCCTCAGCCTTCATCGACGTCAGCACCTGGTTGTCGCGCGAGCCGTCGCGGTAGTAACTAACAGCCTTGCAACCAAGCTGGCGGCCGAGCCGGTAAAGATTATCAACTGACTGCACGGTGTCGTTGACGGCGCCGTTGCAGGTTTTCGAAACACTGTTGTCGACGTTGCGCTGCGCGGCCGCGAGCACGTGCACGTGCTGCTCGGCGCTGATGTTCATCGCCGAAATGAAATGCGGCGGCAACTCGCTCTCGTGTTCGCAAACATACTCTGACGCCCTGTCGATCGACTCCTGCTCGGTTTGATCGACATCGATTCCCAAAGCCTGCGCCGCGAGCGTGTGTACATACGTGCGCGTGCCGAGCGTGTCGCGCCGCACGTAGGCCCAGGAGAAATTCGGCTCGATGCCGGAAGAGGTTTCAGCGACCAGGGAAATCGTGCCGGTCGGCGCGATCGTGGTCACTTCATAATTGCGAGGCGTCAGCGGCACATCGCGCGAGATACCAATCTGGTTGTAAAGAAAATCCTCGTAAGCTTCGCGGTTCGGCTCAAACTCCGGGAACGTTCCCTTCTCCGCACCGAGCTTAATGCTGGCATTCCACGACTCGCGTCGAATGAAACCCATCATCTCGTCCATGAGGTCGATTGACTCCGGCGAACCGTAAGTCACTTTCAAGTTGAGACAGAGATCGGCAAAACCCATGATGCCCAGGCCCACCGGACGCGTGCGCGAAACCACATCCTGAATTTCAGGCAGCGGCCAGGCGCAAGTGTCGATCACATTATCGAGGAAACGCGTGCAGAGATGGGTGACTTCACGCAGGCGGTCCCAGTCGACGCGTCTTTCGGCGTCGTAAAACTTGTTCAGGTCGATCGAGCCGAGATTGCAGGAGTTTGAGAAGTGCAGAAACTGTTCGCCGCACGGGTTGCACGAATAAATCGGCCCCATCGACTTCATCATGTGATTGTGACGATTCACCTCATCGATGAAAGCGATGCCGGGCTCGGCGTACTTGTGCGCGCTGGCCACGATGCGATTCCAAATGTCGGGCGCGTAGACCATGCCCGGCCGCGGCGCCTCTTCGATGGTGCAGTCGGAAAGATCGGCGGTCGTAAACGCGAGCTTGTCAGGGAAAGTTACCGTGGTCCCGCCCGGCCGGCGATAGACAACGTAGTCATCGTCGCGCAGCGGATCGTAGATGGAGTCGGTCCAGAGTTCGCCGTCAAACTCGAGCTGAAACCATTCGTTATCGTCAACCGCTTTCAAAAACTTGTCGGTAACGTTTACCGAGATATTGAAGTTTGTCAGCGAATGCTGATCGTTTTTCGCATGGATGAAACGCAACACGTCAGGATGCGTGACGCGCATCATGCCCATATTTGCGCCGCGGCGCACGCCGCCCTGCTTCACGACGTCGGTGACCTGATTGACGATGTTCATGAACGACACGGGGCCCGAAGCAACGCCACGAGTTGAACCAACGAGCGCGCCGTGGGGGCGCAGGAATTCGTAAGTCATGCCGGTGCCGCCCCCGGTCTGATGAATCGTCGCCGCCGCCTTGGCGTGATCCATGATTCCGGTGATCGAGTCAGGAACGTCGAGCACAAAACACGCGGCCAGCTGGCCGTTGGTTTTGCCGGCGTTGACCAGGCAAGGCGTGTTCGGCACAAACTCGCGCGCCAGCATCACGTCGCTCATGGCGTTAAAAAACAGATCGCGCTTCTGCGCGTCCTTCTCGGCAGCGGAAACATGGCCGACGACGCGGCGCACAATGTCTGGCCACTCTTCAAGCGCGCGTCCCTTCGCATCCTTCAACGAATAGCGTTTACTGATCACGCGTTTTGCGTTCAAACCAAGCGGCTGAAGCTTGCGACGCGTGGTGGTTGGAGTGGTCGTTGAAGAGGGCTTTGCTGCGGGGGTCTGTTGGCCAATTGCTGCGCTCATCTTTGCTGCCTTTCTCGGCGCCCGGAAAGCCGGCGCGAGGTCAAAATCGGGAGTTTCAGAGACGACAATACGGCTACATTATAGTAGACATAACCATCTCTAATCATGTGTGGCGGAAACGTCGGTTGGCTTACTTCGAAGCGGAAAAACTTAGGTGGAGAGCTGGCAGGGGGCCCGCCGCTGCTCCAGATATTTCCGCCTCGCAATCAAGCGGAGCGGAATATACTCCTTTGAATCTGCGATGTCAATATATTGTGGTCATCTTTTTTTTCAATGCCTTATAGTGTGTTAATTGAGGACGTACTTGAAGTTCTAAACTGCTGAAAATCGGCAGCTTTGAGGGCCGCAGTGCGCGTCTTTGCGCGAACGTGGATTGGGGATCGTGATTTTTTTGTGACCCGCGGCTGCTAGATCGTCAACGCAAAAACCTCTGGCGCAACGGTTGCACTGAAAAGCGCTGTGATAGAGAGAACTAGAAGTGGGTTCGGCAACCGTTGCGCCAGAGGTTTTTGCGTTGACGATCTAGCAGCCGCGGGTCACTTGGAGCTGTTTGATAGCAGGAGTTCGAACTTGCCCATGTCGCGGTTATGACTATCGAGGGCGGCAAAGGTGTCGGAAGTCTCTTCCAACATTTGTTTGGTCATGGCGATGGAGTCGCTGAGTTGCTCAAAATCGAGCGAAGAAACGCGTTCCGGGGTGGGCAGGGTAACAACTTGATCGTTAACCAGGCCAAAGAAGTTTTCAATCGACTGCAGTTGTCCTTCAACCAGTTTTACTGAGCGTTCGATGTCCTTAAACGCCGCCACTCTGCGCTTGAGAATCTCCACATTCGACTGCTGAATGCGGCGCTCACGATCATCGCGCGCTGACTCCACCGCGCGCTCGGCTTGTATCAGTTGGTTTTGCACTGCCTGGCGGTTGATGGATCGCAGGTGATGCTTGCGGCGGCGATAGACGTCCAAGAGATCGACAAAATCTTCCCAGCGCTGATCGAGGCTCAGGATATTGGCGGGGATTTGCTTCGCGTTCGTGAATTTCTTGTAGTTTGAATAAATCTGGTTCTTCATCCAGCGCAGATACTCGACCGCCTCACGCTCGCGTGGATCGAAAAGTTTGATGGAGGCCTCGCGTTGCTGATCGCGCAGCTTCAGCAAACGCTGCTTCTCGCGGCGGTCAACCAAACGACGATAGAGTGAACTGGCAGGCACGGTAACTAAGTAAACTGTTTCGGCGGCGAGTCCCGCGGCCAGCGGGATGATCTCATGCGCGGATGCCAGGCTGTAAACTCCAACAACGCCGAAGCTAACCAATCCCAAAAAATTTAAGGGTTCGTTGAAAGCCTCTTTCAGGTACTTGAGATCAATCTTAGGCAACTCGGGCATATCATTGAACGAAACAAATTCCAGCGCGCTTTTAGTTTATGCGATTACTGTTATTGACAACCTTCTCGCCTGACTCCGAACTGGTCTCTCCCTGCGCCGGCAGCGCTTGCTGTGTTCGATTGGCCGCGGGAAGTAAGCCCATCTCCTGCTTATACGCGAGCAGCTTGTCCTGAAGTTGCATGTCCATCGCTTCGCGTTCAATGTCCTGCATCTGATTGTCGACTGACGCCGACCCAAGCTGCATCTTTGCTTCAGCGGCAGCAGCACGACGGTCAATCTTGTCGCGCATTTCATTGAACGTTGACGCGTCGTCGCCAATCTGGAACGACTCCATCGTCTGCGCTAATTGTTCCTGCAGCCGGGCCTGCTTCGACTGATTTATAAGCTGCATTGCTTCGGCGGTGCGCCGCTGCATTTGCAGCACGTAGTTGTCGCGGGCCTTCAGCGCCTGTTTCGATGCCAGGGTCGCGTGTTCCAGTTGCTGGGAAGTCTTTTGCAGGTCGACCTGCGCTTGTTGCAGCTGGCCGATGTAGGCAGTGGCAATGTCGTCGCGATTGAGCTTTACCGAGGCGCGAATTTTCGAATCGAGATCGACTACCTGCGCTTCCAGCCGTTCCTTGCTTTTGGCGAGCAGTTTCTCAGTGGCCATCACCTGCGCGACGGAATTATTTAACTCCGGGACGCGGTCGCGCATGTCGCGAATTGTCTGTTGCAGTATGAGCTCGGGATTCTCGGTTGACTCGATAATGCCGCCAAACAGAGCCCTGATTGAACGGGAAATTCTGCTCAAAAGTCCCATGATGTCACTGATCCTTTACCAAGAGATGTGCGATCTTCGTGGCTCTCAAATTCCCGCGCCCACATATGTACGATGAATGGCTGCGAAGGGTTCAAAATACGACAGGAACGTGACGGAGTATAACAGGAGTCAGCCGATACCATCCAGAAGGGGCCGCGACGATAGACCTGAGAATCGCCGTTATTTGGAGTGCGCTGACCTGTCAGCGCTTTGGTCTTCTGCGACCTGTCGCAGAAGTTGCCTGCGTTGAGTTCATGGTAACCGTAGCGCAGCGCCAGGCCGCCGCGGAAGAAAGCGCTGACAGGTCAGCGCACTCCAAAGTCGGCCCTCAAAAACTAATTGTTCGCCTTGAGTGTGTCGTAAAAGCGGCCTATGTCGCGCCGGTACTGCATTCCCTGCCAGCTAATCCTGCCGGCGACGTTGTAACAACTCGCCAGAGCGTCGCGAAGAGTTGCATCCGTGGCGGTGACGCCGAGCACCCGTCCGCCTGAAGTAATCAGCTCTCCCCCCTCAGTCCTGGACGTGCCGGCATGGAAGGTCTGCAAGTGATTCGAGGTCACAACGTCATCCAGACCACTGATCGTTTTTCCCGTCTCGTAGTTTCCCGGATAGCCGCCGCTTGCCAAAACTACACAGGCGGAGGATTGACTGCTCCAATCAATCTTGACATCGCCCAGGGTTCCGTCGATCGTCGACTGGAAAATCCTTAACAGATCGGTGTTCAGTCTCATCAGTATCGCCTGCGTTTCCGGGTCGCCGAAACGAACGTTGTATTCCAAAACCTTCGGACCGTCGGCGGTCAACATCAACCCGATAAAAAGAACTCCCTGAAACGGAAAACCCTCTCCAGCGGCGCCGCTTAAGGTAGGCTCAACTACTTCGCGTACGATGCGAGCGAGCGTTTCGTCGTCAAGCACCGCGGCGTCGGTTATCGCACCCATCCCCCCGGTGTTTGGACCAGTATCGTTTTCACCCACACGTTTGTGATCGCGAGCCGCAGGCATGAGGGCATAGTCGCGACCATCCGCGAACAAGAGCACCGAGACTTCTCTTCCCTGAAGCGCCTCTTCCAGCAAAATTTGTCTGGAGGCTTCAGCCGGAACCAAAACGCCGGCGGTGAGATCAACTATGGCGGCCGCGGCAGCAGCGCGCGAAGCAGCCACGACTACTCCCTTCCCCGCCGCCAATCCATCAGCTTTTACAACAACTGCGGCGTCTGGCGCACCGAACCTGCCGCTGTCGAGCGTTGCCAAAGCTTCCGCGGTGGAATCAGCTACAAAATATTCAGCTGTGGGAATGTTATGTCGCCGCATGAAGTCTTTCGCGAACGATTTACTCGATTCCAAACGCGCCGCAGCCCTGGTCGGTCCAACAATCCTCAGTCCATTTTGTTGAAAGTCATCCACGATGCCTGCCGCCAACGGTCCTTCCGGGCCGACGATGGTCAGGTCAATTTCGTGTGTCTGGACAAGATCCATCAGGCCGCGATGGTCGTTCAGCGAAATGTCGACGCACTCCGCCAGCTCGGCAATACCCGCATTGCCGGAGGCGCAGTAAAGCGTGAGGGGCTCGCTTGCAGTGCGCTTTAAGGCCCAAAGAATTGCGTGTTCGCGCCCGCCCGAGCCTAGGACCAGAGCCTTCATACGGCGTTGTTTCCCTTCGTGATTCGGCAAGGCCGCCGAATAACTCCCTTTTGCTCTTGACACAATTTCGCCATAGTTATACTTTGCTGTATCCGCTCCGCCTGTTGAGGGCAGCCGATGCTCACCCCGATACTCGCCAGGATACACAGCGGCTTTAGCAGATCACCTTTCAAGTGACCCGCCTAACCATGATAATAACTTAGACGGACCCCGGGAGAACGAATCATGTTAGATCGGGACGAAATCCAGACCGGCGATGCCGAATATCAAGATCAAAGCATCAAGTGCGTAGACTGTAACGAAAATTTCATCTGGACTTCCGGAGAGCAGGCGTTCTTCCACGACAAGGGACTTAAGAACGAGCCAAAGCGTTGCAAGCCTTGCAAGCAGGCTAAGAACGAAAGGTTGGCAGCCATCACCGCCGCGCAAACGTCGGGCATCCGCCAGCGCGTAGAAGTTTCAGTTCGCTGCGCACAGTGTGGACAACAGACCACCGTCCCCTTTTATCCTTCACAAGGGAGGCCCGTCTACTGTCGTTCGTGCTTCCTCGCCGGACGTTCCGATGAGGCAGCTTCCGCCAACGTCTAAATTCGGGTTCCCAAACTTCAATTCAATACTAATCAGAGTTCAGACGCTGGGGCATGAGGTCAGTACCACAGCGCAGTAGCGCGTGGTTTTCGACGCGTAGTCGTCGTGAGTTTAGCCCGGCCTTCTCAAGGCCGGGACCAAATTAACCGTCGCTCACTTCTCGAGATGATAAGGCACGCTGGTAACGATCACGCCCTTCTTGAAAAGCAACGCGCCCTTCAAAAGTAGCGAGCTTTGATTGTGCAAAAGCTGGTGCCACCACTTGGCCGGAACGAATTCCGGCAACAGCACCGTGATCATCTGGTTATCGCTTTGTTTTGAAAGCCGCTCGACGTAACGCAACAACGGACGCGTTAACGAGCGATAAGGCGACTGCAAAATCACCAGCTCCACGCCGGTACCCCAACGCGGCCATTTCTCTCTCAGCTTTTGTGTCGCATCCTCATTAAAGTCGACGTAAACAGCCGTAACGTGGCCGGGCGCGATCGACTTCGCATAGTCCAGCGCAAAGATAACGCCGCGGTGTATCCCTGAGATCGGCACCAGCACCTGATGTTTTGCTATCGAACTCTTCGGCACAACTCCTTCAGTCGATAACTGCCTGGCAATATCGATGTAGTGCTTCTTGATCGAGCGAAAAAACCAAACAATCAGCGGGATCAAAAGTATTACTGCCCAGGCGCCGTGAGTGAATTTCGTTACCGCGATCACCACCAGCACAACAAAACTCACCGCCGCCCCAATCGCGTTGATAACAATCGAAAGGGCCCAGTTGCCGCCGGCGTCGCGCTCGATGGCCTGGAGGCGTTCTGCTTCGTGACTGGCGGCTCCAGTGTCGGGCGTCTCGGTCCGATGTATCTCTTCTTCTTCTCTAATGCGACGCTTGGCCTCGTCGGCTTGGCGCAAACGCTTCCAATGAATCACCATTCCCGCCTGCGAAAGCGTGAACGAGATAAAAACGCCTAACGCATAAAGCGGCAGCATCGCCTGCTCATTCCCTTTGAAAATCATGATCAGAATTGAAGCGAACAAAGCGAGCATCAGCACGCCGTTGGAGAAAACCAGCCGATCGCCACGGCTCGCCAGCTGGCGCGGCAAGAACCGGTCGGCCGCCAGCAGACTGGCGAGGCGAGGAAAGTCGGCGAAGGACGTATTAGCCGCCAGAACCAGGATTGCGGCGGTGGCCGCCTGCAAAACGTAGTAAGGAATTCCCACTCCGAAGATATGACGCGCCATCGCTGAGACGAGGGTCTCTTCTGGTCCAATAGGGTGAGCGTTGAGTTTGTACGCGAGAAAGCCTGAGCCGAGGATTAGAACGGCCATCACTACTGCCATGACGGTTAGCGTAGTCGCGGCGTTTTTGGATTCCGGTTGTTTGAACGCAGGAATGCCATTCGAGATCGCTTCAACGCCCGTCAACGCCGTACAGCCGGCGGCAAAGGCTCGCATCAGGAGCCAAAGCAACGCGCCGCCAGTCAAGGCATGACTAGCTACGGTACTGACCGAAGCGTCGAAATAAACTTCCGCCGGCGTCGCCATCACTTCGTGAGTGGTCCAATAGCGAACAAATCCAACTACGATCAGCGCCAGCATCGAGAGGATGAAGAGATAAGTAGGTCCGGCGAAGAAGGCTCCTGATTCTCTTACGCCGCGCAGGTTTATTACGGCGATGAAGACAACGAAGAAAAGGCAGAGCAACACGCGATGCTCATGAAGAAAAGCGAAACGCGTGCCCTGGGCCGCGGAAGTGATCGCGGCCACGCCCGCCGAAACCGAGACCGCGACGGTAAGAATGTAGTCGATTAACAGTGAGGCGGCGGCAATCAGGCCCGCCTGAGTGCCGAGATTGTCCTTGGCAACAATGTAGGCGCCGCCTCCCGAAGGATAAGCGTGGATTGTTTGGCGATAGGAGAGAACGAGAATCCCGAGCAGAAGAGTAATACCGATGGCTATGAAAGGAAGATAGGCTATCGCAGCAGTGCCGGCCGCCAACAAAACTAACAAGATGGCTTCGGTTGAGTAGGCAACAGATGAAAGGGCGTCGGAGGAGAAGACGGCAAGGGCTGTTTTTTTGTTTAAGCGTTCATGGACCGCCTGCTCCGTACGCATCGGGCTGCCGACGAAGAAACGCTTTACAGATTTGTACATTCCGTGCCTCCCCTGTACCGCAAACTGTTAGTTTGCGAAGCCGCAGCAGCTGTCAGTTTGAGTGACAGCGAACGCGTCGCAAACTAACAGTTTGCGTTACGGCGTCAGTTTCAAACACGCAAAAACGAAAAGGCGCGAAGCAATGAGCTCCACGCCTCTAATAGATTGCGCAGCACTGCCCTTCCTTTGGGCCTACGAGGTTAGCTGTCGGGCTCGAACTGGAAGTGTTCTACACAAAGTGACTCTCGACGAGCGCCTTGTGATTCGCCCCGTGTCCGCATTCGCGAAACAGGTGGTTCCCCCGCGCCACTCGCCTTCTCAGGCGAACGACTTCGGCAGACATTATTTGTCAACGAGCGGATGTTACTCCCGTCGTCGACGCGAATCAACCTGGGTATAAAGCATTGTGAAATTTGGAAGTGCCGCGAGGGGGTTCGCATCAGCGAGAGATGCGCAGGACCTCGCCCGGGCGGGGCGAGATGTTTCAGGATTTCGCCCCGGTGGGGCGAGATGTTTATGGCCTGCCATCAAGCTATTAGTCTTCGCGCTCCGTAGGAGCGCGACCACGGGCTCACGGGCGGGTTGTAGGGAAGTCTCGCTCCTCACGGAGCGAAGAATATTGAGGGTGGGTTTGTTTCTATAAACATGTCGCTCCTACGGAGCGAAGAAGCACGAGTTCTATCGAGAGACTCGCGCAGAGACTGCCGCGCCGTCTCCAGTTTAATGAGCAGCACCTGCACGGTCATGGTTTCCCTTTTCTTCCTCGTCGTGCGCACGTGCCTCCCGGCCTCGGCTGTGCATTAGACCTCCAATCTGTTCAAGCACTCGACGCCTTTCCGTTCCCTTGAGATCTTTCTCGAGTCGCTCCAACGCCACGGTCACAATCTCTTTGTGATGCGCATCCTGCGCGGCTTTCTCACGGGTGACTTCCAGCCAGAGTTTGTGAATGATGTTGATATCCTCATCAGCAAGGCGTGGGGCGTGGGCGCCAAGATAGAAATCGTTAGTTTCGCCGTTTGACTCAACCACCCGAAAACAGACTTCATGTTGCGGCTTGCTGGGCAGAGCTTCCCAGGCCTCTCCCAAGCGCTTCGCCTGTTCTTCGGGCGAAAGCACGGAAGAGCGGCCGGCAATGATCTCGGATGAATCAAGTTGCGCCGCAGTGTGAGCGATGGCTTCGAAAACATTCGATGACGGCACAACCAGCAGATCGACATGCTTGCCGGCCTTTTCCGCGAGCGCGATCACGCGGCTGAAAAGCAGTTGCTCATAATTGGTAAAGAGGTGTTGCTCACCGATGTTCTCGTGTCCGGCATCGGGCCCCTTCATGATCTGGACGGTCATCACTACCAGATCGCGTTTTCCGGTGTGCGTCAATTCCAACGCTTTACGTACGTGGTCCAGAGTGTTGTAGTCACGCACCAAACAGAGCGTGCAGCCAGGTCGTACCTGAACGGTCTCGTTTGTTACCGTGTCTTGCATTTGCAGGCGAAACTGATCCATCTCGACGTGTTGAGCGTGGCCGCGTTTGCGCTCGTTGATGCGCTCGGAAACCAGGAAGAGGACAAAGAACACGAGCGTGAAGGCCACGCCGCTGATGGTTGCCACTTGCTTGGTAATCAAGTTGATTCCGGCGACCGAGAACAATAGTGCCGCGATTATTCCGAGTCCGAGCGGAATCTCGTTGCCATCCAGTCTGAGGTTGAGAGGAACCTTCCATTCTCTAGAGGACTTATCTTTGAAACGGAGGACCAACACCGCGAGGGCTTTGAAAGCAAACGACCAGATCACGCCAAACGCGTAGGCTTCGCCGAGCACGTAGACGTTGCCGCGTGAGCCGACGATCGTGAGCAGTTGCAGCATCACGATCAGGTTAATCATGCGGAAG
>Ga0207650_10003177_pt1 | contig 11317 bp, 9 predicted proteins | sample KBSS63metaG_FD_184325 | JGI IMG/M metagenome (GOLD analysis project Ga0207650, IMG submission 184325) | Switchgrass rhizosphere microbial communities from Kellogg Biological Station, Michigan, USA - KBS S6-3 metaG (SPAdes) (version 2) | ecosystem: Host-associated > Plants > Roots > Rhizosphere >...
CCCCTCGTGCGCGGCCGCGTAGTCGAGGAAGTACTCGAGCAGCGTGTCGCACCCCTTGTTGCGATCGACGCGGCCCAGGTAGAGGAGGTACGGCGTGGCGACTCCCGCCGGCAGGACCGGCGGCGCGTGCGCTGGGGCGGGCTCGAGCCCCATACCGATGATCGCCGCGGGCTCCAGCGTCCGTCCGGCCCGTGTCGACACCAGCGTCTGCTCCTCGGGTGTGAGAAAGAGGTAGGCCGCCGGCAGCTGGAAGAATCCTTCGAGGATGCTCAAGTCCACGGCGCGGTCTTCCTCGGCCGTCGGCAGCAGCACCGCGCGGTCGCGGACGAGCGGGACGCCAAAGAACGACGGCGCGTAGCGGAAGGTCCAGAACAGCACCAGGTCGTAGCTGCCACCGTCCGCACGGAGGTGATCGAGCAGGGCGGGGCAATCGGGCCCGTTCTCGTGGAACCAGGCTTCCTGGCGCCCGTCCTCGGTGGGACCGTCGAACACCTCGTCGCTCAGGTCGGCGAAGCGCTTCAGGCGCCGCGGCTGGCGGACGGGGAAGCGCCGCACCGTGATGGCGCCGTCGACCGACGTGCCGGCGGGAAACTCGTTGGCCCAGGTGACGTAGTCGGCGGCGCACGTCGTCAGCACGGTGACGTCGTGATGGGTGCCGAGGCGGAGCGCGATCTCGCGGCAGTGCCGCTCCGAGCCTCCGGCAACGCCGGCGCCGTAGCGCTGGACCACGCAGGCGAGCTTCAAGAGTTGCGTTGCTCGAGTTCGCGACGGAGCCGGGCGGTCTCGAGCGCCAGCTCCTGCACGCAGGCAAAGAGCACCTGATTCACGCGGCGTTGCCGCTCGAAGTTGTCGCGGCTGTACTCGAAGAGCCAGCGCAGGACCGGCATCAGCAGCCGCTGCTTGACGAACTGCACCGCCGAACCTGCGGCCGCCCCGCGGTGCGAGCCGTACCGCATCGCCGTCTCGAGCCGCCACGACGCCGGCTCGCCGAGCAGCTCGGGAACGAGCAGGGCGTGCGAATCGCCGGCGTCGATCGACGCGCGGAGGAGCCGCTCGACTTCGGCAAAGAGCGCGGGATCTTCGAAGGCGGCGGCGCCGTGGCGCACCAGGTGCAGGCGAAGCCGCTCGCGCACCCGGCCCTGCACGTCGGCCATCACCGCATCCACCGAGACGTCAGCGGCCAAAATCGTCGCGTACGCCCGCGCGGACCTGGACGTTGGAGCTGGCCGACGCCACCACCTTGGTCTTCTGCTTGAGCCGGAACATGACGCGGTAGGCGCCGCCCTGCTGGAAGGTGTGGTCGGCCGAGAAACGGCGCCGGATGGTGCTCGTGCCTTCCTCGTAGGGTTCGCAGTCTTCGGACGTTTCCGACACCGTCCCGTCGCCCCAGTCCCACTCGATCGTGGGGCAGTAGAAGTCACTGGCATTGTCGGCGCCGCCGCGCACGTCGATCGAGGCGTGCACGCGGAGCGGCGAGAAGCCCAGCGGCGGCGTGACCTTGAGTGCTAAACTTGGCCGTTTGTCGTCGCCCTGTTTCTGCGCTAGTTTCTGATCCGTCTTCTGATCGGCCGCGGCAAGCAGCGTTCCCGCAACGCACACGCCGGCGAGCGCGGCGGTCAGCCGGACGAGTGCGACAGAGCGAGAGTCGGCAGCCATCGGCGGTTCCTCCGGTCGGGAGGCAGGGCTGCCGTAATTGTACGCGATCAGACCGATGCAGATGACGCACCAGACTCCACATGTACGGCTCGATCCGCACGCGGTCGGCGCGCTCGACGCCGATCTCGTGGTCGTCCCCACCTTCGAACGCGACGGCTTCGCGGATGTGCCAGGCCTGGCACAGGCGTCGGGCGGCGAGGCGGTGGCGGCGCGCGACCGCGGCGCGTTTTCAGGCAAGCCGTTCGAGTCGCTGATCATCGGCACGCAGGGGGCGGGTTGGCGCACGCCGAGGGTGGTGTTGGTGGGTGCTGGCGCCGTGGCGGCCTGCACGGCAGACGTGCTGCGCCGCGTCGCGATCAGCGGGGCGCTGGCCGCGCGCCAGCAGCGCTTCCGGCGCGTCGCCGTGCTGGTCCGGAGCGGCACGAGTGTCGCCCCGGCGGACGCGGCCCAGGCCGTGGCCGAGGGGGTGACGATCGCCAACTACGACGGTGCGTCGCTCAAGACCGCTGACCACGACCCCGTGTGGCTCGACCAGGCCGCGGTGGCCGGACTCGGCGGCAGCGACGTGGTGTCGACCGCGGTCGAGCGCGGCGTGATCCTGGGCGAGGCCACCAACCAGGCGCGTGCGCTGGCCAACGAGCCGGGCAACCGCCTGACGCCGACGGTCTTTGCCGAGCGGGGCGCGGCGCTGGCCGCGGCGGCCGGTCTGGGTGTGGAGATTCTGGACGAGAAGGCGATTGCCGACCTGCGGATGGGGCTGCTGCTCAGCATCGCCCAGGGCAGCCAGGAACCGCCCCGGCTCCTGGTGCTGCGGCACGAACCGGCCGGAGCGGTGTCCAACATTACATTGGGACTGGTCGGAAAGGGCATCACGTTCGACACCGGCGGCATCTCGATCAAGCCGGCCGAGAACATGGACAAGATGAAGGACGACATGTCGGGCGGCGCGGCGGTCATTGCCGCGATGGCCGCAATCGCGCGGCTGAAGCTGCCGGTGCGCTGCCTCGGCCTCGTACCGATGACCGAGAACATGCCGGGCGGGCGCGCGATCAAGCCGGGGGACGTGGTGACGAGCGCCGAAGGCAAGACGGTGGAGATTCTCAACACCGACGCCGAAGGCCGTCTGGTGCTCGGCGACGCGCTCTGGTACGCGCGGAAGCTTGGCGCGACGCATCTGGTGGATCTCGCTACGCTGACCGGCGCCGTGGTCGTGGCGCTCGGCAAGACCACGACCGGGCTCTTCGGCCGGCCGCAGTCGTGGGTCGACGCCGTGCTCGAGGCCACACGGCGCGCCGGCGATCGCTCGTGGCCGATGCCGATCTTCGACGACTACAAGGAGCTGCTGAAGAGCGAGATCGCCGACTTCACCAACACTGGCGGCCGTCCCGGCGGATCGATCACCGGCGCGCTCTTCATCAAGGAGTTTGCCGGCGACCTGCCGTGGGTGCACCTCGACATCGCAGGTACGGCCTGGGCCGAGGAGTCCAAGCCCTATCAGCCGAAGGGGGCCACTGGCGTCGGCGTGCGCACGCTCATCCAGCTGGCGATGGCGGCGCCGGTGTGGAGCGCCGCGAAGTAGCGATGTTCTTTCTGCAGCAGAACCCGATCGTGGTGGAGGTGGCCAAGCAGCCGCCCCCGACACGCGACGCCAGTATCGATGCCGTCCTCAGCATCTTCGCTCTCGCCGGCGTGTTCCTGCTCGCGGCGGCTGTCGGCAGCGCGCTCGTGGCGGGCGGGATCGTCCTCTACAAACGCTGGAAGGGCACGCCGGAGGGCGACGCCACCCACACGCAGCTGAGGATCTGAAGCTCGAGGCGGACAGGGCGGAGTGGCAAAGACGATCGGAGTTGCACTGGCGCTCTTCGCGCTCTGGCCTCTGGCGCGAACGCAGGCGCAGCCGCAGCCACCAGCACTACCAGTGTCCGCCACCTTCGAGGTGGTTTCGGTCAAGCTCCACCCCGATCAGACCACACCCATCGGCGTACGTCAGATGGGCGGCGGGCGGTTCGCCGCGGTGTTGACGGTGCGAACCCTTGTACTGCTCGCCTACGGTTACCCCGATGCGCTCATTGGTGCGCAGGTGACCGGTGGTTCTTCATGGATCGACACCGATCGCTACGAGATCAACGCGACGTTCGAAGGCCCCCTGGCGGTGGCGGCCGGGGGTCCTCCCGTGCGTTTGTTGGCCATGGAGCGCGCGCTGCTCGCTGATCGGTTCAAACTGACGATCCACCAGGAAGCGGAGCCACTGGCAGTCTTCGATCTGGTCGTCAGTCGCGGTGACGGGCGGCTGGGCCCGCGGCTCGTGCGATCGGACGGAACCTGTCTCGCACAACCTGCAACGCCGGCGCCGATCGCCGACCTCACGCCCTACTGTGGCATCAAGCGATCGACGCGAGTGGCGATGTCGGCCAAAGGCATTTCGCTCTCGCGGTTTGCGCGTCTGCTCTCATTCGTGCCCGATGTCGAGCGCATCGTCCGCGACCGCACCGGGCTGGTGGACGCGTTCGACCTCGACCTCGATTTCGCGCCAGTCGGAAGTGCCGAAGCACAGGACCTGCCGCCGATTACGACGGCGCTCAAGGAGCAACTCGGGCTCGAACTGCGCTCCGCGACCGGGCCTGTGGACGTGATCGTCATCGACCGCGTCGAGCGGCCGACACCTGACTAGCGGCGCGCCCTACTGTGTAGCCACCGCGGGCGCCTTTTTGAGCGCCTGCTGATAGCGCGTGACGCCGGCCAGCAGCGCCTCCGCGATCTGCTGGCGATACTTCTCGGTGGCCAGGAGCCCCGCATCCTGCACGTTGGTGAGGAACGAGATCTCGGTGAGGATGCTCGGCATCTGCGCGCCCACCAGCACCATGAACGGCGCCTGCTTCACGCCCAGGTTGCGCGCGCGCTTATCGGACTTCCGCACCTGCGCGAAGAGCGACTCCTGCACCAGCCGCGCGAGGTCGCGCGATTCGTCCAGCTTGTTGTTGAGGGCAATGGCGCGGACGAGCTCCGGCAGCTGGCGCATCGGGCGCGTCGAGGCCGCGTTCTCACGCGCCGCGATCGTCTCGGCCTCGGCGGTCGGCGCGAAGTTGAGGAAGTAGGTCTCCACGCCGCGGGCCCGGCCATCGGCGCTGGCGTTGGCGTGAATCGACAGGAAGATGTCGGCGCCGGAGCGGTTGGCGATCTCGGTGCGTTCTTCGAGCGGCACGAATGCGTTGGTGCGCCGCGTCTGGATGACTTCGACCCCTGGTTGCCGCAGCAGCAGCTTTTCGAGCCTGAGTGCTACGTCCAGCGTGAGCTCGGACTCGGAGAGTCCCTTCACCTGTGCGCCGGGGTCGTGGCCGCCGTGGCCGGCGTCGATGACGATGCGGGCGATCCCCAGCCCAAGCTGTCGCGACAGGGAAAATCCGCCGCGTGCATTGACTGCCGGCGCGACCGGCGCCGAGGCGGCCGCAAGAGTTGGCGGCGATGGTGTGTCGATGATGTCGCCGACCGCTGCCACGGCACGTTCGACTGCCGGGTGTTCCGCAACCGGAGACGGTGCTGGAGGCGCCTGGGGCGTCGAGGCCACGGCGGGCGCCGGGGCCGGCGTGACATGGGGTGGCGTGGCGTGCGGCGGCGTGGCGGGCGCGCTGCTGACGGCCGGCTGCTCGACGTCGACCACGATGCGATACGGGTTGTATAGCGTATACACGCTGTGGCGCCCGGCGCCTTCGAGGTCGAGCACCACGCGGGTGATGCCGCCGGGCGGCGCGCCGACGCGGGCACGGCGCACGACGCCGTCTTCGAACGGCAGGACGGCGAACTTCAGCGCCGGCACCGCGCGGGTGTGCGGGAGATCCACGAACAGGCGCTCCGGCCCCTGGATGCGCTCGCTGTGATACGTCACTTCCCGATCGAGCTCGAGCGTGATGCGCACCGCCTCCGGCAGCACGTCGCGGCGCACTGCGGTCAGGAGCACGCCGGTCACAGCGGTCTCTGGACCGGTCTGTGTGCGCGGTGCCGGCCGCGGAGCCAGTGCCGCGGTAGTGGTGCTCGCCGGCGACAGCACGGCAGGTGCCGGCGCCGGTGACGGCGGTATCGCGGGTGCGCGCGCGACGCGCGGCGCGCCTTCGAGCCGGCGCGCAAGGGGGGGCGCCTGCCGGGCGTAGCTGCTCCCGGGAAACGCCTGCTGTAACGCCGCCAGCATCTGGAGCGCGCGGTCGCGATCCAGGTCGTCGCCGGTGTGGAAGAAGAGATCCGCGGAGAGCGACGCACCCTGCCACAGTGCCTTGTCGGCCTGACCGGCGGCGGGGAAGAGACGGGCGAGATCCTCGAACGAGCCCACCAGGGTGCGCACGCGTCGCTGCGTCACCGCCGTCGCCGCCGATTTGCCGGCGGACAGCTCGCGGCGAAGCGCGGCCTCTCGCGTCGCGGCTTCCTTGAACAGCGCCGGTCCGTCGGGCGATGCCGCGCCGGCGCCCGCCGGGCGAAGGCGGGCAGACTGCGCCGCGGCCGTCGCCGTGACAGCCGTGAAGAGCGCCAGCGCCAGCGCGCTACCGCGGATGGCCGTCGATCTCATCGAAGTAGGACCGATCCACGAGCACTTCGCGGGCCTTGCCGCCGGCGCCGGCCGAGACCAGCCCGTCGGCCTCCATCATGTCCACCAGCCGCGCGGCGCGGCTGAAACCGACGCGCAGCTTGCGTTGAAGGTACGAGATCGACACCTGGCCGCTCGTGACGACGATGCGCGCGGCGTCGTCGAACAGCTCGTCCTTCTCGAACTCGAGCGCGCCGGGGCCGCTCTTCTCCTCGTCCTCGGCGGTGATCTCGTCGTTGAACACGGGCTTGCCCTGCTTGCGGAGGAAGCTCGCCAGCCGCGCGCTCTCCTGCTCGGAAATGTAGGGACCGTGCAGGCGGAGGCAGCGTGACGATGCCGGCGGCATGAACAGCATGTCGCCCTTACCGAGCAGCTGCTCGGCGCCGTTGCTGTCGAGAATGGTGCGCGAATCGGTCTTCGACGACACGCGGAACGAGATCCGCGAGGGCAGATTGGCCTTGATGAGGCCGGTGATGACGTCCACCGACGGACGCTGCGTCGCCAGAATCAGGTGAATGCCCACGGCGCGGGCCATCTGCGCCAGGCGGCAGATCGATTCCTCGACCTCGTTGCTGGCGACCATCATCAGGTCGGCGAGCTCGTCGATGACCACCACAACGAAGGGCAGCGGTTTGGGCGCTTCCGGATCGTTGGCCGCCGCGGCGCCACGCTCCTGCAGCGCCAGGCGGATGTTGCGGTTGTACTGCTCGATGTTCCGGACCCCCTCGGCGGCCAGCGTCTTGTAGCGTTCCTCCATTTCGCGAACCGCCCAGCGCAGCGCGTTGGCAGCCTTCTTGGGGTCGACGACGACCGGCGTGAGCAGATGGGGGATCTCTTCGTACATCCCCAGCTCGAGCCGCTTGGGGTCGATCATGATCAGGCGCACGTCGTCGGGCGTGGCGCGATAGAGGATGCTCGTGAGCATCGAGTTCAACCCGACCGACTTGCCCGTGCCGGTCGATCCGGCGATGAGCAGATGCGGCATGGTGGCGAGATCCGCGAAGTACGGCTCGCCGTGGATGGTCTTGCCGAGCGCGAGCGTCAGCTTCGATGTCGAGCGCTGGTAGCCGTCCGACTCGAGCAACTCGCGCAGGGAGATCGCTTCGCGGTTCGGGTTGGGAATCTGGATGCCAACGGTGGACTTGCCGGGGATCCGATCGATCAGCACCGATTCGGCCTTCATCGCCAGGCACAGATCGTCCGCCAGCCCCGTCACCTTGCTGTACTTCACGCCGGCGTCGGGCTTGAACTCGAACGTCGTCACGACCGGACCGGGATGGATCTGCGCCACCTGGCCTTCGACGGCAAATTCGCGGCACTTCTCCTGGAGCTGCCCGGCGAGCGCCATCAGCTCGCGCTCGTCGATCTTCTGCTCGGCTTTCGGCGCGTCGAGGAGCGAGTGCGGCGGCAGCGTGAACGCGCCGTTCTTCCGCTGGGCGGGTGCCTTGGGCGGCTCGGGGTCGGGCAGCAGCGACGGCGTGGCCGCGACCGGCTTCCGCACGACGGGCAGCCGCGGGGCAGATTCGGCGTCGACCTTCGCCTCGGACTTCGGCGCTGCCTTGGGCGGTGCCGCTTCGAGTTTCGGCGCCTTGATCACCGGCGCGACCCCGGACTTCTTGGTGTGTTTGGCGATGACCTCGCGGCGCGCGCGCTCGCGGCGCCGCTCGTCGAGCCAGCCGCGGACGACGCCCAGGCCACGGGCGGAAATGTCGCGCGAGCCGACGCTGGCGGTGGCGAACATGCGGCCGAACGAGAACTGCGTCGCCATGATCACCGAGAGCATCATCGCCGTCAGCAGCACGATGATGGAGCCGGTGCGGTTGAGATACTCCGCGAGCGCGAGGCCCAGCCCCGCGCCCACCGTCCCGCCGGCGTCGAACGTCTTGGCCGCCAGCTCCGTGCTCCCCAGCACGAGGCTGAAGAACGCGCTGGCGCAGATGAGGAGCAGCATGCCGCCGAACGCCTTGGTGTAGGCAGCATCGGGTGTCTGGCACCAGAAGTAGTGCCATCCGACGACGCCGAGGGCGCCGGGCAGGAAATAGGCGCCGTAGCCGAAGAGCTGAAACGAGAGCTCGGCGAGAAAGGCCCCGACCCGGCCGACGAAGTTCGCGGGCGGATGCGACACGCCGGTGGTGAAGAACCACACCGGATCGGAGGGCTCGTAGGTCACGAGCGAGATCAGCCAGATGAGCGCCATCGCAAAGAGCGCGACGCCGACGAATTCGCTGATGCGGCGGGAAATACTCGAAGCGGCCACCTAGATCTCCATGAGGACGGGCAGCACCAGCGGTCGGCGGCCCGAACGTTTCTTGAAGAAGCGGCGCAGCTCCACGCGCAGCTTCTCGGTCATCAAGCCCTGGTCGGTGCGCTCGTCCACACGCGACGCCTGGATGCATTCGGCAATCGCGCCGGCGGCGTCGTCGAAGAGCGTCGGGTCGTCGCCGGCCACGAACCCGCGGGCCACCAGCTCCGGCTCGCCGACCAGCGCCCCGGTGTCGCGGCTGATGGCCACGACGGCGACGACGATGCCGTCGCCCGCCAGGTGGCGCCGATCGCGCAGGACTTCGTCGTCGACCTCGCCGACCCGTGTCACGTCGATCAGGACGCGCCCGGTGGGCGCCTTGTCGGCGATGCGCGCGCCCGCCTTGTCGAATTGGATGATGTCGCCGTCCTGTGCCAGCAGTACCTGCACCGAGCGGTCCGATCCGGCGAGCACCCGCTTGGCCACCCGCGCGTGCTGGGCCAGTTGCCGGTACTCGCCGTGCACGGGGACGAAGTAGCGCGGCCGGACCAGCGACAGCACCAGCTTGAGCTCCTCCTCGGAGCCGTGGCCCGACACGTGCACGTGCTTCATGCCGTCGGTGATGACATGCGCGCCGCGGCGGGCGACATGGCTCATCGTGCGCGCGATGGCCTTCTCGTTGCCGGGAATGGCGCGCGCCGAGAACACCACGGTGTCGTCGGGGCCCAGCCGCACGAAGCGGTGGTCGTCGATCGCAATCCGGGAGAGCGCGGCCTGCGGTTCGCCCTGCGAGCCGGTGGCGATGCAGAGCACGTCCTGGCCGGCGAAGTTCGCAATTTCGTTGTCACGGATCTGGACGCCGGACGGCACCTTCAGGAAGCCGAGCCGCTGCGCGATCTCGCTGGTGCGCTCCATGCTGCGCCCCACGAACGCCACTCGGCGATCGAACTGGACTGCGAGGTCCACGAGCACCTGCATGCGGTAGACGCTCGACGAGAAGGTCGCCACCACCAGCTTGCCCTCGGTGCTGGTGAAGATCTCCTCGAAGCCTTCGATGACGTCGATCTCGGGGCCGGTAAAACCCTTGCGATCGACGTTGGTGCTGTCGGAGAAGAGCGCCAGCACCCCCTGCGCGCCGAGCTCGGCGAAGCGGTGCAGGTCGAAGTGCTCGCCGTCGATCGGCGTCTGGTCGATTTTGAAGTCGCCGGTGAAGAGCACCACACCGACCGGACAGGTTACGGCCACCGCGACGCAATCCGGCATGCTGTGCGTGACGCGGATGAACTCGAGCGACAGCGGGCCGATGGTGACGATCTGGCGCGGCCGGATCTTGGTGAGGCGCGAGCCGGGCTTGATGCCGTGCTCCTCGAGCTTCGGCTCGACGAGTGCCAGCGTCATGGCCGTCCCGTAGACGGGCCCGTCGAAGAGCGGCATCACGTGCGGCACGGCGCCGATGTGGTCCTCGTGGCCGTGGGTGAGCACGAGCGCCTTGATGTGGTCGCGCCGCGATTCGAGATAGGTGAGGTCCGGGATGATCAGGTCGACCCCAAGCTGGTCGGGGTCTGGGAACATGACGCCGGCGTCGATGAGGACAGTCGTGTCCTCCCATGACACGGCCATCATGTTCATGCCGAACTCGCCGAGTCCGCCGAGGGGGACGACCTCGAGCGTCGCGGGCGTCACGACGGGGGAAGCAGGTTGATCCATCCGGGAAACACTTCCGTCCCGAGAGTCCTTTTCGGTCTCACGGGCCGTGCACTTCAGGCCAATGCCGTGCTCTGGCGAGCATCGGCGTGACCGTGGACGCTATCTTTCGTTCAACGCCTCTCGGCGTGCGTCCTGCGGGCGTCTGGGAACGCCCAAAAAGCTGGCGGGCTCAACGACTTCGGGTGAAAAACTATAGCACAGCGCGCGACAGCGCCGCGAACCCCTCGAGTGGCAGATCGCCGGGGCGGATCCGCGGGTCAACTCCAGCTCGTGCAAGGAGATCCGCCGCGTTGCGGCCGAGCGTGGCGGCGGGGGGGCCGAGCGCGTTCAGAATCGTCTTGCGCCGCTGCTGGAATGCCCCGCGGACCAGGCGCATGAACACCGCGCGGTCCCCGACCTCCACCGCGGGCGGGCGGAAGCGCAGGCGGACGACTGCGGAGGTCACCTTCGGGGGAGGGCGGAACGCGCCGGGCGGCAGGGTGAGCACGCTCTCGGCGTCAGCGTCGAGGGCCACTGCGAGCGCCAACGGACCATAGTCGGACGAACCCGACGCGGCCACGACCCGTTCGGCGACTTCCTGCTGCAGCATCACCGTGGCGTCGGCAAGCATGCGGCCGCCCGCGGCCGACGCGAGCAGCTTGGCGAGGATCGGTGTGGCCACGTTGTAAGGGAGGTTGCCGGCGACGCGCACGGGGTGGCGCTCCCCGGCCAGCAGCGCCGCCAGGTCGGTGTCCAGGAAGTCGGCCTCGACGACGCGCACGGTGCCGGGCACGCGCTCGAGAAGCGCCGCCGCCAGATCGCGATCGATTTCCACCGCGATGAGCCGGCCGGCGCGCGGCGCCAGCGCCTTGGTGAGCGCCCCGCGACCGGGTCCAATCTCCAGGAAAGTTTCCTCCGGCCGCGGTTCGATGGCGGCGACGAGTTTGGCCACCCAGGCCGGCTCGAGGAAGTGCTGGCCGAAGCGCTTGCGCGCCCTCACTCCTCGTCGTCCTCGTCGGGCCCGAGCGTCTCGCCGCGCCAGTAGCGTTCTTCGATCTCCTCGATCTCCTCTTCGCTCAGGCCGAAGTAGTGTCCGATCTCGTGGATGAGCGTCTCGCCGATCACCGCGCGCACGTCGTCCTCGTCTTCGCAGTCTTCCT
>Ga0207650_10003178_pt1 | contig 11313 bp, 8 predicted proteins | sample KBSS63metaG_FD_184325 | JGI IMG/M metagenome (GOLD analysis project Ga0207650, IMG submission 184325) | Switchgrass rhizosphere microbial communities from Kellogg Biological Station, Michigan, USA - KBS S6-3 metaG (SPAdes) (version 2) | ecosystem: Host-associated > Plants > Roots > Rhizosphere >...
TATACCGCAGCTGAACGCAGCGTAATTAGCCGCTTTCGCGTTGGCGGTGGCGTCGACGATCTCCACCGGCGACAGCTGCACGCCGAGCCGTTCGTCGCCGTAGATCTGTTGCGCGGTCTGCCAAAGCGTAAGCGCCGTCTGCTGCGTGGTCGCGTATGGTCCTGCCACGACCCAGATGGTAACGGGCGTTGCCAGAACATTGGCAAATGGCACGCTCACGATCTGGTTGCCGAGCGCGGTCGCCCACAAATTCGACTGCAACGCCGGTGGGCGGTCACGGCTGAACGTGACGACCTCTCCGGCGCCGGAGCGCGCCCCGACGTCAACGCTGTCGGTGGCCGAAACGAAGCCCTGGAAGGTCGAGGCGAGCGTGCTCGTGCCGTCGCTGACGAGGGCGCCGCTAGGTGCGCCGGTCCCGGCGACGAACACGACCTTGCCGGTGCCCGCGGACGCCGCGCACATGATGACAGCGTTCGGACCGTAGCCCTCGGCCACATAACCCGTTGCGATCATCTGCGCCTTGATCGCGGCGGATGCCGTGTAGCGATGATTGGAGTCTATGCGCTGGTTCCACAGGCGATAGACCGGCGCGGTCCCGGCGGGACAGGCACCTGTCGTCGTGTCCGGAAGCGTCGCGTAGAACACGTTGGGCGACTCGAAGACGTAGCCGCTGAAATTCGGATCGGTCGCCGTCTTTTGTACAACCAGGTTGCACTCCGCGGGCGAGGCGGAAAAGAAGTGCGAATTGCCGTGGACGGGCGGAATGTAGAAGCGGCAGACCGGGTTAACGCTTGAGCCGCCGCTGGCCTGGCTGGGAAAGACCCGGAACGACTGGCCGGTGCGCGCCCAGCCGGCGATGCGTCCGGAATCCAGCGTATCGATTTCCTGCTGCAGGCTGCTGATGAAATAGTGGTCAAGGCCGGCGTGGTAATACTCGACGGCAGTGACCGGGAGCGCGGGAAACGACACGGACTTGCCGGCGAAGTTGGTTGCGACATTCGGGACGGTCACGCCGAGGCGATTGATGGCGCCGGCGCCGTCCGTGGGAAGCGTCGCATACGTGAATGAATCCACGCCCGCGTAGTTCAGCGTGCCGCCATCCACCGCAAGGAATCCGTTCGGGATCACGTAATCCGGTGTGATGAATCCTAGCGCCGCCAGTCCCTGGGTGCCGAGCAGCACGCGTTTGCCCGCCGTTGCCGTGCCCGGGAGGTCGGCCGTAAACGCAAATGACTTCGTGACGCCCGCGTGCGTGCTGGTGAACGCATGCCCGGACCACGCATTCTCTCCGTTCGCGCCGAGCGTCTCGCGCAGAACGACGAATTGCACGGTCCCGTCGGCGTTCGAGTAGACCTGGTCGATGGCGAAACCATGAAAACTCGCCCACGCGGTCGTGGCCATCATGGCGATGGCTGCCATCAGCAATCCGCAAAATCGTTGGGCCAAGCGTTAATCCTCGATGGGCGACAATCGCGTGAGGCTTTACCTCCTCTTGCGTTGTATCTTATCCTTGTTCCACGATGATTGCCCCTCTCTCAACGTCGGCCGCCGGCGATCGGATCGTCCGTTGAACGGTCTCGTCGCCGGCATCATCGCCGGCGCATTCGGCATGGCGTATTTTGTCTATGGCAAGCGGCAGAGCAAGGTCGTCCCGGTCGTGGCTGGCGTGCTGTTGTGTGTCTATCCGTACTTCACGGAAAATCCCTATGCGTTGATCGCCATCGGCGCGGCGCTTCTCGCAGCACCTTTCCTTTTGGACTTCTGAACATGCGCCGGATAGTGGTCTGCGCGGTCGCTGCGGCGGCCATTGGCCTGCAGTGCGGCGGTCAGCGGGCATTCGCCGCCGCGGCGGAACCAACGGCCGCTGAATACGTGATTCGCTGGAACATCCGCGACGGCGGGCCAGCTACCCTCAATGCCGTGCTGGCGATCATGAGATCGCGGGCGACCCGTGACCGAACGTTCAAGGTCGACTACTACGATCTGCCGCCGGCCCTTGCCGCGCCGCCGGGATATTCGGTCATCCTGCGCAGGCGCGTCGAAGACGGCGTTGGCGCGGAAATTACCTGGAAACTCCGCGGCGACGCCGCGCTGGCGGACTGGACGTGTCCGCTGAGAAATGCGAAGGAGTCAAAGGCCGAAGCCGACGTCGCATTTCAAGGCGCCGACACGCTAGCCCGAACATTCTCGTACAGCTGCACGAGCGATGGACCCGAAGCCGCCGCGGCCGAACTGTCCGCCACGCTCAGGCCGTGCACGGCGACCGTAACGCGCAAGGTGGCGGGTCCCCTCAAGCTCGAGGAATGGCGCTTTCCCGGCGACGTCGTCATCATCGACGTGTCGATGGGTGCTCCCAACACTCCCGCTGCAGTGGGTGTGTTTCGCACCCGCATCGCTCAGCCGCTGTTCGCTGCGGGTGTCGTGCCGCTGTCGGAAAGCAAGGCCGATCTCGGCAGCCGCTGCAAGTGATCGGCCGACCGTCGATCCGTCGGCCGAAAATACGCGCCGGCTAGCGCCGTGTCGCGGCCATCACCCCGGGTACGTCGGTGATGAGCGCAAGAGCACGCTTCAGCACCGCGAGGCTCTGCACCTCGACGGTAAACGCCATCCGCGATTGCATGTTGCGCGTGAGCGTGTTGGCCGCCGTGACGTTGATCTTCTCGCGCGACAGGACTTCTGAAATGTCGCGCAGCAGCCCCTGCCTGTCCATGGCCTCCACGACGATGTCGACAGGGAACACCTCGTCGCGCGGCGCGCCCCAGCCGGCGGTAATCAGTCGCTCGGGCTGCGTCGCGCGCATCCGCGTGACGTTGGGACAGCTCGCCCGGTGGATGGTCACACCTTTGCCGCGCGTGACGAAGCCGGCGATCGGGTCCGGCGGCGCGGGTTTGCAGCAACGCGCGAGCCCGGTAAGCAGGCGATCGACACCGACAACGAGGATGCCGCCGCCCGAGGCGCCCGCCTTGCTCTTGCGCATCTGCACTTCAGGTTCCGGCGGCAGCGCCGCAGGTGCCGCCGGCAGCGCGAGCGCCTGGATCGCGGTCTGCACCTGCTTCGAGTTGATCTCGTCACGCCCGAAGGCCGCGAAGAAATCCTCCGCTTTGTCGTAGCCTGCCTTTGCGGCCAACGCGTCGAGCTTCAGCGCTGTCTGGCCCATGCGCGCGAGTTCGCGTTCCACCAGCGCACGTCCCTGCGCAACCGTCTGCTCGCGCTGCTGCGCGCGAAACCATTGCCGCACCTTGGTGCGCGCACGGTGGCTCTGCACATAACCCAAGTCCGGATTGAGCCAGTCCCGCGACGGTCCGCCCTGCTTGACCGTGACGACCTCGACCTGCTGTCCATTCTTCAGCGTGTAATGCAACGGCACCATCTGGCCGTCGACCGTGGCGCCGCGGCAGCGGTGGCCAAGGTTCGTGTGCACTGCATACGCAAAGTCAACCGGCGTCGAGCCTCGTTGCAGGTCGATGACCTTGCCCTGCGGCGTCAGTACGTAGATGGAATCGGTAAAGAGGCTTTCCTTGAACGCCGACAACCATTCACCGGAATCGGCCACCGCGTCCTTCCAGTCGAGCACCTGTCGCAGCCACGCGATCTTGTCGTCGAAGGTCGGATCGTGGCGCACGCCCTTCAACGCTCCTTCCTTGTAGCGCCAGTGGGCGGCGACGCCGTATTCGGAGTGCTGGTGCATCTCGCGCGTCCGGATCTGCACCTCGAGCGGCTTCGCTCCGGGGCCGATGACCGCCGTGTGCAACGACCGGTAGTTGTTGGCCTTGGGCTTGGCGATATAGTCGTCGAACTCCCGCGCCAGCGGCGTCCACAGATGATGCACGAGCCCCAGCGCCGTGTAGCAGTCTTTCACGGATTCGACCAGGATGCGCACCGCGCGAATGTCGTAGAGCGCATCCATGCCCGCCTGCTTGCGGCGCATCTTGCTCCAGATGCTGTAGATATGCTTGGGGCGTCCGCTGACTTCGGCGGCGACCCCGGCCGACTTGAGCTCGCGGCGCAGTGTCGCGAGCACGTCCTCGATGTAACTCTGGCGGTCGAGCCGGCGCTCGTCGAGCATCGCGGCAATCGACTTGTACGCAGCGGGCTCGAGCGCGCGCAAGCTCAAGTCCTCGAGCTCCCACTTCAGCTGCCAGATGCCGAGCCGGTTGGCCAGCGGCGCGAACAGATCGAGTACCTCGCGCGCAACCTGCGTCCGGAGCGCAGCGTCCCCGGTCATCAGCGTGCGCAGCGCCTGCGTGCGTTCGGCGAGCTTGATCAGTACGACGCGAATATCCTCGACCATCGACAGCAGCATCTTGCGCAGGTTCTCCGCCTGTGCCGCGCGTTCCTCTGCGTTGCCGGTCGGCGGCATCGTGCGGATGACGCCCATCCGCGCGACACCCGCGACGAGGGTCGCGACATCGCTGCCGAATTCGCCGGCGATCGCGTCGGAATCGAACGTCCCTGCGACGGAAAGCCCCAGCAGCAATGCCGCCCGGATCGAATCCGGATCGAGCTTGAGGCCGGCCATGATCGTCGCCGTGCCCAGCGCGCGGTCGAGCGCAGGTTCGCCGTCAGGCATCGCGGCGTCACCGCAACCGGCACGCGCGTACTCGAGCGCCGCGGCGAACGACGCGCGTTCGGCGGCGGAATACTCACGGGAGAGGGTGTCGAGCCATGTGGCGACCGCCTGTGGCGCGGCAGTCTGCGGCGCGGCGTGCAGCACGGCGACCATGGCCGAATTATACGCGGCGCGCTTTTGGCGCCTTGCAACCAGAATGCTTGAGCAAATTACCTAATCGCGAGCATGCGCGGCGCGAACCCCTTCAGCGGCCAGCAGCATCGTGTACAGACGGCGCGGCAGACGCGCCGGAAGAATTGCGTACTACGCCGACGCGGCCGCGACGATCGCCTGTGCCAGCGCTTCGGCGTGGCGGTCGGCCAAACCGCGTTCGCGCGCCTCGACCATCACCCGCAACACGGGCTCGGTGCCCGATGGCCGCAGCAGCACGCGCCCGGCGTCGCCCAGAGAGGCGACGGCCGCGCGCTCCGCGGTGCGCACCGGGCCGCTCGTCTGCCAGTCCCACTCGCGCGTCACCGGCACGTTGATGAGCCGTTGCGGGAACATCGTCACGCCGGCCGTGGCTTCGGCCAGCGTCTTGCGCTGCTCGATCAGCGCTCGCAGGACCGCAAGCGCGGCGATGATCGCGTCGCCGGTGGTGTGCTTGTCGAGGCAGATCACGTGCCCCGAATTTTCGCCGCCCAGCATCCAGCCGCGCTCGCGCATTTGTTCCAGGACATACCGGTCGCCGACGCGCGCGCGGGCCAGCGGTATGCCGTCGCGCGCTAGCGCCTGCTCGAACCCGAGATTGCTCATCAACGTTCCCACCACGCCGCGCAGGGCCGCGCCGCGCCGGTGGTAGTCCGCGGCGATGACATAGAGCAGCTGGTCACCGTCGTAAATGGTGCCCGCGCTGTCGACCATGATCAGGCGGTCGCCGTCGCCATCGAGCGCAATTCCCAGGTCGGCGTGATGCGCGCGCACCCGTTCGGCCAGAAACTTGGGGTGGGTCGCGCCGACACCGGCGTTGATGTTGATCCCGTCGGGCGCGGCGCCGACGGCGATGACATCGGCGCCCAGTTCGTGAAATACGGGCGGTGCCACGTGGTAGCCGGCGCCGTGCGCGCAGTCCACAACGATGCGCAGACCGCGCAAGTCCAGCTCCGCCGGAAATGTTCCCTTGCAGAACTCGATGTACCGCCCCGCCGCGTCGTCGATGCGGCGTGCCTTGCCGAGTTGCGCCGATACGACGCATTCGAGCGGCGCGTCCATGCGGGCTTCGATCGCGGCTTCGACGTCATCCGGCAGCTTGGTTCCCGTGGCGGAGAAGAACTTGATGCCATTGTCGTCGAACGGATTGTGCGATGCGCTGATCACGATGCCAGCCGCAAGCCGGAGCGCACGCGTCAGATAGGCGATGCCGGGTGTGGGCAACGGCCCGCAAAGATACACGTCGATGCCCGCAGCCGAGAGGCCGGCCTCGAGCGCCGCCTCCAGCAAATAACCGGAGATGCGCGTGTCCTTGCCGATCAGGACGCCGGGCCGGTCGCCGGAGCGTTCGGTAGCCACTACCGCACGATGCGCTCCGTCGGCCGCAGCCAGCGTGCGACCCGCTGCCCATCCGAGCTTGAGCATGAGTTCGGGCGTGATGGGCGATTCGCCCACGCGGCCGCGTATGCCATCAGTGCCGAAATATCTGCGTTTTACGACGGATTCAAGCTGTTTCGATGGCATACCACACCTTCAACGCGTCTACGGTTTCGCGCACGTCGTGCACCCTGACGATGGCCGCGCCGCGCGTAACCGCGGCCAACACCGCGGCGACGCCTGCCGCCGCGCGCTCGTTCACATCCCGGCCGGCGATCGCTCCCAGCATCGATTTCCGCGACAGTCCCGCCAGCACGGGATAACCGGTGGCGGCCAAGGCCCCCAGCGAACGCAACAACTCCAGATTATGCGCCTGCGACTTGCCGAAGCCGAATCCCGGATCGATGGCGATGCGATCGCGGGCAATACCCGCCGCCTCGCACGAACGCGCGCGATCAACCAGGAAGTCGCGGACCTCGGTCACCACGTCGCCGTAGCGCGGGTGCGCCTGCATGGTCCGGGGCTCGCCCTGCATGTGCATGAGGCACACTGCCGCACCACTGGCGGCGACCGTTGCCATTGCGTCGGGCGCCTGCAGTGCGCGCACGTCGTTGATCATGACCGCGCCGGCGGCCAGCGCGGCGCGCATGACCTCGGGCTTGTGCGTGTCCACACTGATCAGGAGTCCCTCCGTGGCCAGCGTTTCGACGAGAGGCACGACCCGGTCCAGCTCGACGTCCACGGGGACCGGGGCGGCGCCGGGCCGCGTCGATTCGCCGCCGATATCGATGAGGTCGGCGCCATCCGCCGCCATCCGCCGCGCGTGCCCGAGCGCGCGTTCGCGGTCGACGTACATGCCGCCGTCCGAGAACGAATCGGGCGTCACGTTCAGGATGCCCATCACGCGCGGCCGCGAGAGGTCCAGACGGTGAATGCCGCAACCGAGATTCACATACAAAGACGGGGCGCCGCGCGCCCCGTCTCCATCAGAAGTGTTTCCAAGTTTTCTACGCGGGATTCGCCGACGGCGCCGCATCGGGATTGGCGGTCGTGCCACCCGACGACGGTCCCGTCGAGGCCGGCTGGGGCTTGGGGGGGCGCGGCGGCTTGCCGCCCATGATGTCGGCGATCTGGTCGGAATCGATCGTCTCCATTTCCAGCAGCGCCTTGGCCATCGCCTCCACCTTGTCGCGATTGTCCTCCAAGAGCTTCCGCGCGACAGCGTACTGCTGATCGATGATCTTGCGGATCTCCTGGTCGACCTTCTGCATCGTCGCCTCGGACACGTTCTTCTGCGTCGTCACCGAACGGCCGAGGAAGACTTCGCCCTCGTTTTCGCCATAGACCATCGGACCCAGTTCATCCGACATGCCATAGCGCGTGACCATGTTGCGCGCGATTTCCGTCGCGCGCTCGAAGTCGTTGGAGGCGCCGGTGGTCATCTGGTTCATGAACAGTTCCTCGGCGATGCGGCCGCCAAAGAGCACCGAGACCATGTTCAGCATGTGGTTGCGATCCATGCTGTAGCGGTCTTCGGTGGGAAGCTGCATCGTGACTCCAAGGGCGCGGCCGCGCGGAATGATCGTGACCTTGTGCACCGGGTCGGTCTTGGGCAGCAGCACCGCGACGATCGCGTGACCGGACTCGTGATAGGCGGTGTTGCGCCGTTCCTCTTCCGGCATCACGATCGAGCGCCGCTCGGCGCCCATGATGATCTTGTCCTTGGCGCGCTCGAAATCGTGCATGTCGACCAGGCGCTTGCTCGAACGCGCGGCAAACAGAGCCGCTTCGTTGACGAGGTTAGCCAAGTCCGCGCCGGACATGCCCGGCGTGCCGCGCGCGATGATGTCGGCCTTCACGTCCGGCGCCATCGGCACCTTGCGCATGTGCACGAGCAGAATCTGCTCGCGGCCGCGGATGTCAGGAAGCGGGACCACCACTTGGCGATCGAAACGGCCCGGACGCATCAGCGCCGGGTCGAGCACGTCGGGCCGGTTGGTCGCGGCAATGACGATGACCCCCGCGTTGCCTTCGAATCCGTCCATTTCCACCAACAGCTGATTCAGTGTCTGTTCGCGCTCGTCGTTGCCGCCGCCCAGGCCGGCGCCGCGTTGGCGTCCTACAGCGTCAATTTCGTCGATGAACACGATGCACGGCGCATTCTTCTTGGCTTGCTCGAACATGTCGCGCACGCGCGCCGCGCCGACGCCGACGAACATCTCGACGAAGTCGGAGCCCGAGATGGAGAAGAAGGGCACCTTCGCCTCACCCGCGATGGCCTTGGCCAGCAGTGTCTTGCCGGTACCAGGGCTGCCGACCATCAGTACGCCGCGAGGAATGCGCCCGCCGAGTTTCTGGAACTTGGAGGGGTCGCGCAGGAACTCGACCAGCTCGGCAACTTCTTCCTTCGCTTCCTCGCATCCGGCCACGTCGGCGAACGTGATCGTGTTGTTCGCCTCGTCGATCATGCGCGCCTTGCTCTTGCCGAACGAGAACGCGCCTCCCCGGCCGCCGCCTTGCATCTGGCGCATGAAGAATATCCAGACGCCGATCAGCAGCAGCATCGGGAACCAGGAAATGAAGATTTGCGACAGGAACGATTGTTCTTCTTCCTGCTTGCTGTCGACCTTGACGCCGTATTTGAGGAGGTCGCCGACCATCCAGATATCGCCCGGGCTGTAGGTCGTGAATTTCTTCTTGTCGGTCGAGACCCAGTTGATCTTGCGGCCCTCGACCGTGGCCGACTCGACCTTGCCGTTCTTGGCCGAGTCCATGAATTCGGAATAGGAAATGGCATCCTTGCCCGGCTGCCGCGAGTCGAACTGCTTGACCACGACAAGCACGACCATGAGGATCACGGCCCAGATGCCGATGTTCTTGACCAGATTGTTCAAAACGAGCTCCTTGCGGCCATCATCAATGCGGCAGGCCGCGCACCGGCAGTTACTGTCCGGCCGTGATTCCCGGCCGGAGAGCAAACCATTCTAGCTGCGAATACATCCCGAAGACCAGCGATCGCCGCTTGGACACACTCCGCTGGCACGCTAAATATCGCAAAAATCCTGTAACACCGCGCAAGATCGCGCTTGTCGCCTGCAAGCGACACTCCTACTTCAGAAATCCCTTGCCCACCAAAAACGTCTCACGACTGCGATCGCGGGATGCCTTGGGCTTGCGCACGTAGACCTTGGCGAAATGGTCGGCCATCTGGCGCTGAAACTCAGGCAGGCCTGCGCCCTGGAACACTTTCACCAGCAAATCGCCTCCAGGCGCCAAGTGTCCGACGGCAAATTCCAGTGCAAGTTCACCCAGATGCACGCTTCGTGCCTGATCCGCGGCATCGATGCCGGAGAGATTGGGGGCCATGTCCGAAACAACAAGGTGCGCCCGCGCGTTGCCCAGCGCGGCCGTCAGTGCCGCGAGCCCTTCCTCTTCCCGGAAATCGCCCTGTATGAACGCGACGCCCGCAATGCCGTCCATGGGCAGCAGGTCGATGGCGACGACCTTTCCGGCGGGGCCCAAACGTTCGCGCAGCACCTGCGACCAGCTTCCCGGGGCCGCGCCCAAGTCGACCACCGTCATGCCGGACTTGAGCAACTTGTCGCGCTCGGCGAGTTCGATCAACTTGAACGCCGCCCGCGACCGGTACCCGCGGCGCTTCGCCTCCTGAACATACGGATCGTTCAGGTGCTCCTGCATCCAGGCTTTGACGAATTTGTGCTTCTTGGCGGGATTCTGCGGCGCCATGCGCGATGGGTCGATGATGGGGGCGAGAAGCTTACTCCATCGCGGGCGGGCGCATGCAGCGCGCCGTCGGCAATCGACCCAACGCTTCGTCCGGTTGCCCGGCATTTGCCGCAAAGGCGCGACGTTTGATGTGCATCAAAGGGCTCACCGCAGTTGCGCGCAGGATTGCGCGACGGGCCCTCGGGGTCTTATCGATGATGGTGGAGGCTGCAACAGAATGTTTCAGGTTCGCATTCATGGTCGCGGTGGCCAAGGCGTGGTGTCGGGCGCGGAACTGTTGTCGGTGGCCGCGTTTATCGAAGGCCGGTACGCGCAGGCATTCCCAAGCTTCGGCTCCGAACGCATGGGCGCGCCGGTGATGGCCTTCTGCCGCATCGATGTGCGCGAGATCCGCTTGCGCGAACCCGTCATGGCGCCCGACGCGCTGATCATCCAGGACCCGACGCTGCTGCACCAGGTCGACCTTTTCAACGGCCTGATCAAAACAGGGTTCATCCTGCTCAATTCGACACGCAGCTTCTCCGAACTCGGTCTCGAAGCGTTCGTGGCCAGCTTCCGCCGCGAAAGGCTGTGCACGCTGCCTGCCACGGAGATCGCGTTGAAGCACGTGGGCCGTCCGGTTCCCAACGTGCCGCTACTTGCGGCCTTCGCCGCGATCACCGGCCAGATCCGGCAGGAGTCCGTGATCAAGGCCATCCGGGAAAAATTCCCTTCCGCGATCGCGGAGAAAAATGTCGCGGCCGCGGCCGAGGCGTTTGAATTCGCCCGCAAGCGATCGGAGACCGCCGATGCTTAAGCAGACCGAAGGCTCGCATGCGGTTGCCGAGGCGATCGCGCTGTGCCGCCCGCAAGTGATCTGCGCCTATCCGATCACGCCGCAGACGCACATCGTCGAAGGCGTCGGCGAAATGGTCAAGGACGGCACCCTGGTCAATTGCGAGTTTATCAACGTCGAATCCGAATTCGCCGCGATGTCGGTGGCGATCGGCGCATCGGCGGCCGGCGCGCGCACCTACACGGCGACCAGCAGCCAGGGACTGCTGTTCATGGCCGAAGCCGTGTACAACGCCGCGGGTCTTGGCTTGCCGATCGTGATGACCATCGGCAACCGCGCCATCGGCGCGCCGATCAACATCTGGAACGACCACTCGGACAGCATGTCGATGCGCGACGCTGGCTGGATCCAGCTCTTTGCCGTCACCAACCAGGAGGCGCTCGACTTGCACATCCAGGCGTTTCGCCTGGCCGAGGAGCTGTCATGTCCGGTGATGGTGTGCATGGATGGTTTCATCCTGACGCACGCGTACGACCGCGTGGATATTCCCGGCCAGGCGGACGTCGACGCTTACCTTCCGCCGTTTCAGCCGAGGCAGATCCTCGACCCGGCCGACCCGGTCACCATCGGCGCGTTGGTCGGTCCCGAAGCGTTC
>Ga0207650_10003179_pt1 | contig 11312 bp, 9 predicted proteins | sample KBSS63metaG_FD_184325 | JGI IMG/M metagenome (GOLD analysis project Ga0207650, IMG submission 184325) | Switchgrass rhizosphere microbial communities from Kellogg Biological Station, Michigan, USA - KBS S6-3 metaG (SPAdes) (version 2) | ecosystem: Host-associated > Plants > Roots > Rhizosphere >...
CGGCTTCGGTATGTCCAGTCTGAATGCCGCAGATCGTGCAAGTCGGTCCAAAGATGTGTTCCTTGACGAGGGCCGCGCCTTTCAGCGACCGCACCCAGCCGCCGATGCGGAATTCTTTTTTCAGGCCCGCCTCGTCAAGCTCGATGGCTTTGAGCGCTTCGGTATCTTCTTCGTTAATCGAGGCCACGCACGAGGAAAAACCGTCAATCGTAATCACACCCTTGGGCGAGGTGATGGTGGCAAGCGCCTGGACCAGACGCCACGCCGGATTGGGAACAATCGCGCCCCACTTGGAATGCAGATCCGTGCGCGCGCCGTGGGCCCTCAACTCCAAAAAAGTTATGCCCTTGAAACCCAGACTGATCACCGGCCGCTCTTTGGTGTCCTTGTAGCCTTCGTCCCAGATACATCCCTGGGCCGCCAGCATCTCAGGGTTCTCGGCTGCAAAGCGATAGAGACTGGGACTGCCAAGGCCGTCTTCGCCGTCAATCAGGAATCGCAGCGACACCGGGAGTTTGCCGAAGGTTTTCTGGTACGACTCAACGGCGGCCAACCGCGCAACCAGATCGCCCTTGCTGTTCGCCGCGCCGCGGGCAAAAAGTTTGCCGTCAACAATGCTGGCGGCAAATGGTCCGACAGACCATTCGCTCAGGTGGCCCACCGGTTGAACGTCGTAGTGACCATAGACCAGAAAACTTTGCGGGCCGCCGCCGCATTCACCGTAAATAATCGGATAGCCGTTGCCGAGACGAAACGCTCGCGTGCCGATGCCGACGCGTTGCATCATCTGTTCAACCGTCTCCGCGATGGTCCGCATGCCGGTGCCCTTCGCAGCGACCGAAGGCATGCGGCAAAGCGACTGCAGCTTTTCGGTGAAACTGCGCCCATGGCGGTCGACATAACGATCAAACTGCGTGAAGGTCATGAATTTGAACTTGGATTTACCTGGCGCTCTTTAATCTAAATACCGCGAAGCGGTTGGCTAACTCAGCCCAGGCTTGCCGCGCTTCGCGGCTACCCTGGGACTACGTCATCCGAGCGATTTCAACCCCAACGGGGTTGCGGCGGTGTTTCTATTCTCGGCTTGCGAAACCTACACAACCCCTATCCGAGCTACTAAATTTCTCAACTCTTTCCCAGGGTAGCCGCGAAGCGCGGCAAGCCTGGGCTGAGTTAGCTAAACCGCTTCGCGGTATTCTCGTTCATATAGAAGATAGCTCGGCAGTGCTTGCGTACGATCAAAGCCTGCGCATACCAGTCCGGCAGCGAATGCTTTTTGAAACTCGCCGCGCACGCGCAGTTGCTCTTCCTTAGCCTCACCCGGATCGTCCGCGCACAGTTTGTTCCAATTGGCAGGGATGGCGATCGTCGCCGCTGGTTTCGTTTCCGTAACTTCGCCGGCAGCTCCGCTCGCCAGCGCCATGACCCGCGGAGATCTCAATTGCCACTGCGCAAACAATCGGTCGCTATCAATGCCGGGAGCATTAGGCACCACTGCGTCGGGATAGTCCGTGCCGTAAAAATTCGTGGCGTAATCGGCGACCGTCACGCCCAACCGGTTCAAATTAAAATGCGCATTGCGTGCCTGCATCGGATCCCACGTCCACTTAATAAAGCTCCGTCCTTCTGCCATCGCCCGCTCGCGCTGCTGCCACTTGAGTTTTGCGCCCACGCCCTGATTTTGAAACTCGGGATCGACCGCCATCATATGGGAGTAACCAAAAACTTCATTATCGTTACGCACCGCGGCCAGATGATGAACGAAGCCGACCAGACGATCGCTTGCAAACGCGCCGAGCGTCCACCCGCCGGCCTGACGTGAAACAATCAAATGGCGGCGCGGCGAAATTTCCAAATCCGGCAGCCTGAAGACGTCGCGCTGCAACCGAACGCAGTTGTCCAGTTCCTCGATGGTAGTGCACTCGCGAATTATGATGTCAGCCATTGGGGGAGTTCCTGGGCCACGGATTTACACGGACAAGCACGGATCAGAAGGGTTGCTTGAAAAGTAAATAAACATCCGGAGTCGCCGCATCAGAACCGGGAGCGGTAGCGACCGGCCAAAGATTCAACTTGAAAAAACGACGGTCTGCAAAACCGATAGAGTATTTGACCGGTCGCTACCGCTCTCGGTTCTGATGTTGCGTGGATCTATCTGTGGCCGCTTTTGTCACGCCTTCGGCGAACCGGCCGGCAATTCCAGAACGGTGCGCAATCCAGCTGAATTGCAGTTTTCCAGAGTTACGCCGCCCTTCATTACTTCCAGCAGCCGCCGGCCGATGATGATGCCGAGTTCGTTGAGGTCGGTCTTGCCGGCGCGCGGCGTTTCTTCCGGATCAAACACGCGGGACAGGTTACGGATTGACTCGCCCCGATCTTCGATTTTCACTTGCAGTGACGGCCCGGCCCGCAGTGCTGCTTCCACTTTTATCTGGTCGCCATCCCGGCTGCGGCTGACCGCCCAGGCCAGGAAAGTGTAAAGCACCTGCCGGAGGCGGCCGCGGTCAGAGACAATGTTCGTCAATTCCGGCGACACATTACACTCTATGTTTACGTCGCGCTTCTGCGCCTGCCGGCCCACGGCGGCGCAGGTTTCGCGCAGCACCTCGGGAAACGAGAACTCCTGAAGAAAAAGTTCAGCCGGCCCTACCTCGAGACGAGAGAGATCGACGAGCTGGTTCAAACTCGTCAACAACTGCATGCCCGAGTTCTGAATCTTCTGGCAAAACCGTTGTTGCGGCTCAGTCAGTTTCTCCTGGTCGAGCATGATCTCGGCGAACCCGAGTATCGACGTCAGCGGAGTGCGCAGCTCGTGCGACATGCGCGCGAGAAAAAGTGAACGATAATGCGAGACGTGCCGCAACTCCCGGTTGGCTTCTTCGAGTTCCACCGTGCGCTGCTGCAACTGCTCGATGAGATGAGCTACCCGTTCATCATCAACGTGCTCTACCACAGTTTTTTTATTTGTTCTGGGATGGTCAGCCACTGCTTCGCCTGAGATAACCGATGATCGAATCATCGGGCGCACCCTGCGCGCGCCCGAGCGCAGCCCTGGGGAGCCACCGTTCTTTACTCGTCTACCGCGAATTTTTTTCGGTAAGCTCAATATAAGACTGCATGGATTGGGTGTCAAAGCCGTGCTTCTTTTTTAACTAAATCGTGCGTTAATATTAGTTGTAGCCCGGCGCGGCTATCGCTCCACTGCAACGAAATCAATGAAGGGCAAACTAACAGATCAGCCGTTGGCGGAACTCATCCGCGAAATGCATGCCAAGAACCTGTCAGGTACTCTAAGGCTCGTGCACGAGCGCGCCCAGACCGCTGTCTATTTTGAAAACGGCGCGATCGTTTACGCGGCTTCAAATCTGCGAACGTTGCGCCTGCGCGAATACCTGACGCGGCGCTCCGTTGTGCCGGAAAGCGTACTCGAAAGGTTCGCCAGCAATCTTTCAGATGTCGACTTAGCCCGCGCTCTGACTTCAAGCGGAGCAATCCGGCAAAAAGACATCGAGGCGTTGCTCGCGATTTTGGTTAGCGACGTACTGCGCGTGGCACTGCTTTGGACGGAAGGCGCGTGGGACTTCAATGAACGGGCGCGGCTCGCTGAGCCGATCAAGCTGACGCTGGATGTTTCCACCCTTCTGCGTGAAGCCGCTCAAAGGATGCCGTTCAATTTTGTCTCACAGCGTTTTCGCAATACCGGCGAAATAATTTCACGAGCATCGGAAGTGGCGCCAACCAGCAATCTGCTGCCGACCGAGAGTTTTATTCTCTCCCGTCTCGACAGCGGTCTAAAGCTTGGCGAGCTCGTCATGCTTAGCGGCTTGCCGGAGATCGAGGCGCGCCGCGTAATTTATGGCCTCGCTCTAAGCGGTCTGGTAAGGCGCGAGTACTGGCAAAACGCTTTTCGTACCGAAGGCGTCGCGGCAAAGGAGACCGAGCCGGTTGCAGCAACCGCCGCCAATCAGGCTGAGCACAGTGACAACTGGGTATCGGCGAGCGTGGAGAACGAGGAACTCAACAAGTTTCTGCGGCGACTCAAGGATGCGACTAACTACTACGAAGTGATCGAGCTGCCGCACACGGCTGAGTCGAGTGAAATTAAAGAAGCATATTACGCGATGGCCCGGCGCTATCACCCGGATCGGTTCCATCTGAAATCCGGCACCAGGTTGCACGCGGAAATTAGTTCGGCGTTCGCGCGCGTCACGCAGGCGTATGAAACCTTGACCAATCCGAGTGCGCGTGCGACGTACGATCAAACTCTACAAAGGACCGGCGAGTTTTCCCCGGCCACTAAAAAAGCTGCTGAGGCCGGGGCGAACGGCGGCGCTGCCGACGAGCTGGATTTCGACACTGACTCGCCTGTTGACACAGAACTGGATCGGGCTGATTACCATTTTCGCGAAGGGGTTGGCGCGCTGCAGCAAGGACGAATCAACGCGGCCATCAAGCATCTATCGAATGCGGCACGCTTGCAGCCCCGGGAAGCGCGTTATCGCGCGCACTACGGACGCGCGCTGGCGGCTGACGATAATACCCGGCGGCTCGCGGAGAATGAGATTCAGGCCGCGGTAAAGCTTGCGCCCAACGACGTCACGTTTCGCACCATGCTTGCCGAGTTGTATTTTCAATTGAAGTTTCACCGGCGTGCTCGCACTGAATTGGATCGGGCCCTCGCCATCGACCCCAGGAACGCGACGGCGCACTCGCTGTTGCGCAAACTCGAAAAGTCGCGCAAGGTAGGTTAACGAAAATTAATGTCTTTATTTTCTCGCAACAGTGAAATAGATGGTGCCGCTCGCGACGCTTATCTTCAGCTAGCGGCCGCGGCTGACGAATTTGAGCAATATCGTAATCCGCACGCTGTGCGGATCGCTGCCATCGCCGACACTATTGCTGAAGCTTTTCACCTCGCCCCGCGCGACCGGAAATCTCTGCGCATTGCCGCCCGCATGCACGATCTCGGAGAAGTGGCGATGGAGCGCGATTACATAAAGCGGGCCGGTGCGCTGACGGATGAAGAACGCGTGGACCTGCAAAGGCATCCGGTGATCGGGGAACAGGAAGCTGCGCGCGCCAGCGCCGACCGCGACGTGCAGTTGCTGGTGCGTTGGCATCATGAATGGTGGAACGGTTCCGGCTATCCAGATGCCTTGAGTCAAAACGAAATTCCTTTGGCGGCGCGAATCCTGCGCGTCGCCGATGCCTATGCGTCCCTGACTGACACCCGTCCTTATCGCGCCGCACTGACTGAAGCAGAAGCGCGTGCTCAGATGATTGAGCGCGCGGCCATCGAATTTGATCCGGCAATCGTAAGCGTGCTGCTGGCAATGCCGGATATCGAAGAACTGCGGTCGTTCGCGAAGACTGATGAGGAAGTTGCGGCAGTGCCGGCTGCCAGCGACAACGGCGCGAATCTGTTTTCGTCGTTCATGAGATGAAAATCGTAAAGCAAACTGTTAGTTTGCGGTCGCTGCCCCCATCAAGTTGACAACGAATCGACGCAAACCGCACTTGGGTGAATTTGTTTTCTTAGGTCCGAAGGACCAGCAGTTAATAGCCCCGTCCGTGAGGGCGGGGATTACGGCAAGGCTCGTAAGTGAGCGCCGAAGGTGCGACACGTTTTGTGACGGCCCTTTCGGGCCTCTTGCAGGATTTAGAGGGCACCTTACCCCGCCCTAACGGACGGGGCTATTGATTACCCGTCCTTCGGAGCTAACACATGATGTAGTTGAGCTGAACCAACACCCGCGAAACAATGGTTTGCTTTACAAGGGTTCGTCAGGAGAAAGAGTTTTGGCTTACGTCGCTTCAGCAACATTTCCCAACGGCTGGTTAAACTTCGAGCTAAGCGTGCTGCGGCGTTTGAAGTTTTCTTCCATCGCGCTTCCCTTCACCGGCGAGCCAAACCTTGGCGTGCACTTGAAGCAATGGCAGGTGCGAGTAGCCGCAAACGATCCGATGATCTGGGGCTACATTAAGGCCACGGCGCTCGTCGAGAACGATTCCGAGCGCCTCACTGAAACTGATATCGAGGGCCTGCTTGATGACGCCTACGTGCCGCGCGACCGCTTGGACAATCCGTCGCTCTTGAAGTGGTTCAATGAAACTGACGCCTGGTGGTTTGATAACGTTCGCTTCAACGCCGAAAAGTTTCACGAGCCTTACAAGCGCGCGCTCGCGCTTACGGTCGGCATGATGGTGGGCGATTATGTCTTGTCCTTCAGCGCTGACAATCGAAATTTGCGCGAGCCTTTTTCTTTGTCGCGGGTCTTCAAGCAGTTCGCGGAAACGCTTCCTTTGCGCTTCGATCAATCGGTGCGCAACAAAGCCACCAATCAGGATGTGCGCACGTTCGTTGCCGAACGGCGACAAACTGATTTGCTTTTTTTGCGTTTGCCGGTGCCGGTGCAGGCGCAAAGCGGACATCAGCAGCCGTTCGCCTGGCGCGAGGAATGGCTGCAAGGCGGCGATGATTTCTGGGAGGACTTTGAAAAAGGCCGCGCGGGTAAACTCGGCGCGCGCGTGCAAAGCAAGCAGCAATACCTGGGCCTGGTTGAGCATCTGCTGCACACCGCTGCGCACTTGCCGGGCTGGGCCGTCGCACACACGGAGAATGGTTTCATCTCCACCGATGAACTGGTTGAAACGGTAAGCCGCGTGCGGAAGGTAGACGCAGTCTACTCAAAAGATTTTTCGGATTTGCTGGGCGTACGCGCCGCGATCATTACGACGCAGGCTTAACCGCGACTTTTATGAGTTTCGTTCCGCGTCAGAAGACGCGAGGAGAAGCGCGTCGGTAGACGCGACAAGAAGGTAGCCAGAGGTGAAACCTCTGGGCGCAGTAACCTGGAACTACCTGCGCGCTGAAGGCGCGCCTAGTTCTTTGCGCACCTTCGGTGCGCAGATTCTTTTTAACGCCGATCCAGACGTTGCACGTCTGGCTATCTTCTTTTCGCCGCTACCGCGGCAGAAAGCGGACTCTCTCACGTCGTCGGCGGCTTCGTTTCGGTGGTAAATCGATACCCCACGCCTCTCACCGTTAACAGGTGCTTCGGCTTGGTCGGATCTTCTTCAATATACTTTCGCAGCCGCACTACAAAATTATCGATCGCGCGCGTGTCGGTGTCCTCATTAAGCCCCCAGACGTCTTCCAAAATTGCTTTGCGCGAAACCACCTTGCCTTCGTGCTTCACGAGATAACGCAGCAGTTGGGCTTCCATTAGAGTTAAGCGGATCGTGTGTTCGGGAGTGCGCAGCTCGAGGTTGTCAAAATCGATAACGAGGTCGCCAAGCTTAAATTGTTCTGGACCGTCGTCGGCTTCCGACTGCGTCGCCGGCTGACTATGCTCGAGGGTCTGATCCTGATGAAACCACTGTCGCCGGCGCAGCAAGGCATTCAGCCGCGCGAGTAATACCGAAAGCTCGAAGGGCTTGGGCAAATAATCGTCAGCGCCGGACTCGAAACCTCGCAAGACATCTTCGGGCCGCCCACGCGCAGTCAACATCAGGACCGGAACAAACGAGCCCGCTTCACGAAGTTCCGCAGCCACGGTAAATCCGTCTTTGCCCGGCAGCATTACGTCGAGCACGAGCGCGTCGTAGTTTTGCCGCTTCTCAAGCACTAAAGCCAAAGCCGTCTCGCCGTCGCTGACCGCATCGACGGTGTAACCTTCGGCCTCAAGGTTGAAGCGCAAGCCGTCAGCCAGGTGCTGTTCATCTTCGACTACCAACACTGCGCTCATTTATGAAGTCCTGTCCATATAATTACCGCGAAGCGGTTGTGTAGCGTAGCCCAGGGGTTGCGGCGACGCGGCTACCCTGGGTAACGAGTCAATAATTTGCAGACAACCCTGAAGGGGTTGTGTCTGTATCGGCGTACCGTCAAAGGAGACACAACCCCGTTGGTTGGGAACCTCCACCAACTCGATCCCAGGGTAGCCGCGCGGCGCGGCAACCCTGGGCTAAGTTGCATAACCGCTTCGCGGTTGATTTCCTCGACTCACAACCGCGGGAGTTCGATCGTAAATCTGCTGCCTTGTCCCGGCCCTTCGCTTTCCGCAAAAACTTTTCCGCCGTGTTTCTCTACGACCGAGCGCACAATAAACAAGCCCAGCCCTGTGCCTTTGATCCGCGCCATGACGCGGCCTGGCACGCGATAGAAGCGGCGGAAGATGCGCTTCAACTGTGCCGCCGGTATTCCGATGCCGTTGTCTTTGATGCGAACAGCCACCTTCTTTTCGCCAAGCGCCGCCACCTCAACCGAAACATGCACGTCCTTAACAGAATACTTCACCGCATTGTCGAGCAGGTTGGTGATCGCGGCGCGAAGTTCGTCCGCGTCAGCCTTCACGTGCGGCCGCTCGCCGTTGACCAGCTCAGAAAACGTCACGGTGTTGGGAGTCAACTTGTGGCGCACGCGGGTGAGCTCAACGCATTCTTGCGCCAGCTGGCCGATGTCCACCTTGCGAAAGTTGAGCTTGCGACTACGTTGACCTGACTGGCCGGCGCGCAACACTTGCTCAACCGTTACCAGCAGCCGATCGCTGTCGGCAAGCATGACGTCGTAAAACTCCTGCCGCTTGTTTTCTTCAATGTCGCGCTTCTTTAAAGTTTCCAGATAGAGACGAATAGACGCGAGCGGCGTTTTCAGCTCGTGAGTTACGGCGTTGATAAAGGCGTCGTGCTGTTCATTACGACGTATTTCGCGAATGAGGAAAGTGGTATTGAGAACTAGTCCGGTAATAATCAGAAGGAAGAAGATTATGCCGAACACCAGCAGCGCAATCTCGCGGGCGTTGAGCAGTATCCAGCTGACGTTCAAAGCAACTGCTAACGCAACCAGACAAGCGCCAAGCGTTATGAAGAAAGCTATCGACTTGCGACGACCACTTACAGCCATGGCGCTATTGTACAGTGGTCAGTGGTCAGTGGTCAGTGGCCAGCAGGCACAAGGCAGAATGCAAAAGGCAGCAAGCAGATGTTTACTGCCTACTGCCTACTGCTTAACCGGCCACTGACCACCGGCCACTGACCACTGACCACTGACTCCTTACGCTGCTTTCCGCATCTCGACAACTTGCGGGTTCGCCGCTGCGGCAATCTGATCTTTGCTGATGAGTCTGATGCCCTTTGCCAGGCCGAGCAGTTCCAGAGCGCGAATGCCGTACCAGTTAACGTCGATTTCGTACCAGGTCAGCCCGTGGCGCGCGGCACGTGGATGGGCGTGATGGTTGTTGTGCCAGCCTTCACCAAATGTCAGCAGCGCCACCCACCAGCTGTTGGTTGAATCATCGCGAGTCAGGAAGCGTCGAGTGCCCCACAAGTGCGTCGCAGAGTTAACCAGCCAGGTGAAGTGCAAGCCGATAGTGACTCGCAAAAACACACCTACGAACAGAAACGGCCAACCACCGATCGCATATAGCGCGATGCCCGAAAGAATTAATGGCACGTAGTAAAAACGGTTCATAAACATGTGAACCGGATCTTTCATCAGGTCGGGCGCGTATCGCTGCATCACCTCGTCGTCGTGCTGTTGCGCGGTGCCACGAAGAATCCAGCCCATGTGTGCCCACCAACCGCCGTCGCGAGGCGTATGTGGATCACCAGCGTGGTCCGTGTTCGCATGGTGAATGCGATGGGTCACCACCCAATTGATCGATCCGCCTTCCAGAGCAAACAGGCCACAGAAAGTCAGGAAGTATTCGACTGCCTTGGGTGTTTTATAACCACGATGGGTGAGCAGACGATGAAACCCCATGCCGATTCCCAAACTTCCCGACACCCACCAGAGAAACAAGGTGATTGGAATTATGGTCCAGCTCAACCTGGTAAGCATGAAAAGCGAGGCGATCGCGCCGAGATGAAAAAGGATCATGAAGACGGTGGTGTTCCATGCGATTGCGCCCTGCTTGTTTGGATTAGTGGTTCTGCTCATCAAGTTTCCGATACTCCGACAAGATATTCAGTCAAGTGTTTGATGCTGACTGAGACTTCATACTAACAACTGTCATCTTTCGTGGTTGTAATACTTGTGTAACCAGGTTTGTGCGTTAGCACACATACACCTTGCCTTCATCAAAGCGGTTCTGAAACGGAGTTCATTAACATGTTAGAAAATAATTCGGTGCCCCCAATCCACTATCACGACGCTCCTCGCTGGTCCGTCAACTTGCCTGGGCGCTGCGGATAGGGCATTATTAAGGCGTTATCCCTCTCTCCTGCATCAACGGTGATGCGCCACGCCTTAACTTATGGGTTCGGCGTTTTTCGAAGTGTGAGGGTGGGTTGTGAAAATTTGAAGAAGCCGCTCAACTGAGCGCCCGAACGCGGGCCTTCGCTGCTACCGTACTCCGAAGCTACCTTGATTCGAAGCTTCTCTTAACGCTCCCCCGCGAGCTAAGGAAAAACTTACAGTTATGGCTATGAAACTCTACGTAGGGAATCTCTCGTTTCAAACTTCGAGCGAAGATCTGCAGCAACTATTTTCTCAGGCGGGCACGGTCGAGTCGGCAACGGTGGTTGAAGATCGCGATACCGGGCGTTCGCGCGGGTTTGGCTTTGTCGAGATGGCCTCTAAAGAGGAAGGCGAGCGGGCGATCGAACAGTTCAACGGCACCGATTTGGCAGGTCGCAATCTGACCGTCAACGAAGCCAGGCCACGCGAAGATCGCGGCGGTCGTGGTGGCGGTGGCGGCGGTGGTGGTCGCGGTGGCTACGGCGGCGGCGGCGGTCGTGGCGGCGGCGGTGGCCGTGGCGGTTACGGTGGTGGCGGCGGTCGCGGCGGCGGCGGTGGTAACCATGGTGGTGGCGGCGGTGGAAATCGCGAACCACGTTGGTAAGTTAACGGCTAACCCAACAACTGAATAGAGCTTGGGAGATCCGTTCAACTTAACTCGCAGAGTTTCGGATCTCCCTTTTCATCAAATACATTTTTAGAACCAGGAGATGCACTAATGGAAAAGCCAGTGTTCACAGTCGGTGAGCGTGTCGAAAAACTTTGTATCACTTGTAATGAAGTGCGTGGACACGTCGTTGTATCAGTAACTAAGCGCGGTCAGATTTCACGAGTAAGTTGTCCGAAATGCGGTGAGCGAAGCGCTTTCAAAAGTAACGTCGCAACTGACGATAGCGTGAAGAAAGCGGCGGCAAAAGCTGGCGCACCCTACGATCGTTTTCGCACCTATCGAACTGGCCAGGCAATGATGCATCCCACGTTCGGACTCGGTGAAGTAACGAAAGTGATTGAGCCAGGCAAGATTGATGTGTTGTTTGCCGATCGCATGCGACGCTTGGTTCACTCGATGGTG
>Ga0207650_10003180_pt1 | contig 11312 bp, 9 predicted proteins | sample KBSS63metaG_FD_184325 | JGI IMG/M metagenome (GOLD analysis project Ga0207650, IMG submission 184325) | Switchgrass rhizosphere microbial communities from Kellogg Biological Station, Michigan, USA - KBS S6-3 metaG (SPAdes) (version 2) | ecosystem: Host-associated > Plants > Roots > Rhizosphere >...
ACTTTGCCGCTGAGCTTGTCATCGCGGGCTCGCAGGGGAGCCGCATTGCGCTCGCGCAATAGGGCGCCCCGACCTTCGGGTCGGACCCAATGGTTCTTTGCCAAGAATTTGCGGATCAGTGCAAGGACGCGGTGTGCGTCGGATAGGTCACAGTCGATAGGAATACGATCGCGCCGCCGCTGAAGTGACCGTGATCGAGACCGGGATTCGCGTCAGCCGCGAAGGTCATCATGACCGAGCTCGACGGCTTCACCATTTGCGCGACCAGGGTACGGAAGTCGCGCGCGCCGAGCGTGGCGGCCGTGAGGAACCGGCGTACGCTGGGCGACATGACGACGGCGCGCAGCCATGGATCATGGAGCCGCTCGGTGTCCGCCAAAGCGGGTGACGTCCTGTTGGTGACTGTGAGAATTGCCGATGCCGGATGGTCCCCGACGCGCTTCACAGCGATCGTCATCTCATCGCCGGTTCGGGGGCCGACTGTGGCGGTCACGACCGTACGCGGCTTCTGCGCAGCGGCGGGCGCGGTCGTCGCGTCGCTGCCAGCTCCCTCCGCATAGGCGAGGGCGAGCCCCGAGGGCGCGCGGTCGATCGTCTCCGCCGCCCAGGGCGTAAGCGTGCCGGTCGAATCGGCTTCGGTGCTCGCCGACGCAACGCGGCGCGGTGCGGTAGCGGCGACCGGCTTCACGGTGATAGGACTCGTTTGAGCCGCCGACATGCCCTCGGGCAGTCCCTGCCAGAAGCCGCGGGCGATGATGATGTCATGCGGCGTGGCTGCAGCGGCGGTCGTCGCAGTTTCGTTAGTAGCCGCGGGCAATGCGGGCGCCGGGGCCGCGACGGCCGCTTGAATCGGCGTCCGCGTCGGGGCCGGACTGGAGGCTGGAGCCGCACCGGCGGCGGCCGCCGCCGGCGTTGCCGCCGGGGTGGCTACTGAGGCGGCTGCAGCCGGGGCCGGCGCTGGGGTTGGAGCAGCTTCAGCGCGCCGGATCACGCGCATTTTGCCGACAGCCTGCGCAATCTTTGTCTTTTCTGCTGCGATCTTGTCTTCGGCGCGCGCGACGGCGGCGACCACGGCGGCCTTCGCCCGCGCGCGCAGCGATGGGGCCGGTGGGGACGCTGGCTCCGCCGGAGCCGGCCCGGAAGCATCCGCCTCTTCTTCCTCGTCGGTGTGCTTGCCGAGGCCGAGAAGCTTCGTGAACGGATTGCGGCCGCGACGCTCGAGGCCCGCCACTTCGACGTTCACACCGGCATCGCGCGCGGCATCAATCGACATTTCCGATGGGCTGCTGCCGTGCCGCTTCACATCGGCAAGCGCGAGCGCATAGCCCGAAAGCGGCCGCCCGTCGGTCGGAACGTGTACGGTGCGACCGTCGGGGAAGACGCGGCTGAGCTGCTCGCGCGTCATACGCGGCCAGTGCCGAATGCTCCCCGTATCCAGGTGGACGAACGGCGAACCCGAGGTGGGATAGAAGCCCACGCCGCCACGCTGCAGGCGCAAGCCCGCGGCCCGAATCTGGTCGAGCGGCACGCCAGGAATGTAGAAGTCCATGGCGTGGCCGAGCATGTGCTGGCTGAAGCGGGCGACGCCGCGGCTGCGGCGGCGCAGCATGGCGTTGGTCTGCGGCGAACGGTAGCCACAGACGACCCAGATCGGCCCCTTCGATCCCGTCTCCCGCTGCACCTCCCAGAGGATATCGATGAGGTGCGGGTCCATCCGCGTTTGCTGGTCACGCCGCCAATCGCGCAGAAGCCAGTTCAACTTCTCGAGCGCCGCCTCATCGTACTCGCCGTTGCGCTTGTAGGTGATGGTGATGTCTTCGTTGGTGTGCATGTGATGGAGGGAAATGCTGCGCGTATCGCCCTCGGCGACGGCGTTCTGCAGACCGCGCGACCATGAGAGCAAAAGCAAAGCCGCGAGGCCGCACGACAAACCGGCGCGCGCCGCAGCAATACGACAGCTTTTAAGGCGGTCCCCACCACCAGGCACAGGCAATCTCGCGTTGACCCGTTAACCGACGCTCACCCCGCCGCAGCAGCCCGCCACGGCGAATACCCCTAACGCACTGTTAACTTGGGAAGGGTTAACGCGAACTTTTTGGCCACCCCACCCCCGACCCGAATAGGACTACGCCCCTAGTGTGGCAAAAAATGGCCGTCGGCTTCAAGCCCCACCGGCCATCGCCGGAGCGGTAGGTATAAATAGGGAACTTAGTTATCCTTTCGTTTGCGACGGGACGCCGCCGCTCGCTGCATTGCGAACAACGAACCAGCGCGCAAAACGCGATAAGGCGAGGCGCGCCAATTGCTTAACGGCTGTCGCAGACCGGATGCCGAGGCCGCAGACCCCATTTACGCGGCGCGGCGATTTCGGCACGCGCGGATAGTGTCGGCGCAACAGGGAAATCGCGAGACACCCCATGTGGAAAACTCGGGTCAGCACTTGTGCGACGGGCGCCGCGGCCAGCCTAGCGGGGGGCCGGCAAGAGGCTGCGCACCTGCTGCAAGCCGTCGAGACGGTGCGGCCGCGCTGCAGGATTTCTATAACTCGCTCGGCGACCATCGAAGGGCGCGCTTCAACAATATGAGCCGGCAACTTCCTGCTGCAGAGCAGTGAACTGAAGTCCTTCGTTCGCTCACAACAAAGATCGGCGGCGAATGGCGGCTGCGCTGTCGTGCTGTGGGCCCCAACAGCGGGCCGTTCTGGCCCGGATGCGAAGGGGTGTGCAGCGTCGGAGTGCCCGCCACGCGGGCCGATCTTGATTCCGGCGCATCGGCGTTTGCTTTAGGATTGCCCCTATGGCCCGGCGCGACGCCGATTCGCGACGAGACGCCGGCGCGGCCGGTGGCCGGCCGAGGATCGAATGCCATGACGCCCGAGACGGAGAGCCTGCCGGCCCAACGCACAGTTGGTGCCGCAAACCCGATCTGGTTTGCCTCCTATCCGCCCGGCATCCCGAAGAACATTGATCCGGACGCCTATCCGTCGCTCCCGACGATGCTGCTCGATACCTGCATGCGGCACGCCGCCCGCGCTGCGTTCGAGTGTCTGGGCACGCGCATGAGCTACGCCGAGTGGGAGCGGGTCAGCCGCGCTCTTGCGGCCTTCCTCGTCGAGGAGGCCAAGTGCCGGCCGGGCGACCGCGTCGCCATCATGCTGCCGAACCTCATCGCCTACCCCGTCGCCTTCTTTGGCGCGCTACGCGCGGGGCTGATCGTCGTCAACGTCAATCCGCTGTACACGCCGCGCGAGCTGAAGGAGCAGCTCGCCGACGCCGGCGTGACGGTCATCGTCATCATGGAGAATTTCGCCCACAAGCTCGAATCCATCATCGCCGAAACGGAGATCCGGCACGTGGTGGTGGCCAGGCTCGGCGACTTCATGCCCCCCCTCAAAAGCGCGCTGCTCAACTTCGCGAACACTTACATCAGGCGGGCGGTACCGCCCTGGCGTTTCCAGAATTTCACGATGCTGCAGGCGGCCTGCCGCCGAGCGCCAAGTACGCGCTACGCCGACGCCAGGCCTCAGGCAAAGGCGCCGGCGCTGCTGCAATACACCGGCGGAACGACCGGCGTGCCCAAGGGCGCGATCATCACGCACCGCAATCTCGTCGCCAACGCCTTGCAGTGCCGCGCCTGGATCGAACCCAATCTGCCGAAGGAGCAGGGGAGCGTGCTCACCCCGCTGCCGCTCTATCACATTTTCTCGTTGACCGCGAACCTGCTCGCTTTCGCGCTCATGGGCGGCTTGAGCGTGCTCGTCCCCGACCCGCGTAATCTCAAGGGGCTCATCCGCACCATGGCCAAGGCGCGCGTCACCACCATGACGGGCGTCAACACGCTGTTCAACGCGCTGATCAACACGCCCGAATTTGCCGCGCTCGATTTCAGCAAGCTTGCCTTCGCGATCGGCGGCGGCGCCGCGGTGCAAAGCGCGGTGGCAACGCGCTGGCGCGAAATCACCGGCGGCGATCTGGTCGAAGGCTACGGCCTGACCGAAGCGTCGCCGGTCGTGTGCATCAATCCGGTGCGCGGCCCCAAGCTCGGCACCGTCGGCCTGCCGATCCCGTCGACTGAAGTGGCGATCCGCGACGATGCCGGCAACGACGTTCCTGTGGGCGAGTCGGGTGAAGTCTGCGTGCGCGGGCCCCAGGTCATGCAGGGCTATTGGCAGCGTCCCGATGAGACTAGCCTCGTTCTCGGCGCCGACGGCTGGCTGCACACCGGCGACATCGGTGCGCTCGACGAGCAGGGCTTCCTGAAAATCCTCGATCGCAAGAAGGACATGGTCAACGTCTCCGGTTTCAAGGTGTTTCCCAATGAAGTGGAGGATGTGATCGCGCAGCATCCGGGTGTGCTCGAAGCTGCGGTGATCGGCGTTGCCGACGAGCACACCGGGCAGGCGGTGAAGCTGTTCGTGGTCAGGCGCGACCCGGAACTGCAGGCGGAAGAACTCACGCGATACGGCCGCGAGCGGCTTGCCGCCTACAAGGTGCCGAAGCTGATCGAATTCGTCGACAGCCTGCCGAAGAGCAACATCGGCAAGATCATCCGCAAGGATTTGCGCTGACGTCTCCGCGGAGCTGCAGCGACCGCACTGCGCTCAATGCGCCATCAGCACCGGCAGCTTGGCGTGGGCGAGAATGTGGCGCGTGGTGCCGCCGAAGATCATCTGCCGCAAACGGCTCTGCGTATAGGCGCCCTTGACGATAAGGTCGCACCCGAGTTCGTCGGCCTTGGCCAGGATCGTTTCACCGGCGGCGCGCTTCCCGGCCGGAAGCGTCATAGCCTCGGCGGCGATCCCGTTGACCTTCAGCGAGCGCGCCATTTCGGCGCCACTCGGCCCGGCGACGGTGACGCCGTCCACGGTGAGGACCGTGACCCGCTCCGCGAGCCGTAGCAACGGCATGGCGAAGGCGGTAGCGCGCGCCTGTTCGGTGCTGCAGTTCCAGGCGACCAGCACGTTCTTTCCTAGCGAGCGCGGCGATGCCGGCGGGGCGATGACGACCGGGCGTCCGCTCTCGAACAGCGCCGATTCGAGCGTGACCATGGACGGGCTCTGCCATTCCTCTCCGGGGCGGGCCAGCACGATGCTGTCGAACACGCGGCCGTAGCTGCCGACGAAGTCGTGGCCGCTCGGTGCGGCATCGAGCCATGTCCAGCACAGCGATGCAGAGGGGGCCTCATCGGCCCGTTGCGCGACGCCGTGGCGATTCATGAACGCGCGGAACAGGTCGGCAGCCTGCCGCACCATCTGCGCGTCGTTCTCTTTCACCGCAACCATGGTCAGGCCGGCATCGGGATCCATTGCCACCATGTCGGCGACGGCGGGACGCAGCGCGAAGCCCTCAATGCAGCCGTCAAACTTCTGCGCCAGCAGCAGCGCCGTATCCAACGCCGACTGCATCTCGGAATTGTGCTCGGTCGGAACGAGAATGGTCTTCATGCGCGCGCCCCGCATGTCCGCGGCGCAGCGGCAGTGAAACGAGCCGGCGGCCGCGCTCTCATCCGCTCAATTCTGCCGCGCGCACGCTCGCCGGACAAGCTCCCCGGACTTGCGGCGAGTCAAAAGAGCGCCGATCGTTTTCCACCAAATCCGGCCTGAGCAAGTCCCGCCTCCGGTGTCCTGCGTACTAAGACACGCCCGTACGTCTTGACGCCGATGTGCGGCTCGCGCTAGCCGCCCACGGCTGGAGATTCCTATGGCGGTCTACACTGATGTGACGGCGGAAGACCTCGCGCCATTCCTCGCCGGTTACGACATCGGCGAGCTGATGGCCTACAAGGGCATCGCCGAGGGCGTCGAGAATTCGAACTTTCTGGTCCACACCAGCCGCGGCTACTTCTTCCTGACGCTCTACGAGCGGCGCGTGGCCGAACGTGATCTGCCGTTCTTCCTGGCGCTCATGGAGCATCTCGGGGACCGGGGCATTACCTGCCCGCAGCCGGTAAAGAACCGCGCCGGGGAGACGCTGGGCCGTCTCGCCGGTCGGCCCGCGGCGATCGTCACCTTCCTCGAAGGCATGTGGATTCGCCGCCCTAGCGCTGCCCATTGCGCGGCGCTGGGCGAGGCGCTGGCGCGACTGCATCTCGCCGGGGCCGACTTCGCCATGCGGCGCGATAACGCGCTCTCGGTCGCCGGCTGGCGGCAGCTCTTTGCGGTGTGCCGCGAGCGGGCGAACGAGGTGCAACGCGACCTCAAGGCCGTGCTCACCGCCGAGATCGAGACGCTCGAGCGCGAATGGCCGCGCGGGCTGCCGCAGGGAGTGATCCACGCCGACCTGTTCCCCGACAATGTCTTCTTCCTCGGCGCCAAGCTCTCCGGGCTGATCGATTTCTACTTCGCTTGCACCGACACTCTGGTTTACGACGTCGCCATCTGCCTCAACGCCTGGTGCTTCGAGCAGGATCATTCCTACAACGTCACCAAAGGCCGCGCGTTGCTCACCAGTTATGCGAAGACGCGGCTACTCTCGGCGGATGAATGGGGGAAGTTGCCGCTCCTCGCGCGCGGGGCGGCGTTGCGCTTCCTGCTGACGCGGCTGGTCGATTGGCTTGACGTACCGCCGGGCGCCCTGGTGCGGCCCAAGGACCCGCTCGAATATCTGCGCAAGCTGCGATTCCATCAGAAGGTCAAGAGTGTCAGCGACTACGGAGTCGGCGAGCCGTGACCGCGCAACTCCCGCATGTCGTCATCCACACTGACGGCGCCTGCTCGGGCAACCCCGGCCCGGGCGGCTGGGGCGCGATTCTCGCCTTCGGCGATCGCGAGAAGGAGCTCAAAGGCGGGGAGACGTTGACCACCAACAATCGCATGGAGCTCATGGCAGCGATCTCCGCGCTCGAAGCGCTCAAGCGGCCGTGCCGCGTCGATCTCCACACCGACAGCCAATATCTGCGCAACGGCGTCCTGTCGTGGATGGGCAACTGGAAACGCAACGGCTGGCGCACCGCCGACAAGAAGCCGGTGAAGAACGTCGACCTTTGGCAGCGGCTTGATACGGCGCTCACGCCGCATCAAGTGCACTGGCATTGGCTGCGCGGCCACGCCGGTCACGTCATGAACGAACGTGCCGATGTGCTGGCACGCGAGGCGATTGCCGAAATCCGCGGTGCCGGGAGGTCGGCCGTATAGGTCCGGGGTTCTCTACCCCGCGCGCACGCGACGCTCGCCGGTTTAGGTTAACGGGCGGCAGTTCTGGAACAATCAGTCGCGCCGTGACAGGTTCGCCGACGAACCAAACATGGTGCCCTACCATGATCGAATCACTCATGTTGATCGGCATTGGAATTTGTGCCGGATGCCTGCTCGTGCTGGTGTTCGTCCCGCTCGTGCACCGGCGCTCCGCGCGGCTGACGACGCGGTATCTGGTTGAGACAGCGCCGCCCGCCGTCAATGCGCTGCAGGCCGACAAGGACCGCCTGCGCGCGGAATTCGCCACCTCCGTTCGCCGCCTCGAGGTCGGTGTCGAAGAGATGCGGAACAAGGCTGCCGGCCAGCTCGGGGAAATCGGCCGGCAAAGGATGGAGATCCAGCGGTTGCGCCTCGAGCTCGATAAGAAAATGGCGCTCGTTTTTGCGCTCCGCTATCGGGACAAGGTGCGCAAGAACATCGTGCGGCGGATGGCAAAATTGATGTTCTATGCTTTCGTCCGCACGGAACGCCGGCACAAGCGCGAATTGTTCGGCGCATTTTTGGGCCGGTCGCTGGCGCATTCCGGCCACGCGCACATGGCAAGCAGCCAGACCTGACGATTGCCGTCGCAAAACGCAACCGGCCATTGTTGAAGCACAATGGCCGGTATTGGATCGCGCTCTTGCGGTTCGTCGAGGCTCAAATCTGCTTCAACAGATTCTCCGCACCCGAGACTTCGGCTTTCCCGGCGACGTCTTCGACATTGAGCTTCTTCACCACGCCGTCATCGACCAGCATGGCGTAGCGCTTGGAGCGGGTCCCGAGGCCGAAGCCGGAGCCGTCGAGCGTCATGTCCAGAGCCTTGGCGAACTCGCCGTTGCCATCGGAGAGAAATTCGATCTTGCTGCCGGCGCCGGAGGCTTTCTTCCAGGCGTCCATCACGAAGACGTCGTTCACGCCGGTCACCGCGATCGTGTCGATGCCCTTCTGTTTGAAGGCGTCGGCGTTTTGCAGGAAGCCGGGCAAGTGGTTGTTGCTGCAGGTCGGCGTGAAGGCGCCGGGGACGGCGAACAGGACTACCTTCTTGCCCTTGAAGATGTCGCCCGTGCTCTTCACGGCCGGGCCCTCGGAGCCCATCACTCTGAATTTTGCATCGGGCAGGCGGTCGCCAACCTTGATGGCCATGGTCGTCTCCTCTTGCGTTCGGGATTGATGATCGGGGTTGGTGTCGTCCGCTGGCGCGTCCGGCGCCGTAAACTATCGCACCGGGCGAATTAGTCGAGATGGACCGGAACCTCGATGGCGCCGTCGGGGGAAGTTGCGGTCAGCGTCAACGTCGCCCCATCGGCATGCGCGCCGGGGGGCAGGCCGTCAAGATCAAAGGTGAAGCGCCGCGTTCCTGTTCCGCCGGCGCTCGGCTCGGGGAGCGGCAGCGCCCAGTTCGGCGACGGTCCTTCGGCGAACAGATCGACCGGCGCTCCTGCGGGCGCCGCGACCTCGACCACAACCTGCTTGTGCGCGCCAGCCTCCTCGCGGTGCGCCGAGCGGATGGCGAGGCCACCGCTCGCGGCGCCGGTCCCGACTGTCGCGCGGCGAGGAACGCGCGCTTCCGCCGCAGCGAGGGTCGCTTCCTCGGCGCCGCGCTTTCCTGACAGTGTGAGTTCAAGCTCGGCTTCGACCGGCACGCAGAGGTTACCGCACACGGCGTAGCTGAGTTTCAGATGCAGCGCTGCCGGCTTGGTCGCGTCGTTGGCGAGGATGCGCAACGGCAGCACTACGTCGCCGTGATACCCAATCGACTGGCCGCCGGCGCCGTCGGCAAACCGTGCCGGCGCCGGCCACAGCACGGTCACCGATTTGACGTTCTCGGAGCCGGCAAAGTCGAGCGTCGGCGGCACGCCGGAATCTCCGGGATAGCGCCAATACGTTTTCCATCCGCTGTCGAGGCGGATTTCGATGCCGGCGCGCAGCCAAGCCACGTCGGCCGACTTTTGCGCCGCGCCGGCGATGAGCCGTGCCGCCGCATGCGGCTCCGCATCCCAGGCAGAGGTGTCCTGCGCGCGGGCCATGCCGGGAACGCAGAGCAGGGCGATTGCCGCGATCGTGGGGGCGCAAGTTGCCGTATGAGGCATCGCCGCTCTGTAGGGCGGGGACGGCCACACGCGCTACTGAAATCATCGTGACCTAGGCCATTGTGACAAGCCCTAGCGAGCCGATTGCTCCGGCAGTGCCCATGTGGGCTGCGCGAACGGAATTCGACACGATGCCGCCCGTCCCATCGCCGTTGCGCAAGTCGCCCATGGGCGGCGTCGACGCCATGGCGTGAACTTTTGTCGCTGCCGTTCGTTTGCAAAAGCGGATCGATGGGCTACCTTTTGGGTATGAAATTGCCGCGCAGCGCGTCGGGAAAAAATCGGGGTCGGGGCCGGGGTTACCTAGACGGCCAGATGCTGATCGCCATGCCGGCGATGATGGACGAGCGTTTCGCCCGTTCTCTCATCTATGTCTGCGCCCATTCTTCCGAGGGCGCGATGGGCATTGTCGTCAACCATCCGGCGCCGAACATCAACTTTTCCGACCTGCTGGTGAAGCTCGACGTGATTCCGGCAGCCGACATCATCCGGCTGCCGTCGCGTGCCGGCGTGGTGAAGGTGATGCGCGGCGGGCCGGTCGAAACCGAGCGCGGCTTCGTGCTGCATAGCTCCGATTTTTTCATCGAGAACTCGACGCTGCCGATCGCCGAGGGCATCTGCCTCACCGCCACCATCGACATCCTCAAGGCGATCGCGAGCGGCGACGGGCCGGTAAGCGCGATCCTGGCGCTCGGCTATGCCGGCTGGGCCCCCGGCCAACTCGAGAACGAGATCACCGGAAACGGCTGGCTGCACTGTGCGGCCGATCCGGAGCTGATCTTCGGCACCGATATCGGCGGCAAGTACGAAAAGGCAATGAAGAAGATCGGCATCGATCTCGGCATGCTGTCGAGCGAAGCCGGGCACGCCTGAGCCGGTCCGTTTCCGCTTTCCACTGCGAGGTTCTAACTCTGCGCCCCCAATTTCAGCGGGCGAACTCCACGCTGCCGCGCGACTGCAGCAGATCGCGCGCGTGCTCGGGCGGCATCGGCTCGCCAAACACAAAACCTTGCGCGTATTCGCAGCCGAGCTGAAAGAGCTCGACCGCGTCGGAATCGGATTCGGCCCCTTCCGCCACCACGTCCATGCCGAGATCGTGCGCCAACGAGATGATCGAGCGCAGGATCACCGGCCGCGTTCCCTTGGCGGTCGTGCGCACGAACGATTGGTCGATCTTGATGGTGTCGAACGGGAAGCGCTGCAGATAGGCGAGCGAGGAATAGCCGGTGCCGAAATCGTCGAGCGCGAGACCGGCGCCAAGCTCGCGAATCCGGTGCAGCATCTGCGCCGCGTGCTCGGGGTTGTCCATCACCACCGACTCGGTGAGTTCGAGCTTGAGCGACCCGCGCGCGAGCGGCGCGCGCGCCAGCACCGTGCGCAGGTCCTGGATCAGATCGTGGCGCAGCAGCTGCCGCGAGGAAACGTTGACGCTGGCGAAGATCGGATCGCGCTGGCGCATCGCCCGCTGCCAGATGCTGAGCTGTCGCGCGGTGCGTTCGAGAACGAACAGGCCGAGCTGGACGATCAGTCCTGTTTCCTCGGCGATGGTGATGAATTCACCGGGCGCCATTCGCCCGAGCCGCGGATGATTCCAGCGCGCCAGCGCTTCGAAGCCGGCGACGACGCGGTCGTCGAGGCGCACGATCGGCTGATAGAGGATGGTGATCTCTTCGCGCTCGATCGCCCGGCGCAGATCGGATTCAAGCGACAGCCGGTCGACCTTGCGCGAGCGCATCGCCGGCTTGAACACGTCGATGCGATCGCCGCCGATGCGCTTGGCGTGATACATCGCGAGTTCGGCGTCCTTGAGCCTCTCGTCGGCGCGTTGCGCGTCGCCGTCGCCGAGCGTCAAGCCGATCGAGCCGGTGAGCACGATCTCGCGGTCGTTGAAGGTGATCGGCGCGCGCAGCGTGCGGCGGATGGTCTCGGCGTGGGCGATGACGCGCGAGGAGTCGCGTTCGGACAAGAGCAGGAGCCCGAACTGGTCGCCTGAGAGCCGCGCCAGCGTGTCCTGCGGCTTGATCAGCCGTCCGAGACGGCGTGCGAGC
>Ga0207650_10003183_pt1 | contig 11310 bp, 8 predicted proteins | sample KBSS63metaG_FD_184325 | JGI IMG/M metagenome (GOLD analysis project Ga0207650, IMG submission 184325) | Switchgrass rhizosphere microbial communities from Kellogg Biological Station, Michigan, USA - KBS S6-3 metaG (SPAdes) (version 2) | ecosystem: Host-associated > Plants > Roots > Rhizosphere >...
CCAGTCTCGTTTTTAATTTCTTTCTTACAGGAAAAAACAGCAAAGACAGAAATACAAAATGCAATTTTCAAGAATGGAAAATTCTTATTCATAACGAATATGTTTGATGAAGAGAAATAATTATCGGGTTGAAATTATTTAAGGAATAAGGCCTCAGGTTTTGGATTCGCCATATAACAAAGGATAACAGTTACTCAACCTCACCAGAATATGTTGTGCCGTTTAGCGACGCTAAAAAGCACTGGGAGAAATATTGGAGCTTCCTGTCTAATAGTTTACTAAAGCAATCATCACGAGAAGGAAATGAAGTAAATTGAATACAGAAACGTGGATGTATCGTTTCGGTGGTTTACCAAAAACATCTAAACCGGGGTTCATGAACTTTTACAACCTTGCTTTTTCAGAAAAAAGATCTGCACGACTTCGGCGGCATTTTCTTTTTTGGACGGTATGGTGTTTTTATTGGCTCACTACTTATTTAATACCTACACAATGGATACCTGCCTGGAATATACGTGGACCTATGCCTCAAATTGAAAAGTATGGTTTTGCTATTTCCATCTTCAGGCTTTTGATGAATACCACCCTAATGACATTAATTTTAATGGGCCTCACCTATGGAGTACTTTATTTTTTCTTACCAAGGTACCTGTCAAAGAACAGGAACGTGATAGGCACTACTATACTGCTCTTACTATTTGTATCTTTCTTAGCTGTCATTAACTATTTGTTTCTCGTCCTGATATTTTCCATCAGCACACAACTTGGGTACTTCGACCAGATGCCTAAAATGAGTTTTATTGTCCCGGTGTGGGCACGACTAATTTTGTTTAACTATCCGACCGTTGTCGGCTTTGCGCTCGCTATAAAAATTTTGAAAAATTGGTATCTCAAGCAAAAGGAAACAGCACAGGTGGGCCGCGAAATCATAAATGGTGAATTGCAATTATTAAAAGCACAAGTGCACCCCCACTTTCTCTTCAATACATTGAATAATATTTATTCGTTCATTATTAATGATTCAAACGATGCAACACAGGCACTAAAAAAGCTTTCCACTTTATTGTGGTACTTGATTTATGAATGTGATCGACCACTGGTACAACTGGAAAAAGAATTAAAAATGATAAGAGATTATATAGATCTCGAAAAAATCCGTTATGGAAAAAATTTCAACATGAGCCTGCAAGTGCAGGGCAATCCATCAAATAAACTAATAAGTCCCCTTTTATTAATTCCTTTTTTGGAAAATAGCTTTAAACATGGAGCAAGCCAAATGCTGACCCATCCCTGGATTAATCTCGACATCGCGATTCAGCAAGATGAATTAGAATTCATTCTTTCGAATAGCCAACCGACAGTACCAGGTGAAAAAACCATATCGAATGGACTTGGATTGAAAAATGTAAAAAAAAGGTTATCGATCCTTTACCCTGAAACCCATTCGCTAAACATTACAGATGATGTAATGAGTTTCTCTGTTTCACTGAAGGTGCCTCTTTTCGAACCAAATAAAGACCTTAACGAATTCAGGCATGAAACGAAAGTTTATGAACTGGTATAATTTTATTTTTTCAGAAAAGAAATCGGATCGCTTTAAGCGTCACCTGGTTTTTTGGTTTCTGTGGTGGATGTATTTTACCATAAGTTTTTTCCATTACGAACAATCCGGTTTACAGAAAATAGAATTCGAACCATGGGATTTCGCCTTCTTTTTAAAAACCTTATTGCTTTTAACGGTTCATATAGCTGCCTGTTACTATTTTATCAATATATCGTTGCCCAATTACCTGTTAAAGGCGAGATATGTAGCATTCACTGTTCAGGTGATCATACTTGCGATTTTTATTTTGATCGTAACCTTTTTAATTCATAAAAACCTGGTACCGATTATTAATGCTTTGTTTAATCACAGGCCTGTTGTAAACCAACCGATCTGGTGGACGAGTATCACTTCGGGCCTGCTAAGTGCTCCGAAAGTAATATGTGCCGCCGCTGCAATTAAGCTTTTAAAACGGTGGTGGCTGAAGCAAAAAGAAAAAGAACGATTGGAAAAAGAAAAACTGGTAACAGAACTAAAACTGCTAAAATCACAAATTCATCCCGAATTTCTTTTTTCTTCTTTAAAAAATATTGGTCTTCTTGTAGAAAAAAAATATACTGACAAAGCCTCCATTCTTTTATTGAAATTGGCCGATATCCTAAGCTATATATTGTATGAATGTGACAGTGCCCATGTCCCTCTTGCCAAAGAAATAAATATTATTAAAGATTATCTCCTTCTTCAAAAAACTTCGATGGGCAACAGGTTAGAAATCGATATAGCTGAAAAAGGGAAAACGAATGGCCAAATGATTGCCCCATTACTGCTTTTACCCTTTATTGAAAGTAGCTTTTGTTTTATCGATAATAAGAAATTGGAAAAGAACTGGATCAACCTGGAATTTCAATTTCAGAACAATGAGTTTACAATGAAGCTTATACATGGGAAAACAATTGATGGTGAATCCACATCACCAAATGATGAAGCGTTGTCCAAGACTATAAGGCGACTGGATTATTTCTATTCTGATAATTATGAATTAAAAACCACTGTAGAGCCAGAGATTATGATGACTTCATTGAAGATTAAATTAAACCAGGGTGTGGAAAATGAAAATACTATTTACACTGACCAACTAATATATGATGCCGTCTAAAAAAATAAAGTGTCTCGTAATCGATGACGAGCCGCCCGCCCGGGATATTCTGAAAAAATATATTGCCGGAGTTGAATTGCTTCAACTGGCCGGAGAATGTTCCAATGCGGTGGAAACACTTTCTTTTCTCCAGGGAAATTCTGTTGACCTGTTATTTCTTGATATTAAAATGCCCCATATCCTCGGAACCAGTTTTTTGCGAACATTGAAAAACCCTCCAAAAGTTATTTTCACTACAGCATTTCGAAAATATGCTGTTGAAGGTTTTGACCTGAATGCCATAGACTTTTTGTTGAAACCAATCAGTTTCGAACGTTTTTTACAAGCTGTCAATAAAGTAATGCAACTAGACATTCATATATCAAACGGTAATCAACAAAACGAGTTGCTACCCGATCAGTCACATCCATTTCTGTACTTCCGTGCCGACAGAAAAATGGTAAAAGTTTTTTTGGATGACATTGTATTAATCGAAAGTTTAAAGGATTATATAAAGGTAATAACCACAACTAAAGTGATTGTATCCAAACAATCTATTTCTGCACTTGAAGAAATGTTACCTAAAGATTCGTTTGTGAGAGTTCATCGGTCTTACATCATAGCAATAAATAAAATTGAATCTTATAACACGGATAGTATTGAGCTCGCAAAAAAAGAAATTCCGATTGGCCGTTTATTCCGGCACGACGTGAGTAAAAGGTTGAATCTAGCACCTTTAAAAACAAACCTGTCAAAACAATCCATCACTCCATTAAACAACAAGCAAACCGATTTTGAAAAGGACCTGTAGCATTGGTAGTACGATTCGTAAAAAAATGTAAAAAATGAAAAAGCTTATCCCGGCATTATGCTTCAATCTTTTACTAACTGTTTTTGCATATTCACAAGGGTGCAGTCCACTTCGAAATGTAGCAGGAGTTAGTCCGGATATTATTTTCAAAAATTCTGAATCGATCAATAAAAGTTTTTTAAATATAACCAATCGATACCTTGAGGGTTCAAGTACATATAAAGGAACCAAATTTGTTACGGATACCTTAGTGACTAACCGAATCAATAGTTTCAATATTTCAGTATTAAAGATGTTGAATAATGGGTGGTCGTTAGCATTAAATGTTCCGATATCTGCTAACTCCAGAAGAAATAGTGCTGATCATGGTGGACTAAAAACTCCAAAACACACCACTTCGGCTTTTGGTTTAGGCGACATACGATTTGCTGTTTACAAATGGTTATTGAACACCGCTACACATAAAAATTGGAACATTCAAACGGGGCTTGGAATAAAATTACCAACCGGCGACTACAGATACCAGGATTATTTTTATAGAAATGATACAACAAAAGTTCTGGCACCGGTTGATGTAGCAATACAATTAGGTGATGGCGGTACAGGAATCACTGGAGAGGTCAATAGCTTTTATTCTTTTTCCAAAACTCTGAATATCTATTTCAATGGTTATTACCTGATGAATGCACGAGAACAGAATAGCGTTTCCAATCTTAAAGGAAGAAACGCGACCCCGACAGAAATCGCCAATAACACTACAGTTATGAGTGTTCCCGATCAATACAGTTGTCGTATCGGCGCCAATATTCTGATTGAAAAGATTGTTCTGGCCGCAGGCTTGCGATACGAGGCTTTACCTGTAAATGATCTGGTTGGAGGAAATAAAGGATTCAGAAGGGCAAGCTCTATTGCTTCGATTGAACCGGGAGTTACCTATCTGATGAAAAAAAGCTTTGCATTTGTTTATATAGGTATACCATTCGAACGCAACATTATACAAAACCACCAGAATAATATGACGCCGGCTGGCTTTGCAGATTACGTATTTTCATTTGGAGCACAGTTTGAACTTTAGACAAATTTGGGTTAGTCTTGGAACCTTCTTCTATACTCCAGCATTATTGTTGTTTTAAAGTACTTTCCGGAATTGCGAAAGTTATATTGCGCGGACCTTTCTTTTGATCCTGGACACGGATCGACCGTTGCCAGCATTACCAAATTTATATTTGATACCCTGGTGTTTACACTGTTTGAAAATTCGGGACAGTACTGGCCTCGGTATAAATCTGTTTAGCAACCTATTACCCATCACTATTCGATATTCTTCAAATAAAATTTATCAATGGCAAAAAGACTATCAGAAAACAGCTTTTAACGCTGCCGCCTAGTGTGATCAGATTATTAGCATTGAAAAATCTGCACGACGTGCTTAACGTAATACGAAGCTAAATGGCGATGCTTCTACTTCACCGCAATTTTTACCATAAAAAAGCTCATATTGAATACGATAACCAGCCTGCCATTTTTCAAGTAAGCTTTCTGCAGAGTGCAAGCCACTATGTCTGTTTTTGTGTTCGGTATTTACCACATTAGCTACAACATTTACATATTTGGCCTTCTCATAACACAGTCCCGTGCGTTTCACGAAAATAGCTGCATAGTTGTTGTGTAGTGCGGTTTCGAGACTGTTAGGCGCTTTGTAGGAAATGTTTTTAACCAGAGTCTCAACTTCTTTTTTTTGATAGAAAGTAAGGTCGACCGACATAGGGTAAGCCCAATCTGACCCAGACTGCGCGTTCGCCCATTTCCAGCAGATCATAAATGGAGGTAGTGTAATGTCTTTAGGGTTAATAAATTCAGGCAATGCCTGCTTCTGATTGCGGATGTAGCAATAAGTGAGGTCTTTGCCTTTAATAAGGCTGGGTAAAACATGCACCGGGTTAAATGTAATTACCTCCTGCATATCAAAGGAATCGATAAACAACCCGTCATCGGTCATAAAAAAAACTGTAGTAGTGGTTATCGCCTGCAGTAGTTTTTCGAAATCTTTTTTGAAAGATTGCTCCCGGATAAATGTAACCGGTTTATCTGCAAAAATTTTTTTTAGGTCGTCGTATGCCCTGGAATGGTGCTTGTTGCTGGTAGTAAACAATATTTGAAGTTTAGCCGGATTTTTTACATAAGCAAAGTAACTAAGCAGCAAAGCATGCAACTGCATGGCCCGGTCTTTAGAAAATACAATGCCTTCGCACGATGGGTTCTTTAGCACGAGATCCTTTTCATACTGCTCTATCATACCCTGATAGGCAAGCGAAGTAGTTTGCAGAGCTAAAAGTTCGTTTTTAAAAGCTGGCTTTCCTATTGCCCGCAGAATGTTTTTTGCCCGTTGCTTTAACATATTATTTGAAGCTCATTTTGAAGTTACGATCAATAATGTCATTGGTACAAGTAATACATAACTGAATGGTATCACTGAATAAAAAAATCTGCATTACAATATTAATGCAATAGAAAAGCAAGCTGCTAAATAAATTACAGAAGATGTCAAACATTTGCAGGGCAAATGTCATAACCTTACAAAAAAGCAAAGATTGATTATACGAATTTGTGAACCGGATATTGGTTCGCATCTCTGCAAAAAGTTACTTCCAAAAATAATAGCCAATTGATCGGTACATAATGATTTTATTCATAAGAATTATCAGGCTTTAATTTTGCCTGATGGAAATAGGCATTTGTACGTTTGCTGACGTTGGTATTCACCCGGTAACCAAAGAAGTCATTACTCCACATCAACGACTTTTAAACCTGATCGAAGAAATAGAATTGGCTGACCAATTAGGCCTTGATGTTTTCGCAATTGGTGAACATCATAGACCTGACTATGCAGTATCAACTCCTGCAACAGTGATGTCTGCTGCAGCGGTGAAAACAAAACACATCAAATTATCAAGTGGTGTTACCGTACTCAGTTCAGATGATCCTGTTCGGGTATTTCAACAATTTGCAACCGTTGACCTGTTATCCAGTGGCCGTGCTGAAATTATGGCGGGTCGCGGTTCTTTTATTGAATCGTTCCCATTATTTGGTTATAATCTAAATCAATATGACGAACTTTTTTCCGAAAAATTAGAAATGCTGATAAAATTAAATGAGAGTGAAAAAATTTCCTGGAAAGGCAACCACACACAAACCATCAATAATCTTGGCGTCTATCCGAGACCGTATCAAAATAAATTACCGATTTGGATTGCTGTTGGCGGCACCCCGGAATCCGTTGTAAGAGCTGCACAACATGGATTACCCATGATGTTAGCCATTATCGGGGGCATGCCCGCACGATTTGCACCTTTTATAAAATTATATCGGGACGTGTTTGCAAAAGCCAGCCATTCGCAAGATGAATTGAAACTCGGAGTTAACTCCCACACATATATTGCCGAAACATCGCAGCAGGCACGTGATGAATTTTATCCTCCGTATTCCGAAGTAATGACACGTATTGGTAAAGAACGTGGATGGGGTGGCATGAGCCGCGCAGATTTTGATGCAGCTACCGAACCACAAGCTCATTTATTGGTTGGAAGTCCGCAACAGGTAATCGACAAAATTTTATATCAGCACAGTATTTTCAGACATACGCGGTTTCTTGCACAAATGAGTATTGGTGCCATGCCACACCTGCAAGTCATGAAATCAATTGAATTACTTGGAACCGTGGTGGCACCAGCTGTTAGAAAGTACACCAACATTTAAAGAAAAAAATATTACCAGTGGTGAGACCTTAAGAGGTGGTTGAATCACCTCTTAAGGTGTTAACTGACCGGGAGTAACCGATTCTATTTTTTATTCTTTCGGGTAAGCAAAACTGCTGTTGCAGCTACGGCAATTGCTTTTATTGCCGTACGGGCGATAAATTTTTTTCGATTGTGTTGCCACTCTGCTTTCCACCCGAGTTCCTCAATTAAATTAGGAACAATTCCGTTTTTCAAATCGCTGATCACTCCCTCTATCACATTCACTCGATCAGCAAGAACGAGCCCCATCCAGTGTGTGCCTTTACCCTCACTATATTTGAAGGCCCATCGCCGGATAGCTCCGCTCAAACCTTGCGGAGGTGTCGATGTTCCAAACACTCTTGTAATAGTAGGGCGTTCATTTGAACGCAGCACCTCGATGTTGACAGGTTGTTGTGGTGCTTTTTCATAATGAATGCGTTCATGATCAGCACCATTCCAACGTTTCATTGGATAGGTTGGATCATTTTCAGGATCAGCATCCATTCCCCAACCAGGAATATTGTCTTTGGAACTGTTTGCTATTTTTCTATCCATTTCCGGATCGATCACTTTTTCCATAACTATTTTTTTATGCGGTTAATGCTCTGGGTGGAATCAGGAGCGGTTTAATGATATTATCTAATTTTTCGGAGAACATGCGATAGGCATCTGAAACATTTTCCAAAGGAATGCGGTGAGAAATCAGACCTTTTGGATTTAATCTTCCTGCCATCACATGATCAATCAATTTCGGCAACAGTCTTTTTACCGAGGCCTGATTGCTCCGAATTGTAATTCCCTTGTTCATTACACTTCCAATCGGAACAATATTCCATGGTGGGCCATACACGCCGATAATGGAAACAATCCCTCCTTTCTTTACTGAGTTAATAGCCCAATGAAGTGCTGTTGTGCTTCCGGCCTGCATTAATAATTTTTTACCCAAAACGCTCTGAAGTGTACTTCCCGAAGCCTCACAACCTACAGCATCAATACACACATCAGCACCAAACCAGTCCGTAGCTTTTTTTATGAATACAACCGGGTCGTCCATTTCTTCATAATTGTAAGCCTCGCAAAACGCATATTTTTTTGCAAATTCCAACCTGTAATTCAGGCGATCAATAATGATCACTCTTCCTGCGCCAAATAACCAGGCACAACGTGCCGACATTATACCAATAGGGCCAGCCCCCCAAACCACTACGGTATCACCTTTTTGAATGCCGCCCATTTCAGCAGCCTGGTAGCCTGTTGGAGTTACATCAGTGAGCATTACTGCATCTTCGATATCCATTCCTTCAGGAATTTTTGTTGGACTCACATCTGCATAAGGAACCCGAACATATTCGGCCTGTCCTCCGTCATAGCCACCAGCAATGTGTGCATACCCAAAAAATCCACCACTTGCCGTAGCCTCTGGATTTGCTTCGTGGCAATTACCATAAAGCTCTTGTTTACAGAAAGGGCAGGTACCACATGCAATGTTGAATGGCACTAATACATGATCTCCAACTTTTAATTTTTGTACACCGGATCCCACTTCTTCAACAATGCCAGTAAACTCATGACCGAAAGTCATCCCTACCCTAGTGTCCGGAACCATACCGTGATACAGGTGAAGATCGGAACCACAAATTAAAGAACGAGTTACCCGAACAATAGCATCATATGGATGTTCAATTTTTGGCTCAGGCCTATTGCGATCTGCCCTGATACGAAACGGCCCCCTGAAGTTCATTGCTAACATAAGCTTGATTTAAATGGATTAAGAGTGTTGCCTTATTATTTAATACCACTGCAAAAAATAGAATTGTTTATTGAGGGAATTAAATAATCCAAACACAAACTATTCCTGACATAATAAATATGCCAGAAAGAACTTACTGCTCGAATATTGTTTCAAAAATTGTTTTGAATTTGTGTAAACAGTAATGTAGGATATATTAAAACGGTTTTGTGTGGATTATCAAATGCGTTGGCTTGTTGTAGCTGATCAGTTTTCTCTATTTATGAGCTTCTACATTTTGCGTTTTCTACAATGTGTTTATTTCATCTGCATGAGCTTCTACACTTTTCTATTTTATGAAGTCTGTTGACTTTCCGGTTACAACCGGAAATAAAACAATAGAGCAGCGCCTGTGTCATTGAAAATCTTCTTTATTAAATCATGCTTAGTCAAACCCAGTGTAATAGGGGATAATTACATTGGTAAATTGGTATAATTCCCTGGAAAATTCCCCGAATCATTTTGAGACAATCAGCGGTTCAAACTATTGCATAAGCCTTGCCTATGTTCTATTTTTAGGGCATAATCCTGTGCTATGAAAAAACTGGTTGCGGCATATTGTTGTATTTTATTTCTTCAAAGTTTTTCCAAGGTTTCTCCGACGACTGATTCAAGCGAAAAAACTACAGGTAAAAAAGTGTTGGTAAAGGCCATTGCTATTATTGTGAGTACGGAGGCTAATAAAAAATATCCTACAAGAAAAATTTTCGTTGCTTCATCGGAACTTCCATTATTCTAAAAATTACAATTTGTAAAAAACCGGTAACCTCTAACATAGTCGGATAATTACATCACCAGTTTCGTTGCACCCCTAGGGTTTATTAGAGGCTTATGAATCCAGGCACAGGTAACAAATAATTTATTCCGATAAACATATCAAGCGCATCATTTGATCCATTCCATGCTCTGCAGCACAGCAACTAATTCCTGGTCATTTACATTCATTGGTCTCATCCATAAACCTTTCCGTTCACGACTCCACCAACCACCTTGCGGATTTCCCGGGCTTACAAATTGATACCGATAAAGCACAGCCCGAATAAATTTTGGTGGTTTATCCATAAAGGGATTGTTAGCAAATAAACCGAGTATTTTTTTATCGTTATGGAGAAGCTTCCACACCAAATGAAATGTCCATGGATAATCATCCGGAGCGTACATGGAAGCAAACCACATTTGCCAGTCGAATCGTAGATGGTAAGGAGCAACTTGCGGCGGACGTTTATTTAATTCAACAGGCAGACCTTTGTAAATGTAGGGCTTCCAATGGACGCCATCAGTTGAATCGTCATCCCATGTTCCTTCAAACACCACATTTAAACGTTCCTGTCCAACACTGCCAAATGCACCATAGGTATTCACCAAATCCAATGGATCGAAAGAAGTGTTCATCACCTGTTTTGAAGACATCATGTTACCAATAGGCTGAATACTTAGAATACAAATGACAACTACGATAAACCAGGTAAATCGTTGTGTGGCCTTAGAGGGAGGAATACTTATGGCTGCAGCGGACTCCGCTTTTTTTACCAATCGCTGCGGAAGAATTTTTGACCAAAAGCCATCATCAAAACAAGCCAGTGCAGGAACAATGGTAAGCCAGTTTAGAAAAGAAAGATTTCCGCTAAGTACAAGATTAAGTTGAAACAAAATCGTAATCACTCCGGCAATGTGCCTTCCCCATCTTGGACCGAATGCAAATAAAGCCGCCCCGATCTCTGCCAGCCAGTTAAACCAAACTCCTATTCTTAAAACATTGTGCGAAAGAAAATGAAACCATCGGCTGAATGGCCCGGGTAAGGGTTGGGTTTCAAAATGATAATACAATGCAGTTGCGCTTCGCCAGATTTCATCACCTCTCAGTTTTATTAATCCCGCGCCAAACATAATTCTAAAGATGAGCCATCGGAATAAAACAATGATTGGAAATGGCGGTTCCCGTTTTGGAAAGGGCCTCATTTCAATAAGTGGACAAAGAAACATGGCAAGAAATCCGGTTTCCAAAAGCATAATCTCCCAACCATATCCATACCACTCCTGCCCTATATGAACAAAGGACATATACAAAAACCATAACACCGCTAGCATAAGAGCATTTGCATATCCTGCCAATACAATCAAAGAAACGAGGAAACCGGTCCATGCAACGGTTATTAGCGCTGTATCCGAATGCCAAATCCAAAAAATGGATGGCAACCGAATGAAACCTCCATCTCTTCCTAACACAGTGCTTACTCTTTTCAGGTAAATGTT
>Ga0207650_10003184_pt1 | contig 11309 bp, 10 predicted proteins | sample KBSS63metaG_FD_184325 | JGI IMG/M metagenome (GOLD analysis project Ga0207650, IMG submission 184325) | Switchgrass rhizosphere microbial communities from Kellogg Biological Station, Michigan, USA - KBS S6-3 metaG (SPAdes) (version 2) | ecosystem: Host-associated > Plants > Roots > Rhizosphere...
GTCTTTTTAACAGCCTGCTTTTAAGCCGTACAGGGTCTGAAATGACTGAATACATAACTAAACGAGATTAAAAAAACCTTTGCTTCATTACTTCGTATAAGATCACCCCGGTCGCAACTGAAACATTCAACGATTCAAAGTCCCCAGCCATGGGGATTTTGAATTTGTCGTCACAAACCTTCATCAAAGCCGGATAAATTCCTTTTTCTTCACTGCCCATAATAATGGCCACCGGTTCTTTGAAATCAATTTCAAAGACATTCTTTTCTGCTGTCATTTCACTTGCCAATACTTTAATACCGTTGAGATGCAATTCATCAACAGCTTTCATCAGGGAATTTACTCTACACACTGCCAGCTTTTCAAGCGCCCCTGCTGAGGTTAAAATAGCATCTTCGTTTAATGCGCCAACACCTTTATCGGGTATAATAATAGCCTGAACTCCGGTACAAAATGCCGTTCGTGCTATGCCACCAATGTTCCGTATATCTGTAATGCCATCAAGAATTAGAAACAACGGAATTTCACCTTTGTCTGTAACCCACGAGATTACTTGTTGTAACTCCTGGTAATGTAGCTTCGAAATGATGGCTACAAACCCTTCGTGGCCTTCAATATTAAAGCTGCTTAGTTTTTCAACCGGAACATAATTTATAGGAATACCGTGTTGCGAAGCAAGCGATTTAATTTCTTTAAGGGAATCGTTGTTGATTTTGCTGTTAATATAAATCCTGTCCAATGCCTTTCCTTCGTGCATTGCATCCATTATAGCTTTTCGCCCCGCAATCAGCGAACTCTTTTTCGGTCTTGCCTGTGGTCTGAAATGTTTCACCTCTCAAAAATAAGTCACTGTAAAGATTCCCTTTTAAATAAGCCGAAAAGAGATAGAACGATAAATCCGACGACAATAACAATAAGTAAAAATTTAATCAATGCGACATAATATACTATTTGCAATACCGAGGGATTAAATTTCCCGCTCAAAACCAGTATCAATAATAAATTTTCCAACACGTCAAATGCCCCTGCAGATAATGACAAAGCTGAAAAGATGTTGCTTTTACTGTTTTTTAGCGCTTTGCATGCAGCCACTAAAAACCATGTGTAGGCTATTATGAATACAAAGTCGAGATATAGATTTTGCAATACTATTTGCTGTTTCCAAAACAATTGTAGTTGATGAAAGCGTTCCGGAGTTTTTGCAAATTCCAAATCAATAATTCCTTTTGGACTTTGCGGAGTAATGAGGTTGCTACCCTCCCATCTCAAAACAAAAAACATTATAACAAAAAAGAAAACTGACGCTAACAAATTCTTTTTCATGGTTTGAAAATAAAAAAACCCCTGCAACTACAGGGGTTTCATAATAAGGATAGTGACTTTTTATTTAATTCCAAAAGCTTTCTTCACTTTCGGTACGTAGTCCAATTTTTCCCAGGTAAACAATTCCACTTTTCTGGAAATTGTTTTTCCGCCCGGTTGCGTGAATTGTTTTTCAACCACTTCCGGTTTGCGGCCCATATGTCCATACGCAGCAGTTTCGCTATACATTGGATTGCGTAGTTTCAATCTTTGTTCAATGAAATAAGGACGCATATCGAAAATGCCTTGCACAAGTTTAGCAATCTCTCCGTCACTCATTTCAACCTTTGCTGTGCCAAATGTGTTTACATTAATACTGGTAGGTTGTGCTACGCCAATTGCATAGGATACCTGTACAAGAATTTCGTCACAAACACCTGCAGCTACAAGGTTCTTTGCAATATGACGTGTAGCATAAGCAGCAGAACGGTCAACTTTTGAAGGATCTTTTCCACTGAAGGCGCCACCACCGTGCGCACCTTTCCCACCATATGTATCAACAATGATCTTTCTACCAGTTAAACCCGTATCACCGTGTGGTCCGCCAATAACAAACTTGCCTGTTGGATTTACATGGTATTTGATGTTATCGTTAAACAGCTTCGCGTATTTTTTATACTTGGATTTCACACGAGGAATTAAAATATTAAGGACATCCTCCCTGATTTTTTTAGCCATTTTAGCATCGGCATCAAAATCATCGTGCTGTGTTGATACTACAATAGCATCAATTCGAACAGGTCGATTATTGTCATCATATTCCAGTGTTACCTGGCTTTTTGCGTCAGGACGCAGATATTTGATCTGCTTATTTTCCTTTCGCAGAGAAGCTAGCTCCTGTAACAATTTATGGGCAAGATCCAATGCCAACGGCATATAATCTTCTGTTTCATTAGTGGCATAACCAAACATCATCCCCTGGTCGCCTGCACCCTGCTCTTCCTTCTTCTGCCTATCAACGCCCTGGTTGATATCTGAAGATTGTTCGTGGATGGCAGATAAGATACCGCAGGAATTTGCTTCAAACATGTATTCGCTTTTGGTATAACCAATACGGCGGATCACTTCTCTCGCAATGTCCTGCACATCCAGGTAAGCCTTTGACTTCACCTCGCCTGCCAAAACAACCTGCCCGGTGGTTACCAGTGTTTCGCAGGCCACTTTCGAATTAGGATCGAACGCTAGAAAATTATCAATGAGTGCATCAGATATCTGGTCGGCTACTTTATCAGGATGACCTTCGGATACGCTTTCAGATGTAAATAGATAAGGCATAATGCTGTTTAATTAACAGTGGTAAATTTTTAAATTCGCGTGCAAATATAATAACGGAAAATTAGAGGTTTGAATAAACTATTCTGAGGCGTAAACGAGAATTGGGATCTGCATAGCTACCACTTGCTAAAACTATCCTTCCCTCAGCAATACGACTGTTCACCGGAATGTTTTTCTCGTAACTGCGGGAAACATTGCTATACTCCCATACTCTCAATGGAGCCCATAAACGAAGGGTATCGTTACGTTCGTGACGGGTAACAATTCCCTGTACATACCTTGTTATATCAAAGCGATAAAGATTATCCTTTATTGTTCCACCGAAGCTTTGATAACCGATAGAACCATCATTACCCAATAAAAGATCCTTCTCAAACAGATAAGAACTATCTCCTGCTGCACTGGTTCTATACCTGTCAAGAAACAGGCGGAAAGGAGGGGAAAAAATATTTTCACTAGTTGATGGAATCTTTGTTGCAACGATTTCGGCCCGGTGGATAACTTTATTACCAAACGTAGCAAGGTCTGGAATCACAATTGACGCATATGAACCTGAGGGAGAACTTTGTACGTAAATTTTATCAGAAGCGGGATTACTTAACGAAGCAGACCAATTACCGCCTGCCTGTACATTTACATAATTCGACTGGCCGTTGGTGACATGACTATATTGTACAATTGCTGCGGTGTCTTTATTATTTTTTTTGTATCTGTAATAAACAATCAATTTTGTGGCAGTGTCGGTGAGGCTGAAATACGACAAGGCATTACCACTGTTAGACGCCTTTATCGAAAGTCCATTGAAAATAGTTTTGAATAGAGAATCGTTATGATAACCTCCTGTAGGTCCGGAAGTAGTATCCATTTGTGCTAACTTGTTGCCTATCGAAACATTCAATTTTATGCGGACTACATTTCGTACTTTAAAAGTATCACCAGGATTAATAATCGTCGTTGAATCTTTAAGCTGGGTTATAGTATAAGTTTTGCTACCTAGTTGTGTACCATTAAAATCAGTTGTTGGATCACTATACCTGTAAAGACTATCACCGCTTAAGCTGGAACTTTGGCCAGTGAAGGGAATTTCGTAAACATTTACTGTTTGTATACCATTAGAAACGGTATCGCCGTATGCCCCAGTAAATCTAAGAGAAAGTACGACTGAGTCTATAGCTGGCAGCGAGTCCCTCCTTGGAAGAAAAGGATATGAACCATAACCTGGAGCACTTAGATTAAAACAAAAATTAGCGTGAACATGGCCGAATTCTGGATCAGTAATGTCACCCAGTGCAACCTGGTCGGAGTAATAAACCCTGTGCCCGCTGTCGTTTTTAATGAAAGAAGTTAGTACCGAGTTTTTGGTTAGTGCATTTAATGAAACTTCAAACGTATTTACATTATCTACTGCTGGAATCAGGTCACCGCCAAGTTCAGTGGCTTCATTTATTCTTTTACAGGAGAAGAGAACTAAAAAAAAAGAGACGATCAGGAATACAAATGCCGGGCTAAACTTTTTCACGAATAAGATTTAAAAAGCAGTTTGAAATTACTTGTTCGCAAGATCGCCATACAGTTGTAAATAGTCTGTTAAATCAGATTCAGCATTATATGGAAGAGTTTTCTTTCCTCGCACTTTAGAAAATTCATCGACTAATTTTTTTTCAACCTTGTCAGCTCCGAAGGTAATAGCGTCAGCATACGTGGCACCACCACGCATCAATGCAATATTGTTTGCATCTTTATAAGGTTCCAAGTCTTTTTCTTTAATGGAAGGATGAATGGTGGCTTTCTCTGCAAAATCACTTCCTAATTTTTCTTTGAAAGTAGTTTGACCAATTGTGTAAATAATTTTGCTATTAGCAAATACAGGTTCTTTCTTGTAAACTGTTTTCAGATACATTGGAATTAATCCTGTCATCCAGCCGCTACAGTGAATAACATCGGGAGGCCATCCGAATTTTTTTACAGTTTCCAACGCCCCTTTGCAAAAGAAAATAGTTCTCATGCCATTGTCATCATACCATTTCTCACCTTCGTCAGTAAAAATGAATTTCCTTTTGAACAGGTCTTCATTGTCAAGAAAATAAACCTGCAAACGGGCATTAGGCAGTGAAGCCACCTTGATTTGCAATGGAAAATCTTCGTTGTCAATGGACACGTTAATGCCCGATAAACGCACTACCTCATGTAAACGATGACGGCGTTCATTAATGGCACCAAACCTTGGCATAATACAACGAACTTCAAAACCGGAATCATTTGATTTTACTGCAAGCCTGTTCACAATTTCAGAAAACTCGGTAAGTTCAAGGTAAGGGGACATTTCATTGGCAATGAATAAAATTCTTTTCTTTGCGGACATTTTTACGGTTTTAAAACGGGGAAAGGTTTGCAAAAGTACTTATTTATTGTCAAAAGAAACCAAGGTCACCGCTCCAATTCAACATCATGATCATTTTTAAAAAGGCAAAACAACTCTCAGAATACATTGATCAACAGAAAAAAGAAGGCAGGAAAGTTGGATTTGTTCCCACTATGGGTGCCCTGCACGATGGGCATTTATCGCTTATTGACAGTTGTAAAAAATACAATGATATTACGGTATGCAGCATTTTCGTGAACCCCGCCCAATTCAATAATGCCGATGATTTAAAACATTATCCTGTTACCACAGCAAGTGATATCGAGAAATTATTGAACCATAAGTGTAATGCCTTATTTCTCCCATCGGTCGAGGAGGTGTATCCAAAGGACTATTTGAAAAAAAATTACCCGCTTGGACAAATCGAAAACAGGCTCGAAGGATATTTTCGGCCAGGGCATTTCCAGGGCGTATGCCAGGCTGTTGATCGTTTGCTCGAAATAGTGCAGCCTCATAATTTTTACTTAGGTCAAAAGGATTTTCAGCAATGTATGGTTGTTAAGAAATTAATGGAAATAACCGGGCGGGAGGCCATTATTCAATTAAATATTGTTCAAACTGTCAGAGAAAGTGATGGACTGGCTATGAGCAGCCGTAACCTCAGGCTAAGTGTTGAACAAAGAAAATTGGCGAATTCCATTTTTCAGGAATTGAATCATATAAAACACCATCTTCATAAGCAACCGCTCCAGGATTTGAAAAAAGAGGCTGTAGAGGATTTAACTCACAAGGGATTTAAGGTTGACTATGTTGAAATTGCCAATGCCCACGACCTCTCTCCCGCAACTTCTGCCTCGGGCAAATTAGTTGCACTGGCTGCAGCTTCAACAGGCAATATTCGCTTGATTGATAACGTCATTCTGAATTGACAGCCTGTTTTTCCTAAATCTTGATTTGCGTTCATTATATACTTCTTGCGACATTATAGAATAATGTTTATCGTTAGTAACACACGCCAATTGAAAAACCTGTCTACCAGGGGCTTGATAATTATTTATCACGAAACCGTCGTTGGCGCTGTGATTTTTATTTCAATACATGCGGTTAGTACACAATAAAAAAATTAAACAATGTGTCGTTTCTCAAAAACAAAGAAACAATTGCATATGAAAATCAATAGCAGTGATGGCTTGGGAGCTACCGATCTGATTGGGTAAACCAGATCTTTTCTAAACAATTCATTTTTATTTCTTTGGCTATCTTCGATGTGAATGAAGAAACCGATTTTTACAATACTCCAGTACCTGTTTTTTTTCGGGCTCGGCGTTTTATTTGTGTGGCTCACGGTTAAAGATATTAACAAGGAGCAATGGCAGCATATTAAAACATCGATTCAGCAAGCCAGGCATTGGCTAATCATTCCAGCCTTTGCTTTACTCATTCTTGCACATTACAGCCGGGCCGTGCGGTGGAAGATTTTAATGGAACCCCTGGGTTATAGGCCGAGCACTTTCAACACGTTTGCCGCTGTAATGATTGGTTACCTGGTAAATGCCGGTGTTCCGCGTTTGGGCGAAGTGGTTAAATGCACACTGCTGGCACGTTATGAAAAAGTAAGGGCCGACAGGCTGGTTGGAACCATAGTAATGGAAAGAGCTGTAGATGTTGTTTGCCTGCTGCTGGTTTTTATTGCTGCTATTATTTTCCAGGGAGGGTTTATAGGTGAGCATTTAGTGGCTAAATTTTCAAGTTTTTTTAAAGATCGCACGGGACATACTTCTATTCAAAAAATGGTTATTGTGCTACTTGCTGTTATTGGTGTGATATCCATTCTTTTTTTTGTTTTAAAAAAGTTCGGCCATATCGATGCCGTTGCAAAGTTTAAAGAAGTTCTGCGCGGGATCCTGCATGGTTTAAATAGCATACGTCTTGTGCAGCATAAGGGCTGGTTCCTGTTCCATACCATTTTAATTTGGACTTGTTATCTTTCTGCAACAACAATTGGCATCTTAGCTTTACGAGAAACGGCACATCTTGGCATTGGTGGCGGACTAACCACATTGGCGGTAGGAAGTGTTGGAATGATTATCACCCCGGGCGGAATTGGCGCTTATCCATTACTGGTAGCCAAATTGATGGGATGGTATGACCTTGATGAAAATACAATTGGCAATGCCCTGGGCTGGTTACTTTGGTCTGTCCAAACAATCATAATTTTAATTGGAGGACTGGTTTTCTTTGCATTGTTCTCTTATCACAATAAAAAAAGCAAAGTTGAGAATCGGAAACAGTATAGCCCACAAAATATTGACAGGGCCTGACCTTGTAAAAAGACTGGCCCAGTGGCGATTACTAAAAAAATCAGTTGTCTTTACCAATGGTTGTTTTGATATTCTGCATGCAGGTCATATTTCTTCCCTAACTGAAGCTGCTAAACACGGCGATATTTTGATAATCGGATTGAATGCAGATGCGTCCATCCAGGGATTAAAGGGGCCAAACCGCCCGTTAAATGATGAAAGAACCAGAGCATTGTTATTGGCTTCGTTGGTTATGGTAGATGCTGTTGTTTTATTTTCTGATCCTACGCCGCTACAACTCATTCTTACCATTAAGCCAGAGGTTTTGGTAAAAGGAGGTGACTATAAAATTGAAGATATTGCCGGCGCAAAAGAAGTAATGGAATGGGGCGGCAATGTTATTATTAACCCAATTATTGAGGGCTTTTCAACTACATCCATTATTAATAAAATTCAAAATTCTTAGTGCCCTTCTACTTGAGCACGGATGTTGCATATATTTAAGGTAGAACCTAAACAATACGGATGCCTCACCAGAAACGTAAAACTATTCCAAGAGATATTAGCTGGCTTTCATTTAATGCACGTGTGTTACAGGAAGCTGCGGACGAAACTGTTCCTCTTTGGGAACGCATTCGCTTTTTGGGAATTTTTTCCAACAATCTTGATGAATTTTTCCGTGTACGAGTTGCTACGTTGAAGCGCATGATACAGGTTGGCAACAAGGCAAAAATGCATTTAGAGGAAAATCCCGAAATCATCCTTGAAGAAATTCAGATGACGGTTTTAAACCAACAAAGTGAATTCAACCGCATATGGGAAAATATTCTGGAGGAAATGAAGGAACAAAAAATCTTCCTGGTTTCTCAAAAAGATTTAAACCCAGAACAAAAGGTCTTTGTTCAAAGGTATTACGATGAGGAAGTAAGTGCCAACGTCATTCCCCTGATGATCGAATCAATACAGGACCTGCCGTTTCTGCGCGATAAATCTATTTATGTTGGTGTAGTACTTTCAAAAAAGGAAAGTGCATTAAAAAGATTGTATTCAATCATTGAGGTGCCTACCCGTGTTCAAAGCCGGTTTGTTTTATTACCCTCTCCTGATGATGAACACCACATCATTTTACTTGAGGACGTCATTTGCTTTAATATCCCTGATATATTCAGCTATTTTGGGTATGATGATTATCACGCTGCTGTTTTTAAATTAACCAAAGATGCCGAAATCGACATCGACAATGATATTTCCACGACTCTTATTCAAAAAATTGAAAAAGGATTAAAGAACCGACGAAAAGGAAAACCGGTACGGTTTATTTATGATAAAGAAATGGATCCGGGACTTTTAGAGTTCCTCATTCGCAAATTCAATCTAACAAAACGCGACAATATTATTCCGGGTGGACGGATCCATAACTTCCGCGAGTTTATTGATTTTCCGCGTCATATTTTCAAATACAAGAGCCAGAGAAGAAAATCTATCTATCATCCGGCATTGATGGAAAATCGCATAACTGATGTGGTACAGCAAAAGGACATCATGCTGCATTTTCCTTACCATTCTTTTAACCCTGTGATTGATCTATTGCGCGAAGCAGCAATTGATCCCGATGTCACTTCAATAAAAATCACTTGTTATCGCCTGGCAAGGCAATCGAAGATTATTAATGCCTTAATCAATGCCGTGCGAAATGGAAAACAGGTAACTGTAATGCTGGAACTTCGTGCACGGTTTGACGAGGAAGCCAATCTTGCGTGGAAGGACCGCCTTGAAGAAGAAGGCGTAAAGGTTTTAATTGGAATCCCTAATATGAAAGTGCACGCAAAGTTGTGCGTGATCCGGAAAAGAATGGAGGATAAGATCGTGCAATATGGATTTGTAAGTACTGGTAACCTAAATGAGGACACCGCAAAGGTATACGCCGATCATTGCCTGCTTACATCTAATAAGGACATTATGGCGGACGCAAACCGCATCTTTAATTATATTGAGCATCATAAAACAGGAAATCATTTTTTGAAAGCCTGCAAAACACTGATTCCAAGCCCAGGTATTTCCAGAAATGAGATCGTTAAAATGATTCATGCAGAAGTAAAGAGTGCCTTACGTGGTAATCCTGCCAAAATAACTGCTAAAATGAATTCTCTTTCAGATGAAGAAATCATTTATGAATTATATGATGCTGCAAAGGCCGGGGTTGAAATCAATCTCATTATCCGTGGTATCTTTTGTATGGTGACAGAAAATATTAAGTTTGACAAACCCATAAAAGCCATTAGCATCGTAGACGAATACCTGGAGCATGCAAGGGTTTGGATATTTCACAACGGTGGTAAAGAAAAAATTTTTATATCATCTGCCGACTGGATGGTGCGAAATTTAGACCATCGTGTTGAAGCAACCTGTCCTATTTTTGATGAGTCAATCAAAAAAGAGTTGAAAGATATTATTAACATTCAATTGCAAGATAATGTGAAGGGAAGATGGCTTAATAATGCGTTGACCAATGATTATGTAGATGCAGATGGAATGCAGGTGCGTTCGCAGGTAGAAACCTATAATTACTTACATAATAAAATAGAAGAACCAATTGAGATTAGCAGCCATTGATATAGGTTCCAATGCAGCCAGGCTTTTAATTAACGATGTAATTGAAGGACCGCAAGGTACTCCGGAATTTATCAAACTAACACTAGTACGTGTTCCACTTCGATTAGGATTTGATGTTTTTGAAAAGGGAGAAATCTCCCCGGATAAGATAGAAATGTTTATCAAAACCATTCAATCGTACAAGCTTTTAATTGAAGTGTACCAGGTAAAACATTTCATTGCTGCCGCTACATCGGCTATGCGTGATGCTGGCAATGCAAAACAAATCCTTAGCCAGATAAAAAATGAAACTGGAATTGAAGTGAAAGTCATCAGTGGTGATGAAGAAGCAAACTACATTTATGAAAGTCACGTAGCTGATAGCTTAGGCAACGAGGAGTCTTATTTATATATAGATGTTGGCGGTGGTAGCACAGAGCTCAGCTTTTTTAGCGATGGAAAATTGGTCACCAAGCAGTCGTTCAATATTGGAACCATTCGTTTATTAAAAAACCAGGTAACCGAGGAGCATTGGGATGAAATGAAACGATTCATCAAACAGAAAACAAGTGGATACCACCACATTACAGCCATCGGTTCCGGCGGAAATATTAATAAGATTTTTTCTCTTTCAAAAAGAAAAGAAGGCCGTCCTCTCCCACTGGAGTTGCTTCGTAATTATTATAAAGAGTTCAGCAGTATTCCGCTTTCTCAGCGAATCAGTTTATATCAATTACGTGAGGACCGTGCCGATGTAATCGTTCCTGCCCTGTTAATTTATATCAACGTTATGCGCTGGGCAGATACAGAAGAAATCTTTGTTCCAAAAATTGGTTTGGCAGACGGTCTCATTCATATTTTATACGAGCAGGTAAAAAATGGAGTGAAGGTTTAATAGTATAATTGAGTATCCAACTAATTCTGTTTGGGCCGCTGCATAGCATTAAGTCCATTTTCCAGTTTCAACATTCCATAATTAACAAGCCTGTATTTTGGATCATGCACTAATTTTTGAAATTTGACTGAAGTCAAGGCATTCAATTCGCCATTACGATGTTTACTCACGTCTTTAGGACCGTTTGGGTTCACATCTTCCAGTGCATTCATTTCCGGAGTATCCAGCCCGATATGACAAACCATTAATTTGGTATTTCCCGGTTGTGCTTTTTTTAAATTTACCAACATGCTATCAAGTTTTCGTACAGGGGCGGTAGCATACCAGCCTAATATTTCATCTTCCTTAAAGTAACGGGATATACCCAGCTTGTATTCGCTGGCAAGTTTCTCAACAATGGCTCTTGTTTCAGGAGTGGATACTGCAGTGCCCATGTGATAATCCAGATAATCAATGCTTAGTCCTGCTTTCAATGCTTTGTCAATTTGAGCTCGCAGTTCCGTTTCAATTTCTGAAACTTTTG
>Ga0207650_10003189_pt1 | contig 11306 bp, 6 predicted proteins | sample KBSS63metaG_FD_184325 | JGI IMG/M metagenome (GOLD analysis project Ga0207650, IMG submission 184325) | Switchgrass rhizosphere microbial communities from Kellogg Biological Station, Michigan, USA - KBS S6-3 metaG (SPAdes) (version 2) | ecosystem: Host-associated > Plants > Roots > Rhizosphere >...
GCAATGACGCGGCCTCGCACAAGGACGAGCGCACTGGCGATCGCGGACTTGTCCTGGCCCTCGCGCAGATGCTGGAGCTCGATGAAGGCGCCGGAGATGTCTTCGATTCGCTCGATGCGCAGCAATCCCTCGGGCGCGTAGGGAATCCGTCCCGCGCGTCCTTCCCGCCCGCTTTGCAGGGCTCGGGCCCAGGCCCGCATGGCCGCACCATCCGCGGTGCCCAGGGTGGTCGCGCGGCGGTGATCGATTTCCGCAGCCGCGGTCGTCTCGTCCCGATTCGCCCGGGGGGACTCCGAGGCGAGTGCGAAGCGCGGGATCGATCCGGGCGAACCGCGCTTCTGCCAGCTTGCGACCGTGCTGTCGGCGGCGTAACGACCCAGCATGACGTCTTTCGGACCGTCATGGAGTCGTCCCCATGGTTTCATTCCCGGTGGAGCGGGGAGTTCGACCACGCGACCCTCCACGTTGACCCCGGCAGCCCCGGAAGGGGCGGGTCGAATCATCGAAAGAGCAAGGAGGATTCCCAGGAACGGGATGTGTCGCATACGATCTCCTTCAGAAAGAGAGCGTGGCGTCCCCAGCGGGATTCGAACCCGCGTCGCCGCCGTGAAAGGGCGGTGTCCTGGGCCGGGCTAGACGATGGGGACGCGAAAGGTGGGGCCGCGCCCGCCATGAGAGCCCGGGGCACGACCGCCGAACCATAGCCACCGGGCCGCGCGCTGTCAACCGCACCGGCCCCCTGCTCTGCTAGACTGAACGCACCCCACAGCACGGATCGCGCGCAAGCCTCGCCGGCAAGGACACGCCATGCGCGCCACCTACGAAGAACAGCCCTGCAAGAGCGCCCTCAATCCCGTCAAGGGCATGCCGTTCGCCTGGTCGCTCAATCCCTACACCGGATGTTCCCATCGCTGCGCGTTCTGCTACGTGCGCGGCTTCGAGCGCCGCGCCGACCGGCCGAGCGACGCGCGCTACGGCACCGTCGTGCGCGTGAAGACGAACTTCGTCACGCAACTGCGGAGCGAGCTCGCGCGCAAGTCGTGGAAGCGCGAGTCGGTCGCGATCGGCGCGGCCACCGATCCGTACCAGCCGGCCGAGGCGAGGTACCGGCTGACGCGCGGCACGATCGAGGCGCTGTCGGAATTCCTCACGCCGTTCCACATCATCACGCGCGGGCCGCTGATCGTGCGCGACCTCGACGTACTCGCCAAGGCGGCGCGACGCGTCGACGTGCACGTCAACATGTCGATCTCCTCGCTCGAGAAGAAAGAGTGGCGCGAGCTCGAGCCCGGCGCCCCCGATCCGCGGCAGCGCCTCAAGGCGGTGCGTGCGCTGAGCGAAGCCGGCATCGACGTCGGCATCGGGATCGCGCCCGTGATTCCCGGCGTGACCGACTCGACGGAAGTGCTGGCGGAAGTCGTGCGTGCCGCGCGCGCGGCGGGGGCGACGCGCATCTGGTCGCGCGGGCTGTACCTCGCGCCCGGAACGCGCGAGCATTTCCTCGCGGCGCTCGCGAGTGCGTGGCCGGAAGAGGGCGCGCGCTACGCGAAGCTCTACGCGCACGGCGCCTACCTGGCGAAGGAGGAGGACGAGCGCCTGCGCGAGCGCGTACGGGCACTCGCGAAGGCGCACGGCGTGAAGGACCGCAGGGCGATTCGGCTCGAACCGGAGGCCGCCGTGCAGGACGAGGCGCCCGGCGGGCAGCTGGGGCTGGGCCTGTCTACGGCTCCCGCGGCGTGTAGGGCATGACGATCGCCTCGGGGATGAGGCTGCGGCCGATCAGGTCCTGCGCGGCAGCCTGAGCCTCGGCCTCGGTGGCGAAGCGACCGAGCACGATGCGGTACCAGGTGTTGCCGTCGGGATCCTCGGTGGTGAGGATCTCGCCGCGCAGCTTCGTCACGTCCTTCATGTCGACGAGGACGCGGGTTGCGCGCCCGGCCGTCTTGAACGCCGCGACCTGGAGGCCGAATGTCGGGACGGGCGCCGCCACGGGCGCGGGCTTGGGAACCACGGGCGCCGCGACGGTCGCAGGCGTCGAGCTCGCCGCCGGTCCGCCCGAAGCCTGGGACACCTGCTCGGACGCGGTTCCCGCCTGCGTGCCACGCTCCTTGCCGAACATCCCGTTGGAGAAAACGACGACGAGCGCGACGATCGCGGCCGCGAGCACCGCGGCACCCGCGATCATCCGCGTGCGTGCCGCGCGGCGCTCCTCGCCGTCGTCCTCGATCGCGGCCGTCGTGGCGGCGGGATCGTACTCGGGCTCGGCACGCGGCACGAGGTGCGGTGCGGGCGGCGGCTCGTAGGCCGGAGCGACGGGGGGCGCGGTCACCGGCCGGCGTTCGCGCCAGTTGCTGACCGTGCGCTGACCGGCGGGAACGACCGGCGCCGGGGGCTGCACCTGCGGCGCCGCGGCGCGGGGCATGGCGACCGCTGCCGGCATCGCAGGCGCGGGCGCGGGCGCGACCGGCGGATTGGGCACGGCGAACGCCTGCGGCGGCGGCGCGGGCGCAGGCGGCGGCACCGGACGTTGCGGCACGGGCGGTGGCACGGGGCGCGGCGGCACCGGCGGCGGCACCGCACGCTGCGGCGCGGGTGGCGGCGCGTAGGTGTCGTCGGGCTGGCCGGCCGTGAGCACGCTGCGGAACGAGAAGTCGTCGCTCACCGCGTTCACGTGGTCCGGGCGCACCGGGTGCGTGCCCTCGACGTAGGCGTTCACCATCGCCTGGCTCGCCACGATGTTGATCTCGCGCGGGATGCCGTGCGTCAGCTCGTGCACGGCGTAGGCCGAATCCGCGGGGAAGATCCGCTCGGGCTCGCCGCCCGCGACGCGCAGCCGGTGGTGGATGTAGCGCACGCACTCGTCGGGCTGCAGCGGGTTCAGGCGGTACTTGACCGAGATGCGCTGGCGCAGCTGCCGTAGCTCGGGCCGCGCGAGCTTCTCTTCGAGCTCGGGCTGGCCGACGAGGCAGATGTGCAGCAGGTGGCCGCCGCGATCGTCGAGGTTCGACAGCAGGCGGATCTCCTCGAGCAGGTCGTTCGAGAGGTTCTGCGCCTCGTCGACGATCAGGATGCAGGGTTCGCCGTGGCCGTTGTGCGCCGAGAGGCGAAGCTCGAGCGCCGACAGGAGCGCGGGCTTCGACGGCGTGGCGGGCGGTTCGACCCCGAAGCGGCGCGCGATCTCCTCGAGCAGCTCGAGCCGGGTCAGCGCCGAGTTGTTGATCAGCGCGACATGGGCCTGCTGGGGAAGACGACTGACCAGGTCATAGATCGCCGTCGTCTTGCCCGTGCCGACCTCGCCGGTGACGAGCACGAACGCCTCGCGGTTCTGGATGCCGTAGCGGAAATGCGCGACCGCTTCCAGGTGCTCGGGGCTGGGATAGACGAAGCGGGGATCGTGGCCGGTCGAGAAGGGGTTTTCACGCAGCCCGAAATGGGGCTCGAACATGGGGTTCTCCGGGACGAGTCGGGACACGACCGTACGTCCATGGTATCGGCCGTGTCGTTCCGGCGCTGAACCCGCGCCCCCTGCGGCAGCCGGGGCGGTTCGGCCGAAAACGGGCCCCGAGAGGGCGGGGGGCCACGCGGATTGTAGCCGGACAGCGGGGCGGGTGGCTAGGGGGCGCCCCGCGCGCGCAGGGCGCGCCCTTCGGGAGCCGCATCGAGCAACGTCGCCAGGTCCAGGCAGGCCGTCAGCTCGATGCCTTCGGCCGCGAGCGCGGCGCGCCCGCCGGCGTCGCGATCGACCACGCACCACGCCTTTTCGACGATCGCCCCCGCCGCGCGGGCGGCACGCGCCGCCTCGAGCGCCGAGCCGCCGCTGGTGCACACGTCCTCGACCACGAGCGCGCGCACCCCGGGCTCGAGGTTGCCCTCGATGCGGTTGCCGGTGCCGTGCTCCTTGGGCGCCTTGCGCACGAGGAACGCGTCCAGCGCGTGGGCGCGCGCCTCGGCCTCGAGCAGAGCCGCGACCACGATCGGGTCGGCGCCGAGCGTGAGCCCCCCCACGGCCGCGAGCCGGCCCGCCGCGAGGTCCGCTGCGTAGGCGTCGCAGACTAGGCGGCCGATCAAACGCGCGCCGCCCGCATCCAAACTGGTCCGCCGGACATCGACATAGAAGGGGCTGGTCGCGCCCGAGGCCAGGGTGAAGCTGCCGAAGCGCAGCGAGCGGCGCAGCAGGATCTCGACCAGGGCGGAACGATCGGAGGCGTTGGGTGACATGTGCCGAAGCCTCTCCTTTGCATAGGGGTGACAGTCACGGGCAAGTTGGGCCTACCGGGCCGACGGCGCAATCATTATGCTCATGGGACGTCTGGGCCACCCCCATTGGACCTCTCGGAGAATTTCACATGCCCGGGCTGAAGCGCCTGGCGGTCATCCTGGCCGCCCTCCCATTCCTCGTCGGCTTTGCGTCCCCGGCCCACGGCGCGCCGCGCGTCCTCGATCTTCCGCTCTATGAACCCGCGCAGGGCAAGACCAGCGTGCCCGCGTACGATGCCCGCCGCTTCGTGCTCGAGCTGCGGCCGGACGGCCCGCGCCTTGCCGCGCCCTCGCCCGGCGCCCTCAAGGGGGCCCGCGCCGAGACCGAGGCGGCGCTCTTCCAGGTGCGCCCCCTGGCCACCGGTATTGCCGCGCTCGACCAGCTCGATGCCCGGTTCGGCGTCCTCGCGCTCGAGCCGATGTTCCGCGGCGAGACCGTCCCCGATCCCGCCTCCGGGCTCGAGGACCTGACGCGCTATTACATCGTGAGCCTGCCCGCAGGCGCGGACCTTCCCGCCGCGCTCGACGCCTACGCCGCACTGCCCGAGGTCGCGAGTGCCGAGCCCGCGCCGCTCCTGCCCGTGGCGTTCACGCCGAACGATCCCATCGCGCAGTGGCACCTGAACCAGGGGAACGACCACGACAGCGACGTCTTCGAGGCCTGGGACACGTTCAAGGGCGACACCACGACCGTGCTCGCGATCATCGACACCGGCGTCCTCTACATGCACGAGGACCTGGGCGGCTCGGCGGCGCCGTACACGGGCGGCAACATCTGGACGAACTTCGCCGAGCTCGGCGGCACGCCGGGCGTCGACGACGACGGCAACGGCTTCATCGACGACTTCCGCGGCTGGGACTTCGTCAACTCGGTCGCCGGCGCGCCCGGTGAGGACCTGGGCACCGCCGACAACGATCCGCGCGATTGGAACGGGCACGGCACGTTCTGCGCCGGCATGGCCGATGCGCGCACGAACAACGGCGTCGGCGTGGCGGGGCCGGGATTCAAGTCGAAGGTCATGGCGGTGCGCGCCGGGTGGGACAACGGGACGACCGGCGTCGTCGACCTGACGTGGTGCGCGCAGGGGATCAACTACGCGGTGCAGAAGGGCGCGATCGCCGTCAACTGCTCGTGGTCGAACAGCAGCCTGGGGGCGCTCACGAGCGCGGTCAACAACGCGATCGCGAAGGGCGTCAGCGTGTGCGACGCCGCCGGCAACGACAACACCCAGAGCCAGGCGGGCAATGCGCTGTCGGTGCGCGGCGACTGCGTCGACGTCGCGGCGGTGGACGCCTCCGACGTGCGCGCCTCGTTCTCGAACTTCGGCTCGTGGATCGACGTCGCGGCCGCCGGCGATGGCGTGACCTCGACCTATTCCTCGCACGGCACGCCGAGCTACGCGACCGGCGGCGGCACCTCGTTCTCCGCGCCGCTGACCGCGGGCTCGATCGCGCTGTTCCAGGGCTACCGGCGCTCGCAGGGCAAGCCGCTCTACAACGCGGCGCGCATGCTGCTGCGCCTGCGCGACACCGGCGACGACATCGACGGGCTGAATCCCGCGTTCCAGGGCGCGCTCGGCAGCCGGCTCAACGTCAACCGCCTGCTCACCGATCCGCCCGCGTCGTGGGTCGACGTGCTGGGCGGCCAGATGTCGACCTCGCCGGCGCTGGTCGACCTCGACGGCGACGGTGACGAGGAGGTCGTCATCGGCGGCAGCGACGGCAAGGTGCTGGCCGCGACCGGCGCCGACGGCGACACGATCCCGGGCTGGCCGGTCGCGCTCGCCTCGAGCATCAACTCCAGTCCCGCGGTGTGGGACGTCGACCTCGACGGCCATCCCGACATCCTCGTGGGGACGAACGCGGGCAAGCTGTGGGCGCTCAAGGGCGACGGCACGAGCGTCGCCGGCTGGCCGGTCCAGCTGTCGGGTGCGATCTACGGCGGGCCCGCCGTCGCCGACCTCGCCGCGCCGGCGGGATTCGAATGCGCGGTCGCGACCGAGGCCGGCGACGTCTACGTGCTCGATGCCGCGGGCGCGGTGCTCCCCGGCTGGCCGAAGCATGTCAACGGCTCGATCTACGCGACGCCCGCGCTGCACGACTTCGACCGCGACGGGTTCGCCGAAATCGTCGTCGGCGCCTACGACTCGACGCTCTACGCCTGGCACGGCGACGGTTCGACGCCGGCCGGCTGGCCCGTCCACGTGGGCGCGGAGATCTATTCGTCGGCCGCGATCGGCGACGTCGACCACGACGGCCCGGCCGACATCGTCGTCGGCTGCAACGACGCGAAGGTCTACGGCCTGCACTACGACGGCTCGGCGCTCCCCAACTGGCCGGTCACGGTCGCGGGCTCTGTGCGCGGATCCGCGGCGCTCGCCGACCTGTGGAACAACGACGGGCTGCTCGAGGTCGCCGTCGCGTCGGACGGCCCGACGCTCTACGTGATCCGCGGCGACGGCACGTTCGCGCCGGGCTGGCCGCACGGGCTCGGCGGCCCGGTCGTCGGCGGCGTGACGGTGGGCAACATGGACGCCGACCCCGGCCTCGAGCTGGCCGTCGGCACGACGCAGAAGCAGCTCTACGTGATCGACGCCGACGGCACCGACAAGCTGAACTATCCGCGCGTCTTCGAGGGCGCGATCACGGGGACGCCCACGCTCGGCGATCCCGACAAGGACGGCCGCGCCGAGCTCATTTTCGGCGACTCGAGCCGCCGCCTGCGCGCCGTCGACTTCGGCCCCGGAACCTACGACGCCGCGCGCATGCCGTGGCCGACGATGCATCGCGACTTCCTGCGCCGCGGCAGCGTGGCGAACGTGGTCGTCGCGGTCGCGGGCCAGGTGACGGTGGCGCGCGGGCTGGCGTTCGCGCCTTCGCCCAATCCCGCACGCGGAGCGATCCGCCTGGCGTTCACGCGCGACGGCGATCTCGCGCTCGCCGATCCCGACGCGCCGGTCGGCGTGCGCATCGTCGAGATCAACGGCACGCTTGCGCGCACGCTCACGCTCCATGGCGTGCGTGGCGCGAACGCGACGCTGGTGTGGGACGGCAATGATGCGCAGGGGCGTTCGCTTCCGCCCGGCATGTATTTCATCGATGCGCGCTGGGGCGGTGCGACGGTGCGCGGGCGGATCGTGCGGCTGTAATCGCGCGGCTGGAATCACGAAGCAAAATGCGGAAGGGGAGGTCGCCTCGCGGCGGCCTCCCCTTCGTCGTTCCATGCGGATTCCTAGGGTCGCGTCGTCTGCGAGACCGTCGGCTCGCGGGGGCCGTCGTTGTCGGACGAACCGTACGACGGCTTGGCCGCGGCGAGCGCGCCCGAGGCCGGGCTCGCGTTCGAACCGGCGTCGACGGCCTTCACGCGATACCACGCGGCGGTGCCCGCGTCGGCGACGACGTACTCGGTGCCGACCACGATACCCGTGTTGATCTTGACGTACGAGTTCTCGCGCGACGGGTCCGGCGCGTAGCGGTAGACGTCGTAGCCGACGACGTCTGCGTCCGAGCTCGCGTCCCACGCCAGGACGAGGCTGCCCGCGCGATCCTCGGCGATCAGGTTCGTCGGCGCGCCCGGCGCGGTGGCGTCGATGCTGGCCGGCGAGAGCGGATTGTCGGTGGCGCAGCCGGCAAACGAAGTGACGGCGAGCGCGAGGACGGCGAAGGAGACGGCGCGACGAGCGAACATTTGGGGACCTCCGTGTGGAACGCAGCCGGAGAATCCGTCCCCGGCAACCCGCGACCCCGTGGAGGGGGCGACCCCGTGGGCGAGGGCAATCGCCGTGCCATTGCGAAACGTACGAGTTGTGGACGCCGCGCCGTCGTGCCTAAGGTCCGCGTCGGCAACGTGCAACGGCCGGGAGCTCGCACCGTTCCGAACGCACGGCGCGGCCCCGCGCGCGCCAGGGCCCCGTGCAAAGCGCATCGCGCGCGTGCACGATCCGGGCACGCCGCAACGGGAGGTCGGCTTGACCTGCTGCGGGAGCGGCTGGTAGGTTCGGCAACGTGCGACCCATCTGCTTGTCCGCTTTGACTTTAGGCGTCCTGATCACAGGCGCGCCCGGGGCAGCGCCTGCCGGCGACGCGCCCGTTCCGCCGCTGCCCTCGACCCCGGGGCTGTCGTCCGGCTTTGGCGAGTTCCGCACGGCGCACTTCCACGCCGGCCTCGACTACTCGACCGAGCAGGTCGAGGGCAAGGAAGTGCGCGCCGTGCTCGACGGCTGGGTCGAGCGCGTACGCGCCTCGGGCGTCGGATACGGGCGCGCGGTCTACCTGCGGCTCGCCGACGGCCGCACGGCGGTCTACGGCCACCTTTCGCGCTTCGCCCCGAAGCTCGACGCCTGGGTCGCCGCGCGGCAGGACAGCGCGGGCGTCTACGAGCAGGACCTCGTGCCCGCCGAAGGCGAGATCGCGTTCCGCCGCGGCGAGGTCGTCGCCTGGTCCGGGCAGAGCGGCGCCGGCCCGCCTCACCTGCACTTCGAGCTGCGCACGGGCGACATGAACCTCAATCCGCTGCTCCACGGTTTCGCGCTGCCCGACCGCACGGCGCCGACGCTCGCGGCCGCGCGCATCGAGACTGGCGGCGCGCGCGGCCGGGCGATCGCGCTCAAGCCGGGCGGCGTCGCGCAGGCGGGCGAAGTGCGCGGCCCGTTCCGCCTGCTGGTCTCGACGTGGGACCGCGCCGACGGGCGCCCGAACAAGCTCGCGACCTACCGGCTCGAGGCCACGCTCGACGGCAAGGCGGCGTTCCTCGCCGAGATCGATTCGGTCTCGTGGGACTTCGCGATCGAGGCCGAGCGCGTCTACGACTACGCGTCGACGCTCGCGGGCAGCAACACGTGGCGGCCGCTCGAGCTGCTGCCGACCTACCGCAGCGGCATCGTTCGCCGCGGCCCGCCCGTCTGGGCGCTCGCGCCCGGCGCGCATCGCTTCGACTTCGAGGCGCGCGACGAGGCAGGCAACCGGACGAGTACGGCGCTCGAGCTGACGGTGCTCGCGCCGGATTCGACGCGCGCTGCCGACTCCGACACCGCGGGCGTGCGCTGCGGCGTCGACTCGCTGCCCTGCTCACTGACCGTGCAATCGGGCGGGCTCGAGGTCACGGCGTCGCTGCCCGCCGGATCGCTGTACGAGCCGGCGCGCGTGCGTGGCACGGCCATCGCACCGGCGAGCACGGGCGAGCTGATCGCGCTCGGCGGCGCGGTGCGGATCGATCCACCCGACCTCGTCCTCGGCTCCGCGATGAAGCTCTCGGGCCGCGACGCCGGCGCCGCCGCGAGCGCGCTCGAGCCGCGCGGCGTCTTCCTTCGGCAGACGCATTCGTGGTCGTTCCTCGCCCGGGTCGGGGCCGACGGCACGTTCAGCGCCGGCAGCCGGCGGCTCGGGGCGGTCGCAATCTTCGCCGACACGACGCCGCCGCGCATCGTCCCTGCCGGCTCGTATCGTTGGCGGGCGAGCGCAACCGGGGCTGCATTCGCCGCGCGCATCGCGGACGCGGGCGCGGGCCTGGCCCCGGCCGACCAGTCGATCTTCCTCGACGGCAGGCGCGTGCCCGCGGAATACGATCCCGAGTCCGGCCGCCTGACCTGGCGCCCGCGTGCGCGCCCAGCGAGCGGCAGGCATGAGCTCCGCATCGACGCCGTCGACCGCCTGGGCAATCGCGCTACTAGGGTCGCGGCTTTGGAGGTAGATTAGGCTCCGTCATGGCGACCGCCCCCGATTTCGTTCATCTCCACGGCCATTCCGACTACAGCCTCCTCGACGGCGCGTGCAAGATCGACGCGATGGTCGCGCGGGCGGCGGAGTTCGGCATGCCCGCGCTCGCGCTCACCGACCACGGCAACCTGTTCGGGGCCGTCGAGTTCTACGAGAAGGCGAAGAAGGCGGGAGTGAAGCCCATCCTCGGGATGGAGGCGTACATCACGCCGGGGCCGCGCCAGGACCGGACGCGCGGCGAGGGCAACTTCCACATGATCCTGCTGGCGAAGGATCTCGCCGGCTACCGGAACCTGATCAAGCTCACCTCGACCGCGTTCGTCGACGGCTTCTACTACAAGCCGCGCATCGACCGGGACGTGCTCGCCGAGTGCCACGAGGGCCTGATCGGCCTGACCGCCTGCCTCAAGGGCGAGGTGAACCAGGCGCTGCTCAAGGAGCAGATCGAGGACGCCGAGGGCACCGCGCGGCTGTACCGCGACATCTTCGGCGAGGGGAACTTCTTCCTCGAGGTGCAGAACCACGACATCCCCGACGAGCTCACGGCCGGCCGCCGCATGGTCGACGTGTCGAAGGCGACGGGGATCCCGCTCGTGGTGACGAACGACTTCCACTACCTCAACCCGGTGGACGCCGAGGCGCACGACGTCCTGCTCGCGATCGGCCACGGCAAGACCGTCGACGATCCCAAGCGCCTCCGCTACAAGAGCGAGCAGATGTTCCTCAAGTCGCAGGAGCAGATGTGGCAGCTGTTCGGCTCCGAGCTGCCGCAGGCGCTGACCACGACGCGCGCGATCGCCGACCGCTGCAACCTCGAGCTCGAGTACGAGAACCGCCTGCCCGTCTTCCCGCTGCCCGAAGGCGAGAAGACCGCCGAGTCCTTCCTCGACCGCCTGGCCGAGGCGGGGCTGGTGGACCGCTACGGCCGGGTCACGCCCGAGCTCAAGCAGCGGCTCGACTACGAGCTCGGCGTCATCGCCAAGCTGGGGTTCGCCTCGTACTTCCTGATCGTGCGCGACTTCATCCACTTCGCGCGCAGCCAGGGGATCGGCGTCGGGCCCGGCCGCGGCTCGGTCGCGGGCTCGCTCGTCGCCTACTGCCTGCGCATCACGGACATCGACCCGATCCGCTACGGGCTCATCTTCGAGCGCTTCCTCAATCCCGAGCGCGTGTCGATGCCCGACATCGACCTCGACTTCGAGGATGCGCGCCGCGGCGAGGTCATCGAGTACGTGCGCGCCAAGTACGGCGCGAGCTCGGTCAGCCAGATCATCACGTTCGGCCGCATGAAGGCGAAGGCCGTGATCAAGGACGTCGCGCGCGTGCTCGGACTG
>Ga0207650_10003192_pt1 | contig 11304 bp, 7 predicted proteins | sample KBSS63metaG_FD_184325 | JGI IMG/M metagenome (GOLD analysis project Ga0207650, IMG submission 184325) | Switchgrass rhizosphere microbial communities from Kellogg Biological Station, Michigan, USA - KBS S6-3 metaG (SPAdes) (version 2) | ecosystem: Host-associated > Plants > Roots > Rhizosphere >...
CCGAGGTAGTCGCACTGCGCGAAGCCGAACGCCGCCCCGCGCCGGCCGACCGGCGGATAGCGGCAGGCCTCGACGATGGAACGCGCCTGGGCGGCGGATTCGACCATCGGGATCATCACGCCGCGCGCGCCGAGGTCGAGGGCTCGCGCGAGCCACGTGTACTCGCCCCTCGGCACGCGCACCATCGGCTCGATCGGCAAACCGCGGCATGAGGCGAACAGCCACTTCAGCGTCTCGTAGCCGAGGCCCGTGTGCTCCATGTCGAAGAGGACGAACTTGCAGCCGGCGTTGGCCAGGATGCTGGCCATGCCTGGCGAGAAGAATTCGAAGACCATCGCGCCGGCCACGGTCTTGCCGGCGCGAATGTCGTTCTTGATGGCGTTCGGTTGCATCGGGTCCGCTTTCTTCAATGCGCCGCGGCGCAGGTGTCGGTGACTTGCGCTTCGCCCCCGCGTTCGAGCCGCTGCCAGAGCTCGCGCACCAGGCGCAGCGGAGTTGCGACTCTCGCTAGTGGTCCGAAAGCTCGTAGCCGTCGGGATCGGTCGCGTATTGGCGAGGACCGAGCTGCCGAAGCGCCCATTGAACGCTCGGCCGACAGCTGATTGAAAGCAGCATACCCTGTGACACCGCAGGCTGGTAGTAGCCGTTCCCCGTCAGGCGTGGTCAGCCTTGGATCTGAGAGCGAACGCTCTGCGCGAGCAGTCGCGAGAGTGCGGCAACGGATTCACTTCAAGCCGGAAAAACGTCTCCTTGTCTGAACCTGTCGGCATCATTCTCGTCGGGACGTATTTCTCGTTAGAGCAATGGGATCAATTGGCGTTTGCGTGGGAGCCCAGCTAACGTGCAAAACTGCCCTCCGCCCCGCTGACCGAAGGACAGCAATGGGTCGTCAAGAGACCCCCAATTCGACAGGCGTATGTCCGCTTCATAGCTGAAACGGAAATGGGAAAGCTGCGTGACTTTTGCGTGACTCTTGTCAGCGCTCCTGGTGAGACGGATGCACAAAGCGGGTCGTGGGCGCCGCTAAGTCTTTGATTTTCGGTTGATACTTGCGGTTTAGTCAGGCTACGAACCAAGGGGTCGTGGGTTCGAATCCTGCCAGCCGCACCAAACTTCTCTTTTTAAGTCAACGGCTTAGACGCTTGCGCGTTTAGGCCGTTTTTCTTTGTCGGGGAATATTGGGGGGCAGGTCGTGGATTTGAGCACGCCCCGCGCGCTTTCCGCGGCTGCGGTTCGCGTTGCTGGCCAAATCCATTGCGCACAGGAATTGCCAGCGGGCACGTATGGACGCTAGTCAAAAACGCCGGAAGTCGCGGATTGCTGCGCTTGGGCTTGCGATCGAGCTGATCGCCATTTACCGTGTGACGAAGATATTTCGTCAGCTGCGAGCGGCTCGCAAGCAAGGTGATGGTCGTGGCACGGCCGTCCGTAGTTCCGGTAAGGAGCCGATCGCATGACGTGGCAGAGTTTGTGTCTGCGCGAGCAGGCCTCTCGACGCACGAGCGCAATCCTTCGTCGGAATGTTGTGGTCTTCGTTCGGTGCGATCTCGGTCAGTCGGAAGGAGAACGAACTGATGCTGCTGCCGGGGACTGAGCTGTGGATCCAAGGCGACCCAAGTCAACGGCGAGCGAAGCGGACTACAGCAGCGCCCCGCACCCAGTCGTGCCGGCCCAGCAGTTCTTTTGCGTGCGGCTGGCAGAATCCCGCAAGATGTGAGCGGCATTCGAAGAGACAACCTGAGTGGACGACTCGAACTTAGACCCCCGCCGCCGCGTCATGGCACTGGCCGCCGCCGTGCTGGCATTGCCGATGTCGGTTCGCGTGTGGGCGCAGAACGGATGGCCGGCGCGCCCGGTCCGCATCGTCGTGCCCTTCACGCCCGGGACCGGGATGGACATCCTGGCGCGGACATTGGCGCCGCACCTGCAGCAGGCCTGGGGCCAGCCGATCGTCGTCGACAACCGCCCGGGCGCATCCGGCAATCTCGGCGCGGGCACGGTCGCGAAGTCGCCGCCCGACGGGCTGACCCTGCTGATGGGCGTGAACACGCTGATCATCAATCCGGCGCTGTACACGAACATGACGTACGACCCGCTGAAGGATCTGACGCCGATCGGTCTGTGCGCGACCGGCTCGTTCCTGCTGGTCGCGAGCGCGGCGTCCGGATTCCGTTCCGTCGAGCAGCTGCTGAAGGCCGCGCGCGTGAAGCCGGGATCGATCGACTACGCCTCCCCGGGTGTCGGTACGCCGCACTTCATGGCGATGGAGCTGTTCAAGCTGCAGGCCAAGGTCTCGCTGACGCACATCCCGTTCTCGGGAACGGCGGGCGCCGTCAATGCGGTGCTGGCCGGCGACGTGCCGCTGATGTTCCTGCCGGTTCACGTCGCGATGGCGCAGGTCAAGGGCAACCGCCTCGTCGTTCTCGCTGCGGCCGGCGCGAATCGATCGGCGCTCGCGCCCGATGTGCCGACTCTTGCCGAGCTCGGACTCAAAGGGGTCGAAGCCGACCTCTGGTATGGCAGTCTCGCGCCGGTGAGAACGCCGCCCGAGATCATTGGCCGCGTCAACGCCGACATCGCGAAGGCGCTCGCGCTGCCCGAGGTCAAGACCGCCCTCGCGGGCCAGGGCATGGAAGTCGCGACGGGCTCGCCCGATGCGATGGGCGCGCTGATGCGCAGGGACGCCGCGCGCTGGGCCGCCGTCGTCAAGCAGGCCGGCATCAAGGCCGAATAGAAGTCGCGTCGGCTGGGGTCGGACGCGTCTCTCGTCGCGCCTGTCGATCGAACGGCCCTGCCACCTGGCCGCGGGTCTGCTTCAACAGGAAGTCGCCCGAGAGCAAGCGCCCCGGATGGCGCGCGGATGCGCACAGCAGATCGTTCAAGCTTACACACCTTGATGAGCGGCTCGCACCTGCCTAGCTCTGGGTTCCCCCTGGGCTGTTGAGCAAGCTGACAAGCCATGGCGGAAAGCGCTCGATGGACAGCGAAGAAGAGACGTGCTTGAGCGACGGATTGGGAACGGATGTTCGTAACAAGAAGTGCACGCGGCGGCGATTGAGTGGGGACTTTTCCACACATTGCCGAAAGAGGCGTCCATCGCCATCGCACCCCCAGACAAGGGCTTGTTAGCGCGGTGCAGGGGCAGAACACTGGCCGCTCTGGACCTGCACCATTTCCCCTAAGGATGCCCGTATGAAATCTATGAATCGTTCGTTGATCGGCAGCGCCGTTTTCGCGCTGGCAGCAGTTGTCGGTGCACCGGCACACGCTGCATTCTTTGCGACCGTCTGCAATGACCTGGCTTGTACAGGCGGCGACGACATCACCATTCTGGACAACGCTGCGGGCGACACTGTTGGAGCGCTTGGCGGTATCAGCTTTTCGACGTCGGCGTTCGGCTACTCGCTGCTTGTCAACACTTCCCAAAGCAAGCCGATGATTGGCAGCGCGGCAGCCCCGCAACTCGACCTGACCTTCACGGCGACGTCGAATGCCGCTGGCGGCGGAAGCGTCTTTCTCTACACCTCTGACACCGACTTCGTGTCGAGCGGCTCGTTCCTTCTCGCCCTCGGTGGCACCAACTCCGGTGGCAGCGGGTCGGTGATTGGCCGAGCGTGGGGCGGATCGAGCAATACCGCCCTTCAGTTCTCCGGTGCGAATCTGATCGGCACGTCGGGAGCGCAGTCTGGCTCGTCGTACTCGAACAGTGTGTCGGGCAGCTTCTCTTCGGCTGTCAATCCTTACTCGCTGACGATCGGTGCTGCGATCACGCGGACCACGGCGGGTACCAGCACGGGCGACCTGAACCTCCAGGTGTCGGCGATTCCGGAACCCGAGACGTACGCCCTGATGCTGGCTGGGTTGGCCATGCTGGGTGGTGTTGCGAAGCGCCGCAAGTTGGCGACCGCCGCTTGATGCCCTAACGCGCAAGTTCATTGTTTGACTGGCCCCGCCGAGGCGACTCGGCGGGGCCTTTTCATTGCAGTCCGCGTCGGTGCTGTGACTGCCGACGTCGTCAACCAGCTCGCTTCCTTCGCCACCCGGCGCGGCGCCGCCGTGTCGCGCTAGGCCAATTCACCGCTGTCGTGAACGACCTTTCCGCCGACGACCGTGAGGATCGGTCTCGTCTGCCTCATCTCGGCAACGCTGACGTTGAAGTAGTCGCGATCCAGCACGACAAGATCGCCCAGCTTGCCGGTCTCGATGGAGCCGAGCTCGTTCTCGCGGTTCAGGAACCAGGCGTTCTCTCGCGTGTAGGCGCGCAGTGCCTGCAGACGACTGATCTGCTGGCCGGGGTTGATCTGATCGCCGGCTAGGTTGAGCCCCGTGGTCGCGTAGTGGAGCGCGAACCACGGGTTGTGCGGCGCGATGTGCACGCCGTCCTCGTGCAGGCCGGCGTGGATGCCGCTGGCGACGATGTCGGCGAAAAACGGCCCCACCGGAAGGCCATCGGACCGAGGCGTGCTGTTCAGCCACTTGAAGCCCGACATGGACACCCGGCAATTCAACGCCTTCAGCCGCGCGATCTGAGCGGGCGTCGCCTGCTCGACATGGTGCAGACCCCAGCGCAGATCCTTGATGCCGAACTCGGCATCCATCGCCTCGTACGTCGCGATCACCTGCTCGATGTTCGGATTGTTGGCCTGCGCGTTCTCATTGCTCCACCGGGCCTGGGCAATCAGCCGCTGCGCCTCGTACCAGACGGCGTAGCCATTGGCGTTCGACGGTGCCGCAAATGGCGCGCCCCATTCACCGATGGCGCCGGTCCTGATCATGTCGTCGCCGAAGAACTGCTGGCTGTTCTTCAAGCGCTCCCGCAACTCCGGCAACTGGTGGCTGAGGTCGCCGAGCTCCGCGATGTAGCTCTGGTTGTGCAGGGAATTCATCTGCAGCCGAACCAGGACCTTGTCCTCGCGGTGCAGCGCCAGGATGGCGTCGTACATGCGGAAATGGTCGAGATTGAACAGCGCGTCCGTCGGCTGCGGCGCGAGCGATGCCGGGTCCAGCGTACCGGTCGGCTTGGCGGGGAGCACCTGGTCGAGGTTGGTGGTGACGCCGACCGCTGCCGAGTACGCCATCGCGTCGAGCGCGCTGCGCTTCTTGTCGTCGAAGGTCTGGCGAATGCGCAGGTGGTACAGCGCCCGGTTAGCCATATTCGGGTTGCCGCCGGCAATCGTCCCATCGGCGCCCACGGTAACCGGTCCGGCCAGCGGGCCGGTCGCGCTTTCGAAGAACTGCTTGCCGAGCGTGTTCGTCCTCGCGGGCCCACCGCCGCCTTGGTACAGGAAGACCGGTCGATCGGCCACCACGCTGTCGATCTCGGCCAGGGTCGGCAAGCGCCGCTCGGTAAACATGTTGGGTGTGCCGCCACCCATGGCTGTAATGAACTGGCCTTCGGGTACCCCTCGCTGGCGACGTACGCGAAGCTTCTCGAGCACGCCGGCGATGTTGGAGGCCAACTCCCATTCGGCCACGTGGTAGCCGGGGCGATTGGCCAGGCTCACGAAGTGGGTGTGGCTTTCGATGAGGCCGGGGACCACCGTCTTGCCGCGCAGGTCAATGACCAGGGCTCGACTCCGGTTGATGTCGCCGTCCGGCACGAAGCGCCCATCTTGGATGCCGATCGATGAGATCACGCTGTTCTGATCGTCGAGCGTGTGGATGTCGCCGTTCACCAGCAGGAGGTCCGGCCCGGTTCCGGCAGCGTCGTCGCCGCCGCCACCGCAACCCGCGAGCTGCCCGGTGGAAATGACCGCAGCGCCCACAGCTGCGGCTCGAATGAAATGACGTCGGTCCACTGGATGTCTCCTTGTAATCGGGGTGCACTGGGTAGCCGCGAGCGGCCCCTCAGTGTCTTCGCCTGCGTTCATTTCGGGTGCGTCGCTGCACACCCGCGCTCCCGAAGCATGTGACTCGGTGCGCAATGGTGGAAGTGATGAATTTCCATTGAAACCATCGACTGCTTCGATAGACGCGGTGCCGCGCCAGGTCCAGTTCGCGACGACAACCGTTGTTGCGCTACGCTGCGGCTCACCGTTGTGCCGACTTCTGCCCCACATGGAGCCTCGGTGCGATCCGCAGGTGCCCATCTGATCGTTCGGGTCGGCAAGCCGCCCATTCCAAGGAGACATTCATGACAGCTCGACTCTGCCCTGGAGGCCAAATCCTCCGCCGCACTGTTTGCGCCCTCAGCCTCTTCGGAGCCGCTGTCGTCGCGCTGGCTCAAGTGCCGCCTTCGGTGCGACCGGAGGAGGTGGGCTTTTCATCGGAGCGGCTGAGCCGCGTCGGCGCGTGGGTGCAGCGCGAGATGGCCGCCAAGCGAATTCCGGGCGCGGTCATCCTTGTCGTGCGTGATGGCAAGACCGCGTATTACGAAGCGTTCGGTCAGCAGAATCCGGCGCGCGACGAGCCGATGCGCCGGGACAGCATCTTTCGCATCTACTCGATGACCAAGCCCATCGTCTCGGTGGCGGCGATGATGCTGGTGGAGGAGGGTCAGGTGCTGCTGGAGGCGCCCGTCTCGCGTTATCTACCTGCTTTCGGCAACGTCAAGGTGGGCACCGAAAAGGTCGATGCTGCCGGCAACAAGAGCCTGGAGCTGGCGCCGGTCCGCCGCGCGATGACGGTGCAGGACCTGATGCGCCACACCTCGGGCCTCACGTACGGCTTCTTCGGCGACTCGCTGGTGAAGAAGGCGTACGTGGATGCCGGCATCGGCATTTCGGGCGACGTGTCGACAGCCGAGTTCGTCGACAAGCTGGCCACGATGCCGCTTCACTACCAGCCCGGCAGCACCTGGGACTACAGCTATTCCACCGACGTGCTGGGCCGGGTGCTGGAGGTCGTGACGGGCAAGCCGTTGGGTGCGCTGTTGAAGGAGCGGCTGTTCGATCCTCTGGGGATGAAAGACACCAGCTTCTATGTGCCGGAGGCGGCGCGCCAGACGCGCATCGCCGAGCCTTGGCCGGACGACCGGGTCATCGGGGCCAACGCGGCGTTCGGAGATCCCCGCGTCGTGCAGAAGCTCGAATCGGGTGGCGGCGGACTTGTCTCGACCGCGCCGGACTACTCGCGCTTCCTGCAGATGCTGGCCAGCGGCGGCACCCTCGACGGCCGGCGCTACATCAGCCCGAAGACATTGGAGTACATGACGTCTGACCACCTGGGCACCAGCGTGGCCACCACGCCTCTCTACCTTCCCGGGGCCGGGTATGGGTTTGGGTTGGGCTTCGCGGTGCGTCGGACGAACGGGGAGTCACCCTTCATCACGCCGGCAGGCGAATACAACTGGGGTGGCGCCGGCGGCACCTACTTCTGGGTCGATCCGCGGAGCAATACGTACGTCCTGTTCATGATGCAGTCGCCGAAGCAGCGCGTTCCCTATCGGTCGATCCTGCGCAACATGGTCTACGCGGCGATGGAACGTTGAGCGCCGAGCGCCGCCAAAGTGACGCGGGCGCTCGCACCGATGGTGTGGAGCGCCCGCGGGTCTGGCGACAGAGCCGGACTACAGCACGTAGGGATCCGTCCCGGACCGTGAGATACAAAACATATCACCTCCTTTCGGGTCAGCTGCGAGACCTCTAGCGTACTTCATCCGGCTGGTGCTTGCGCGGTCGGCGCTGGCCGACCTGATTCTCTGAAATATATTTACACGTCTACCTCGGAACAGCCTCCTTGACGCAGGCTGTTGGCGGCCTAGACTGCACGCCGGATGTAATTTATTTACAGCGGTGGTCGTTGCTGCAGCCGCAGCGGCGCACGTCCGACGCACCTGTCGCCCAAGGAGATCTCCATGCTTGCCTTCGCCCAGAGATTCGTTTCCGTCGGCCGCACCGGACGCGCCCGCCACGCCCAACGCACCATTGCCGCGATCACCGCAGCTGCCGCTTTCGCCTTCGCAGGCAGTGCGTCGCTCGCTGCGCCGCCGCGCGGCGGGGCTGCCAACATCGCGATGATCGGCGAGCCGCAGACGCTCGATCCGATGGCGTCGACCGCCGACCTGGTCGGCACGATCATGCTGCACGTGTACGAGCAGCTGTACACCTTCGATGCCAACTGGAACGTGACGCCGATGCTGGCCGAGAGCATGCCGGCGATCTCGAACGGCGGCCTGGTCTACACGATCGCGCTGAGGAAAGACGTCAAGTTCCACAACGGCCGCGACATGACGTCGGACGACGTTCTCGCGTCATTGAAGCGCTGGATGGACGCGGCGCCGCGCGGCAAGGCGCTCGGCAAGGAGATCAAGGGCATCGAGGCCCAGGGGCCCAACGGGATCGTCGTCACGCTCAATCGGCCGTACGCGCCGCTGCTCGCGCACCTGGCGCTGCCGAACGGCTTCGCCGCGATCATGGCGAAGGACTCGATCGCCACGCCGCTGACCCAGTTCGTCGGCACCGGGCCCTACATGTTCAAGGAGAGAAAGCCCGACCAGTACGTCCAGCTGGTGCGCTTCGACGGCTACAAGGCGCGCAGCGAGCCGGCGAGCGGCTATGCCGGCAAGCGCGAAGCGCTGCTCGACGAGCTGCGCTTCATCCCGGTGCCCAACGCCAACACGCGCGTCGAAGGGTCGCTCTCGGGGCAGTACCACTTCGCCGACGTGCTGCCGGTCGAGTCGTACGCGCGGCTCGAGAGCGCGGCCAACGTCAAGCCGGTGCTGACCGCGCCGTTCGGCTTTCCGTACCTCGTGCTCAACACCAAGCAGGGGCCGCTCGCCAACATGGCGCTGCGCCAGGCGGTGCAGGCCAGCCTGAACGACGCCGACATGCTCGGCGCCGGCTTCGGCGATCCGAAGTTCTACAGCGCCGACGCCAACCACTATGCGAAGAACACGCCGTTCTATTCGACGGCCGGGACCGAGAACTACGGCAAGGGCGACGCGAAGAAGGCGACGGCGCTCGTCGCGGCGGCGAAGTACGACGGCGCGCCGATCAAGATTCTGACCAGCCAGCAGTACGACTTCCACTACCGCATCGCGCTCGTGATGGCCGAGAACCTGAAGGCCGCCGGACTGAAGACCGACATGCAGGTGGTCGACTGGTCGACCCTGATCCAGCGCCGCAACGATCCGGCGCTATGGGACATCTACATCACGCATTCGGCCGTGCTGCCCGAGCCGACCTTGACGCCGCCGCAACTCGGCGACGGCGCGCCCGGCTGGTGGAGCTCGCCGGCGAAGGATGCAGCGCTGGCCGCGTTCAACGCCGAGTCCGATGCGAAGAAGCGCGGCGCCTTGTGGGGCAACATCCAGTCGGTGGTCTACACAGAGGTGCCCTACATCCGCGTCGGCAACTTCAACAGCGTGACGGCGCGCTCGAGCAAGCTCGACGGCTACGTCGCGATGCCGTGGCCGTTCTTCTGGAACACCGGCCTGCAGAAGTGAGATGACCCGGTACCTCGCATCCCGCTTCGCCGGGATGGCGGTGGTGATGCTGCTGGTCGCCACGCTGGTGTTCTTCATCACCCGCCTGGCCCCGGGCGATCCCGCGGCGGTGATGCTCGGCGAGCAGGCGACCGCTGCCGACATCGCCCAGCTGCGCGCATCGTACGGCCTCGATAAGCCGCTGCCGGTGCAATTCCTCTACTGGCTGAAGGAGCTGGCGCACGGCAACCTCGGCCAGTCGATCTTCCTGCAGCGGCCGGTCACGCAGGCGTTGCTCGAACGCGCCGAGCCGACGCTCTACCTGACGCTCTTCTCGATCGTCATTGCGGCGCTGATCGGCGTCCCGTGCGGGATCGCCTCCGCGGTGTGGCGCGGCCGGGCCATCGACCAGCTCTTCTCCGGTTTCGCGATGCTCGGCGCGAGCATCCCGAGCTTCTGGTTCGGCTTGATCCTGATGCAGATCTTCGCCGTCGCGCTCGGCTGGTTTCCGGTCGCAGGCTACGGAGATCCGGGCGTGCCGCTTGCCGAGCGGCTCCATCACCTGGTGCTGCCGGCGATCGTCCTCGGCGTCGTCAACTCGGCGCTCATCCTGCGCTTCACGCGCGCGAGCATGCTCGACGTGCTCGGCGAAGACCACATCCGCACCGCGCGCGCCAAGGGCGCATCGGAGGCGCGCGTGGTCCTGCACCATGCGTTGCGCAGCGCCCTGATCCCGGTGCTCACGGTGCTCGCCCTCACATTCGCGCTGCTGGTTGGCGGCGCGATCGTCACCGAGACCGTGTTCGGCCTGCCGGGCATCGGCAACCTGGTCGTGTCGGCGGTGCTGCGGCGCGACTACCCCGTCATCCAGGGTGCGTTGCTGGTCATCGCCGTGCTCTACGTGCTGATCAACCTGGCGACCGACCTGCTGTACCTCGTCGTCGACCCCCGCGTCACCTACTGACGCGATGCGGTCCGCGCTCATCGCCAAGCTGTTCCGGCGCCGCGTCGTGCTCGCGGGCGCGGTCATCCTCGCGGTGGTCGCACTCGCCGCGCTGCTCGCGCCGTGGATCGCGCCCTACGACCCGATGGCGCTGAAGGTCCTCGACCGCCTGCAGAGCCCGCGTGCGACGCACTGGTTCGGCACCGACGAGCTCGGCCGCGACGTCTTCTCGCGCGTGATCTTCGGCGCCCGCTATTCGCTCCTGATCGGCGCGCTGGTGGTCGTCGTCTCGATGGTCTGTGGCGTGTTGCTCGGCCTGGCAGCGGGGTTCTTCCGCCGCCTCGACGGGCCGGTGATGCGCCTCGTCGACGCGATGATGTCGTTTCCCGACATCCTGCTGGCGATCGCGCTCGTCGCGGTGCTCGGCGCCTCGATGACCAACGTCATCCTGGCGCTGGCGATCGTCTACACGCCGCGCGTCGCTCGCGTCGTCCGTGCCTCGACGCTGGTCGTGCGCGAGCTGCTCTACATCGAAGCGGCGCGCGCGATCGGCATTCCGACCTGGCGCATCCTCTTCATCCACGTGCTGCAGAACATCGCCTCGCCGATCCTGGTCCAGGCGACGTTCATCTTCGCGTATGCGGTGCTGGCCGAAGCAGGACTGTCGTTCCTCGGCGTCGGCGTGCCGCCGGTGCTGCCGACCTGGGGCTCGATGATCTCGAGCGGCCAGCAGTTCGCGCACCAGGCGATCTGGCTGGTCGTCTTTCCGGGCATCGCGATCATCCTGTCGGCGCTGTCGCTGCAGATGGTCGGTGACGGCTTTCGCGACCTGCTCGATCCCAGGCTGAGGAAGGCGCTGTGACCGACGTGCCGGGCCCGTTGCTGCAAGTCAGTCACCTGCACACGCAGTTCTCGACCGACGCCGGCCTGGTCCGCGCTGTCGAGGACGTCTCATTCACGCTCGATGCGGGCGAACTGCTCGCGGTGGTCGGCGAAT
>Ga0207650_10003193_pt1 | contig 11304 bp, 16 predicted proteins | sample KBSS63metaG_FD_184325 | JGI IMG/M metagenome (GOLD analysis project Ga0207650, IMG submission 184325) | Switchgrass rhizosphere microbial communities from Kellogg Biological Station, Michigan, USA - KBS S6-3 metaG (SPAdes) (version 2) | ecosystem: Host-associated > Plants > Roots > Rhizosphere...
CCGGCACCCGGGCACCGCGGCCCTCAGCCGACCGCCCGGCGCAACCACCCGGCGAGCTCCTCGGCGGGGCGGGACCACGCGAACGCATCCTCCACCCGCGAGCGGCCTGCGCGACCCATCGCCTCCGCGCGTTCGGGATCGGCCAGGAGCGACCCCACGGCCTCGGCGACCTTGCCCACGTCAGAGCCGTTGACGAGCAGGCCGGTCTCGCCCGGCACGAGGGACTCGCGCGCTCCCCCCGAGTCCCCGACCACGACGGGCCGCCCGCAGGCCGCCGCCTCGATGAACACGTTGCCCCATCCCTCGACCTCGAGCCCCCCCAGGCGGTTGCGGCACGGCATCGCGAACACGTTCCCCGCGCGGTAGTAGCGCGGCAGGTCGGCCTCGGACACCTGGCCGGTGAACGCCACCGAGCCCGCCGGCGCGACCGCCGCCAGTGCCTCGAGCCGGTCGCGGTATGGGCCGTCCCCGACGATCAACAGCGTGGCGTCGGGGACGCGTCGGCGGATCTCGGGCATCGCGAGGATCAGCAGGTCCTGCCCCTTGCGCGCGACGAGCCGGCTCACGCAGACGATCAGCGGGCGGTCGGCGACGCCGTGCAGCTCGGTCAGGTCGGAGAAGGGCAGGTCCGGGCGGAAGACCTCCAGGTCCGCGCCCGGATACATCACCGATACCGGCACGCCTTGCGGCACGGCCGTTCGGACGACCCGGGCGATGAACCTGCTGCACATCACGGGCACCCGAGACGCCCGGGACGTCGCCCGCCGCACCAGTGCGTGGGTGCCCGGCGCGATCGAGAGCCAATACTCGAAGCCGTGCGCCGCCGCCAGGTACGGGGTGCCGGCCTCCGCCAACGACGGGCCGAGGAGGGCGAGGGGGTAGACCGCGCCGAACAGCACCACCTCCGCCCCCGACGACCGAACGGCATCGTGCACGCGGCGCCGCATGTCGGGGACCGGCCACAGGAAGCCTTCGGGCTGGCGGAACACCTCGTACGGCGCGGCCTCGTCGAACGCGGCCGCCCCCTCGGCGTCCGGACACAGGACCGCCACACGATCGGCCGGGAAGCACCGGACCAGCGCCTCGAGGGTTCGCTGGATCCCGCCCACGCGCGGCGGGTAGTCGTTGGTGACCAGGAGGGTCCGCGGAACGTCCACGGCGGCTTATCCTCGCAGACGTGAGCGAACCGGCGTTCGACGAGCAGCTCGAGGCGCTCGAACGGGAGCGCGCGTCCGTGGGTCTGCAGAGCTGGGGCCTCACGGAGATCCGGGGCGCCGACGCCGAGGGCTGGCTGAACGACCTCGTCACCGCCTCGATCGACCGGCTGGCCGAGGGCGAGGCGCTGCGCTCGTTCCTGCTCTCCCCCACCGGCAGGATCCGGGCCGACGTGTACGTCCTGCCGGCCCGCGCCGGCGAGGGGTTCTTGCTCCTGCAGGGCCCCGGGCAGCCGGACGCGATCGCCGACCTGCTCGCTCCGTACGTCCTGTCGTCGGAGGTCGAGCTCGCGCCGTCCGATCCCTCGGGGCTGGACCTGGGGCCCCGGCCCGGCCCCGTGTGGACCGCGGGCTGGGAGGCGGACGCCGGCACGGTCACGGTCGGCCCGGAGGCCCTGGAGTCGTGGCGGATCCGCCACGGTCTGGCCAGCTTCCCGGGCGACCTGGACCGGGATTCGCTGCCCGCCGAGGCCGGGCTCGACGTGGAACCGGTGATCGATCGGACCAAGGGCTGCTACCTCGGCCAGGAATCGGTTGCACGGGTGCGGAACCTAGGGCACCCGCCGCGGGTGGTGCTCGGGGTGCGAGCCGAGGCCCCGATCCGACCCGGCTCGCCGGTCCGTTCGAACGGGACGGACGTGGGGTCCGTCACCAGCGTGGAGCCCCGCGCCCGCCTCGAGGGGATCGTCCGTATCCGTTGGGACGCAAGGGAAAGGGAGCTCTCGGCCGACGGCGGCATACCCCTGGAACGCCGGGGGACCCCGATCGGGGGACCTCCGTTACTACGCGGGCCCTGACTTTTCAAGACTGTTCTCGTTCGAACACGAACGGTACAACCGTGTCCTGCGCGCACGGACCCCCTCCGGGTCGCCTGCGCCAACCCGACGAGGCCGCAGGGGGTTGAGTGTGACCAAGGATCGCATCGCTGGGATCGACCTGAAGGCTCTCCCACCCGATCCATCCCCCCCGGACATCTGGCAGGACCAAGCGGCCTGCTACGGGATCGACCCGGACACGTTCTTCCCAACCTCCGAGGAGGAGGCGGGACCCGCCTTGGCGTTCTGCTCCGCCTGCGACATCCGGCAGACCTGTCTCTCGTGGGCGCTGAAGAACGGGGAACGCTACGGCGTGTGGGGGGGCCTGACCGAGCAGCAGCGCCGCCGCCTCGTCCGGTTCGTGGCCTGAGGCGAACGCCCGTACGCACGCTTCCCGCGGCTGGTCGCGCGGCTGGCACCCGGCCCATACTTGCGAACCCATGACGGCCGAGACGATCCGCGCGAGCGCGCCCCTTCGGATCAGCTTCGTCGGAGGCGGCACCGACTTCCCCCACTACTACGAGCGCCACGGCGGCGCCGTCTTGTCGGCCACGATCGATCACGCGGCGCACGTCTCCCTCGCGCCGCGGCAGGACCGTCAGGTGCGGATCCGGTCGCTGGATCTCGGCCACCTGGTCGAGTACGGCCTCGAACGCGGCCCGCAGTACGACGGCGTGATGGACCTGCCCAAGGCGGCGATCGAGCGGATGGGCGTGTCCACGGGGATGGACGTCGACATCGCGTCCGACGCGCCGCCGGGTAGCGGCCTTGGAGGTTCCTCCGCGCTGGTCACCGCGTGCGTGGGTGCGCTCGCGATGCTCACGGAGCGCTCGATGGCACCGCGCGAGGTGGCCGAGCTCGCGTACGCGATCGAGCGCGAGGACCTCGGCATCGCGGGTGGGTGGCAGGACCAGTTGGCGTCCGCGTTCGGCGGCTTCAACCTGCTCGAGTTCGATCAGGTCGGCGCGACGGTGCACCCGCTCGCGCTCGCCCCCGAGGCCGTCGCCGAACTGAGGTCGCACCTGCTGCTCTGCTACACCGGCCACGTCCGGACCGACCTCGGGCTGATCGCGACGCAGATCCGGATGTACGAGGAGGGCCGCGAGGACACGATCGTGGGGATGAAGCAGCTCCAGGCGATGGCGTTCGAGATGCGCCGCGAGATCGAGGCGGGGAACCTCGACCGTCTCGGGCCGATGCTCCACGAGGCGTTCGAGAGCAAGAAGCTGATGAACCCGCGCGTCTCCGAGGGCACGCCGATCGACCGCCTGCTCGCCGTCGCGGCCGACGCGGGGGCCTCGGGTGGCAAGATCTGCGGCGCCGGCGGCGGCGGCTACCTGCTGCTCGCGTGCACGCCCGAACGACAGCCCGCGGTCCGCTCGGCGCTCGAAGCGCTCGGCGGCCAGTTCGCGGAGTTCGCGTTCCGGCACCACGGCGTCGAGGCACGCGCGGGCGTACGCGTGTGGAGACCCTCATGAGCCGTCGGTTCGTCCTGCTCGACCGCGACGGCACGATCAACGAGGAGGTCGGGTACGTGCTCCGGCCCGACGAGCTGCGGCTGATCCCCGGCGCGGCGGACGCCCTTCGCGAGCTGCGGGATCTGGGTCTCGGCCTCGTCGTCCTGACGAACCAATCCCCGATCGGCCGCGGGATGCTCACCGTCGTCGAGCTCGACGGGATCCACGCGCGTCTCGGGGAGCTGCTCGCCGCCGACGGCGTGACGCTGGACGGGATCGAGTTCTGTCCGCACCGGCCGGACGAGGGCTGCGCGTGCCGCAAACCCGGCACGCTCATGGTCGAGCGCGCGGCCGCCGCGCTCGGGTTCGACCCGGCCAGATCTTGGATCGTCGGCGACCACGGCTCCGACCTCCGCCTGGGGCGGGCGGTGGGCGCTCGGACGATCCTCGTCCGCACCGGCCACGGGGAGGAGGAGCTCGAGCGAGGCGCGGCCGAGGAGGCCGACCACGTCGTGGCCGACCTCCTCGAGGCCGCCTCCGTCATCCGCGACGACCTGCTCCCGGAGCGGAGCCGGAACCTTTCCGATGGACCGCGTTCGGGCGGGCTCCGCGACCAGAAGCACCTGGGCGTGCAGCCGTGAACCTGGACCGGGTGCGCGGGTACCTGCTCGAGACCTCGCGCACGGCCACGCGCACCGCCGACGAGTGTGGCGAGCAGATCCTGGGCGCGACCGCCGCGATCGTCGAGTCCCTGCGCGGCGGGGGGAAGCTCCTGCTGTGCGGCAACGGCGGCAGCGCCGGCGATGCGCAGCACCTGGCGACCGAGTTCGTCAGCACGCTCACGCTCGACCGCGCGCGCGACGCGATCCCGGCGATCGCGCTCACCACCGACACGTCGCTGCTGACCGCGGTCGCCAACGACTACGGATTCGAGCACGTGTTCGCGCGCCAGGTCGAGGCACTCGGCCGCGAGGGCGACGTCCTGATCGGGATCTCGACCAGCGGGAAGTCTGCCAACGTGGTCAAGGCGTTCGAACGCGCGAGGGCGGCCGGGCTGCGCACGATCGCCCTGACCGGCGGGTCCGGCGGCGGTCTCGGCCCGCTCGCGGACATCGAGATCAACGTCCCGAGCTCGGAGACCTCCCACATCCAGGAGGCGCACATCGCGGTCGGCCAGCTGATCGCGTTCCTGGTCGAGGACGAACTCTTCCCCCGCTAACACGGCCCAACGAGCCTGCTCACCCGCGTGCTAGCCACCCACCGATCCGTGGTGGGTGCGCCCCTGCCGCCGACGCCGTCCCGGCGTACCGTTCCCACCGATGGACACCGTCATCGAGGTCGAGGGGCTCCGCAAGGAGTACCGGCGGGTCCGCGGCAGACGAACGGTGGCGGTCGACGGCCTGGACCTCGCCGTGCCCCCGGGTGGTGTGTTCGGGTTCCTCGGGCCGAACGGCGCGGGGAAGACCACCACGATCCGGTGTCTGCTCGGCTTGGTCCGTCCGACCGGTGGGCGATGCCGCCTCCTCGGGCAGGAGCCCGCCGGGCTCCACAAGGTGATCGGTCGGGTCGGCTCGATCGTCGAGAGCCCGGCGATGTACCCGCGCTTCTCGGCGCGGCGCAACCTCGAGCTGCTCGGACGGATCTCGGGCGTCGGACGCACGCGCGTCCGCGAGGTGCTCGAGGAGGTCGGGCTCGCCGAACGCGCGGACGATCAGGTCAAGACGTACTCGCTCGGCATGAAGCAGCGGCTCGGGATCGCGGGCGCCTTGCTGAAGGATCCCGAGATCCTGATCCTCGATGAGCCCGCGAACGGGCTCGACCCGGCCGGGATCGTCGAGGTGCGCGAACTGATGCGGCGCCTCGGGACCCAGGGCCGGACGGTCTTCGTCTCGAGTCACATCCTGAACGAGGTGCAGCAGACGGCCGACCGCGTCGCGATCCTGGCCAAGGGCAGACAGGTCGCGACCGGGCCCGTGCATGAGGTCCTCACCGCCGGTCACGTGGCAGGACTCCTGGTGCGGCTCGACGACGTGCCCGAGGGTCTCCGGATCCTGGGCGAGGCCGGGATCGACGCGACCGCGGACGACGGCCTGATCCGAGTGGGTCTCCCGCCGGCCGAGGCCGCCCGCGTGACGCGCACCCTCGCCGACCGCGGCCTGTACCTCACCGAGCTCCGCGCCGACGAGGCCGACCTCGAGACCGTCTTCCTCGAGCTGACGGGCGGCGCATCGACGGAGGGTCCGCGATGACCGCGTTGCTCGCCTCCGAGTTCCGGCGCTTCCGGTCGCGGCGTCTGGTCAAGGTTCTCGTCGGGCTCGAGCTGCTCGCGATCGTAGCCACCGGCGTGATCGTGTTCCTCACCCAGGAGTACGCGCTCGTGGGCCTTCCCGACGTGCTGATGGGAACGGCGCTCGTCCTGGTTTCGGTCGGGTGGATGCTGGGCGCCTCCGCGATCGGCGCCGACTGGCACGCGGGTCACCTCACGACGATCCTGACCTGGGAGCCGCGGCGCGGACGCGTGCTGTTCGCGAAGATCGCCGCCGCGCTGTCGGGCGTGTTCGTCCTGTCCCTGGTGATCCAGGCGCTCCTCGGGGTCGCGCTCGCGGCGGCCGCGGCTGGCGCGGGCTCGACGGCCGGCGCGGACTCGGCGTGGCTCGCGGAGTCCGCCGGGGTCGCGCTGCGGGTCGCCGTCCTGTCGACGATCTTCGCGGGGTTCGGGTTCGGGCTGGCGTCCGCCGGCCGCAACACCGCCGTCGCGCTCGGGGTGGGGTTCGGCTACCTCGTGATCGTCGAGAACCTCGTGCGCGGCCTCCGGCCCCAGTGGACGCCGTGGCTCCTGACCGACAACTCGGGCCTGTTCATCCTCGGGTCCCCGATCGATTTCCCGCAGGTCGGACGCTCGACGGTGGGTGCGGGCGTGTACCTCGCGGCGGTGGGTGCCGCGCTCCTGCTCGCGGCCTCCGCCCTGTTCCGAGCGCGCGACGTGAACTGAGGGCTTCCCCCTTGACCTCCGAACACTTGTTCGGATAGCCTGTTCGTCCTCGCGCGGCCCCGCGGGAGGCCGGGTGCTCGCGGACGCGCTCCAAACCACGTTCGAGGACGCCGTCCCATTGCCCGAGGTCGAGTTCGTGGTGGTCGACCTCGAGACCACCGGCGGCTCGCCAGCCGACTCGCGGATCACCGAGATCGGCGCGGTGAAGGTCAGGGGCGGCGAGCGCATCGGCGTGTTCGAGACGCTCGTGAACCCCGGCGTGCCCATCCCCCGCCAGATCTCGCACCTGACCGGGATCGACGACCTCGTGGTGGCGGGCGCGCCGCCGATCGAGTGGGTGCTGCCGTCGTTCGCGGAGTTCGCTCGCGGCTGCGTCTTCGTGGCGCACAACGCCCGGTTCGACTTCACCTTCCTCAACGTCGCGTTCGAACGCCTCGACTACGACCCGCTGCCACCGCCGCCGGTGTGCACCGCCCGCCTCGCGCGGCGCGTGGTGTGGCCCGACGTGCCGAACGTGCGGCTCCAGACGCTCGCGCAGTACTTCCGAACCGCGGTACGGCCGTCGCACCGGGCGCTGCCCGACGCCGAGGCCTGCTCGGAGGTCCTCCACGGCCTGCTCGAGCTCGGCGGGCGGCTCGGGATCGTCACGCTCGGCGACCTGCACTGCGCCGTCCGCGCCCGCGGGCGCCCGAACTTCGGGAAGATCCGGCTCGCCGACCACCTGCCGAACGCGCCCGGCGTCTACCTCTTCCGCGGTCGCGACGGCCGCGTGCTGTACGTCGGCAAGTCGGTCGACCTGCGTTCGCGCGTCAAGAGCTACTTCTACGGCGATGGCCGCAAGAAGGTCGAGGACCTGCTCGCCGAGACGTCGGCGGTCGACGGCGTTCCGTGCGGCTCGGAGCTCGAGTCCCTGATCCTCGAGGCCCGGCTGATCCGCAAGCACGAGCCGAAGTACAACCGACGGGGCAAGACCTGGCGGAAGTACGCGTATCTGCGGATCGACGACGCCGAGGCGTACCCGCGGATCAAGGTCGTTCGCGAGACCAAGGGCGGCGGCGCGTTCCTCGGGCCGTTCCCCTCGTCGCACCTCGCGCGTCTGGCCAAGGAGGCGCTCGAGGACGTCTTCCCGATCCGTCGCTGCACGACGGCGATGCGCGCGTCCACGCGGTTCGCGCCGTGCGCGCTCGCCGAGATGCACCGATGCCTGACGCCGTGCGACGGGCGCGTCGGCCCCGAGCGCTACGAGGAGCTCGTCCGCTCCCTGATCTCCTCCCTCTCCACACCGGGCGGGCTCCTCGGAACGCTCGAGGCGCGCATGCGCGACCTCGCCGAGCAGGAACGGTTCGAGGAGGCGGTGCTCGCGCGCGACCGCTTGCGCGCGCTCGCCGAGGCGCTGGCCAGGAGGCGGATGGACGGCTGGCTCCTTCGAACCGACGACCTGGTGCTCCGCGACGCGGCGGGTCACCGGTTCCGCCTCCGGCGCGGCGGGCTGATCCGGAACTCCGACGACGAGCCCCTCGGCGCCCCGTGTCCCCGAGAGCGGGCGGACGAGCTCTCCGCGCTCCGGGCGTGGGTGGCTCGCAACGAGGTCCGCGTCGAGTCGAGCGCCGAACCGTTCGCCGAGCCCGTGGCGGGGGGCGCCGAGCTCCACCGGGTCCTCGGGACGCTGCGCGGCCTGGACCGGACGGGCGGCGCACCCTCGGGCGACGGCTAGACTTTCCTGGATGGAGACCGCGGTCATCCTCGAGGGGGCGCGCACGCCGATCGGCCGCTTCGTGGGTTCGTTCGCGGAGCTGCCGGCCGTCGACCTCGGCGTACTCGCGGCCAAGGAGGCGATGCGTCGATCCGGCGTCGAGCCCGACCAGATCGATCAGACGATCCTCGGTCACGCTCGCCAGGCGGGCAACGGGCCGAACACCGGCCGCCAGGTGAGCGTTCGAGCCGGCGTGCCGGTGGAGGTCTCGGGCTACAACGTGAACATCGCGTGCGGCTCGGGGATGAAGGCGGTACAGCTGGGCGCGCAGCAGATCGCGCTCGGCGACTCCGAGGTCGTGCTGGCGGGCGGCATGGAGAACATGACCCGGGTCCCCTTCCTGCTCGATCGGATGCGCACCGGCTACCGGATGGGCGACGCACAGGTCTACGACGCGATGTACCACGACGGGCTGCTCGACCCGCTGTGCGGGCTGCTCATGGGCGAGACGGCCGAGAACCTCGTCGACCGATACGGCCTGTCGCGGACCGAGCAGGACGAGTTCGCGCTCGAGTCGCAACACAAGGCCGCCGCGGGCGCCGAGGCGCGCGCTGCGGAGCTGTTCGCGGTCGAGGCGCCGTCGGGCAGAGACACCCTCACCCTCACCGTGGACGAACACCCGCGGCCGGACACGACGCTCGAGGCTCTCGCGAAGCTGAAGCCCGTGTTCCGAGAGGGTGGCAGCGTCACGGCGGGAAACTCCAGCGGCATCACGGACGGGGCCGCGGCGATGGTGCTGATGTCCGCGTCCCGTGCCGAGGCCGAGGGACGCGAGCCCCTCGCGCGCATCAACGGGATGTCGTGGGCGGGCGTGCCTCCGGAGATCATGGGGATCGGCCCGGTGCCGGCGACCAAGAAGGTGCTCGAGAAGACCGGGCTCTCGCTCGCCGACATCGATCTGATAGAGATCAACGAGGCGTTCGCCGCGCAGGTGCTCGCCTGCGAACGCGAGCTGAAGTTCGACCGCGACCGGCTGAACGTGCACGGCGGCGGGATCTCGCTCGGCCACCCGATCGGGATGAGCGGAGCCCGCATCATCCTGTCGCTCGCCTACGCGATGCGTTCGCGCGGGGTCGCGCTCGGCCTGGCCACGCTGTGCATCTCCGGCGGCCAGGGCCTGGCCCTCGTGCTGGAGCGGGTGTGACCGTGTCGCCGGAGGTCTTGAGCCGATGAGCGTGCACGCCGTCGTCCTGATCGAGTGCGAGATCGACGGGATCCCCGAGGCCGCGCAGGCGATCGCCGACCTCGAGGGCGTCTCGGAGGTCTACTCGGTCGCCGGCGAGTTCGACCTGGTCGCGATCGTGCGCGTCGCGAACCACGACGACCTGGCGTCGGTGATCCCCGGCGCGATCTCGAAGGTCGACGGCGTCGCCAGGACCGAGACGCTCATCGCGTTCCAGGTGTACTCGAAGCACGACCTCGAGCGCCTGTTCTCGATCGGGTTCGACGAGAGCCCGTCGTAGCTCAGTCTTCGCAGTTCATTCGGGGGGCAGATCGATCGCGACCGGTCGAGCTGTCCGCGCCCACGTCGTCAGGTCGTCCGGATCGCGAGGCCCGTACTTCTCCAAGAGCAGCCGTCGCGCGAGGGCATCTTCCTCGGGATCGTCGACCACACGCCCCTGGCAGATCAGGTCCCGGTCGCCGAGCCGCAGGCCGACGGTGGGATCGGCGCGGAGGTTCTTCACCCAGTCGCTCTCCTCGGGCCCACCGGCGAGCAGGTAGACGACGACGCCATGGAGCGCGAACCAGATCTCGATCGTATGCGGGCTCCCCGAACGCCGGCCCTTGGTGGTGAGGTAGCAGAAGTCGAGCGCCGCGAGGGTCTCGGGGTCCACCTACGAGGCGGCCCACACGATCAGGGCGACGATCACGGCCACCCCGATCGCGAAGAAGAGCAGATCGCCGCGTTTGAGCTTGCCGGGCTGCATCGCGTTGAACCCCACCTCAAGCCCCCTCGGCGAGCCGGTAGATCTCGCGGAACCGCGGCTCCGACAACCAGGCGATGTGCTGGCGGACGGTGGAGGCGAACGTCCGCGCCTCGGTCTCGTCGCGACATGCGCGGGCCGAGACCTCCCGTCCCCGCGGATCGACGATCGCGACGCTCCACGACCCCTTCGCTCCGCGGACCCGGACCGAGTACCCGTTCCCGGCCTCGACCTCGGGTACCGCGGTCACGACCTCACGTCCCTGCGTGCGGGCGCTCGAGCCGCTCCAGGTGTCCGCGTACCTCCGCGAGCACCGACTCGACGTCGAGCACGAACTCGGGCTCGATGTCGGCGAGCTTCTCGAGCGCGTTCTCCAGTGTGTTCCCCGCGCTCTCGGCGTCGGTGAGCGCATCGACCAGCACCACCGCGTAGTCCGCCTGGAACGGCTTGCCGTCCCAGGGGCAGTGGCCGCCGTTCAGGATCACCTGTTCGGCGAGGAACTCGCGTCCGCAGCGCCGGCACGTCCCCTTGATCTTCACGCGATCTCCCTCTGTGTCCCTGGTGGTGTTCTCGTCTGCGTCACCGGCGGTTGCCCCGGTCGCTCCGGGAGCGCGCCCAGGGACGCCTGGATCAGCTCGACGAGCCGGTCCGCCAGCTCGAACGGATCGACCGGACGGACGAACCACGCGTCCGCCCCGGACCAGCGAGCGAGCCCGATGTCGTGCTTGCGCTCGAGCACGATCACGATCGGGCCGCGGTACGGGTCGACCGCGCCCCGCAGGTCCCTGGCCATCGCGAACGCGCCCGCCCGAGACGCGATCTCGTCGGCGACCACCGCGTCGGGGCGGTCGCGGAGCCCGATGCGGGCGGCCTGCTCGCCGTCGGCGGCGTCCTGGAACGAGACGGGCTCGCCGAGGCGGCGTTCGATGCTGCCGACCGCGATGCGGAACAGGTCTCGTGCCTCGGCGTCGGGAGACACCAGGAGGACCTTCACGCCGCGCATCCTATCAACCGCTGCCGCGCCGTTGAGCCGACCTCCGCGCCCCGCTATCGTCGGGCGGATTCCGGGATCGAGGGCGAGGAGGCAGACGTGGAGAGCACGGGCAAGGCGGCGGTAGCGGAGTTCGTGACGACGTTCGCGCTGATCT
>Ga0207650_10003200_pt1 | contig 11296 bp, 6 predicted proteins | sample KBSS63metaG_FD_184325 | JGI IMG/M metagenome (GOLD analysis project Ga0207650, IMG submission 184325) | Switchgrass rhizosphere microbial communities from Kellogg Biological Station, Michigan, USA - KBS S6-3 metaG (SPAdes) (version 2) | ecosystem: Host-associated > Plants > Roots > Rhizosphere >...
TAAAATAAGTGGAACTGCGGAAGGTATCTGCGGAACGGGTGACAGTTTTGAAACAAATCATTTTTCTTCGGATTACAATGTAATTGATATGGAAGCCTATTCCTTTGCTTTTGTTGCTATGAAAGAGCAAATTCCTTTTTTGTGTTTGAAATATATTTCGGATGGAGCAGATGGAATGGCTGCGGAAGATTGGAATGTACAGGTGCATAAGGCGGCAGTGGCTTTTAAGAAGATTTTATTTTGATTTTTTTTTATCTTGAAAGAAAAAGAAACAAAAAGTTCAAGGCGATTCGATGCGGAACATTCTTTGGCTCAACTTTTCTTCAGCCGAACCGACGTTTAGAACATTCATTTCGGTTGCAGGTCTTTAGGCCTAATACTCCGCTTGGTGCTTTCTGAGATTTTCGTAGTAGTGATGCAGGAAAGTGAAAAATGAGGCGCTTGAACATTCTTTTAGATCCAAGAGCTGGCATTTGTCTTTCATTAATGCTCTTATCGGTTCAAACATTTTGCTGCTTGGTCAATCGATCATTCATTAGATCATTGAGTCAGTGCTTAATCCAAACAAAAGAACAATCACTGATCAAATTGTTGCCTGAGCCTACCGCTCCGGCGGCAGAGCAACTGAAATTCGTAGTGAAAGCCTAAGCGCTTTCCTGATCGTAGTTGTAGTGAAGACTGTGTACACGACCAAGGCATGTCTAAAAATAATAAAGCTATTGCGGCCTACGCACAATTAAAAATTATCAGAGTGTTCCAGTGGCGATGGCCGGCAAGATTCGCGGAGCGATTAATGCTTGCTTGACTTTTTGCTCTCCGCATTAGGCGGATCAAGACAAAAGTGGAGCAAAAGAAGATTATTGGTGAAAGAATTAGAATATCATATGGGCGAAAAAGTCCTCACAACCTGAGGACTTTAATAATTTAAGTTTAAAATATTTACGCATGAACCGGCTTCGTAATCTTCTCCATTTCCTGCTGAACAAACAACATCAATTCGCTAATATAATCAGGAGCAAAACTAAATTTCAATCCAGCTGCTGCATACAATTCAGGAAGTGTTTTAGTTCCACCTAATTTTAGTGCATTAATATAATTGTTGATTGCCTTTTCTTTGTCTTCCTTGAATTGTTTCCATAAACCAATAGCGCCTAATTGAGCAATTCCATATTCAATGTAATAAAAAGGAACTTCGTATAAGTGCAGCTGGCGTTGCCACGAATATTTGCGGTACTCTTCCAACCCCGAAACATCCATTGCAATAGACGTGTACTCGTTCAGAATTTTTCTCCAGTTGTCTTCTCTTTCTTCCAACGTGTGATTTGGATTTTCATAAACCCAATGTTGAAATTTATCAATGGTTGCTATCCATGGAAATATGGTGAGCACTCTTTCTAACTGGTGTTCTTTTGCTCTCTTCAAATCATCTGCATTGTCAAAAAATACATCCCAGTAGTCCATGCTGAATAATTCCATCGTCATGCTGGCTACTTCAGCAATTTCCATTGGATATTCCTTAAATGCAGTTAATGGAAGATTGTGTGCAAGAAAGGAATGAATAGCATGTCCACCTTCATGAACCATAGTAGTGACATCACCCATCTGCCCGGCAGCATTCATAAAAATAAATGGGGCACCAGTTTCAGGTAAAGGACAGTTGTATCCACCCGGAGCTTTTCCTTTCCTGCTGTCCAGATCAAGCCTTCCCATTTCTTTCATCTTGATCAGACATTCTCCGAAGAATGGATTCATACGGTTGAAACATTCAATCGTTTTATTCACTAACTCTTCACCAGTTGTAAATGGATTCAATGGTTTTACACCCGCTGGTTCTGCCTCAGTATCCCAGGGACGCAGAGATTCTAAACCTAATTTTTGACGCTTGCGGTCATATATAAAATTAACCAGAGGCAATACGCCTGTTTTAACTGCCTCATGGAACTGGAAACAATCTTCTTTTTTATAATCGAATCTTCCGAGGTCAGCGAATTTATAGTCACGATAATTTTCGAAGCCTGCATTCTGGCCTACATGGTGGCGCTTTACCAGTAATTTATTGAACAGATCATTTAATTGATCCTTATCCTCTAATCTTCTTTGGTTGATCTTATGATAAACTTCTTCCCTTAATTGGCGATCCGGGTTTTCCAAAAACTTGGTCGCCTGTTGCAAAGTGTATTCCCTTCCTTGTATCTCCACACTCATTTTGCCGGATATAACTGCATATTGTTGCGCCAAAACTGCAATCTCTGCCTGCAAGGGAATATTTTCTTCACGAAACAGTTCAATATTCTTTTTCACGTTCCGCAAATAAACCTTGTATGCCTCACCAGTTAACTGAGAAGTGTATTGATTGTCTACTAACTTTCTGTTTAGCTTATCGGCATAGGGCTGGATCTTTGGTTGAATTTCCATTACAAAAAAAGTGAAGGCTTCTTCAAGTGCTTTATTCTCGGTATCGCAGGTCATTCGTATCTGGCGCCACGCTGCATCTTCACCAATCACTGCTTCAAGCTCACTAACATCGCGCAACCATTTTTCCAATTCTTCTTTTGTAGGTATTGGTCGATCCAGCAATTCTTTTAAGAATGGTTCCAGGGAATTCCAATCAGTGATCTTAAAATTTCCAGGCAAATAATTTCTTGGTATACTGGTTATCTGCGCTGTATACTCTAATTCCTGTTCCTGCATACAAATTTTTTTCGGTTAGATAGTAAAGATGAAACGTGAGAACATCCGACACTTGATGCCTGACGTCTCACGTTTGAAAAAATCAGCAATAATTATTCCTCAGTTTTTTTCTTCCGGGCTGTCTTTTTAGGTTTTTCTTCCGTTGCTTCCTTCACATCAGCTGACGCGGTTTTCGCTTTTGCTTTTGGTTTCTTTGTGGCCGTTTCTTCCATTAAAGCCGGCTCCGCTACTGATTCTTCAGCTTCCTGTTCTTCAGGTTGGGGTTTAGCGGTGTAATCAACGTTGTTGCTTTCAAGCACTTCAAACCACTTAATCATTTTCTTCATATCGCTTGAATACACACGATCGAAATCTAAAGTGGGAAAAACGGTATCAAAATATTTTTTAACTGCTTTGTTGTCCTTGATATCTGGCAGTTGAGTTTTGCTTTCTTTCATTGCAGTAAATACTTCAGCCAGGCCTACGTTTTCACCTGTTGTATATACTTCAATACTCTCCAGGTGCGAAAGATTATGAATACGTGATGAAACAAATTTTGTGCTTTCATCTTCAAGCGAGCGTACTACAGCGCCATCGCTTTTACTGCTTATAGCTTCATACAATCCGGGTAAGCCTGTAACGGCAACAATTCTGGTATACTCCATAATCTCGATTTTGGGGCTGCAATATAAGTATAGTTTAGAGTTCACGAGTTCACCTGTTCACAAGTCCCTTCTTAGACGTTCAAGTTCTGAATAACAGAAGCGACTGAAAACTGTTACCTGAAACGGATAAACTGCATCATTTATTAGCATTAATTAACCTCAATTCATTTTCGTAAGGCATGGTTTTTAGGAGTTTTGTAACATAATAGCACGGATAAAACTAAGATATGACCAGACGAATACTTTTTGTATGCATAGCTCTTTTAAGTTTGATAATTTCTAACGCTCAATCTCTCACCATCAGGGGAACTGTTACCGATCAACAAACAAAAGCTGCACTGGTAAGTGCTTCTGTTAAACTAAGCAGCCTATCAGATACCACAATAACAAAGAATGTAGTAACGGATTCAGCAGGTAAATTCAGTTTTGGAAATTTAAGTAAGGACAGTTTTTTACTCTCCGTTTCATATGTTGGATATAGTCCGGTGTCCAGAATTATTGGTGTCGATACCTCCGATTTAGATCTGAAAATTGCAGCGGTTCCGGGATCAGCCACAGATTTGTCGACTGTAATCATTACTACTACCATTTCTCCAGTGACTCAAAAAGGAGACACACTCCAGTTTAATGCAAGTCAATTTAAAGTAAACCCGGATGCAACATCGGAAGACCTTGTAAAAAAAGTTCCCGGGATTACTGTTGAAAATGGGGAAGTAAAGGCCCAGGGCGAAACGGTGCGACGTGTCACTTTAGATGGTCGTGAGCTATTTGGTGATGACGCTACGGCTGCATTAAGGAACTTACCGGCAGAAGTGGTTGATAAAATACAGGTGCTTGATCGTTTGAGCGACCAGGACAGGGCCTCTGGTGTAGTTACCGGCGATACCCAGAAGGAGATTAATATTGTTACAAAGGCGGGTATGCGTAACGGACAGTACGGAAGAGTATTTGGAGGATATGGAACCGATGATCGATATTCTGTAGGCGGAAATGCCACTTTTCTGAAAGAAAACAGGCGAATTGCGCTGGTGGGACAAAGCAATAATATCAACCAACAAAATTTCTCACAACAGGATCTTCTTGGAGTAACCAGTAGCGGTAATAACCGTGGTGGATTCGGCGGTGGCAATTTCGGTGGTGGCGGTAATCGTGGTGGTGGTGGACCACCTCGCGGCGGCGGTGGCGGAGGAGGTAACTTCGGCGGTGGTATGTTTGGCGGCGGAAACAACTTTTTGGTGGGCCAACAAAATGGTATTAATACAACAAACGCCTTAGGATTGAATTATTCCGACAACTGGGGCAAAAAGATCAGGATGTCCGGAAGCTACTTCTTTAACAACACAAAAAACATTACGGAACAAATAACTAAACACGACGCGTTGACGAACCAAAGCAATACTTATAACAGGATCTCAAAATCAGAGGGTAATAATTTCAATCACAGGTTTAGCCTGAGACTGGAATATAATATCGATTCCTTCAACAGGCTGATCATCTCTCCGAACATTAGTTTTCAAAAGAATAACACAACCAGCCTCAGTACCTATAATATCACTGCTCCATATCCACAGATTACTATCAACAACAACGATTATAAGCGCTCTGGTTCCAATATGAATAATAATATTTTGTACAGTCACAACTTTCGCAAACGTGGTCGTGTGTTTTCTGTCAACTTAAACACTTCATACAACTACCAGAATGGTGATAACTACGCCGATGCGATATTCATAATTCCCAAGGGCCCAAACTTCGACACTACTGAAACCAACAATTATACTGATTCCTACAACAATGGCTTACGGCTCAATGCCAATGTATCGTACGTAGAACCGATTTCGAACAAATCACAAATACAGCTCACCTACAACCCTTCATATACTAAAAGCTCTTCTGACCAGAAAGTATATGACTTTGATGCAGCCAGCCAGACATACTCGCATTTTATCGATAGCCTTTACAATGTTTTCGATAACTACACAACAACACAAAATGGTGGCGTCGCTTACCGGTATGGAACACTGGTTAACCAACTCACTGTGGGCGTCAATTACCAGAATGCCGAGCTGGAAAATAAAAAGATTCATCCTGAAGCATTCAATAGCAAAAAATCTTTCCAGGACATCTTACCCAATGCCATGATGCGATTTAAACTTTCCTCCAGGAGTAACTTAAGGTTATTCTATCGCACAAGCACCAATCCTCCGTCGGTTACACAGCTGCAGGATGTGGTTAACATATCAAACCGGCCTTTCCTTTCTGTTGGTAATCCTGACTTAAAGCAGCAGTACAGCCATATGGTAAACGGAAACTACACTTATACACATACTGGTAAAGGAATTGTTTTTGTTGCAGGCGCATTTGCTCAAAAGATAAACAACTATGTCACTAATGCTACCTACACAATACAGGATACTGCTGTAAGAAAGGACTCACTAATCGGTAACAGTATACTTATGAAGGTTGGTGAGCAGTTAACGAAACCGGTTAACCTTGATGGTTATGTCAACCTGCGTTCATTTATAACATTTGCGATTCCGGCAAAATTTATAAAGTCAAATCTGAACCTGAATACCGGTATATCTTACCAGAAACAACCGGGACTAATTAACAGTAGCCACATTGAATCCCAAAGCTATACTTACTCGCTGGGTTCAGTCATCGCAAGTAATGTCAGTGAGTTTGTCGATTTCACTGTTTCTTATACAGCTAACTTCAACCGGGTGAACGCAACTGGTATCCAGAATAATCAAAAAGTAGTCACCACCAACAATTATTTTAATCACGTCGGTTCTGTTCAGTTTAATTTATTAACTAAAAAAGGATGGTTCCTTCAAAATGATTTGAATAATAATTTGTATTCAGGCTACGGAGCGGGAGTTGACCAAAATTACTGGTTGTGGAACCTCGCTGCCGGTAAGAAGTTTTTGAAAGACCGGAAAGGAGAATTGAAACTAAGTGTATTCGATCTGTTAGAACAAAATGTGAGCATTACCAGGGATATTACAGAAAGTTATATTGAGGATGTTCGCAACCGGGTACTTACGCGATATTTCATGCTCACTTTTACGTATAACCTTAGAAATTTTGGTAAGGCTACACCGCCTTCAAATCGGGGAAATTTCAATCGCGGCGGCGAAGGGTTCGATCGCGGCAACCAACGTTTCTGACCATTACATGAGCGGTGAATTCAACTGAATATATACACGTAAATTGAATGGAGCTTTTTAGGTTCCATTTTTTTTAAACAATTCAGTATGATATTTAAAAATGTCATAAGCTGGTTTGAAATACCAACCACTCATCTTGACAGGGCACAAAAGTTTTATGAAACCATTTTTGAAATAAAAATGATCCCACTGGAAACGCCCAATCTAAAAATGCGGATGTTTCCAATTGAAGATCCTATGAACGGAATTGGAGGTGCCCTATCCTACGCAGAAGGATTTATAAGCTATCTGCTACCGATGGACCCTTAATTTATTTGAACGCTAATCCGGATGTGCAGGTGGTTTTAGATCGTATTGAAAAAGCCGGTGGGAAAATCATTGTTGCCAAAACACAGATTTCACCTGAATACGGATACATGGCAGTGTTTATTGATACCGAGGGTAACCGCGTTGCTTTACACAGCATCCCTCAATAATTATTTTGCTTCCGCAGTAATTTCTTCGAGTACTTTTTCAATTCTACCTTTCAACGTTTCATAATCTGTGAAGCCACTGGCAATTAAATAAAATTTGGAATCGGTTACCTGCATTAACACGGCAGGAAAGCCTGTAACCTGTAATTGTTTTACCAGGGCAAATTCGTAGTAAGCTTTCTCTTTATATTCTTCACTCTTAAGTTTACTATAAAAATCTTCTTCGGAAATGTTCCATTTACGGAGGAGATGTCTATAAGCTTCATCATCCGTCAGATCCCTTCCCTCATAGTTCAAAGCATATTGCAGGTCACTTGCAAAGAATATTGCTTTTTCGGGATGAAATTCTTTAAAAATACACATGGCAATTGCCGACTTTGTTGAGTCGGGGAACCAATCCGTTTCATTTGGATGAAACACATGCCATAAAAAATCTTCTCCGAATTTAATACCTGTAGTTTGTTCAACCCGTTTGTAGGCAGTTTGAATATAACGGGCCATAGGCGCAAAATGCGCAGGTTGTTCCGGTATTATCATACCGCCAGAAAGAACATCAAAAACAAGCTTGGCTTCGTATTCTTTTGCAATCTGTGAAATAACCGGGCTGAATCCATAACACCATCCGCAATAAGCATCATAACAATAATAAATCGTTGGTTGAATTTGTGCCATTCATTTTGATTAGTCCAATAAGGCTGCAAACATTATGCTTATTCTGTTCATTATTCCTCACCGGGATGATAAATTTTTTCCGCATGCTTTGTTACATCTTCTTTGTAGAAATAAACATCTTTCAATTTTCCGTCAATAAACCCTTGAACCTGGTCAGTAAAATGTTTTGAAGAAGCTGAAAATGATTTTCCACCGGTAGAAATTGATTTCGCCCTGATTTTTGATCCGAAAGAAACTGCAGCTACAAAACTGTTTCCCGCAACACCATATTGCTTTCCCTGGTGCCACACTGTTTCATAAGAAGGAAGTGATCCTAAAGAAGCAGATGCCAATCCCACAGGCAAATCCTGTTTGGTGTTATCAAATTCAGGTTGCATTGATCCAGAAACCCTTTGAAAGCGATTAAGATCCCCCCATGGAATTTTCCATGTATTAAAAACTTTTTGCAGCTCTTTAATGATATCGGATAATGCTTTTAACCTGTTAGAAGGAGAAGTGTTTCTAACCATCCAACTTACTGACTTCAGTTGGTTATTCATTATTTCATTAGGGATTGAAATTTTCTGAGATAAAATACTGTATGCCCAAAAAATTGCAATAGTGGAAGTGGCAGACGAAACAGAACTGTACTTATCCCATGTGCTCAGGCTATCTATAGCTTCCCTTAATTCAGCATATTGCGGGTTGTTCTTTGCTAAGGCATTGAAATCATTTACCAGTAGAGGAAGCAAAGTGTCAAATGCAGGAAGATAATGACTATAACCAATACCAATCAATTGTTCTAACGTTAACTGTTTTTGTTCGGACAACTGTTTGATGGCATACATAGAGCGAAAATTTTCACCCTCAGGTGCCATGTATGGCAAATATTTTTTTCTGACGGTGTTTGGTCCCGATACACTAAAAGGAGTTGAATTACAATTTTGAATAAATCCCTGTGGCGGATTGATCACATGTATAAGATTGTCGACACTAAAAATGTCTTTCCATTCGGTTTTGGAAGTGGTTCCATCTAAAGGATTAACTGGATCAATTGACGAGTCTCTCACCGGAATGAAATTGCCATGCCAGTAACCAATGTTTCCTTTGTTATCAGCATAAATCGTATTGGTCGAAGCATTGCTGCGCATGTTTAGCACATTGATGAACTCCTCCAGGTTTTTTGTTTTGGTTCGCTGCCATGATTGTATTAAACCAGCAAGTGATCGGTTATTTGCCTTCAGGGAAAGCAATTTTCCATTTCTTAGTCCAATGATTGGTCCATGATGTGTGGCGAATGTTGTGACCAGTTTGTTTTTTCGTTCACCGTTTTTGGTATAAAATAATTGAAGTGATTTTTTTATCGTTTCTCTTAGCGATCCATCGTACTCATAGAACACATTACCATCTTTTTTTACTACTTTCTCTTCATATAAATCAGAAGCATCGACTGCACTGGACGTATGCATCCAGCCACAGTTTTCATTAAAACCCTGGAACACAAAAAACTGCCCCCATGTTACAGCTCCATAAGCATTTAATCCTTCTTCACTGATCATATGAACTTCGGTGCGGAAATAAAAAGAAACATGCGGATTGATGTAAAGCAATGTGCTTTTGTCTGCGGTACGAGATGGAGCAATGGCAAAGCCGTTTGACCCCGTGGGCTCAGATTGGATATTGACACTATTTGATTGAATGGCTAACTCTTCTCCAAATAAAGTTTTCAAATCCGCAGACTGCAAGCCGCCTGTTTGGGTGGCAACGTAAGCGCCGTCAGTAAATAATAAAGGATACCATGGCTCAAACCTTTTTAGCAACGAAGGTCTGACTTCGGGATGTCTATAGAGGTAATAGTGAACGCCATTTGAGAAAGCCTGAAGCAGAGCCTTTAGCCATGGGGGGCTTTTCTGATAGTCCTGAATGGCAGCTGCTGTATCATACAACAATTGCATCTCCAGGTCTTGTAATAAATAGTTTTCTCCTTCGATCTCCGAAAGGCGGCCAAGCTTTTCAATATAATTCCTTTCCACTCTTTCAAAACTTTCTTCGCATTGGGCATACATTAATCCAAACACAGCATCTGCATCGGTTTTTCCATAAATATGAGGAATTCCCCATTCATCACGAATAATAGTGACCTGCTCAGCTTGTCGTTTATAAGAATCAATTTCATTGTTATTTTGACTGGATGATGAACATCGCAGACAAATTGCGATTGTGATATAAATGAGCACTCTCATTTAGCGTTGTGTTTTTTGAAAATTAATTCTGACTGTTACAGGTATTCTAAGGCACAGGTTGAAATTTTATTTGGATGTTTCTTAATTAAGTTTCCTAAATTAACTAATTAATTTTCCTTGCTTTCACATCGAAAACCAAAACAAATGACAGAAAATAATCCTGCTGTGCAGAATTCTTCGACTCATTTTTTATCAAAACCGGTTTCCATCTCTCATCGTCTTCAATCCCTTGATGTACTTCGTGGCGTAGCCGTGCTGCTGGCATTGTTGGTGAGTGTTTGGATTTTTGGCGGGTTTAGTGACCAACAGCAAAAACAATTATTATTTCAGTCGAAGGGGTGGAACTATCGTGTGTTCGGAACCGTTGAATTATTGATCAACGGGAAAATGAGAGCACTGATCGCTCTCGTATTTGGAGCAGCCATGATTTTGTTTTTGACGAAGGAAACAGAAATGGGGCGACAACCGGCAGAAGACATTTTCATTAAACGTCAACTTTGGCTGATCATATTTGGCTTGTTCAATGCACTATTATTGTTGTGGACGAATGATCTTCTTTTCGCTCTTGGTGTGTTAGGAGTTCTGTTATTTCCCTTCTTTAGAATGAACCCGAAAGGTTTATTAATCGCTGCTTTATTCACTACTGTTGTGTATTGTGGAAAGAATTACTGGAATTATTCTGATAACAAGAAGGCGCACAACAAGTTCACTGTTGTTACTGGATTAGAAAAAAAATTTGACAAAGATTCAATTGCAAAAGCGCAGAAAGGAATCATTGCAAAAAAAGATACACTAACATGGAGACAAAAACAGGATAAGCAGGCCTGGGAAGGCATTCTTGCGGCTGCAAAAATTGATACTAAGAAAGATGATCCTAATATCAAAGCCATGCGGAGCCTTAGTTATGGTAAAGTCTGGAATCATCTTTCGCAAAGCATTCAGTCGAGAGAAGCAGATTGGTTATATAAAATAGGAATATGGGACCTTGCCAGTATGATTTTGTTGGGGATGTTTCTTTACAAAATTGGGTTTTTTAGTAATTGTTTTTCACAAAACAAGTATGTGCTACTCGGCCTTGCAGGAATATCTGTTGGATTGTTATTGGGTTGGTACCGGCTGCATTACCAGCAAATCAGTTTACATGATTATACCAAATACCTTACAAATCATCCCCTGCCTTATAATTTGTTTTTTCCGATAGAACGAGGTGCAATGGCTTTAGGATATGTATCAATAACAATGGCTTTGTTATCTGCTAAACCGCTTGGCAGAATTTGGAGGGCATTTGAAGCAGTTGGAAAGCTGGCCCTTACTAATTACCTGGTGCAAACTATTATTTGCACTATTTTCTTTTATGGTTATGGGATGGGTTATTTTGCAAGGTTAACGCAGTTTAAATTATATTTTTTCCTTGCGGAAGTTAT
>Ga0207650_10003201_pt1 | contig 11295 bp, 12 predicted proteins | sample KBSS63metaG_FD_184325 | JGI IMG/M metagenome (GOLD analysis project Ga0207650, IMG submission 184325) | Switchgrass rhizosphere microbial communities from Kellogg Biological Station, Michigan, USA - KBS S6-3 metaG (SPAdes) (version 2) | ecosystem: Host-associated > Plants > Roots > Rhizosphere...
CGCGCGGCTGTCCGTTCCAGGCGTGGTCGGTGTCCGAGCTGCTGCGGCTCACGCAGTCGGTGCTCGCGGGAGCGGGCCCGCCCGTGGTGAGGATGCCGGCCGGCACGCGCTGACAGGCGGCGCGCCCGCGCCGCTGGCAGCTCCCGACGGGGCGTGGCGATCGGCCGCGCCCCGTCGCCGGGCGTGGCGGGTGCGTGCCCGGTCCCGGCGCTCGCGACGCCGCGCGCGGGCGCCACGCCGTCACCGCCGCGACACGCCGCTGCCAGCGCTTCGTCAAGCCTCCGCGCCCGCCGTAACCCGGGCCGCGCCGGTCGCGTAAGCCCCTGACACGGCGCCGCGAAGGTGGTGTCGTCATGGCGGGCCGGTGCGGCGGCCCCGCCGCCGCCCGATTCGTCTCCCCGGCTCCCAACCCTTCACGCCCCGAAGAGGTCCAAGTCCGTACATGGAGCACTCTCGCCCCGGAGTGACCCCCACGTCGGTCCCGGAGTCCGCCCGGTCACCCGGCGGGGACGCCGGGGACGTCGCGCTCGCCGCCGCGGGCGACGCGGCTGCGTTCCGGCGACTGTACGAGGCGCACGTGGGACGGGTCCACAGCCTCGCCCGGCGCATGGTCGGGTGCGACCACGCCGACGAGGCGACGCAGGACGCGTTCGTCCGCGCGTGGCGGAAGCTCGGCTCGTTCCGCGGCGAGTCGGCGTTCGGGACGTGGTTGTTCCGCCTGGCGGTGAACGTGATGCTGACGCGGCGCGCGCAGCTCGCGACGCGGCGCGGGCGCGAGGTGGTGGACGACGAGCTGCTCGCACAGCAGCCGGATCGGGTGCGGTCGCGCGGGCTCGGGCTCGACTTCGAGACGGCGATCGTGGCGCTGCCCGAGGGGGCCCGGCAGGTGTTCGTGCTGCACGACGTGGAAGGCTACACCCACGAGGAGATCGCGACGCTGCTCGGCGTGACGTCGGGCACGTCGAAGGCGCAGCTGCACCGCGCGCGCATGCTGATGCGGCGGGTGCTGGCGAAAGGATGACGGGGACGCGTGTGACCGGCGGCGACCACCTCGACCAGGACCTGAGCGCCTATCTCGATGACGAGCTCGGCGCGGCCGGGCGCGCGCGTGCGGACGCGCACCTCGCGGCCTGCGCGGGCTGCCGCGACGCGCTCGCCGGGCTTCGCGACGTCGTCGCCACCGCGCGCTCGCTCGAGGACCGCGGGCCGGCCACCGACCTGTGGCGGGGGATCGAGCGGCGCATCGCGCCGCCTCCGCCACTCCCGTTCGTACTGCCTCCGCGCGCCGCGCGGCGCCCGCCCGGGCGGCTGCGGGTGGTGCGCCAGTTCAGCTTCACGCTGCCGCAGCTCGCGAGCGCCGCGGCGATCGTGGCGGTGCTGTCGGGCGGCGGCGTGTGGTGGGCGATGTCGGGCGCGCGCAACGCCGGCGTCGCGGCGACGGCGCCGGACGGCGCGGGCGCGGCGGGCGGCATGGGGGCGACCGCGGCGGAGTTCGAGGTCCGGCGCTACGACGCCGCGGCGGCCGACCTCGAGCGCGTGCTCGACCAGAACCGCGGGCGGCTCGACCCCGAGACCGTGCGCACCGTCGAGGCGAACCTCGCGGCGATCGACGCGGCGATCGCGTCGGCGCGCCGCGCGCTGGCCGCCGACCCCGCGAACCCGTACCTGAGCGGGCACCTCGCCGAGCAGATGCAGCGCAAGATCCGCGTGCTCCAGCGCGCGGCGGACGCCGTCACCGCCGACTACACGGGCGCCTCGTGAGCACGCCGCACCGCCGGGAGGACGGAACACGATGCTGAACGCGATCCTGCCGCTCGTCGTCGCGATCGCCGGCGCGCCGGTGATCCAGACCGACACGAGTTTCGCCGTGGCGAACGGCTGCCGCCTCGCGCTGCACAACTTCGCAGGCACGGTCGTGGTGCGGCCCGCGGCCGGCAACGTGCTGCGGATCCGCGCGACGCATTCGCGGCCGGTGCGCGTGATGGTGCAAAGGCAGGGCAGCGCGATCGACGTGCGGGCGCACGACCCGCGCCGCCCGGTGCCGCAACCGCCGCCCCCGGTCGACTTCACGATCACGGCGCCGGCCTGGATGCCGCTCGACCTCGAGGGGTTCCACTGCGACATGGACATCGACGGCTGGCGCAGCGACGTGCTCGCGCAGACCGTGCACGGTGGCGTACGGCTGCGCGGCGGGCAGGGGCTGATCCGGCTGAGCTCGATCCGCGGCGGCGTCGACGTGAGCGGCGCGCGCGGGCGGATGCAGCTGTCGTCGTTCGAGTCGGGCGTCGGCGTGCACGACGTCTCCGGCGAGATCTCGGTGGACGCGATCAACGGCGACGTCGTGCTCGATCGCGTGCGATCGCGCCTCGTCGAGGCCGCGACGGTCAACGGCGACGTGCGGTTCAGCGGCTGGGTCGGCGGCGCCGGCCGCTACCGGCTCGTGACCCACCGCGGCAATGTCGACATGGCGTTGCCGCCGCGCGCCAACGCGACGGTGCTGGTGTCGACGTTCAGCGGCGGGTTCCAGTCCGCGTTCCCGGTGCGACCCGGCGCCGCGCAGCCCGGGCGGAACTTCAGCTTCACGCTCGGCGACGGACAGGCGCAGGTCGACCTGCAGTCGTTCGAGGGGCGTATCCAGTTGCGCGAGGATGTGCTGCCGCCGGCGCTGCCGCCGCCTCCCGCGCTCGATCGGTAGCCCGCGCTCTCACCGCGGGGGCGGTGGCTCGATGACCGTGCAGGGGTGCCGATCCGGCGGGCTGCACTTTGTTGCGTAAAGTACTTGGCTAAGCGGGACACTTGGAGTAGCATGGTGCCCATGACGCCCGAACGCGAACGCTCGCCCCGCCGCCCACCGCTCGTCCTGCGTGCGCACGCCGCGGACGACCTGCGGTACATCCGCGACACGATGGCGCGGGCCGCCGGCTCGACGGCGTTCCCCGGCGTCGGCGCGATGGTGATCGGCGTGACCGCGATCGCCGCCGCGGCGTGGGCCGCCGGAGCCACCAGCGCCACGGCCTGGCTGGCGCGCTGGCTGGTCGAGTGCGTGCTGTCGATGGCGATCGGCACCGCGGGCATGGCGCTCAAGTCACGCACCGGCGGGTTCGCGCCCGGGGCGTTGCGCCGGTTCGCGCTCGTGTTCGCGCCGCCGATCGTGGCGGGCGCGCTGCTGACGTGGCGGCTGCGCGGCGACGCACCGGGCATCCTGCCGGGCGCTTGGCTGCTGCTCTACGGCGTGGGCATCGCGTCCGCGGGTGCGGTGTCGGTGCCTGCGGTGCGCACCATGGGGCTCGCGTTCATGGCCGTGGGGGCGGGCGCGCTGTTCGCGCCCGGGCACGCCGACGCCTGGCTGGCGGCGGGGTTCGGCGGGCTGCACCTCGGCTTCGGCGCCTGGATCGCGAGGCGGCACGGTGGCTGACGGCGCGGCACGTTCGCGAACGCGCGGCGCCGCCGCGCACGCCGTGGCCGGGCGCGAGTCCCGCGCGCTCGATCCGCTCGTCCACGACCGTGTGCGCCTCGGCCTGCTGTCGGCACTCGCCGTCGGCGAGGTGCTGACGTTCGTCGAGTTGCGCCGGTTGCTCGGCGTCACCGACGGCAACCTCAGCGTGCACGCGCGCCGGCTCGAGGACGCCGGCTACCTGCAGTGCACCAAGTCGTTCACCGGCCGCGTCCCCCGCACCGAGTACCGCATCACGGCCGCGGGCCGGCGCGGGCTCGAATCCTACCTGCGACACATGGAGGCGTTGATCCACGCCACCCGCCGTTGACCGCCTCGAGCGGGCGCGGCGATCGTGGCCGGAGGTTGAACTTCATGGCACAAAGTACTTTTCAACATCGTGGGCTTCATGTGGCCATCGTGCTCGATGGCAACGGGCGGTGGGCCGAGGGCCGCGGCCTGCCGCGCACGGCCGGACACGTGGCTGGCGCGCGGCGAGTCCGCGGCGTCGTCGCGGCCGCGCCGGGGCTCGGGATCGGCACGCTGACGATGTTCGCGTTCTCGTCCGACAACTGGAAGCGTCCCGACGCCGAAGTGCAGACGCTGCTCGAGCTGCTCGACGGCACCCTGCGCCGCCAGCTGCGGGCGTGCCTGCGGGACGGCGTGCGGCTGACGTTCCCCGGGCGGCGTGACCGCCTGCCGCCGGCGCTCGCGGCGACGCTGGCACACGCGGAGCGCGCCAGCGCCGCGTGCCGCCGGCTGCGGTTGCGCATCGCAGTCGACTACTCGGCGCGCGACACCATCGTCGCGGCGGCCGCGCGCCCCGAGGCGCACTACGGCCGCGACGGGTTCCTCTGCGCGCTCGCGCACGCCGCGCACGAGCCCGAACCCGCCCCCGAGGTCGACCTGCTGATCCGCACCGGCGGCGAGCACCGGCTGAGCGACTTCCTGCTCTACGAGTGCGCCTACGCCGAGCTCGAGTTCCTCGATCGCCCGTGGCCGGAGTTCGGCGCGCGCGACCTGGCCGCGTGCGTCGCCGCGTACTCGCGCCGCGAGCGGCGGTTCGGCGCCGTGCTGCCCAAGGCGGTCTGACCGGCGCCCGCGCGCCATCGCTGGAGGAGGTTGCCATGCACGTCACCCAGGTCGATCGCCCACAGCACGCACCCGCGCTGTCCGGCCGTGGCTTCGCGCGCGCGGTCGCGGCGGCAGCCGCCGTCACGGTCGTCGTGTGGTTCGTCTACGCCGCCGCCCAGCAGACGTACCGCACCGCCGCCGACGACCCGCAGGTGCAGTGGGCCGGCGACGCCGCGGCCGCGCTGGCGCACGGCGCCGCGGTGTCCGCCGTGGTGCCGGCCGGCGCCGTCGACCCGGCGTCGAGCCTCGCGCCGTTCGTCATCGTCTACGGCGCGGACGGCGCCCCGCTCGCCGGGTCGTGCCGCATCGCCGGCGCGGTGCCGGCGCCACCGCCCGGCGTGCTCGCGCGGGCGCGCGCCGCGGGCGAGCACCGCGTGAGCTGGCGCCCGCGCGGCGGCGTGCGCGTCGCCGCGGTGCTGAGGCGCGTCGACGACGGGTCCGGCCGCGTCGTGCTCGCCGGCCGCTCGTTGCGCGAGGCCGAGGAGCGCACGTCGCGGCTGCTCGCGATGAGCGCGCTCGCGTGGGCCGCGCTACTCGTCACCGCGGTGGCCGCCGCGCTGCTGTAGCGGCGTCCGCGAGCGTCAGCCGCCCGTCGCACCGACCACAGCGTGGGGAGTGGCGAGCACCTGCTCCAGCAGCTCCGGGTCGGCGGGCTTCACCAGGTGAGCGTCGAACCCGCTCGCGAGCGCCCGCTGGCGGTCGCTGTCCTGGCCCCAGCCGGTGAGCGCGACGAGCACCAGCGCCCCGCCGCCGTCCGCGGCGCGCAGCCGCCGCGCCACTTCGTAGCCATCGAGCTTCGGCATGCCGATGTCGACGATCACGACGTCCGGCCGGAACTCGGCGGCGGCCATGAGCGCGTCCTCGCCGTCGTATGCGGCGCGCGTGACGTGCCCGCGCAGCGCGAGCAGCAGCGCGAGGCTGTCGGCCGTGTCGTGGTTGTCGTCCGCGACGAGCACGCGCCGCGGCGCCGCGACGGAGGACGCCGGCGCGACCGGCACGGCCGCGGCGCCGGCGACGGCCGGCAGCCGCACCGTGAACGTGCTGCCACGGTCGCGGCCCGCGCTGGCCGCCGCGATGCTGCCGTGGTGCAGCTCGACGAGCTGGCGCGCGAGCGTGAGCCCGATGCCGAGCCCGCCGTGGTCGGTGGTGGAGCGCTCGACCTGCGTGAACAGCTCGAAGATCGCATCGAGCTGTCCCGCCTCGATGCCGATGCCGTCGTCGCTCACCGTGACCACGAGCGCACCGTCGTCGCCGCGCCCCGTGAGCACGATGTGGCCGCCGGGCGGCGTGTAGCGGGCCGCGTTCACGAGCAGGTTGCCGAACACCTGGACGAGCCGGTGGCGGTCGGCTTCGAGCGTGACGGGCGGGTCGGGGAGCCGCAGCGTCACCGTGTGGCGCCGCTGCTCCATCTCGTCGCGGCAGGCATCGAGCGCGGAGTGGGCGACCTCGGCGAAGTCCAGCCGCTCGGGCCGCAGGTCCAGCACGCCACGCGTGATCCGCGACACGTCGAGCAGGTCCTCGATCAGCCGCGCCATGTGCACGGTCTGGCGTTCGATCATGGCGACCGGGCGCTCGGCGGACGGCGGCAGCCCCGCCAGCCGCAGCGCGCGCGCGGCGTTGCGCACCGGCGCGAGCGGGTTGCGCAGCTCATGCGCCAGCACCGCGAGGAACTCGTCCTTGCGCCGGTCGGCGTCGCGCAGCGCCGCCTCGGTGCGCTCGAGCTCGCGCTGCCGCGCGACCGCCAGCTCGGCCTGTGCGCGCGCGTCGCGCTGCGAGCGGTGCATCGCGCGGCCGACGAACGTGAACGCGATCCCGAGCACCACGTACATCACGAGCGCCGCCGTGGCGCGGAGGTCGTCGCTGTAGCCCCACGTGTGCACCGGCGCGACGAACAGGTAATCGGCGACGAACGTGCCCACCGCCAGCGACACGATCGACGGGCCGATGCCCGCCCACCAGCCGGTGAACACGACGACCGCGAGCAGCGGCGCGTATTCCATGACGCCGGGTTCGAGCACGGGCGCCATCGCCAGCCGCAGCACCAGCGCCGCCACGGTCGCGAGCAGCGCGACCGCGTAGCGGGTGAACGCCGAATGGCGGTGGAGGCGCGACATGGAGCCTCGGGGGACGTGACGACATCACGCGGCCGCGTCGGACGATAGCGCGGCGGCGCCATGCGTTGTCCCGGGCGTGTCACACTGCACGTTTGTGCAGTATCGATTCCGGGCGTAGGGTTCGACCCATGCGCGCCGACTACCGCGAAGAGCCCTGCCGCACCGCGCTCAACCCGGTCCGGGGGATGGACTTCAACTGGTCGCTGAACCCGTACACCGGCTGTGCGCACCGGTGTGCGTTCTGCTACGTGCGCGGGTTCGAACGCCGCGCCGATCGGCCGTCCGACGATCGCTATGGCGCGTCGGTGCGCGTCAAGGTGAACGTGGCCGACGTGCTGCGCACCGAGCTCGCGTCCCGGTCGTGGAAGCGCGAGACGGTCGTGATCGGCGCGGCGACCGACCCGTACCAGCCCGTCGAGGGCCGCTACCGGCTGACGCGTCAGTGCATCGTCGAGCTGGCGCGCGCCCGCACCCCGCTCGGCATCATCACGCGCGGCCCGCTCGTCGTGCGCGACATCGACGTGCTGAAGCACGCCGCGACGCGCGGCGGGGTGAAGGTGCACGTGTCGGTGCCCACGCTCGATGAGCGCGTCTGGCGGCTGACCGAGCCCGGCACCGCGCCGCCGCTCGCGCGGCTCCACGCACTGCGCCGGCTCGTCGACGCCGGCATCGACGCCGGCGTCGGCATGGCGCCCGTGCTCCCCGGGCTGTCGGATCGCCCGGACCAGCTCGAAGCCGTCATCCGCGCCGCCCGCGACGCCGGCGCCACGCGCATCTGGACGAGCGTGCTCTACCTGCCGCCCGGCGTGCGCGAGCACTTCATGAGCGTCCTCCAGCAGCACTGGCCCGAGGAACGCGAGCGCTACGAAAAGCTCTACGCCGCCCGGGCCCACCTCCGCCGCCGCGACACGGAGTACGTGATCGCCGAGGTCGCCCGCCTCCGGAGCGACATCGGCGTCCGCGACCGCCGACCCGTGCGCCTCAAGCCACCACCCGAGCCCGAACAGCTCGATCTCGCCATCTGACACCACGCGCAAGGCGCGCCATCGCGAGCCCGCTCGCGCGCCTGGACGCGCGTCGAACCAACTGAAAGGTGCATTTAGGGAGAGTCCGCCACAACGTCGCCGAGAGCGGGCGCCCGCGCACCCGCCTCGATGCGACGCCGCACTTCGCCACCACGCGAGCGGCGGGGACCGGGGGCGCTTCAGCGGTTGCTAAGAGGTCATGCGATGCCCCCGCAACCGCTCAAGCGCCCCCGGTCCCCGTCGCGGCGCGCGAGCCCGCCACAGCGCGGCGACCACAAACGAAGCGCGGGGAGCGTCCACCTGCTCCCCGCGCAACGCACGGCGACCGACCGTCGATTCGCCTACGGCAAGTTCGATCGCGGATCCGACGGCGGCTCGTCCTGCTTCCCGTACCCGAGCGCGTGCGTCACCGCAGTGCCCGCCTCATCCCAGAACGAGTAGTCCGGGTACTTGCCGCCGTGCGGGACGCTCAGCCGGTCCTTCTCGTAGATCAGCCGGCGGCCGTCGGTCTCGGCCATCTCGAAGTCCTGCGACATCTGCAGCGCCAGCGTCGGGCACGCCTCGGCGCACAGCCCGCAGAAGATGCAGCGGTTGAAGTTGATCCGGAACGCCTCCGGGTAGCGGCGCCCATCCTCGCGCTCGGCGGCCTGGATGGTGATGCAGTCCACCGGGCACGACGAGCTGCACAGGTAGCACGCGACGCAGCGCTCCTCGCCGCTCGGGTCGCTCGTGAGGATGATGCGGCCGCGATAGCGCTCCGGGATGACGGGCATCTGCTCCGGGTACTGCACCGTCACCGGCTTCTCGAACATCTTCTTCCAGGTGACGGCGAATCCGTCGACCAGCTCGCGAATCATCGGGAGACCTCTTCAGCCTGGAGGGCGGAGGCGCGGACACCTGCGCCCTGTGCGGGAACGATCGGCCAGTCGACGTCTCGCGGCACCAGCACGACACCTTCGGGCACGGACGCGTCGATGCGCGCCGCGACCTCGACCCGGGCGCCTTCGGCTTCGAGCGACGCGCGGCCGTCGAGCCCGAGCTTCGCGGCGTCGGCCGCCGAGAACAGCGCGACGGGCGCGCCCGCCGTCTTGCGGATCGCCTCCGAGCGCTTGGACAGCGTTTCGCTGCCGAGCGTGCGGTCGATCCGGAACAGCTGCAGCCCCGCGTCCGCCGCGAACGAGGCCGTGACGCGCGTCGCCGGCGCGGCCGCCGTGCGATCGACGTACGCGCCCGGGTCGCCGGGCCGCAGCGCGCGGATCGGCTGCATCGCCGGCACCGCCTCGGCGAGCGCGGAGCGCAGCGCCACGAGGCCGCGCGCCGGCTGCGCCGCCGCGTGCTCGCGCAGCGCCTCGAGCACCCACCACGCGTCGTGCGCGTCGCCGTCCGTCGGCATTGGCTGGTACGTGCGGCGGAACTCGTGGTCGTGGATCTCCTCGATCGCCGACCGCCCCGGCAGCCGCACCGCCGCGAACTCCTGCATGCGGCCGGCGCGGTTCACGTACGTGCCGTTGGACTCGTACGTGACCGTGGTGGGGAAGAACGCCTTCGCGCGGTCCACGAGCGGACCGGGCAGGTGGTCGAGCACGACGAGCAGCGGCAGCTGCTCGAGCGCCTGGCGCGCCCGCGGGCTCCACGACGACGTCTCGGACTCGACGACGACCGCCGCCTGGAACGCGCCGCTCTCGAGCCGCGCGAGCATGTCGGCGAGCGTCGCGCCGTGCGACAGCGCCGCGGCGCCGTGGCCGTTCGGGCCCGGGAACACCGCGCCGAACCGCACCGCCTTGCCCGCCGCCTTCAGCTGCTTGACGAGCGCGGCCGCGGCGTCGAGCGCCGCGCCGTCGACCAGGTCGTGGCCGGCGAGCACGCCCGGCCGCTGCGCCGTGGCGAGCGCCTTCGCCGCCGCGCCCAGCGCGCCGTCGCCGGCGCCGGTGGCGAGCGACTGGAGCGCGCCGGCCAGCTTCGCGGGGTGCGTCGGGATCACGGTCGCGACGTCGTTCAGGTAACGCTCGAGCGCCGACAGCACGAACACCCGGCCGCCGCGGCGCTCGCACTGCCGCGCCGCCAGCGCCGCGAGCGGCGCCTCGTCGACCAGCGACGAGCCGGCGATCACGAGCACGTCGCAGTGCGCGATGTCCGACTGCTCGAGCGGATCCGCGCCCGCCGACTGCAGCGCGGCGTACGCGGCGAGCGCGCGCGCCTCGCGCGACGGGTCGTCGAAATGGCTCACGTGGGCGCCGGCGAGCGGCCCGTCGGCGAGCTGCCGCAGCGCGAAGTGCGCCTCGAGCGAGGCGCGCGGCGACGCGATCAGCGCGACCGACTCGCCGCCGTGCTTCTTCGCCGTCTCGAGCAGCGTGCCGCCGGCGAGGGCGACCGCGCCGGCCCAGTCGCGCACGTCGCCCTGCACCCGCAGCGTGCGCGGCCGCGCCGGGTCCATCACGTAGCCGTGGCCGAACTGGCCGCGATCGCACAGGAACACGCCGTTCACCTCGGCGTTCTCGCGCACCCGCACGCGCTGCAGCATGCGGTGCCGCGCGCCGGGCAGGATGTTGCAGCCGACCGAGCAGTGCGGGCACACGGACGGCGCGATCTCGAGGTCCCACACCCGCGATTTGTAGCGGAACAGCTTGTCGGTGAACACGCCCGTCGGGCACATCTCGACCAGGTTGCCCGAGAACGCGCTCTCGAACGGCCCGTCCTCGAACCGGCCGAAGTACACGCGCTGGCGGCTGCCGGTGACGCCGAAGTCACGGCCGCCGGCGTATTCCTGGTAGAACCGCTGGCAGCGGTAGCACGTGATGCAGCGGTTCATCTCGTGCTGGATGAACTCGCCGAGGAACTGGTTCGGGAACGTGCGCTTCTTGAGCTCGGTCTGGCGGATCCCATGCTCGGCCGCGATCGTCAGGTCCTGCAGCTGGCACTCGCCGCCCTCGTCGCAGATCGGGCAGTCGTGCGGGTGGTTCACCATCAGCGACTCGATCACGTGCTCGCGCAGCGACCGCGACGCCGGATCGAGCGTCGTGACCTCCATGCCGTCCGCCGCCTCGGTCATGCAGCCCATCACCGTCTTGCTCTTGCCCTGCTGCGTCACGGTGACGGCGCACACGCGGCACGACCCGATCGCGCCGAGGTCCTTGTGGTAGCAGAAGACCGGCACGGGGACGCCGGCACGGTTGCCGGCCTCCACCAGGTTGGTGCCGGCCGGCACCTCGAGCTTCCGGCCGTCGAAGGTGATCTCAGGCATGGACGGCCTCCCGGCTGTGCTTGAACGTGCAGCCCGCGTGCGTCACGTGCTCCTCGAGCACGCCGCGGAAGTGCTTGATCAGCCCCTTGACCGGCTCCCACGCGCCGGCGGCGAGCGCGCAGAACGAGTTCGGGCCGACGTAGGCGTAGTGCTCGTCGAGCAGGTCGATGTCGGACATCGTCGCGGTCCCGTTCTCGAACCGCTCGAGGATCTCGACGCCCATCGGCAGCCCGTCGCGGCACGGCGTGCAGAAGCCGCACGACTCGCGCGCGAAGAACCGCTGCAGGTTGAGCGTGCCCTTGACCGGGCAGTCGTCCTCGCTGAACACGATGAACGTGCCGGTGCCGA
>Ga0207650_10003208_pt1 | contig 11279 bp, 7 predicted proteins | sample KBSS63metaG_FD_184325 | JGI IMG/M metagenome (GOLD analysis project Ga0207650, IMG submission 184325) | Switchgrass rhizosphere microbial communities from Kellogg Biological Station, Michigan, USA - KBS S6-3 metaG (SPAdes) (version 2) | ecosystem: Host-associated > Plants > Roots > Rhizosphere >...
AGTCATTGTGTCCTGATTTTTTAATCCACAACTCTCCGTCCTCTTCTTTGGGGAAACGAGGGGACAGTCCCCTCGTTCCCCCATTTAAATAGCTTTGCCAAGAACGCGGAGAAGGGCTTGATTGAATTTCGGAGAATCGTCGAGTTCGGATCCTTCGGCAAGAAGCGCATAGCCGTAAAGGATGTTGGCATAGTCGTCCAACAGCGGATCCGCCGCATCCTGCTTCAAGCGATCCCTCATCTTGACGACAATCTCATGATCGGGATTGATCTCCATGATCCGCTTTTGTTTCGTCGACTCGCCCTTGGCCTGGTTCATCAGCTTTTCCAGATTTGGACTCATGTCCTGATCTGCCACGACCAGACACGCCGGCGACGACGTCAGTCTTCCGGACAACCGCACCTGCCGGACACGCTCGTCCAGCCTGGATTGCAATGTATCCATCAGGCCCGACAACTCTGCGCCTTTTGCCGTCAGATCACGATCATCGCCAATGTCTGCAAGACCCTTTGCAACAGACTTCAGATGTTTCCCTTCGAATTCGAAAATCCATTGCACGAGGATTTCGTCCACTGGATCCACGAGAAACAGCACCTCGTAGCCCTTTGCCTGGAAAGCCTCAAGATGCGGCGAATTCTCCACGGCGCGACGGGACGGCCCGGTAAGAAAGTAGATCGATTTCTGGTCCGGTTTCATCCGGCTCACATAGTCCGCAAACGTTGTGAGCTTTTCCGGGTCGTTGGATGATTCGAACAAATATAGATGCAGTAACTTATCCTTGTTGTCAAAATCAAACCCGGCGCCTTCTTTCAAGACGCGTCCGAAGTTTTTCCAGAACTTGTCATACGTGTCCGCTTCGTTCTTGAGCATGTCCTCAAACGAATCGAGTACTTTTCGTGTCAGCCACTTTCGAATCTGGGCGATGTGCCGATCTTCCTGCAGTCGCTGGCGCGAGACGTTCAACGGCAGATCCGCCGAGTCGACGACGCCACGGACAAATCGCAGGTACGACGGCAACAGATCCTCGCAGTGTTCCATAATCAGAACGCGTCGAACATAAAGGTGTAGCCCGAACTTCCCGGTCTGCTGAAACAAATCGAAGGGAGTCTGAGACGGAATGAAAAGCAGTGACTGATATTCCGACCGTCCCTCGGCGCGATAGGACCAGGACTTCAGCGGCTCGCTCCAATCATGCGAAATGTGCTTGTAGAATTCCTTGTACTCTTCTTCGGTGACTTCGTTGCGAGGCCGGGTCCAGATCGGCTTCATGGAGTTCAGAGGTTTGTCGTCAACCTTCCCGTCCTTTTCCTTGAATCGGATCGGATGGGTGACGAAGTCGGAATAGCGCTGAACGATTCGTGAAATGACGTACTTGTCCGTGAAATCCTCTGCCTGATCGTCTTCTTCAAATTTGCGAAGATGCAGGGTGATGGATGTTCCGCGGGAAAACCGGTTCCCTTCGGCTATGGTGTAAGTACCGTCACCGGTCGATTCCCAGCGTGTCGCCTGCGATTCACCGGCGCGGCGTGTCACCAGCGTTACGAGATCCGCCGCCATGAAAGCTGAATAGAAACCCACTCCGAACTGACCAATCATCGATGCTGCCGCATCTGGAGATTTGCTTTCCTTCATTTTCTCCAGCAGATCGCGGGTACCCGACTTTGCAATGGTTCCGATGTGGGTGATCACTTCTTCGCGGCTCATCCCGATTCCGTTATCGTGGATGGTGAGAGTCTTCGCCTTTGGATCGCTTTCGATGACGATCTCGTAGCGATCGTCTTCGCCAATCAGCTCCGGATTGCTCAGAGCCTCAAACCGAAGCCTGTCGATGGCATCCGATGCGTTCGAGATCAACTCGCGGATGAATATTTCCTTGTTGGTATATAGAGAATGGATCATCAATTCCAGGACCTGACGTGCCTCGGCCTGGAACTGGAATGTTTCGACGTTCGAGCTCACCAGTACACCTCCATCTAGGAAGTGTAGCTGAAAACTCCAAGGGCGAAGCGACGCGTCCCGTTTACAGCAGGACGCGCCGCATCCCTATACCGCCATGGGGGGATGGGCGGTAACACCAACTTGGTGGAACCCATCAAGCAACTTTTGATTTTTTGTTGGCTTGCCAGCGCTCGAAATCAGAGCCCATGATGAAATACTTTCGCCCGATCTGGACGATGCGAATGCGTTCTTCTTCAATGATTCTGCGGAAATGACGTACGGAAAACCCTGCCATACCGGCGGCATTTGGGATATCCAGAAACATCTTCTTCGATTTTTCCTGAACAGTAGCTTTCATGTCTTCCTCCTGTGACGTGACTGTCAGCGAAAGAAATGCACATGAAGGGCCATTCTCCTATTCCATGATTTGCATGGATGGGTAGCGGTAGTCTTTGGAAGGATTGAAGGTCTCTTTAATGGTGCGGGCGCTGACCCAGCGGGTGAGATTCAGCATGGATCCGGCCTTGTCATTGGTTCCACTGGCGCGCGATCCGCCAAACGGCTGTTGACCCACCACTGCTCCTGTGGGCTTGTCATTGATGTAAAGATTCCCCGCGGCATATCGCAGAACGTTGCATGCTTCGTCGATTGCGCGCCGGTCGCTTGCCAGCACCGCACCGGTCAGCGCATATGGCGAAGTCTGATCGACAATTTCCAAAACGGACTGCCAATCGCTCTCCGGATAAACATAAACCGTCACGACCGGGCCGAAGATTTCTTCGCACATTGTGGAATACGCCGGATCTTTTGTAACAATAAGTGTCGGTCGAATGAAATAGCCGAGGGAATCGTCCCTGGTGCCGCCCGCTAGAATCGAGGCCTCGCTGGAATGACGCGCGGCATCCACGTATCGCGAGATCTTCCGGAAGGCTTTCGCGTCGATGACCGCTCCCATGAAGTTCGAGAAATCCGCAACATCGCCCATTTTAATGTCGTTGATTGTCGCGACTAATGGGTCTCGAATTTTGGTCCACGTCGTATCCGGCAGGTAGACCCGGGAAGCGGCACTGCATTTCTGGCCCTGATATTCGAAGCCTCCCCGGATTATTGCCGTGACGACGACATCGACATCCGCACTTGCATGGGCGACGATGAAATCCTTTCCTCCGGTCTCGCCGACAAGCCGCGGATAGGACTTATAGCTTGCGATATTCGCGCCGACGTCTTTCCACATTCCCTGGAACACGTCGGTCGATCCGGTAAAATGAATTCCTGCCAGATCGTGATGCCGAAGCACGACATCACTGATGCTTGCCGCATCGCCCGGCACGAAATTGATCACTCCCGGAGGCAATCCTGCTTTTTCGAAAAGCCTCATCAATTGAAAGTTGCTGTGAACCGTCGAGCTCGCGCACTTCCACACCACCGTGTTTCCCATAAGAGCCGGGGCCGATGGCAGATTTCCGGCGATCGCGGTGAAATTGAATGGGGTGACGGAATAAACAAACCCTTCCAGCGGGCGGTAATCCATGACATTGGAAGCGCCTTCTGGCGACAACGGCTGGTTCGCATAAATCTGCCGGGCAAAGGAAACATTGAAGCGAAGAAAATCGATCATTTCGCATGCAGAGTCGATTTCTGCCTGATGAACGGTCTTGCTTTGATTCAGCATCGTCGCGCCATTCAGGATGTCGCGCCACGACGTGCTCAGCAGATCTGCCGCTCGAAGGAAAATCGCGGCGCGGTCTTCGAACTTCGAGTTGGACCATTCCGGGTGCGCATCCGTTGCCGCGCGTATAGCCTGTGCCACTTCCGCTGCGCCGGCTTTATGCCAGGTCGCCAACACGTGCCGGTAGTTATGCGGCATCACGACAGACGCCATATTGCCGGTACGCAAATCCCTTCCGCCAATTCTCAATGGAATTTCGATCGAGCCCGATGACATTTCTTCCAGGGAGTGTTTCAGAGACTGCCGCTCCGGAGTTCCCGGCGCATACGTACGGACAACTTCATTGGAAGGTCTGGCTGGTTCCATTAGAACGGACATGTCGCGTTGAGGTTGCGATCGAGTTCGCCCTTGGAATTGGTGAAGATGATTCGAACGTTCCCCTTGCGATAGTCCGCAACGATGTCACACACCGTTTTCCAGTCGTGATCAAGGGGTGGATTCTCGAGCCAGGAAGGTCGCCCGGACTTCCGAAGGTGCAGGACGGAGATTGGTCCGCCAACGGTGCTATCCAGATCCGAGCTCTCGAGAATTGCCTGGTGCATTGCAACCGCCGCATCCGAAGCCTTCGGCATCGTGCCGTTCTTCGAATCCAGCCAGCGCGACAAGCTGATCGATGGCCTGTTGGTGATGAACCCCTCATTACGGCAAAGCTGCGGGTCCGTTGGATTTTTTCCGCAGATCATCGGCTGCCCATTGGAGAAGCCGGCGGAAATCAGCAGCACATTTGTGCTGTTCTTGAAAGGCAATCCAAGCATCACACCAAGAAGGATTTCATTCACCGGCCTCGTGAGCAAGTAATCATTACGAGCGAGGAATGAATTGAACAGCTCTCCCGAAACGCTGCTCAGGCCGGAAAGGGCAAACGCCACGCCGGACTGCACAAACACCTTGGGCGTACCGTCGATATATCCAAACTGTTTTCCGGAATCGTCGATGAATGTCGATCGAGTGTCGGAGGCGACAACGACGCCGTCATCCACGATCACGGCGCCTATGAAAGTGCCTCCAAACCTGATTTTGGGAGATTTCGCCGGTAAGAGCGGCAGGAGTGCCAGGAGCATGAAGAGCGGGTAACGCACCACTCACTTCTACAGTGAGGTCAGACCCCTGGCAACCGGTCAAAATCGGATTGCGGACCGATCTTGATAAAATCTTTATTTGACCCGGCCAACTCGACAAAGCTACAAAGTTGTCTCAACACGATGAAGTGTTGTTGACGATGAAGTCCTCACGGCCAGCAGGGCCCTGAGGGCTTTTTGGCTTTATAGGAACATTTTCGGACATCGCAGTCCATGGCATGCGCGGCGGCATCCCATGGGCTTTTTTTATGCCCGAATGAATCTAAAACGTTGGGTTACTGGAGGGGTTTCCAAATGAAGAAACTAACTTTCTCGGCCAAATTAAATCGCCTTTACAACCGGCTTCACGATGCGGAATGGCGTCGATACGCGATGCTTCTGATTGCCGGAAAAGGTGCAGCGATTGCGCTGCTTCTTGTGGCGGTCGCAATCATCAATCCCGGACTTCTCGGTATGGCGTCCCATGCTGCAGAAGATCCGGTTCTGAAGGGCAATGACATTGTCAACCCGCTCAACACGGTATGGACACTTGTCGCGGCCTTCCTCGTATTCGGCATGCAGGTCGGGTTCACCATGCTGGAAGCCGGGTTTTGCCGGTCACGCGAAACTGTCAATGTCCTTATGGAATGCATTGTGGACACCTGCCTCTGCGGAATCCTTTTTTTCGCGTGGGGCTTTGCATTCATGTTCAGTCACGGCAACGGGTTCATCGGCTACCACTGGTTCTTTCTGAACGGCGCGCCGTTGACCTATGAAGCTTCCGGCGTGGCATTCCTGGCTTTCTGGCTCTTCCAGTTTGCTTTTGCGGATACCTGCTCCACGATTACTTCAGGCGCCATGATCGGACGAACGGGATGGACGGGCGACTTGCTCTACAGCTTTGCGGTATCCGGATTCATCTATCCCATCATTGGCCATTGGGCATGGGGACCGGACGGTTTCCTGGCCACGATGGGCAGCGACGGGAATTTCCTCGCTTCGCTTGGAATGAATTTTCATGACTTTGCAGGTTCGACAGTTGTTCACACCATCGGCGGAATGGTCGCACTTGCCGGAGCTCTGGTTCTCGGTCCTCGTATCGGCCGAAGATTCAAACGCGATGGTGGCGGGCCCATGATGCCGCACGATCTGACAATCGCCGCTTCCGGAGGTCTTCTGTTGTGGTTTGGCTGGTATGGATTCAATCCTGGCAGCACTCTTTCCGCCATGGACTTCCAGGGCATTGGCCGAGTTGCCGCGAATACGACACTCGCTGCCTGCGCTGCGGGACTTACCGCGATGATGGCCGCCTATTGGATGAGCAAGAAGTGGGATGTCAGCTATACCGTTAACGGATTCCTGGCGGGCCTCGTTGCCATCACCTGTCCGTGTTACTGGGTCAGCCCGGCCGGGTCGATTGCACTCGGAGCGGTCGCCGGATTCATTGTTGTCGGTGGCGTGGAACTTCTGGAGTACCTGCGCATTGATGATCCCATCGGCGCCGTACCAGTCCATGGGATATGCGGGATCTGGGGAACGCTGTCGCTGGGCTTGTTCGCTTCTGGTCAGTACGGCGCAACCGGACCGATCACGGCAGACAATTCCGCGCCTTTGACCGGTCTGCTTTATGGCGGCGGTACGAAAGTGCTCGCGGCACAGTTCATCGGGAGTGCGATTGTCACGGTCTCGACTCTCGCCGTGGGACTGGTTGTCATGTACATCGTGAATGCAATTGGCATCCTTCGCGTCTCTGCGGAAGGTGAACGCTACGGCCTCGATCTGCACGAGCATGGAATTTCTGCATACCCGGAATATGTCATTGCCGCAGCGGCACAGCCGGCCGGTATGGCAGGCCACTCGACGGATATGGCCGCAGTAGCTCATACCGCCCCAAGACCCGCTCGTTAGTTGTGGCGGCGCGGTCCATCACTTTGATGGGCCGTGCCGTCATACCTGCTCTCATTCCCGGCTGAATCCAATGGGGGAATGCCAATTTCCCAACCAAGTTGCGGTACCATCTTGCCTCGCGTTTTTGCACGAGACCGTCTGAGGAGACTTGATGAACATTCGCCGGATCCTGCAACCGATGGGACTTCGATTTTTTGTGCTGGTGATTGTGATGTTTCAGCTTTTTAAACTCACAACTCTATTGCCCGTATCCATGTACTGGCCATCCCATATTGCGGCTCTTCTGATTGGCCTTTTGTTCTGGCGTCTGATGCTCAAGATCGCCAAAACCGAGCAGTAAATCAGGATTGTTCTTAACCTCTGTAGCAATTCCGACAAAACTGTATTGACATGCGTTGATCTATATTTTATAAATCCTTTACGCGTCACGACGAAGTGCGCTGCTTGACGACGGAGTCCTCAATTTCCATCTGAAAATTGAGGGCTTTTTTCATTTAGCAGGACAAAGCAGTCTTCAGGGTTCGACAACGACGTCCAGGGATGAGGCTATTGGCCTCCCGCCTTTGGGCGTTTTTTTATTGTGCAGAGATTTTCATGACACGAATTCATTTAAGGAGAAGATTCATGAAGAAGATTGCTTCAGTTGTCTTGCTGCTTCTGTTCTGTTGCAGCTTCGGATCCAGCCTCGTTTATGCCCAGGACCGGGCTCCCGATCCGAGCGGTGGAAAAACAGGTAATGTCTCGGATATTCCGGCAGCAAAGGCAGGCGAGCCCACGGCCGGTGAAATCTCGGACGCCATCGGCCACAACAAAGTGGCCATCAATATGATGTGGACGCTGATCACTGGATTCCTGGTCATGTTCATGCAAGCAGGGTTCGCTATGGTCGAAGCCGGGCTGACTCGCGCCAAAAATGTGGCCCATACCATGGCGATGAACTTCATGATTTATCCGCTCGGTATGATCGGCTTCTACGTCTGCGGATTCGCACTCATGTTTGGCGGCCTCGGAGCGATCGGCACGATGGGTGGCTATTCCGGTCTGAACCACGAAGTTTCCATTTCACTAATGGGTAAAACTTTCGGAATCTTCGGCGGCACGGGCTTTTTTCTGACTGGCACATCCTACGACGTCGCTGTCTTTACGCTTTTCCTTTTCCAGATGGTGTTCATGGATACGACAGCTACGATTCCAACCGGTGCTCTGGCGGAACGCTGGAAGTATTCGTCTTTCATGCTATACGGAATTGCTGTCGGAACGATCATGTATCCGGTTTACGGCAACTGGGTGTGGGGCGGCGGCTGGTTGGCGATGCTGGGACAGAACTTCGGCCTGGGACATGGCCACGTCGACTTCGCAGGATCATCCGTCGTCCATTTGACTGGAGGTGTGATCGCGTTGATTTCCGCCTGGATGCTGGGCCCTCGCCTCGGCAAATACAACAAAGACGGTTCTGCCAATCCGATACCAGCGCACAACATTCCGATGGCCATTATCGGAACATTCATTCTCGCTTTCGGTTGGTTCGGGTTTAATCCCGGATCGACTCTCGCCGGTACGGACTTGAGAATCAGCGTGGCGGCCGTGAATACGATGTTGGCTTCCGCAACGGGTGCAATCATGGCGACTCTCTGGATGTGGAAGGTCCGGTCCAATAAGCCTGATCCCAGCATGATGTGCAACGGGATGTTGGCGGGACTCGTGGCAATCACCGCGCCATGCGCATTCGTAAGTGCTCCGGTCGCATGTTTGATCGGATTGATTTCGGGCGTGCTTGTCATAGAAGCCGCATTCTTCGTCGAACGCGTTTTGAAAGTCGACGATCCGGTCGGCGCAGTTGCGGTACACGGTGTCAACGGAGCCTGGGGCGTGATTTGCGTCGGCTTGTTTGCAGACGGCACATACGGCGATGGATGGAATGGCGTTCCTGGAACGGTTACGGGTCTGTTTTACGGAAACAGCTCGCAGCTTGTCGCGCAATGCGTCGGAGTTCTCGCTAATTTCGTGTATATCGGGATTGTCACCGTCATTGTCTTCAAGGTAATCGATGTTGTTGTTGGGAATCGTGTACCTGCCGCTGATGAAATCGAAGGCCTGGATATTCCCGAAATGGGCAGCATCGGATACATCGACGCAGACAACGAATCTGCAGATGGTCCTGCGCATGTGAGGGCATAGCAAAATCGCGTCGCACGAACAACCGCCACGCCAGTTCAATTACCGGCGTGGCGGTCCGCCGCTTAAGGTAATCCGATTGTGAGACACTACTGACCCATGGAATTTCCGCTTTGGAGCATCGGCCCTTTTGTCGTGATGCTCCTTTCGATAGCCATCCTCCCCCTGATTGTTCCTCACTGGTGGGATAAGAATACGAACAAGCTTCTTCTCAGCATCGCGGTTTCAATACCCATACTCACGGTGATTGTTCCTTCTGCGCCACACCTCCTGATGGATTCCATGAAGGATTATTTTTCTTTCATCGTTCTGCTTGGCGCCCTTTTTGTCATCTCCGGTGGAATTTTCATCAAAGGCGAAATGGCGGGAACGCCCCTGGTGAACACCGTTTTTCTTGCAACAGGCGCCGTCCTGGCCAATCTGATCGGAACAACGGGCGCATCGATGCTTCTGATTCGTCCATATTTGCGCGCGAATCACGCGCGCCAGCATCAGGCACACCTGGTGATTTTTTTCATCTTCATCGTGAGTAACGTCGGCGGTGCACTCACTCCACTCGGCGATCCGCCGCTGTTTCTCGGTTTTCTTCGGGGCATTCCATTCCAGTGGACATTGACACTGTTCCCGGTCTGGGCGTCCGCCGTCGGAGCCCTTCTGGTGATATTTAATTTTTACGATCAATACATTTTTCTTCAGGATGACCTCGCCGTCCATGGCGCACTTGCGGAAAAAGTTCAGCCTCGCCGGAAAGTTCACATCGATGGCAGATTGAATTTTCTTTTTCTGGCCGGCGTCATGGCTGCAGCTGTACTCAGCGGCTATTTTGCATGGCCTCGTGGAATCCAGGAAGGCATCATGATCCTGATGGCGGTGCTATCGTGGTACGCCACACCAAATAGAATTCATCACGCGAATCATTTTCATTTCGCGGCAATCACCGAGGTGGCAGCACTTTTTCTTGGAATATTCGTCACCATGATTCCGGCGCTGGAGATTCTGAACACGCATGCGAGCGCCATGAACCTGCGGACGCCGTGGCATTACTTCTGGTTATCGGGAGGCCTTTCAAGTTTCCTGGACAATGCTCCGACCTATCTCACCTTTACGGCGATGGCCTCGGGTATTGTGGGGACCAGCGCGGAAAATCTGAAAGGCCTTCTGCAAACGGAACTCGGAACGCTTCTGCTTCGTGCGGTGTCCTGTGGGGCAGTGTTCATGGGGGCGAACAGCTATATCGGAAACGGCCCGAACTTCATGGTCAAGAGCATTGCGGAACACCACAAGGTGAAGATGCCTTCGTTTGGAGGCTACCTTGTATATTCCGGAACCATTCTCATTCCACTCTTTATCATTCTGACGTTCATCTTTTTTGCATAAGAGTTCGATCCTGCTACCATCGTGACTATGCCTCAGCGCGGCTCCCAGCCTTCGTTGCATCGCAGTTACGCATTCCATCCCGACTTTCCAATTGCCATAGTCGTTGTTGGAATTTGCACCACGGCGGCGGTTTTCCTGCGTTCGCGAGTTGCCATCACGAACATCGCGATGATGTATTTGCTCGGCGCAATTGTGATTTCGATAAATTGCCGGCGCAGCGTCGCCATTGTCAGCACCGTTGTCGGAATCGCCTCTTTCTATTATTTTTCCGTACCCCACTGGAACAGCTTTGTCATCGAAGATTACAACTACATTGTCATTCTGATCACGACGCTCACGGTTTCACTGGTGATTACCACACTGACAATTAAGATACGCGCTCAGGCGGCACATGCCACCGAACGTGAAACTCGAACCCGCGCGATGTACCAGTTGATTCAGGAACTTTCCGGTGAAGATTCCGAAGAGGGTGCTGCGCGCATTGCTGCCAGAACCATCGGGGAGACATTCGATGCTGAGGTTGCTGTTTATCTCACCGACGAGCGTAGAAATATTACTCGTCGAGTCGGGCTACCGGATTCATTTTCGATGTCTGAAGATGAGCGCGCAATTGCCCAGGGTATCCTCGATAGGGGGCAGCAATCCTCGAATCTCTTTCGTGATGATCATCGTGTCAACGTGCGATACGGCATGCCATTGATTTGCGCCGGGTCCTCCGTGGCAGCCATGACACTTGTTCCAGCCGACCGAAATCGCTTGAACGAACCGGAACAAATGCGATTTCTGGAAGCCATGTGCAGCCAGCTGGCAGCAGCAATCGAACGCTTGCGCAGTTCCAATGCGGTTCGCGAAGCCGAAGCGGAGATCCAGGCCGAACGCACGCGGAACGCCTTGCTGAATGCGGTCTCTCACGACATCAAGACTCCACTGGCATCCATTTACGGTGCGGCGACAAGTCTGATCGAGGAAGAATCGCGGATCAGCCCGACCGCCCGTCGGGAGCTGGTGGAAAGCATTTCGGACGAAGCCCAGCGCCTCAATCGTGTCGTGAATAATCTCCTGGAAATGACCCGCCTCGACGCCGGTCTTCAGGC
>Ga0207650_10003210_pt1 | contig 11275 bp, 4 predicted proteins | sample KBSS63metaG_FD_184325 | JGI IMG/M metagenome (GOLD analysis project Ga0207650, IMG submission 184325) | Switchgrass rhizosphere microbial communities from Kellogg Biological Station, Michigan, USA - KBS S6-3 metaG (SPAdes) (version 2) | ecosystem: Host-associated > Plants > Roots > Rhizosphere >...
CGCATCCCGCGCCTCGGGGAGTGCCGCGCCCGGCTGCCCGCCATAGAGGAGCGCCAGGGACAGGTTCAAATGCGCCGCCGCGAGCGCCGGCTCGATCTGCAGCGCCTCCCTGAACGCAGTGGCCGCCGCTTCATAATCGTATTGTTCGAGGAGCGCGACGCCGCGATTGGACGCGCGGTAGGCCCGCTCGAGCCGCTCACGAGGCGGTCCCGCTTGGGGAGCCGTAGATTGCGCCCCGGTCAACGCCAGCGCTACGCTCCCGATCAGAATCGAAATGCTGCGCAGATTCATCGCGCGCGAGTGCCCATCCGGCCGCTCTGCACCAGGCCCCGCCCTTCTTCGATGGTGATGGTGCGATCCGCGTCGACGCGGCCGACGCGATCGACCTTCCCACTGGGCCAGCGCACTTCGATCGCCGACACGCTGGTTTCCACGCCGAGGCCGAACGTCACCGGCAGCTCGCTCTGTGACGCGAAGCTCGAACCGGTCTTGACGAGGCCCCAGCGCGGCGCGCCGGCTGCGGTCGTCAGTGTGATACGAGCGCCGATGCCGTCTCGGTTGGAGATGTTGCCGATCGTCCGGATGCGCAGTCGATGGTTGGCATTCCCGCCATCGTTGCGCAGCAGCTTCGCCGCGCCGTTGTTCACCGAGACCAGCAGGTCCGGGTCGCCGTCGTTGTCGTAGTCTGCGGATGCCGCGCCGCGGGCCACCATCCCAAGCTGGAACGCCGGGCCGACTTTGCGGCTGATGTCATCGAACTTCCTGCCGCCCAGATTGCGAAACAGCTGCGGCGCCTGCGCATACGTCACGTTGCGCTGGACGGTATTGATGTCGTCCGCGACATGACCGTTCGCGGCGAAGATGTCGAGACGCCCGTCGAGATCGACGTCGACAAAGAAACAGCCGAACGTCAGTGTCAGCAACGAGGCACGTCCCAGCGTGGACGACGGGGCGTCGTCGATGAACAGCCCATTCCCTTCGTTGCGGTACAGGGACATCATCTGGTTGGAGAAGTTGCCGATGATCAGGCTGGGACGTCCAGACCCATCGTAATCGGCGGCATCGACTCCCATCCCGGCGCGCGCCACGCCGGCTTCATCGAATGCCACGCCGGCGGCGACTGCCACGTCCTCGAACGTGCCGTTGCCCTTGTTCCGATAAAGGCGGTTGGGCTGCGTGTCGTTGGCGACGAAAAGGTCCATGCGTCCGTCAGCGTCGAAGTCGAACATCGCGACGCCGAGCGCCTTGGACTTGGGATCGAACAGGCCCGCCTTCTTCGTCACGTCCTCGAACGTGCCGTCGCCGCGGTTGTGATACAGCGTGCCGCTCGCCCCGGTGTACGACTCCGGCGTGCAGTACGACTTGCTCTTGCCGTCCAGCGTGCAATGCAGGTCTTTGTCGATCGACCACTGCACGTAGTTGGCCACGTAGAGATCGAGCTTGCCGTCGTTGTCGTAATCGAGCCACAGCGCGCTCGTCGAGAACGACGGGTCACCCACTCCCGCCTTGGCGGTCACGTCTTCGAATCTTCCTTGGCCGATGTTGCGGAACAGGTGATTCGGTCCCAGCGCCGTGACGTACAGGTCCTCGTCGCCGTCGTTGTCATAGTCTGCGGCCGTCGCGCCGATGCCGTACATGGCGGTCGCGAGCCCCGCGCGTGCGGTCATATCGGTGAACGTGCCGTCGTGATTGTTGCGATAGAGCGCGGACGATGAGCGGGCGGCCGGGTGGCCAGGCCAATTCATCGAGTTCACGAAGAAGGCATCCTGCCAGCCGTCTCCGTCGGCGTCGAAGAACACGACTCCCGATCCGATCGTCTCGGGCAGGTACTTGTTGCCGAACGCGCCACTGTTGTGCGTGAAACGAATGCCCGCCTGGCGCGTGATGTCGGTGAAGGTCAGCGGCGATTCTGGCGGAGCCGCCGCCGTCATCGCCATGGCCGCGGCCGCCATCGCGGTCGCGCCGAACAGTGTGCGCATCGCTGTTTATCTCCCTGGCGCGTGCTCGTGGATCTGTTGCCGCTCGTTGTTGTCGGCCGGGTGGAGTTGCCGGTAAGGCCCGGTGATCGCCTGCGACGACTCGTCCGCCTTGAAACGATCGTAAAGCGTGCGCTCGCGCGCGACCGCGGCCGCGTCGCCGAGTCCCTGGTAGCAGAGCATCAGGTTGTAGTGCGCCTGTAGATCCTCGGGATCGATCGCCAGCACCTTGACGAACTCGTCGCGCGCCGCCGCGAATTGACGCTGCAGGAACAACACGCGTCCGAGCTGATTGAGCACGACGCGATCCTTCGGATAGAGCGACGACGCCTTGCGCAGGCGCTCGAGCGCCTCGTCGTAGCGGCCGTTGGTCTTGAGCACGACACCGAGGAAGAAGTGCGTCTTGGCGAGGTCCGAATTCACCTCGAGCGCGCGGCGCAGCACCTGCTCGGCGCCATCGACATTGCCTTCCTGCAGGCGCGCCCGTCCCACGTTGACCCAGCCGTCCGCGTAGCCGGGCTCCATCTGCGTCACCTTGAGGAAAGTGGCTTCGGCGTTCTTGATGTCCCCCTGCAGCAGCAGGCCGATGCCGTAGTCGTTCCAGCGTTCGCGCACCGCCGGCGACATCACCGCGACCTTATCGGGCAGCGCTTCGGTCGCCGGAACGACGCGCAGCGTTCCCTCACCGCTCGCCATCACCGTCGTCGGAATGTCGGGGATGGCTTTGATCTCGCCCGACACGCGATCGGTTGGACCGGTGAACTGCCACTGTCGATCGTCATACGACGGCGCGACCTCGCCACCGTGCGCCGGATTCGGGACACCCGCGTAAGCCCACTGCGTGTTCCACCAGGCGAACTTCCGGTAGTTCACCTTCGCCTTGAGGTGAATGCGGCCCGACACGTCCTTCGGGATGTTCAACCGGTAGTGGATCGTGTCTGCCGCCCCCGGTGGAATCAGCCGCACGTAGGCGACCGATCGTGCCGCCCACGCGTTGCGCTTGTTAATCGGATTGCCGCGCTCGTCGATCAGCAGGCTGCGATAGAAGTGCGCCCCCGGATCCACCGGTCCCTTCCCGCCGTCCGCCGCTTCCCCGCTGTGAAAGATGACGCGCCCGTTGTCGTCGGTGGCCTGGAGCTCGACCCACACATCGAAGGCATCGACGGTACCGCCGGGGAAGAAGTGTCCGACCTTCCGAGTGCGGACGACGACCTCGACACGGACCGAGTCACCCGCGTGCACTGTCGCGTCCACTCTGTCGAGCGGCGCGATCACTTCGGCCGGCGGCGCGAGGACGGCCTGCGCGGAGCCGAAATTCATCGACTCTTCACCGACGGCAAAAGTGCTGGCGATGCGCGGCTCGGAGTCGGCGCGCCTGGCCACCTTCTCCCCTGTCGTCGCGGCGGCGTTGCGGACGATGCCGAAGACGTCGACGGAGACGGCTCCAGCCTGCAGGAACGCCTGCGTCGCCATCAGCTGTTCCTTGTCGTGATTGACGAACGGAATCGCGGTGTTGGCCGCGGCAAAGCGATGCGATCGCACGAATCCGTTCTTCGCCGCCGGATCGTTGGACCGCACCGGCGGCATGTGGCAATCGGAACAGGTCTGCGACGCCGGCGGATAGTAGAACGAACGCGCGCCCTCGCCAGAGATGCCCGACGCCTGCCAGTTGTCGTAGTCGTTGAAGCCGCGGAACCAGCGGTAGCCGTTCACCGGCACGTCGAGGTGGACCTTGTGGCACGACGAACAGAACTGCGCCGCCTGCTTCTCGTGGAACGGCTTGAGGAAGATCTGGCGATGCGGCTGCGGATCGATATAGGTGAGCTGATCGTGCGCGAAACGCAGGAACGGGTTGTTACTCGCGGCGAGATCGTGGAGCGGCGGGTATTCGATCTCGAAGTCCCCCTGCCCCATCGTGCTGCGAACCGAGGTGATCGCGTGGCACGACGTGCACGCCAACCCCGCCTGCGCTTCCGGCGTATCGATCTGTTCCTTGATCGGACGATCGAACCGGCCGTTGAAGAAGACCGCGTGGTCGTGGCAGCCGGCGCACCACTTCGACGGCTGCGTTCCCACCGTGTCCTGCATGTACTCGATCGACTTGCGGTACCACTGGTTGTTGAACGACGAGAAGTGGTGCATCGATGACTTCCACTGCTGGTAGATGTCCTTGTGGCAGCGGCCGCAGGATTCGCTGGTCATGAAGAACGTCGACGGAATCGTCCGATGCACATTGGTGTCGGAAGAAGAGGGGAAGAACGGGCCGTGCGCGCCACGGCTTTCTTCTTCCATCGATGCGGGAACGACGTCGGGGTTGCGGATGCGGAAACGCGCGTCGTCCGCACTTCCCGACTTCCACGCGAGTGCCGGGGCGCCGAGCAGCGCGATCGCCATCGCCCCATAGGCCAGGCCAAGCGCCAGCCGTCGTCTCGACCCAAATCGTCCCGACGCGTGCCACACCGCATACGCGATCCAGGGGACGATGCCGATCAGCATCAGCACGATGTGCACCGGCAGCAGCCAGCGCAGCCGTCCGGCGGCACCGAAGAAGGTGATCGCTATCCCGAACAACACCCCGGCTGCGCCGACGATCGACCCCGCGATCAACGCGAGCGGAATCGCGCGCCGGTGCACGACGAGCAGCCTCGCGAAAGCCCGGGCGAGGACGATGCCGAGAAAAATGTGCGCGACGACGTTGGCGAAGTAGAACAGGGTGGGCGCAGCCGAGGCCGCCAGGTATGCGGAGTTGAGCAGCAGGACGAGCACGGCCGCCGACAGGCGCCCGGCGGACCGACCAAACCATTGACGAATCATGGAGTTAGCTCCACCTCACGAGGCGCACAGCGTATGCCGCGGCCCCGGGGACGTCAATGATGTGAAAACGTTAGTGGACGGTGACCTCCTGGCGCAGCGGGCCGACCATCACGGTGAACGGCCCGGGCGTCAGGACGGGCTTGCCGGCGGGGCCAATGTAGGACAGATCGGTCTTGGCCAGCGTGAAGCGCAGCTGGCGCGACTCACCGGGCTCGAGCGTCACCTTGACGAAACGCCTCAAGCGGCGCACCGGCGGCGTGACTTCTCCCGCCCGCTGCGCGGTGTAGACCTGGATGACTTCGGCACCGGCGCGCCGGCCAGTGTTGCGGATCGTGACGCCCACGTCGATGCCGCCGTCCGTGCCTGCCGCGGCGGTCAGCGCCGAATACTCGAACGTCGTGTAGCTCAGGCCAAAGCCGAACTCGAACTGCGGCTTGAACGCGGTGAGGCCGAACGACGTGTCCTGCTCCTCGAACGCCTTGTGGTCGTAGGTCAAAAGCGCGTTCGGCGCCCGCGGATACGTGATCGGCAGTTTGCCGCTTGGATTGACCTCGCCGAAGAGGATGTCCGCGATGGCTTGGCCGCCTTCGGATCCCGGATTCAGCGCGAGCAGGATCGCCGCGGGCGCGTCGGCGATGGTATTGATGATGCGCGGCCGTCCTTCGACGAGCACGAGGACGATGGGCTTGCCGGTGGCGGCGAGTTCGCGCGCGAGCCGCAGCTGCGCCTCGGGGAGGTTGAGGTCGTCGATGTTGCCTGGCGTCTCGGCGTAAGACTTCTCGCCGAGACACAAGACGATGGCGTCGGCCGAGCGCGCCGCGGTGACCGCGGCGTTGATATCGAGCGCCTTGTCGTACTCCGCGCCAGGCACGAAGGTGACATTGGCTGCGCCGGCGCGTTGCTCGATTGCCGCGCGGATCGTCAGCCGGTCGCGCGGATAAGCTGCGGCGCGATCTCCCTGCCAGGTGATCGTCCATCCGTTGTTCAGTGACGGCAGCGAATCCGCGGTCGGTCCGGTGACGAGGACGCGCGCGGATCGCTGGAGGGGCAGCGCGTTGTTGGCGTTCTTCAAGACGATCAGCGATTCGCGCGCCGCGTGCAGTGCGATCTCGCGCGACGTCGCCGATCCCACCTCCGCAGACGGCGTGATCCCGCGCAGCGGATCGGCAAAGAGCCCCACCCGCGCCTTCATCGTCAGGATCCGCTTCACGGCGTCGTCGATGCGCGCCATCGGGACGGCACCCTCGGTAACCAGCTGCTTGAGCAGATCGCTGAAGCTGTAGTCGCTCGGGACCATGCTCATGTCGATGCCGGCGAGCACGGCGGCTTTGGTGGCGTCCTTCTCGGTCGCGTAGAGATGATGGATGTTGACCAGCTTCTTGATGTCTTCCCAGTCCGAATCGATCACGCCTTGGAAGCCCAGCTCGCCGCGCAGCACGTCGGTCAAGAGATGCTTGTTGACGTGACCGGGGATGCCGTTCACTTCGCCGGAGTTCACCATCACCGACAAGGCGCCGGCCTTGACCGCGGCCGCGAACGGCGGCAGGAAGTACTCGCGCAGCGTGATTTCGGGAATCAGCGCCGGCGTGCGATCGTGGCCGCTGGTTGGAAGGCTGTAGCCGACGTAATGCTTCATCGTCGCGGCGACGCTCTGCGGTGACGACAGGTCGTTTCCCTGGTAGCCACGGATGGCGGCGGCGCCCATCACGCTCACCAGGTGTGGATCTTCGCCGAATGTTTCGAAGAGGCGGGGCCAGAGCGGCTGCCGACCGATGTCGAGCACCGGTGAGAAATTCCACGGCACGCCGGCCGCGCGGGTCTCCGCCGCGGCGACTCGGCTGCCCTCGAGCATGAGCTGCGGATTCCACGTCGCCGCCATGCCGAGCGGCTGGGGAAAGAGCGTTGCGCCGGCGACGTAATTGGCGCCGTGGATCGTGTCGAGCCCGTACAGCACCGGGATCTTCAGCCGCGTCTGCGCCGCGCTCTCCTGAATGGCACGGATCAACTCGTGCCACTTGGCCGGCGGCAGCGCGACATCCTTCACGTTGAGCAGCGCGCCGGCCCCGTAGCCGACGACGGCCTTGTGCAGCTTGTCGGGGTTAATCTTGAGATCGAGATCCTGGCCATCGGTGACCATTCCGATCTCGAGCTGCGTCATCTGACCGACCTTCTCCGCCGGCGTCATCTGGCGCAGGAGGTCCTCGATGCGGCGAGCATCCGCGGCTGAGAGCGCCGGCAGCGGCGTGAACTGCGCCTGCAGGAACGTGGCGCTGTCGGGCGGGTCGAGACGCTGCACCGGTGTGGACCCCTGCACCGTGGCGAGCGACACGACGGCCGCGAGAACGATCGTGACGCGCATGTTGTTACAGCCGGGTCACGCGACGGGGCCGCGGACGATTCGCGGCCCCGAAGGTGGTTAGAAGAGGATCTTCAGACCGAACTGCATCTGCCGCGGATCCCGCGTCCGCGTCGCCTGCCCGAAGTTGCCGGCGGGCGTGTAGGACGCGATTTTGGTCCTGCTCGAATCCAGCGTGACGCTCTGCAGGTTCATCGTGTTGTTGAGCCCTTGGCTCAGGAAGTTCGTCCGGTTGAAGACGTTGAAGATCTCGAACCGCAGCTGGATCTGTGCGCGCGAGCTGGCGCGCAGTGACTTGTAGAACGCCACGTCGGTCTGGAAGAAGCCCGGACCGCGGCAGGCGCCGCGCTCTTCGTTGCCGATCGATCCCAGCTGGAAACCGGTCAACGTCACGGCCGCCGGGTCGATGATCTGTTCCGGATGGGCCGGATCGTCGGCGCGACAATCGCCACCCGCAGCGGCCATGTTCGGGCGCTGGTTGTCGGTATAGCCGGTACCGGACGGGCCACCGTTGAGCCCGGGCAGCGAGCCCGTGTAGACCGTGAGCGCCTGGCCCGACGCGGCCTGGACGATCGTGCCGACCTCCCATCCGCCGAGCAGCCACTTCTTCGTCCCCGAGGCACCCTCATACGTCGGCCCGGCGAGGACGAGCGCCGCGTTGAAGACGTGCCGACGATCGACGTTCGAGTAGCCCTCGTCGGCGTCGGGGTTCGACAGGTCGAGACGCGTTTCGTCGGCGGCGAGATTGCCGGAGCTGTTATCGAGCGGCACGTTGGCCCGGCTGCGCGACAACGTATAAGACACCTGCGCCTGTGACGCGCCCCAGCGGCTGACGACCTGCGTCTGCATCGAGTGGTAGCTGGAATGGCCGTCGTGTGTCCAGAAGGTGATCCGCTTGTCACCGAAGGCGCTGCCATACGGTCGCAGCGCCCCATTGGCCGGCGTCGTCGTCACGTACTCGAGGCGGTCGTCGACGCCATTGTGGTTGATATCACCGGGCGCGATCTGGTCGACGTCGGCGGATGTGAGCAGGTCGTAGCCGTTGTTGCCCACGTAGCCGATGTCCCAGGTCGTGTGCGGGAAGACTTCGCGCTGGTAGGAGAGATTCCACTGCCAGTTGTACGGCGTCTTTGCCTCCTGCTCGCGGCCCGAGCTCGGCGCGCCGTTGCCGACGGCAAAGCAGCCGTCGCACGGTTCAGCGTTGGTGTCGAGCGTGCGCAGGCCGTTCTTCTGGGTCACGAACGGCGGGTTGGCGCCGATGTTGAGACCCGGGCTGAGGCGCTCGCGCAAGTAGAACTGCCCGACGCCGGCGCGGAACGCAGACTTGCCGTCGCCGTTGATGTCCCACGCCACGCCGAGGCGCGGCGCGATGTTGTTCATGTCCTGCGGGAAGAGCGAACGATTGTCCGCCGTGGCCCCGCCCTTGAATCCTGCGGTGCTGCACCAGCTCGTCCCGGGCGGCTGCAACAGGCCGTTGCAGGGATCGTTGCCGAGAGAGGCACTGAACAGGGCCGGATCGAAGCTCATGATCCGGTTGTCCGCCGCGTAGGGATTCATGAAATACGAATAGCGGACGCCGTAGTCGACCGTGACTCGATCGTTGGCCTTCCACGAATCGGACGCGTAGAACTCGAGATCCTTCCACCGCTGCGGTACCTGACGCTGCCCCGAGAACTCGGAGAACCCGAAGGTCATGTCCTTGAGGAGGAAGTCCGCCAGGATGTTGCCGGTGCCAGAGCCCCACGCGGGCAGGCCGCCGGTTCCCCAGAACGCGGAGTTCTCATACGAGCCGAAGCCGCCGACGTCTTCGTTCTTCTTGTTTGTGCTGAACAGGCCGCCGGCCTTCAGCAGATGCTTGCCGAAAACGAGGGAGTAGTCGTCCTTGAAGACGAACAGGTCCTGGTTGTTAAGGAACGGCGCCTCGTTCCACAGCGCGGCGTAGCCGCCGCTGCCCCAGAACACCGGATGGCCTTCTTCGCCGGGATACTCGTGGCCGGACGACGGATAGATCGACGGAATCAGACGGTTGATCGTGGCGTTCAAATCCGGCTCGGAGCCGCCGCGCGTGACCGTGATCGAGTTCGCTGAATAGGAGAACTGCAGCGTATTGACGGCTTTCGATCCGAGCGTCTGGTTCAGGGAGGCCACGAACGACTTGCCGGGCTGATCCCAGTTCGAGTCGACCGCGGGGAAGGCGTCGTCGCCCCACAGGTTCGCCTGATTGGACGGCGCGTTGTTGGTCCAGCTGTCCTGCGTGTAGCGGACCATGATCCGCGACGCCGGCGTCGCTTCGTAGTCGAAGCGGACGTTTTCCTGGCGCCAGTTGATCGGTGTGTTCAGCGAGGTCACCCAGTTATTGCAGTTGCCGTTGCCGGGCGCCGTCGTGTTCGGCAGCGGATAGAGACTGAGGAACGCCTGCCCGCCAGGGCTGAGGCGATTGCTCGGAATCCGGTTGTTCGGGAACGCGGCCCCGGTGGCCGGATCGATCGGCGTCGCCAGCGTGCAGCCGCCGATCGCCGGCCCGCTGAAATCGCCGGCGCGCTCGGCCGCAGTCGGGACGAACGCGAGGCGCGTCGTGCCGCGCGTTTCCTTGTTCCACTCCTGCGATCCGAAGAACTGCAGCTTGTTCTTGATGATTGGTCCGCCCAGGGTGTAGCCGTAATCGTTGCGCTTCAGCTCGTCCTTCGGCTTGTCCGCCTGCTCGAGGAAATAATTCTTCGCATCGAGCGCGTCGTTGCGGCCGAAGTAGAAGCCACTCCCGGTGAACTTGTTGGTGCCGCCGCGCGTGACGATGTTGATCTGCGCGCCCGAAGCCTGGCCGAACTCCGCGCTGTAGCTGTTGCGCAGGATCTTGAACTCCTCGATCGCGTCGACCGAGGGATACACGAGGATGGTGCGGTTCGATCCGACGTCGTTATTGTTGGCGCCGTCAACCGTCCACATGTTGGAGGTGACCGCGCTGCCGCTGACCGAGAGGTCGGATCCGCCGAGCAGACCCTTGTCCTTGACGTTGAGGAAATCCGGAGCGCTGACGCCGGGCATCAGCGTCGCGAGCTGGAGAAAGTTGCGACCGTTGAGCGGCAGCTCGCGCACTTGCTGGCCGGTGATGACTCCGGAGACGTCGCCCCCGACGGTCTTGACCGGCGTGCTCTCGGCAATGACGCTGACGGTCTCGTTGAGCGCGCCGGGAACGAGTATGAAATCAATCGTGCGATCGTCGGCGACGTTGAGCGCGACATCGGTGCGGCTGGCGGTCTTGAAGCCCTGCAGCTCCACCTGGACGCGATAGCGGCCGACCGGAAGTTCAGTGAAGGTGTAGACGCCATCGCGGTCTGTGACCGCGGCGCGTGTCAGGCCGGTGTCCTGCCCCGTGACCGTGACGGACGCGCCGGGCACCACGGCCTTCGATTGATCCGTGACCGTGCCCCTGATGCTGGCGGTAGTGCGTTGCGCCCACGCCGGCCCCGCGAGAAGCACCGCCGCCGCGACCATGGCACCGAGAGTCAACTGCCGAAATCGCATCGAGCAGACCCTCCCCGTTCTTAAAGCCTCTTAAGAAAGTTGTATTATTCTCAGGCCTCCTTGCTTGTCAAGCAAAATTACCGAGCTGTAAGCGGGTCCGACCGCTAATCATAAAAGGTGATGCAAATAGGCCACAAAAATGGTCGAGCTAGCGTTGTGGCCTTGGCGGTTGCCGTGGTCGGGGGACTCGCCGTCGGTCTCCCCGCGTGCCGCAATCGGGCGGCTACGGTGACGTTGCCGACGCGGCCCCACATCCTGCTCATCACCATCGACACGCTTCGCGCGGACGCGACTGGGGCCTACGGACACCCGGGCAGCGTGACCCCGTGGCTCGACCGGCTCGCGGCGGCCGGGACCCGGTTCGAGACGGCGCATGCGCACGCGCCGCTGACGCTTCCCTCGCACGCATCGATTCTGTCGGCGCGCTATCCGTTCGCGCACGGTGTGCGTGATAACGCGGGGTTCCGTTTTCCCGCATCGGTCGACACCCTGCCCATCTGGTTGCGCGCGCAGGGCTACCGCACCGGCGCGTTCCTCAGCGCGTTTCCACTCGACGCCCGGTTCGGGCTCGCCCGCGGCTTCGACGTCTACGACGATCGCCTGGGCG
>Ga0207650_10003211_pt1 | contig 11274 bp, 10 predicted proteins | sample KBSS63metaG_FD_184325 | JGI IMG/M metagenome (GOLD analysis project Ga0207650, IMG submission 184325) | Switchgrass rhizosphere microbial communities from Kellogg Biological Station, Michigan, USA - KBS S6-3 metaG (SPAdes) (version 2) | ecosystem: Host-associated > Plants > Roots > Rhizosphere...
AGCATGAGGCCCGTGAAACGAGGACCGACGCGCCTGAAATGCACGAAGCGTCGGCGTTCCTACGGCTCGATGCCGGTTGAAAGGCTCAACGCGATCGCATCTTCACGTTGTTCAGACCTTCCCTAGGGCGTTAGCGCGCTTTTGACTGATTCAACGGGGGCGGAGCTCATGCTTTAGGCACCCGGAACGCTTTGGCGCCGCGGGGTGCTCCTTGCAGGTGACGGGATTGACCCTCGATCACGGCCAGTGTCCCCGAACAATGTGATGAGCCTCGCAGCGGCCGGCGACAGATAGCTGTTGTCGCGGTGAGTCACCACCAGCCGCCGGTGCATCGTCGCTTCCTTGATCGGAACCTCCTTAAGCCCAGACTTTGCTGCGCTACCCACGAGGTGATGCCGCGAGATGAAGCTCAACAGTCCCGTCTGCTCGATCAGCGTCGGCAACATCAGCAGCATCGTCGACTCGACCTGTACCCGGGGCCGCGACAAGTGCTTACGGTCAAACGTGTGATCCAACCAGTCGCGCGTCGGGGCGCCCGGAGGTTGCAAGGCCCAGCGGTACAGGGTCAGGCTCTTCAGGGTCGGCCGAGCTTCACCGAAGACCTCATGGTTGGCACTTGCGGCCACCACGATAGCGTCGACTGCGAGGAGTTTGGACTTGTAGCCCGCCTCTGGCGCGATCTCCGTGCCGACCATCATGTCGATCTCGCCCGCAAGCAACAGGGGTCTCAAGGTGTCGACCAGGCCGACTACCGTCCGCAGCGTCACCGCCGGAGCTTCGTGAAGCAGTTGCCGCGCAACGGCCGGGAGCACGAACTGCGCCGCGGTGGGGACGATGCCGATACGGACGTGGCCGGCGATTCCCGCTCCGATACCGGCGATCTCTCGCTTCGCATCCTCGACATCGAAGCGCATGCGCTGAGCCCACTTGAGCAGCACCGAGCCGGCTGACGTCAGGCGGATGCCACGCCCGGCCTTCTCGAACAAGGCTGTGCCGCAGTCTTCCTCCAGACGCCTCACGCAACTAGTGAGGGCCGGCTGTGTCCGATGGAGCTTCGTCGAAGCACGGCCCATGTGCTGGAGAGTGGCAATGGTTTCGAAGTAACGGAGGTCACGGAGGTCCATACCAAAAGCACCATTTATGGATCGCGAGGAATTATCGATTGGACTGCAGCCTCCGCGCAGCGAATACTGAGCGCAATCGAGACGCCAGAGTCAAGGCGTCCACTGCTAACCGGAGACAACCTGTGCAAACCTCTCGCTGCCTGTTGCTGGCGCTCGCCGCCGCCACCCTCGCCACCAGCGCGTTCGCGCAAGCGTGGCCGTCCAAGCCGATCCGCGTCCTCGTGCCTTTCCCGCCCGGCGGTGGCACCGACATCGTGGCCCGCGAGGTGACCCAGCGCGTGACGAATAACACCCGCTGGACGTTCGTGATCGACAACAAGCCGGGCGCGGGTGGCAACCTCGGCGTCGACCAAGCGGCCAAGTCGCCACCCGACGGCTACACGATCGTCCTCGGCCAGACGAGCAACCTGGCGATCAATCCGACGCTCTACTCCAAGCTGCCGTACGACCCGGTCAAGGACCTTGTGCCGATCGGACTGGTCGCGAGCGCGCCGCTCGTCCTCGTTGTGCCGACGCAGTCGCCCTACAAGACACTAGCCGACCTGGTCGCCGCGGCGAAGGCGAAGCCGGGCGAGGTCAACTTCGCGTCGCCGGGCAACGGCACGGTCGCGCATCTAACCGGCGAGAAGTTCCAAAAGACCGCCGGCATCCGCTTTACGCACGTGCCGTACAAGGGCGCGAACCAGGCCCTCACCGACGTCATTAGCGGGCAGGTGCAGCTCTACGTCTCGTCCGTGCCTTCGGTGCTGCAGCAGATCCGCACCGGCAAGCTCCGTCCGCTCGCCGTCACGTCTGACAAGCGCGTCGACGACCTGCCGCAGACGCCGACGGTCGGCGAGGCCGGCTATAAGGGCTTCGACGCCATTACCTGGTTCGGCTTCCTTGCTCCCGCCGGAACGCCGAAGGAGGTGGTCGCCAAGCTCAATGCCGAGTTCAACAAGGCGCTGCAGCAGCCCGAGTTGAAGAAGCGCCTCGGTGACGAAGGCGCCGACCCGCTCGGCGGAACGCCAGAACAGTTCGCCCAGGTCATCCGCGACGACATCATCCGGTGGGGAAAGATCGTCAAGGAATCGGGCGTCAAAGTCGACTGACGTCGAGGCTTAAGCCCAAGCCTGCCGGGGCTCGCGCCGGCATCCATTCCATTCAGCCTCTTGGAGATCCAGATGAGTCAAGCCGCTGCATTGCCCGATGTGATCCGTGAATTCGAACGCGTCGACTCGAAGATCGTCGAGCAGGCCTCGCAATACCCGTCCTCGATCCTCGCCGACGTTGCCGGGCGCCGCGGCGCCCTCAGCGGACGGCTCGCACCGCTGGCGCCGACGATGAAGTTCGCCGGCCCCGCGTTGACAGTCGAGGTCCGACCCGGCGACAACCTGATGATCCACGCCGCCATGGCGATCGCCAAGCCGGGCGACGTGATCGTCGTCGACGGCAAGGGTGACCTGTCCAGCGCGCTGATGGGCGAGATCATGTGCCAGCAGTGCGTGGCATTGGGCGTGGCAGCGGTCGTGATCGACGGCGCCGTGCGCGACAGCGTCGCGATCCGCGAGCTCGGCCTGCCGATGTATGCCGCCGGCCTCAATCCGAACGGCCCGACCAAGTTCGTCCCCGGCCGCCTGAACCATCCGATCTCGATTGGCGGCGTTACCGTCAACCCCGGCGACCTGCTTGTGGGCGATGCCGATGGCGTCACGGTCATCGAGCGCGCCAAGGCGGCCTCGATGCTGCCGCTCGCGGCCGAGAAAGTGGCAGCCGAGACCCAGCGCATCGCCGACATCAGGAGCCGCAAGGCGCTGCGTCCGGGCTGGCTCGACGGGGCGCTGCGCGCCGCCGGCGTCATCAAGGAAGGGGAAACGTTGTGAGCTCGGGCAAGCCCGCGCTTCTTGTCACGGGTGCCGACCTGGCACCAGAGGCGCTGGCCTTGCTTGGCGAGTACGAGATCGTGTTCGCCGGCAAGACGCCGGCCGAGGACGACATCATCGCCCTCTGCAAGCGACACGATCCCGTGGCGATCATCGTGCGCTACAGCAAGGTCGGCGCCGCGGCGATGGAAGTTGCCCCGAGCCTCAGGGTGATTTCCAAGCACGGCAGCGGCACGGACACGATCGACAAAGTCGCCGCCGAGGCGCGCGGAATCAAGGTGGTCGCTGCGGTCGGTGCCAATGCCGCGGCGGTGGCGGAGCAGGCCCTCGCGTTGCTGCTCGCCTGCGCCAAGTCGGTCGTGACGCTCAACGAGCGCATGCATGCTGGCCATTGGGACAAGGCGACGCACAAGAGCGTCGAGCTCGAGGGGCGCACGGTGGGCGTGATCGGCCTCGGCGCAATCGGCCTGCGATTCGCGCGCATGGCCGACGCGATGGGTATGCGAGTCCTCGGCTTCGATCCGTACGCGAAGGATCTGCCGGCCCATGTGGAGGGCACCGACCTGGCCACCATCTGGCGGGAGTCGGATGCCATTTCACTGCATTGCCCGTTGACGGCCGACAACGCGAAGCTGATCAACGCCCAAACGCTTGCGGCATGCAAAAAGGGCGTGTTGATCGTCAACACGGCGCGAGGTGATCTGATCGACGAGGCCGCGCTGCTCGAGGCCATCCGCGCGGGCCGAGTTGCCAGCGCCGGCCTCGACAGCTTCGCGATCGAGCCGATGACCGCGACGCACCCATTCCAAGGCGAAGCGCGCATCACGCTCAGTCCGCACATCGGTGGTGTCACAGCCGATGCCTACGTAAAGATGGGCGTGGCTGCTGCGCGAAATGCGCTAGCCGTGCTGCAGAGGTAGCCGAAGCGTCGCGTCGCTTTCATCCCCCAAAGCCAGATAGGCAAGCGACGCCGTCCCTGCCGCTCGAGTCCTTGAGATCAAGAGACCGTCTGCGCTGCGAGTAGACATGCCTTCGAATTCGCGAACAGCGTTGTACGCGCCAGGTCGTGGCTCAAGTGGTCGGAAAGCTGCAGGTCAATGATGAACGGAGAACTCGCGACAGATTGCAGTCAGGGCCGACGGCGACGAACGCGCAATACAGCCATTGACTGGTTAGCAGTCAAGCGCGACTACCAGGCCGGACATCTATCCCTGCGTGCCATCGGTGAGAGGCACGGCTGCGCGCACTCGACAATCGCCAACTATGCAAGTCGGCATAGCTGGATCCGGAACCCGCCGATGTTGATCTCCTGACAGGAGTCACTCCCCAGCGGGGTCCAAGTTTTGCGGATCGTGGGCTCTAGGCTGCGAAGTTGGCTGGACGGACGACCGCTTAGGTCGGAAGTGGACGTCGGGGCAATCAGGGCTGAACTTGTGCAACCGCTGCATAGCGGTCACTTAGCCTGCGAATTGAATGGACGCGGGTCGAACCGGGTCTTCAGTCGCTAGCCGGTGCGCTCAAAGTCCTCGTGCGCGCTGAGCGCTTCGATCGCTGACGTCACCTGTATGCCGCAATCGTCAAATGATTGCACGCCTTATCGTGTCGAAAAAAAAGGCGTCCGGAGAGCAGGCGCCCTTCAATCACGTTGTCACCCCTTCATGCACACGACCTGCTTGAGTGTGTGCACGACCTCGACGAGGTTCTCCTGCCGAGCTCGGGGACGTGCACGTGGTGCGCCGATCCCGCGGCGCGCGAGTACAGCGCTTGCGTAGTTCGCGCGACCGTGTGCAGGCCAAGTCGGCGATGAACGATTGCGCCCGGTCGAGGTCGGCGACCGTGTAGCGCACGAAGCGATGTCGAGGATGGGACTCACATGGGTCTCTGCAAAGCTGCTTCGTGTGGCGGGCAGACGTTCAGAGGACTGCCGCCATCTGCTCAAACGACAGGCGCGGGCTACGCGGGAACAGCTTGGCATCGTCGCCGTAGCCGATGTTGATCAGGACGTTGGCCTTGACCTTACCCTCCGGAAAGAACTGCTGCTCGACCTTCGCGGGGTCGAACCTGGTCATCGGGCCTGCGTCGAGGCCGACCGCGCGCAACGCGAGGATCAGGTAGGCGACCTGCAGCGTGCCGTTGTAAAGCGGTGAATCTCAGGGACATCGGTCGCGGATGAGCGCCGCGGTGAACGGCGTACGGTGTTGTGGCGTGATCCTGGAGATCACGGTCGGGCTCCGATTCCGGCACGCCCTGCGTTCAAGCCATCGAGTCGGTGTAAGAGGCAACGGCGCTTCGAACGAGCTGTGCGGGGGCAGCACTGCCCAGTACGCGGACACCGCGCGATGCCCGTTAGGTGCTCCAACTTGGGGTCAGGCGAACCGTTGACCGCGCTCAATGTGGGCCATCCCTTAACCCGGGCGCTACGGGTCCCCTTGCGGCGCGGCAGCCTGGCCTCCGATCCGTCACCCCGTAACCAGTGGAGGCAAGCCCTGCGCGTGCCGTCATTGCCAGTCGCGGCGATGGTGGGCGGGCAGATCGCCGCGCTACGCCTGGCCGCCGCAGCCAGTGCACCTATCCCGCGGCAAGCACGCCGATCTGGGCGAGGGAAGCCTAAGGTTAGCTGACCCTACGACGCTTGGCCATGAATCCGACGACGCCCAGGCCAGCCAGCAATGAAGCATATGTCTGCAGCTCAGGGATCGCTGTCACCTGCAAGCCAACCACGAGGTCGTCGTAATCGCTATCCACCCTCATTCCGTCGTTGAATCCGAGGATGAGGTCATACGTGCCACCCAGGGTGAATGGTGTGAACACGCTGCCCGCGAACGAGCCGAGAACGGCATAGGAGGTGAAGTCGCCCAGGTGCTGACCATTCCCGATCGCCGATCCCTGAATAGGTCCGTGAACGTGAAGTTGAGGGCGCCGGCACTTACGGTGCCGGAAATTGACGCATTCAGCGCCCCTTGGCTGCTTAGCGTCCCGCTGCTCTGCGCGAACGTAAAGGTGTTGGTATGGAGAGCTTCGAAGCCGATGAAGGTCGCTGTCAGAAGACCGTCCGTCGTGTTGATCATCGCGTCTCGAAAGCCGATCAAGGGTCCGAGGGTCTGTGCGGCGCCATTCGGGTTGTAGTTGGGAAACACGGAGCGGTCCGTGCCGCCAACGAGTGTCACTTGTGACTGGGCCCCGATAGCGAACGTTGCCAGAGCCAACGCCGAAAGAACTGCTTTCATGGCCAACTCCTTTGATTACGTCTGATCTCCGAATGCAGCCATCAAGCAGGACGACCGTCGGATCCGCGCCCAACGCGATCGCGACATCTGCGCCAGTCATGTCCGGGAGCATGTAGTCGAGGAGCACCGCGTCTGCTCTCGAGCGCACCACCAGATCCATCCCCGCCTCGCCGGTGACGGCGAAGCAAGCGAAATACCCCTCGAGCTCCAGCAACAGGGCTACGGACGCTGCCAGATCCTCTGAATCGTCGACGACGACGATCGAGCTTGAGCCGCGTTTGAAGCCAGGACGGTGAGGAGAGACATGCCGTGCCGCAGCGAACTTTGGCGGAGCTGGATCGCCCCCATGCGACGTCTATAGCTAAGCCAACTAGACCTTCGTCTTGCCCTCCTCGGCCGCCTCGTCAGGCACTTTGGCGACGTCGGACGCGTGGTTCTCCATTGGCGTCTTCTTGCCAGGTTGCGGAGTGGCATCCGCACCGGGCGCGACCTCCTCGTGGCGGTGCTTTTTCTCTTGCTGAACCTTCTTGTCGTGGGCGATGTTGCGTGGGTCGGTCATTGTGTGACTCGCAATAGGGAAGGGCGCATTCTCGATCGGTAGCCAGCCAGCAGGGGGTCAGACAAGGTGCCCTTCATGCGCGGACGGAGTCGCTTGGAGCCCCGCGCGACGCCAATCGGCCAAATTTGGACCTTCGCGACTATCCGCTCTTCAGTCGCGCCGCGTCGCGGCGGTGGTGATCTTCGGAGTCATGCGAATAGGAGTCGCGGCTGGCACCGGCTTTGCCGGAGTCGGGTCATGTGTCGCTCGTCGGACCCGCCGGACTCGGCTTCAGCCCGGCTTCGGCGGGAGTGCGAGTCGCTGCGAGCCGAGGCCAAGCTGTTTCGCGAACAGTTGCGCAAGGCAATCCGGTAGGTCCGGGCAGCCCGAGAACAGCGCTCCGCTGGACCAGGGTCGGGGCGTCGCTTGATCTCTGGCGGCGTTAGCAGGGGCTTCGCCCCTGATGCCTTGCCATACGGGTAGGATGGCTTGGATATGCGCGCGAGGTACAAACATGAGCGACTACACGACCGCGACCGGGCACGACACCACGAGGGTTCAGGTCGCGGACGGGAACCAGGTGCGCTACTGGTGCGATTCCCTTGGTTGCACTGAAGCGCAATTGCGCGAGTCGATTCAGGCCGTCGGCGAGTCGCCTGCCAGTGTTCGCGATTTTCTCAAGACGTTGACACAGCGCGGACTCTTCTGAGCGAGCTCTCTGGGGCGATCGCGAGAAATTGGCGTTCTTTTTGGCGGGCCGGTCCGCGGGCAGCGTAGAGGACGCGCCACAAGCTCTCCAAGCCGCAGAATGTCGAATGCGCCTCGCGAGCTTTATCACCGACAACCTTGACGCCATCCTGGTTGACTGGGTAGCCTTTGCGCGTGAGCAGTTGCCGGCGGCAGCAAACCTGGACGAGGCTGCGCTGCTGGATCATGGGAAGTTGATCCTCCAGGAAATCGCCGTCGACATGTGTCGGCCGCAGGGCGACGATGAGCGGCAGGCGAAGTCGGAGGGCGATAGCGGCAGTGCCTCCACTTCAGCGCAGGTGCCGTCGCGCAGCCATGCCCGCCAGCGGGAGCGGCAGGGATTCCAGGTCGAACAGCTGGTTGCCGAGTACCGGGCGCTGCGCGCGACGGTCCTTCGTCTGTGGACCGCCGCTTCGAGCAGTGTGCAAGTGGAGGACCTTGACGACATCACCCGCTTCAACGAGGCGGTCGACCAAGCCATCGCGGAGTCATTGCAGGTCTTCGTGGCTGAAGTGGACAGAGCGCGCGATCTTTTTCTCGGCATGTTGGGCCACGATCTTCGTGGGCCTCTGAGCACCATCGCGAGTTCTGCGGCCGTAGATATGCGCATCCGTCCGAACGACTCACCGCGTGCCGCGGTCATTTTGCGCAGCGTCGCGCAGATGAAGGCGCTGCTGGACGACTTGGTCGAGTACACCCGGCATCGCTTGGGCTCAGGGCTTGCAATCGCTCCTGCAGCCCTCCAGCTCGATCACTTCGCCCGCAACACATTGGACGAGATCGAGGCGATCAGCAGAGGCAGCGTCATCGAGCTCGACGTTGCCGGGAACCTGCAAGGTGAATGGGACGCGCGGCGCTTGCATCAGGCCCTCTCGAATCTGGTCTTCAATGCGCTGAAATATGGGCTCCCGGGCGCTCCCATTCGCATCAGTCTAGACGGCACGCGCGAAAACGAAGTCGTACTTGCGGTTCAGAACAGCGGCCGGCCGATCCCGCAGGAACTGTTGCCAACACTGTTCGATCCGCTGGTTCGCGCGGAGCGCGAGGACGGGGGTGCGGACTCGCAGATTGCGGGTGCGAACTTGGGCCTGGGCCTGTATGTTGTGCGCGAGATCGCCAAGGCACACGGGGGAAGCGTCCAAGTGACTTCGGACGATTCGGCGACGCGCTTCGAGCTCCGGTTGCCGCGGACATGCGTGCGAACAAGCACTCCAGTGAGATGAGTGCCATTGCCTCACCCAACAGATGAAGTCGGACCGGCCGTGAACCGGTCCGGCCCCAAGCTAGGGGCTTAGTTGCGTTGTGGACGGCGGACCGAGCAGGATGGATCGTCGACGTCGGCTTTCCGGCCACGCCGTTCCAACGGGGAACGTCGGCTTTGGGGTCGCTGCCGGCCCTCCCGCTCTCGACCGCCAAGTCGGAAAGCCGCCGTTCGCAGCGGCCGACTGGATAGTTGACGTCGTTCATATCAGGACTCGGCCAGTAGCGGCCGCTCGCGAGCGGCGGCTTTCCCGGCAGCCTCTACCCTCGCATGGACGAGGGCGGTCGAGATGGCGTTCTCTGGGCCTCTGCCACACTTCGATTTATGTCGATGATCGGCTCCGCCACTTCGCTGCCGCAAGTCGATGTGAACGTCGACGAGCACTGGGTGCAATCGCTGCAGTCCTGACGGCAGGTGGTCTGGCGAACGTTCTACCGGCGGCGGCGATCGAACGTGGGACGATCGAAGCCGCTGCCGCTGATTCCGATCTCCACGCGGTGCTGTCTGGCGAGCAGGCCACCCTCTCGTCGAGCACTATCGTCGCTCGAGAGATCAGTCCGTGCCACCGCGTCGGTCGAGAACTGGCTGCTCGTGTCGGGCATCGGCGCCGTGCGCGACCAGTGCCGCGCACGATAGCAGCGCCGACGAGAGCGTTGTTCTGAGTGCCTCGTGATCGGTGTCTCCCTACCGGATCACCTTCACGGCCGCGGCCATGGTCATCGGCCATTGGACGCCGGAGCGGTTGAATTGGCCTGTGACCACGAAACGCACGTTGTCGCCCGCCGGCAAGCTGCTCAACTGCGCCTTGCTGAACGTCACCACGAGCGAGCGGCCGTCGCTCGTGTAGGCGGCGGAGACCGCGGGTGCACCTGCTGCCGCGATGGCGCTGAGGCCCCACTCACGCAGGTCGATGCCCGCGGGGGCGGTGATCACCGATGTGACGAGCCCGGAGATCGTTCGCAGATTCAAGACATTCGGCACGACCTGCAGGGCGAGCGATTCCGGCGACGTTGCAGCTGCGTAGATGCGATTGCCGCCTGCATCGCGCGACCAATGGTTGAACCAGTCGGTCCACGTCCTTCGCATGCCGGACACGGTGTTGTTGTGCTCTTTCCCGTAGGCAAGCGTTTCGTTGAACATCGGAAAGCCGTTTGCGTCGTACCAGGAGGTTGTGAGGTACTGATCGGCTGGGTATTGGGGAGTGTCGGGATAAATCAAATACTGGATAGGATTGTCGAATCTCGCTGGCAGATCGAACGGATCAGTGACGACGCCACTGGCCACGTCGAGATTGTTGCGGGCGAACCAGCCCGTCCTGCCACTGGCGATGGCGACGGAGTCGTACTCGCCGTAGATGCCGTACATCGGAGCGGGGGGCGTGCCCGCGGCGAAGTTCCGACCTCCGCCGGCGTTCACGGCGTATGCCGTGAAGAGATTGGGATCCCTTTCGGAAAGGAAGTTGGTCAGCACGCCGCCCTGCGAGTGCCCGAAAGCGAAAATCCGCTTTTGGTCGAAATATTGACCGTACTTGGCGTTCATTTCCTGCATCACGGCCAGGATGAACTGATAGTCGTTCTCGTTGATGCTCCACGTGGTGGTCACGCCGTCGGCCCCCGTGTGCTCGCCGGGCATGACGACGCTGAAGCCGTACGTATCGGCTAGTTCGACGTATTGGGACGACTCGAAATACTGGAACACCGCGTTTCCGTTCCCGCCGAACGCATAGATCACGGGAGCGCCGTTGGGATACAGGCTCTTGTCCTTGACCTTGTCGGGCACATATGACCAGTACTGGCGTTTGACATTCCTGCCCCCTTCCGGTCGATAGATATCAACGATCTGGAAGCCCGGCATCTGGTGATTGACCTTCCATCCCAACGCGTTGCTCCAGGCAGAGGAGTTCGTGTAACGCGTATAGGTCAAGAGACTTTCGTACACCTGCTTCGTGACCCGCGGGTCCACGTACTCGACGTGAGCGTTCAGCACCGACACCCGCGAGATCACGCTGCTGACCCCGGTGGCGATGGCTTTCGAGTTCCTTTTGTCCTGCAGACAGAGATCGCTGCCGAGCGGGCCGGCGCCTCTCGTCACGGTCACGCCGCACTCGTTCGCGTACTTCCAATAATCTATGGCGCCTTGAGGGGTGCTGGCGCCGAACAAGTCGGTGGGAATCGGAATGTCTTTTTTCTTCACGCACTGAAAGGTGAAGCCACACGGCACGCCAGCCCCGGGTGCCGTCGCCGCTGGCGCCGCGGAAGTCAGCGCCGTTTGCCCGCTAGGGGTGAAGTAATACTCGCCCGCAGCCGCGAGCGCCGCCGCATCGACGGATGAATCGAAATATGACTGGCTGATCACGAATAGGGGATTCTCGCCAGCCCACTGCTGCAGGATGTCGCCGCCGTTGCCGTAACCGGCCAGATAGAACTCACCGTAAACGGAATACCACCTGCGACCCGACGTATAGCCGTCGAGCACTCGTCCCAGGTACGCCCGCTCTTGCGCGTAGGGGCCCCAT
>Ga0207650_10003216_pt1 | contig 11256 bp, 5 predicted proteins | sample KBSS63metaG_FD_184325 | JGI IMG/M metagenome (GOLD analysis project Ga0207650, IMG submission 184325) | Switchgrass rhizosphere microbial communities from Kellogg Biological Station, Michigan, USA - KBS S6-3 metaG (SPAdes) (version 2) | ecosystem: Host-associated > Plants > Roots > Rhizosphere >...
AGCATAGGAGATATGGCGAAGAGATTTGATGGATGGAGCAAGGAGTTTAAGGTCTGTGAGGGCGTAGTGGAGGGTTATGCGGAGGGAGAAGAATCAATGGTGGAGCGTTAGGCAGCCAGGGCCAGACTCACGGCTCGGCGCGCGCCACGCTTGAGCGCGCGGTGCACCGCGCGCGCGTACCGAACGAAATTCGCGCCGGCCCATGGATACCGACCGAAGAACTCGTGCGGCAGCATGTCGCCTTTCAGTCGATTGCACGGCGCGCACGCCGTGACGAGGTTACCCGGAGCGTGCGGCCCTCCGTGCGACACCGGGTATACGTGATCGAGCGTCGCAACGTCCAGCGCCAGGGGAACGGCGCAGTAGACGCAGCGTCGGCTGCAGTCACGCATGGCAGCGTGCTTGAGAGCACGCTTGACGGCCGGGCCGTGGAGATGGCGAGCGCGGCGAGATAGGCCGCGCGGTGCGCGGGGGAGCGTGACTCGGTGGAAACCACGTCGAGACATTGCACCTCGCTAGAAAAGAAAAAACCCCTGCGACGGGACAATTGCCCGTGCAGGGGAATGGCGAGAGAGGAGGCTCGAGATCGCATGCCGGTGCGGTCTCTCCGGCTGCGCTGGACGGAACACGTCTTGTCGGCGTCGATCGTTCATCGGCCTCCGCGGCCAAGAAGTCGCCTGAGCCTCACGCGCGGTATGAGTGCAGCGTGCGTGCCATCCGCGCAAGTCCGGGGCGCCGTCGCCCTCATGAATTCGACGCCCCAGTTACCAAAGAGTTACGCCTCAGCCAGCCTCTTGGTTCCAAGTGGCTCAGCCAAGCCTCAACTCACGACGGCAAGCTTTCCGAGACGACGCGCGGGATCGCGCAGCGCCGTAATGATCCGAACGGCCATCGCATCGAGGAACGTTCTGTCGGGCATCTCCGACCCAGGGAACGGCAGCGGAATGTCGAAGCCGTCGCTCTTCCGTCGCGGGATCAGGTGCACGTGATAGTGAAAGACGTTCTGCCCAGCGGCTTCACCGCTGTTCACGACGAGGTTCATGTCGCCGCAGCCAGAGACGTCGCGAATGATCGGAGCCAGCTGCATGCTGACTTCGAAGAGATGCATCGCGACTGCTGGCGGCACGTCGCAGAGCGACTCGTAATGATCTCGCGGAACGACCAGTACGTGGCCGCCGTTCACGGGTTGGATGTCCATGAACGCAATCGCCTCTGCGTCTTCGTAGCAGACGGAGACTTCGGAAGCGCCTTGAATCAGGTCACAGAAGATGCAATGAGCCGCGGTCCTGGACATGTGTATCTCGCGAGGAGGGACGTGGGTCTTCGCATGCACCACTGGTGCCACAGCAGAAAGGCCCGCAGATGGCGTATCTGCGGGCCCAAGTATTCGAGACTGTCCAGACGGTGGCGCATGCGCTACAGGTAGCGCGGCTCACTACATCTTCACGAGCTCGACGCGGCGATTGTTCTGTCGGCCTTCGGGCGTGTCGTTCGACCCCACCGGCTTGGTCGATCCGAGGCCTTTCGCAGTCAGGCGCGCGCCGTCGACCGAATAGTTGTCGATCAGGAATTGCCGCACGGCGGCCGCACGCTTCTCGGAAAGGCCCTGATTGCTCGCGGCAGCACCAACGTTGTCGGTGTGGCCCTCAATGGTGAGCTTGAGGTCCGCGTGCTCCTTGAGCATTTCGCCGATTTCCTTGAGCGTCGGAGCGCTCTCGGGACGGATGCGGTCCGAGCCGGTATCGAAATAGATGCCCTGCGTCGACGCGCGGCCCTTCTCGGCGATGGCGTCATACAGCTTTCTGCCGCCGGCGGCGACGCGGAAATTCCGGAAGTACGCCGGACTGTCGGCGGATGCGTCGAACATGATGAAGATCTTGTTCGCGCGCCCCAGCGTCGCGTTGGGCACGTTCGCGACGCGTGTACCGCCCATGTACACCTTCGCGTAGCGACCATCGACCATGATGCGCGCGGTGAACGGCTTGTTCTGCGCGTCCTTGACCTGCCCTTTGGCGCGCTCGGTTCCGTCGCCGCCGAATACGCCGCCCCCGCTCGTCGCGCTGTTGCCATCCCACGTCTTGAACACGACCTGGTCGCCGGCGCGGTCGTCGCGCTTACCAGCAAATGTGAGCGTGACGAACGGCCACGACGACGCTACGCCGACGTGCTCGAACTCCACCGTGAAACGATCCGGAAGATTCTCGGGGAGCGGGATCTCGAACTGCCCGTCCGTCGTTGCGCGCAGCCAACGAGCGCCTTTCCACTCGGCGACTTCCATGTTCCCCTTCACGAACTCGAGCCGCTTTGGAAAATCGCCGACGTTGTCCTTCGTCAAGTCATCGGCGAAGAGCACGCGCTCCCCCGGAACGAAGTCGAAGTTCACGAAGGCCGCCGCTTCCTTCGGCTCGGCGGTATCCGATGCAGTCGCACTTGACGAATTCGCGCTCGATGCACTCGCGGCAGACGTACTGGCGGCCGCAGCCGCTGGTGCACCACCCTTCGGTGCAGAGTCGTCGATCACAACCGTCTTGCCGTCGGACTTCGCCTTGTCCTGGCAGGCGGTATCGCTGGTCGCACACTTGATGGTGTTCTCGGCTTTGTCAAGCGCGGCGTTCGTTGCCTGCGTGGCCTTCTGGTCGACCTTCTGCTCTGCGGTGCGTTTGGCTGCTTCGCTTGCCCGCTTCTTGAGCCGGTCACCCAGGCTCTGGGCGTCCGCGGCGGACGTCGCGATGCCCAGTGCGGCGACGAACATCGTGGCGATTGCGAACCGCTGCTGCATGGAAAATCCTCCGGGATGCACGCCCCATGTGCGAATCGGGGCATAGGTGTGGGAACGGCTCGGGTGGCGGTGACCCCGGTCCGGCAAACGTACGTTTTGAGCCGGGCAATCTCGCGCAGTGTACGCGGCGGCGTCAACGGCCGGGTCGCGTAGCCGGGTAAAGAACGCTCGTGCGGGACCGCCCCAGGGTTAACGAATGAACTGGGCGCCGCCTCTCACGCATTCGGCCGTGTCAGCCACTGTCAGGCGGAGTATCTTTCGCGCGCGCAACGCGCGGTCTGCGATTCGCATGCTGCCAGTGGCGATCCACCGATCGCACACCGTCACTTTTCCTGGAGACCATCCTTGGCCACTCAGACGCGCGGCGAGAAGAAAGGGCTAGCCGGCCTGTCCGGCGACCAGCTCGTTGCCGCCTACCGCACGATGCTCCTGTCGCGCAAGCTCGACGACAAGGAGATCCAGCTCAAGCGACAGAACAAGATCTTCTTCCAGATATCGGGCGCCGGGCACGAAGCCGTCCTGACCGCGGCTGCCATGGCGCTGCGTCCGTCGTACGACTGGTTCTTCCCGTACTATCGCGACCGCGCGCTGTGCCTCGCCCTCGGGATGACGCCGGCCGAGATGCTGTATGAAGCGGTTGGGGCCGCAATCGATCCCAACTCTGGCGGGCGACAGATGCCGAGCCATTGGGGGCACAAGGCGCTGAACATCGCGTCGTCGTCGTCGCCCACCGGAACGCAATTCCTGCAGGCCGTCGGCGCGGCCGAAGCGACGCTTCGCGCCAAGCTTCTCGATATCACGACCGGTTTTCAGGACGACGAAGTCGTTTACGTCTCCACCGGTGACGGCACGACCAGCGAGGGCGAGTTCTGGGAATCCCTGAACACGGCTTCGAACCTCAAGCTTCCCGTCATCTACCTCGTCGAAGACAACGGCTACGCGATCTCCGTCCCGGTCGAGGTGAACACGGCCGGCGGCTCGATCTCGAAGCTGGTGGCATCGTTCCCAGACCTGTTCATCCAGGAAGTGGACGGCTGCGACTTCGTCGCGAGCTACGCGGCCATGACGAAGGCAGCGGAGTACACGAGGGCGAGAAAGGGTCCGGCGCTGGTACACGCGCACGTGATCCGCCCGTACTCGCATTCCCTCTCGGACGATGAGGTGATGTACCGTCCGTCTACCGAACGCGACGCCGACGCCGCGCGCGATCCGATAACGACGTTCCCGCGATGGCTTATCGCGCAGGGCCACGCGACGGACGCAGACATCTCTGCGATTCAGGAAGAAGTCGACGCGCTCGTTCTTGCGGCAACGGACGACGCGCTCGCTCAACCGCAGCCGGGTGCGGAGACGGTCTACTACGGCGTGTACTCCCCCGACGTCGATCCGACCAGCGAACAGTTCGACACCGAGGACGACCCACAGTTCTCGGGTAACGAGACGACGATGGTCGACCTGCTCAACGCGTGCATGAAGGATGAGATGCGTCGCGATGAGCGCATCGTGGTGTTCGGCGAGGACGTGGCCGACGTCTCGCGCGAGCAGTACCTCGGCCAGGTGAAGGGCAAGGGTGGCGTGTTCAAGGTGACGTGGGGCCTGCAGAAGGAATTCGGCGGCACGCGCGTCTACAACTCGCCGCTCGCTGAAGCGAACATCATCGGACGCGCGATCGGCCTCGCGCTGCGCGGCTTCAAGCCGGTCGTCGAGATCCAGTTCTTCGATTACATCTGGCCGGCGTACATGCAGTTGCGGAACGAGCTCGCGACGATGCGCTGGCGGTCGAACAACACCTTCTCCGCGCCTGTCGTCGTCAGGACGACTTACGGCGGCTACATCCGCGGCGCGATCTATCACTCGCAGACCGGCGCGTCGCTGTTCACGCATTGTCCCGGGCTGCGCGTCGTGTGCCCGGCAACGGCGCTGGATGCGAACGGGTTATTGCGCACGGCGATCCGCGGCGACGATCCGGTGATCTTTCTCGAGCACAAGCATCTCTACCGTCAGACGTACAACAAGGCCGCGTATCCTGGTCCGAACTTCATGATCCCGTTCGGAAAGGCCAGGACGGTGCGTGAGGGAACGGACGTCACGGTGGTCACGTATGGCGCGACGGTGCAGCGCGCGTTCGCGGCAGCGAATCAGGCGGCGGAGAACGGACTGTCCGTCGAGGTGATCGACCTGCGCTCGCTCTCCCCGTGGGACCAGGACGCCGTGTACGCGTCCGTGAAGAAGACGAATCGCGTCATCGTGGCCTACGAAGACTCGCTGTCGTGGGGCTATGGCGCGGAGATCGCGTCTCGCATTGCCGACGACTGCTTCCCATGGCTGGATGCTCCCGTTAGGCGCATCGGGTCGGCGGATACGTTCGTTGGCTACGCGCCGCAGCTCGAGGATGCGATCCTGCCGCAGGTCGAGGACTTCAGGAAGGCGTACGAGGAGATCGTGAAGTTTTAACGACCGACGGCGCTGGTTGCTGGGTGACGCAACCAGCGCCGTGCGACACGACTCAGGGCTTCTTGAAGAGGCCCTTGAGTCCCTTCTTCAGCGCCGAGCCCTTGTCGTCCTTCGTCCTTCGTCCTTCGTCCTTCGTCCTTCGTGCTCGCGTTCTCGAGTGAGTCGGTGAGGCCGGTGTTCTTCCCTGCCTTGTTCGCGCTGTCGGCGGCCACCTGAGTGGCTTCCAGCCCGGCCGTCATGTCCGTCACGGCGTAGTCGCGCGGATACGTGAACAGGCCGGCATCGATCGCGCCTTTCTTGATGTCCGACACCGACGTGACGAGCGTGTCGTACGTCGTCGCCTTCTTGTCATCCGTCTGCTGCATGTACGTCGTGGCTTTCAGCACGACGCCACGGCCGGGCCCTTTCACGTAGTCGTCCAGCGTGGCCATGAGCTCCGGGTTGGTGGTACGAAGGCCGCCGGCGAAGCTCGTCACCCAGACGCGAATGGCGGCGTCGTCCGGCGCCAGGTCTGGCGAGACGAACGCATCCATGGTGCTCGTCGAGGTTGTCTTGGTGCGTGAGATGAGCACGCGCATCTCGATCGTCTGCCCGGACGTGATGCGAACGTGCCGCGTCTTGAAGCCCTGGATGGTCTCGCCTGCGCCAAGATCCTGAAAGTCGAACGTCTCGTTAAAGTCGAACGTCTCGTTCGACGTCTTCATCTTGATGAGCGGATTGTTCGTGAGCGCGCCGAGCGTGCCGCCTCACGCGCCAGCCGGCATGATCATGACCTGCTTCCGCTCCCGATCTCGCAATCACTACCACCCGTCGTGGTGTAGATCACGTGTCACAGGTGCTGTAGCGCATTTGCGACGGGGCCAGTATAAACCGCTGCGGTTATGCCACAGTTAGAAGCGTCTCATCTCGGACCGACAACACCTACAAGTATTTGGTTCCCAACCAAATTGAGGCGGCCGGATCCGATTATGACGGCGCGCTGACGCTGCAGACGGACCGTTGACTGGCCCGTTCACGCTCACCCCCGCGGCGCGTTGATACCACTCCGGTGCGCATGCGCCCACGCCCGGGCAGGCGCCGACGGGAAGAAATCTGCGAGAGCCGGCGGGACAACGGCTGGTTGCCTAACGCGGCGTCGGCGGGACGAGTGTACACAACGACACTGAGTAGGCGGCCGAGCGGCTGCGCACTCGCCGACAGGCATCGCGCCAGACGCCTTGGGCGTGGTCGGGGTGCCGCGTTCAGTTAGGCGGCCACGAGCTCAAATCGCTCAGGCGGGGCGGGCGTGATAATCGCTCTAACCCGCGCCACGGGGTCGGTCGAATGTGCTCTGGCGCACAAGCCTCTCTTCGGCTAACCTAACCGCTCTGCGTCGTCCATTGGAAAGCACCCACTTCCGGCCCACCACAAGAGCGTGCTTCACCTTCGGCTACTCGGCGGCGCAGCGGTCCTGTCATCTGATGGCGCCCTCACCGGGGCGGCAGGACGACGGCGCGCACTCGCATTGTTGGCGCTCGTCGCTTCGGCGCGGGACGATGGCCTGGCGCGGGATCGCGCGCTAGCGCTGCTGTGGCCCGAGCTCGATTTCGACCGCGCCCGCAACAATCTGAAGCAGCTGGTCTTCTCGCTCCGACGAGCGCTCTCGCCCGACGTGTTCGCTGCCACGGGGGCCTCGCTGCGACTCGACCCAAACGTCATCACCGTCGACGTTTGGGCCTACGAGAAGTCCATCGCCGATGGCGCGCTCGAAAGTGCCGTGGCGCGGTACGGCGGACCGTTCCTCGACGGCTTCAGCGTTCCCGGCCTCCCCGAGTTCGAACGGTGGGTCGAGACGGAGCGCGAGCGACTGTCGCGCGTTCATGCCGAGACGCTCGACACCCTGGCCGAGCGCGCTCGTCGTGCCGGGCAGTTCGAGATCGCGGCGGCGTGGCGACGCCACCTCGCCGCGCTCGACCCTCTCAGCGCGCGATACGCGGTGTCCTTCGTGCGCTCGCTATCGGACGCCGGTGACGTGCCCGGGGCGCTGCGGCATGCGCTCCTGTTCGAGCGCCTCGTGCGAAGTGAGCTCGATGCGGACGTTGGGCCCGAGATGCGCCTCCTGGTGGCGCAACTCCGCCTCCGATCCGAGAGCTCACAGGAACGCGCCATCACCAGTGCCGAAGTAGCGATCCTCACCGCCGAGTCGCGCGCGGCCGCCGCCGCTGCCGTCAGCGCTGACGCGCAGGAGACGTCCCCTCCCGAGCAAGAACATCAAGAAAAACAGCGTTCGTGGTGGCGTTCGGCGATGGGGCGGGCGGTTCCGCGAATCAGTCCGCGACGGGTAGCCATCGGCGGACTGTCGATCGCCGTCATTCTTCTCGGGCTGATGAGCCGATCGCGACTCTTCGCTCCGACTGCCGCGATGGGCGAAGTGCCCTCTGATGTGCCGGCGACGGTGGCAGTGTTCGCGTTCGATGGACGCACCAGCGCGTTGACCGGCGAACTGTCACGCGCGACCGCCGAGCTGCTCACCGCTTCGCTCGACGGCGGCACGGGCCTAACGGCGATCACCGCCCCAGTCGACGCGCAGCCGGACGTGCGGAAGATGTCGGCGGATTCCTCCGTCATCGATCCGGCGAGCGCGGCCCGCAGGGCGGAACGCCTCGGTGCGAGACTGTTCGTGCTCGGTCGTATCGTGGAGGTCGGCGGCCGCCTGCGCGTCACTGCGACGATGCACGACCGGGCGAGGACCGATCCGCCCCTTGCCCGCGCATCCGCGGAAGGCTCCGCGAACGAAATCTTCGAAGTCGTCGATCACGTCGCATCGCAGCTGCTCGCGGGTCGGTTCCCCGGAACGAGGGGAGAACTCGCACGAGTAGCCGCGACGACCTCGGCCTCTCTGCCTGCTGCAAAGGCGTACTTCGCCGCGGAGCAACAGATGGGCAATGGCCGCTTTTCCGCGGCGCTCGATGCGCTTCGGGATGCAGTGCGCCTCGACAGTGGTTTCGCGGTTGCGTACTACCGCATGAGCCACGCGGCCGAGTTGCTCGGTAACGACGCGGAGACGCGATGGGCTGTCGGCGCGGCGGTGCGTTCCGCCTCGAGACTCGACGACCACTATCGTCGCGTACTCGTCGCGGCTGCTGCCCGTGACGAAGGCGACATCACGGCAGCCGAACGCGCGTATTCGCGCCTCACGCTGGACTATCCCAACGACGCCGATGCGTGGTTTGGCCTGGGCGAGGCGCTGTTTCATCTGAACCAGCTTCGCGGCCGCTCGCCGGTCGAAGCGCGCGAGGCGTTCGTACACGTCGTGGAGCTCGACGGACGTCACGTCGAGGCGCTCGTGCATCTGGCGCGCATCGACGCCATTCGCGGCGATTCCACCAGCGTCGATGGATGGCTGTCTCGCGCGCGGCAATACGCCTCCGACGAACTGGTCGGCAGAGTCGCGTTGCATGTCCGAGCCCTGAGTGGCGTGGACCGGCAGCGCCTCCAGCGCGCCAGCATGCTTCGCGGGGGGGCGGGCGCGCGCCAGTTGCTCGTTGGCGCGGACCCAGGTGATGTCGAGAAGTTCGCCGCACAGTTCCTCTCCGCCGACATACCGGGCGACCTCGCCGCGTACGGTCACCGACTCTCCGCCTATGCGAGCGCCGCTCAGGGAAAGTTCCGTATCGCGCTCCGGCATCTCAATGAAGTGCAGGAGTCCGACGTCGATTCCGACATCGAGGTTCGGTCCCTGATCGTCGCCACTCCAGGCGCACCGTTCGATTCCGCGACGATTGCGCAGACGCGGATGGCGGTGGAGCGTTGGCAGCCGTCAGATCTTCGCGATCCCGATCAGTCACTCGATGCGATCGCGGCGAGTCGCGGTCATACCTTGCTTCGGCTCCATCGGGCGGGCCTTATCGCGCTTCGAATGGGCGACACGGCCGCCGCAGCGACTGCGGCTGCACGACTGACGCGTATCTCCGAACCCGACTCGGAAATGACGCCGACCGCAACCGCTCTCGCGCTCAGTCTCAGGGCCCGCCTTGCGGCAGCCGCGGGAGACTCCGCGCGGGCGCTCGCGCTGCTCGATCAGGTGCAATGGGCGCGCGTCGGACGCGCGGCGGCAACCGAGCCGCTCGATCGACTGCTGCGGGCGGATCTGCTGGCGGCCACGGGGCGCTATCCCGAAGCCCTCCGCTGGTACGCGACGTTGGGCCTCGGCTGCCCGCAGGAGTTGCCGCTGGTCGGGTTCGCGGCCCTCGGGATGGCGCGGACGAGCGAGCGTATGGGCGATCGAGCGGCAGCGGCAAAGCAGTACCGACGCGTCGCCGACCTGTGGCGCGACGCCGACCCCGCATTGCAGGCGATCGCCGCCGAGGCGACGCAGCGCATCACGGCCTTGGATACCGCCGCTCGTTAGGTCGGCGGCGGTTGCATCGATCCGCTCCAGCCCTCCGAGCTACTCGGGGGGCTTTCGTTCGTAAACGACCCGCCCGCCTACCGCCGTGAGCGCCACGTGGGCGTCGCGGATCTGCTCTGGCGCAATGCGCGTGAGATCGCGGTCGACGATCGCGAAATCCGCCAACGCTCCGACACTGAGAATTCCCTTCTCTTTCTCATCGAACGAGGCATAGGCTCCGCCGTGCGTGTATGCGCGGAGCGCGTCCTCGACCGAGATCTTCTGCTCGGGAACCCAGCCGTTCGGATTCCGGTCGTCGAGCGTGCGCCGCGTGACCGCCGCGTAAATGCCTTCAAGCGGCGTAGGCGGCGCGACGAACCAGTCGCTCCCGAATGCGAGCGTGGCTCCCGCATCGCGGAGGGACCGGAAGGCGTATGTGGTTTTCGCTCGCTCGGCGCCGATGACCTTTTCTGCCCACCGGCCATCATCGATGGCGTGATACGGCTGCATGCTCGCGACGACGCCGAGCGCCGCGAAGCGCGGGATGTCGGCTGGCGCGATGTGTTGCGCATGCTCGATGCGAAACCGCCGATCTCGCGGGCCGTTTTCCTTCTCGACCCGTTCGTAGATGTCGAGTTGTTGCCGGATTGCCCGGTCGCCGATCGCGTGGACGATGACGTGCAGCCCCGCCTTGTCGGCGCCGGAGACCCACCGATACAAGTCGTCGGGGGTGTTCACGAACAGGCCGGTATCCGATGGCGCGTCGGTGAACGGCTCGAGCATCGCGGCGGTATGCGAACCTAACGACCCATCGACGAACCCTTTGAGCGCACCGATTCTGAACCAGGCGTCACCACGGCCGCGCGCAGCGACCGTATCGCGCAACTGCTCCCACGTCGACAGCGGTACGGCAGCATAGATCCGCGTCCGGAGCCGATCGGCTTTGCGCGCGCGTTCGAAAACCGCGACGTCGTTCCACGAGCCCATATTGTGGATAGACGTCACGCCCTGTGCAGCCACATACGCCATTGCCGCATCCAGCGCGCGATCCTCGAGCTCCGGAGGCGGGTTCGGCGCGACGGCATTCACGACATCCATCGCGTTGTCCTTCAAGACGCCAGTCGGCTCGCCAGAAGCGTTGCGAACGATCGTCCCGCCAGCTACGTCGCGCGACGCACGGGTCACCTTCGCCGCCGCGAGCGTCGCGGAATTCGCGAGCGCCATGTGCCCGTCGAGCCGAGACACCCAGACCGGGTTGTTGGGCGTGACCGAGTCGATCCACTCGCGACGCGGGAGCTCGCCTCCCCAGTGCTCGTGATCCCAATCGCCACCGGTGATCCATGCCCCAGCCGGGATCGTCGCGGCGAACGCCTTGATGCGCGCGATGAACTCAGCAGGTGTCTTCGCGTCGCGAAGCTGCACCGAAGAGAGGCGGAAACCGCCATCCACAAAATGCACGTGTGCATCGACGAATCCGGGCACGACCATATTCCCGCGGGCGTCGATCACGCGGGCGTTGCCCGTGACTTTGCGGACCGCCGCGCTCGACCCGACCATGGCGATACGCTCGCCGCGCACCGCGAGCGCCTCGGCCCATGGACGAGTCGAGTCTCCGGTCCAAACGCGCGCGTTGACGACGGCGAGCGTCATGGGA
>Ga0207650_10003222_pt1 | contig 11246 bp, 7 predicted proteins | sample KBSS63metaG_FD_184325 | JGI IMG/M metagenome (GOLD analysis project Ga0207650, IMG submission 184325) | Switchgrass rhizosphere microbial communities from Kellogg Biological Station, Michigan, USA - KBS S6-3 metaG (SPAdes) (version 2) | ecosystem: Host-associated > Plants > Roots > Rhizosphere >...
GTCGCCGACGTGATCGCCGAGCCGATCGCGACCCATGCGCCCGGGACGTCCAGGCGCGAGCTCGCGTCGCGGACTGCAGCGCTCCTGGCGCAGGTGGGACTCGCCCGCGCGGACGGATCGAAGTACCCGCACCAGTTCTCAGGCGGCCAGAGGCAGCGGATCTCGATCGCGCGGGCGCTCTCGACGTCGCCACGATTCCTGGTCTGCGACGAGCCCACGTCCGCGCTGGACGTCTCGGTGCAGGCGCAGGTGCTGAACCTGATGCGCGAGCTCCAGCAGCGCCTCGGCCTCACCTACCTCTTCATCTCGCACAACCTCGCGGTGATCCATCACATCGCCGATCGCGTCGGCGTGATGTACCTGGGCCGCATCGTCGAGCTCGCGCCGACGAAGCGGCTCTTCGTCGCGCCGCGTCATCCCTACACCAGGATGCTGCTCGCGGCGGTACCCGACCTCGCGATGACGGGCCAACAGCGCACCGCGGTGGCGGGCGAGGTTCCGAATCCGCTCGACCCGCCCCGCGGCTGCGCGTTTCATCCGCGCTGCCCCTACGCGAACGAGCGCTGCCGACGCGAGGTCCCGGCGCTCAAAGCGTTGGCGAACGGCGCCGCCACCGCCTGTCACGCCGTGGAGGAGGATCGGATATAATTCGGCCCTTTGCATCGTCCGCGAGCCTCATGAGCACCAGGCGGCGGCCGATTCATCTCCCTGGCACCGGGCGTTCCCCCGCCCGCATTTCGTCCGCAGGCTCCATTTGCGTCTCACGCACATCAAGCTCGCAGGGTTCAAGTCGTTCGTCGACCCGACGGCGATCGCGACGCCGGGCCAGCTCGTCGGCATCGTGGGGCCGAACGGCTGCGGCAAGTCGAACGTCATCGACGCCGTGCGCTGGGTGCTGGGCGAATCGAAAGCGTCCGCGCTGCGAGGCGAGTCGATGCAGGACGTGATCTTCAACGGCGCCGGCGAGCGCAAGGCCGTCGGGCGCGCGTCCGTCGAGCTCTATTTCGACAACTCGTCGGGTCGGATCGGTGGCCAGTGGGGCCGGTATTCGGAGCTGTCGATCAAGCGCGTGCTGACGCGCGACGAGGATTCGTCCTACTACATCAACAACATCCCGGTGCGCCGCCGCGACATCTACGACCTCTTCCTCGGCACCGGACTCGGTCCTCGGGCCTACGCGATCATCGAGCAGGGAATGATCTCCCGGGTGATCGAGGCGAAGCCCGAGGAGCTGCGCGTATTCCTCGAGGAGGCGGCCGGCGTCTCCAAGTACAAGGAGCGGCGCAAGGAAACCGAGGGACGGCTCGCCGAGACGCACAAGAATCTTGCGCGCGTCGAGGACATCCGGGTCGAGCTTGCGACACAGCTCGACAAGCTCGATGCGCAGGCGAAGGTCGCGACCGAGTTCCGCGAGCACGAGTCGCGTCTCAAGCTCGTTCAGCACCTCTTGTGGTTTTCGAAGCAGCAGGACGCGGCGAATGCGCGCGAGCGCCACTCGACCGCGGTCGCGAACCTCACCGTCGCGTTCGAAAGTGTGCAGGCGGACGTGCGCGCCGCCGAGGCGAAGCTCGAGGCGCTGCGGGCGGAGCACTACGCCGCGGGCGATGCCCTCCATGAGCGGCAGGGCGCGTTCTACGAAGCCAACGCCGAAGTCACGCGACTCGAGCAGCAGCTTGCGTTCGCGCGCGAGAGCGAGAGCCGGATCACCCAGCAGGTGGCGCAGCTCACCGAACAGATCGGCGCGCTCGTAGGCCAGGAAGCCGCGCTCGGGAGCGACCGCGAGGCATTCGAGAAGTCGATCGAGGATGCGCTTGCCAACCGGGAGCGGACGGCCGAGGACGAGCGTGCGGCGAACGCCGCGCTGCCGGAGCGGGAGCAGGCTGTCGCCGCCGCCGCCGCGGCGACGGCGGACCTCGCCCAGCGAGTGGGTCTCGTGGAGCAATCGATACGGGTGATCGAGACCAAGCGCGAGAACGTGACGCAGCTCCTGAGTCAGCTTGCGCCGCGGCGCGAGCGCTTGAAGGGGGAGCTCCATGCGCCTGGCGCGCCCGCCACCGCGCAGATCGCCGAGGTCAATGACCAGCTGGAACAGGAGACGGCCGAGCTCAAGTCGAAAGAGGCGGGTCTCAATGCCCTGCGCGACGCGGTGCAGGAGCTGCAGGATCGACAGCGCGCGGCGAGCGACGCCGCGCAGAAGGCCGGGCACGAACTCGCCGACATCGAAGCCCGGTCGCAAGCGCTCGCGGCGCTGCAGGCCAAGATCGGACAGGGCAAGGACAGCGCGCAGTGGCTCGCCGATCGCGGACTCGCGAACGCGCGCAGGCTGTGGCAAGGGCTCGACATCGAGCCCGGCTGGGAGGACGCGCTCGAAGCCGTGCTGCGCGAGCGTCTCGATGCGGTGGAGCTCGAACGGCTCGAGACCGCGGAAGATTGGGTGCCGGATGGGCACGACGCGCAACGCGCGCCACCGCGGGTCGCGCTCTTCGCGCCGCAGGCCTTGGGCGGCGAAAGCGCTTTCAATGGCGACAGCCTGCTCGCCCGTGTGCGCTCGCCGCGGCCGGAGATCGGGCGTCTTTTGGCCGACTGGCTGCGCGGCGTCCGCTGCCGCGAGAGCGTGCACGCCGCGCTGGCCGACCGGCACGCGCTCGCGGTCGGCGACTCATTCGTGACACCGCAGGGCCACCTCGTCACCGCGCAGTCGATCCACTTCTTCGCGGCCGACAGCGACCTTCACGGCGTGCTCGCGCGGCAGCGTGAGCTTTCGGAGCTTGCGCTGGCGATGGGGGCCGTGCGCGAAACAACCGCGGCCGCGCGCGCCGCGCTGACGGCTGTCGAGGCGGAGCTCGACAATGCCCAGCAGCGCTATCACGGCGAGAGCATGGCGTTCTCGTCGCAGCAGCGCCGCTGCCACGATCTCGAGCTCGAGCTCGTGCAATTGAAGCAGGCCGCGGAAGCGGCGGAGGTGCGGCGGGCGCAACTCGCGAAAGAGCTGGACGAAATCGCCGCTCAGGAAGCGGCCGCCAAGGCGCAAGGGGATGCGCTCGCGACCGAGCTTGCCGATGCGCAGATCCAATTGCACGACGTCGGGACCGAGCGCGAGGGCAGGCGCCAGGCGCAACAGGCGGCCGAGCTCGATTTCGCGCGCGCCCGCGAGCGGGTTCGCGTGGCCGAGCGCGCGGCGCAGGAAGCCGTCTTCGCCGAGCGCAGCTGCCGCGAGCGCCTGGCCGAGCTCGAGCGCCGGCGCGAATCGCTTGCCGCCCAGATGGCGCAACAGCGCGCCCTTCTAGCGCAGTTGACGTCCGAGCGCGCGGCGATCGACTGGACGCCGGTCGAAGAGGCGCTGCAGCGTCAGCTCGCGGCGCGCGGCGACGCCGAACAGGCGCTCGCCGCCGCACGCGACCGGCAGGAAGGACTGGGCGCCGAGCTCCGCACGGCCGAGGAGGCCCGGTTGACGGCCGAGCAGAAGGTCGAGCCCGCGCGCGCCAGGATCGAGGAAATGCGCCTCAAGGAGCAGGCGATGGTACTGGCGGAACAGCAGTTCGCCACCCAGCTTGCCGAAGCGCACGCCGACCTCGCGGTGCTGCCGGCCGAGCTCAAGGCTTTCGGAAACAAGTCGGGATTGCCGCCGGAGATCGAGCGGCTGCAGGCGGCGATCGCCGCACTGGGCGCCGTCAATCTCGCGGCGCTCGACGAGCTCGAAATCGCGACGGAGCGCAAGCAGTACCTCGATTCCCAGGCGGCCGACCTGACGGAAGCGATGGCGACCCTCGAGAATGCCATCCGCCAAATCGACCGCGAATCGCGCCAACTGCTGCAGCAGACGTTCGACACGGTCAATGAGAACTTCGCGCGGCTTTTTCCCGTGCTCTTCGGCGGCGGCCAGGCAAAGCTGGTGCTGACCGGTGAAGAGATCCTGGATTCGGGCGTCCAGGTGGTGGCGCAGCCACCCGGCAAGCGCAACACCTCGATCCACCTCTTGTCGGGCGGCGAGAAGGCGCTGACCGCGATCTCGCTCGTGTTCGCGCTGTTCCAGATCAACCCGGCGCCTTTCTGTCTGCTGGACGAAGTGGATGCGCCGCTCGACGATCCGAACACGGATCGCTTTTGCCGGATGGTGCAGAGCATGGCCGCGCAAACGCAGTTCCTGTTCATCTCCCACAACAAGATCACGATGGAAATGGCGAACCAGCTCATCGGGATCACGATGCCGGAAGCCGGAGTGTCGCGCGTAGTGGCCGTCGACATCGCCGAGGCGCTCGAGCTCGCGGCGACCGGCACCGCGTGAGGTGCTCCGCCATCCCGCTGCTTCGTCGCCCTGCGCGGGCGCTAAACTAAAAGGTCTGCTTACACCATGACCTCGCTGCAATTAGGGCTCATCGCCGCCGGCATCCTGCTCGTGGTCGGAGTGCTCATCTACAACTGGCTGCAGGAACGCCGCGTGCGGCGGCGCATCCGCGAAGCGTTCGCTCCCCGCGATGGCGCCGGTGCCGCCACGCCGGGGACGCCGCCTGCAGGCGGCTCGCGCGTCGAGCCCACCCTCTCGGGTGCCGCTGCCGTGCCGGAGAACGCGCGGCGGTCCGACCCGGTCGCGGAGGACGACTCCGGCTACGAGCCGCCGCTCGACGTGCAGGCCCGAATCGCATCGGACGTCGCCAGCGAAGAGTTCGCGCCGCCCGTGCCGTTGCACCCGGCGGAGGACCGCAACGCGGCCGGCGGAAGCCACGCGCCCCAGCCCGATCCGGAAATCGAGTGCATCGTCGACTTGCAGCCGTCCCGCCCGGTGGCCGCCGGTGAATTGGCGGCAGGCTTGCACGCCCGATTGGGCCAGCCTCTGCGGTGGTTCGGCCGACGCGGGCCGGGGCTTCCGTGGCAACTGCTCAAGTCGGACACGGGGGGCGAGTTCTCGGAAATCGCCGCGTGCCTGCTGCTCGCGAACCGCTCGGGGGCGGCGACGGCGCCGCTCTTGCAGGCCTTCGTGCAGGCGGTTTCGGAGATCGCCGCCACGCTCCCCGCGGCGATGCATGCGCCCGATATCGCCGCGGAGACGGCGCGCGCCGAGGCGCTCGATCGTATTTGCGCCGACCTGGACGTCCAGATCGGCGTCACGCTGCTCAAGACCGACGGCGCGATGATCGCCGGCACGAGGCTCCGCGGCGTGGCCGAAGCATCAGGATTTCGCCTCGCCAGCGCGGGACGCTTCGACTGGATCCAGGAAGACACGGGATCGGTGCTGTACGCGCTGCAGAACTACCGCTCCGATCCCTTCACGGCAGACACGCTGCGCGCGACGTCGACGCCGGGCGCCGTGTTCCTCCTCGACGTGCCCCAGGTCGCCGAGCCCGTCCGCGTGTTCGACCAGATGAAACTCGCCGCCAAGCGGATGGCGCATTCGCTCGACGCCGCGCTCGTCGACGACAACCGCCGGCCGCTCGACGATGCGGCGTTCGCCGCCATTCGTGAACAGGTCCGAAGCACCGCGGCTGCGCTGCGCGAAGTGAACATCGAGCCCGGCAGCGCGCGCGCGCTCGCGCTGTTTGGCGGCTGATCGCGGCGGTCGATCCGACGGGAGTTGCATCGTGCCCGCTGCGCTCGAGAAAAATTCGCGCGACTCGCGCGCCAGCGTGCCGCCCGCCGCCGCATCGCGCGCCGCCGCGCTGCGGCGGGAGCTCGAGGAGCACAACCGGCGGTACTACGTCGACGATGCGCCGACGATCTCGGACGCGCAGTACGATGTGCTGTTCCGGGAGCTGCAGGACCTGGAATCGCGCCATCCGGAGCTCGTCACCGACGATTCCCCCACCCAAAAGGTCGGCGGAGCGGCGAGAACGGACTTCGCCCCGGTTCGGCATGCCGTGCCGATGCTGTCGATCCGGACCGAGACCGACACGACGCCGGCAGCCGCGGCGAAATTCGACGCGCGCGTGCGGCGTGACTTGGGCCTCGGCGCCGACGACGCCCCCGTCGAGTATCTGGCGGAGCTCAAGTTCGACGGGCTCGCGATCAGCCTTCGCTACGAGGACGGGCGTCTCACCGTGGCGGCGACGCGCGGCGACGGCGAGGTGGGCGAGGACGTGACGCACAACGTCCGGACGATCCGCTCGATCCCGCGCAAGTTGAAGACTGCGCGCCCGCCGCCGCTGCTCGAAGTCCGCGGCGAGGTCTACATGACGCGGAAGGATTTTGCCGAGCTCAATGCGCGCCAGCAGGCAGCCGGGGGCAGGCTTTTCATCAATCCGCGCAACACCGCAGCGGGCGCCGTCCGCCAGATCGATCCGGCGATGACCGCGCAGCGGCCATTGCAGTTCTTCGCCTACGGCATCGGTGAGACGAGCGGGTTCTCGAAGCCCGCGACACAGCGCGCGCTGCTGGATGCGCTGGAAGCGTTCGGCCTTCCGGTCAACGGCGATGCGAAATTGGCGCGCGGCGCCGAAGCGCTGGCCGCGTTCTACGAGGCGGTGGCCGCACGGCGCGACAAGCTGCCGTTCGACATCGACGGCGTCGTCTACAAGGTGGATTCGCTGGCGCTGCAGCAGCAGCTGGGGTTCGTCTCGCGCGAGCCGCGGTGGGCGGTCGCGCACAAGTTTCCGGCCGAGGAGATGGCGACCGAAGTGCTGGGCATCGAGGTGCAGGTCGGTCGCACCGGCGCGATTACGCCCGTCGCCCGTCTCCGGCCCGTGTTCGTCGGTGGCGTGACGGTGACGAACGCGACGCTGCACAACGAGGACGAGATCCGGCGGAAGGACGTGCATATCGGCGACACCGTGGTCGTCCGGCGTGCGGGCGACGTGATTCCGGAGGTCGTTCGCGTCGCGACCGACAAGCGCCCGGCGGGCGCCAAGCCGTTCGCCATGCCCACGAAGTGCCCCGAGTGCGGCTCCGCCGTCGTGCGCCTGCCGGATGAGGCGGTCGCGCGGTGCACGGGAGGGCTCTACTGCCCGGCGCAGCGGAAGCAGGCGCTGCTGCACTTCGCGAGCCGGCGCGCCCTCGACATCGAAGGCCTCGGCGACAAGCTCGTCGACCAGCTGGTCGATGCGGAACTCGTGCACACGCCGGCGGACATCTACAAGCTCGAGGTCGACGACCTGGCGGCGCTCGAGCGGATGGCCGAGAAGTCGGCTGCGAACGTGATCGCCGCGATCGAAGGGAGCAAGGGGACGACGCTCGCGCGGTTCATCTATGCGCTCGGCATCCGGCACGTCGGCGAGACGACGGCGAAGGACCTCGCACGGCACTTCGGGGGCATCGACGCGCTTCTGGCGGCGGACGAGGCAGCGCTGCTCGAGGTGCACGACGTGGGCCCCGTGCTCGCTGAAAGCATCGCGCGGTTCTTCGCGGAGCGGCACAATCGCGATGTGATCGCGGCGTTGCGCAAGGCCGGCGTCCACTGGCCGGAGACAGCGCCGCAACGCGCGAGCGCCGGGCCGCTCGCCGGGCTGACATTCGTACTGACCGGCACGTTGCCGGGGTTGACACGCGAAGACGCGAAAGCGCGCATAGAGGAGCAGGGAGGGAAAGTCGCAGGGAGCGTGTCCAGGAAGACGAGCTATGTCGTCGCGGGCGCGGATTCCGGATCGAAGCTTTCGAAAGCGGTTGAGCTCGACATTCCCGTGCTGGACGAGGCGGGCCTCCTGAAACTCATCGCCCGCGGGCCGTGACCGGCCGGCGCGAGCGAGCCAAGAACCGAGAGGACGCGATGCGCAGAATCACGAAGGCCGTTTTTCCCGTGGCGGGACTGGGTACCCGCTTTCTCCCCGCGACCAAGGCAAGCCCGAAGGAAATGCTGCCGGTCGTCGACAAGCCCCTGATCCAGTACGCGGTCGAGGAAGCCGCGGCTGCGGGTATCTCCGACATGATCTTCATCACCGGCCGCAACAAGCGGTCGATCGAGGATCACTTCGACAAGGCGTACGAGCTCGAGACGGAGCTCGAGCTTCGCAACAAGACGGAGCTCCTGAACACGGTGCAGTCGGCGACGCCGGCTGGCATCAACTGCATCTACATCCGGCAGACGGAGGCGCTCGGCCTCGGCCACGCCGTCCTGTGCGCAGCGCCCGTCGTGGGCGACGAGCCGTTCGCCGTGATCCTGGCCGACGACCTGATCGATGCGCAGGTGCCCGTCATGCAGCAGATGGCCGAGGTCGCGAGAGCGGAGGACGCATCGACCATCGGCGTCATGGAGGTTCCGGCCGACGACATCGGCAGCTGGGGCATCGTCGAGACCCATGGCGGAACGGGCCGAACGTCCCCGATGACGCGGATCGTGGAGAAGCCGAAGCCAGGCTCCTCGCCGTCGACGCTTGCCGTCGTGGGCCGCTATGTGCTGACTCCGCGGATCTTCCACCATCTGCGCAACATGCCCGCGGGCGCCGGCGGGGAAATCCAGCTGACGGACGGGATCGCGCGCCTCTTGGCCGAGGAGAAAGTGGTTGCCTACCGCTTCGATGGCCGGCGCTACGATTGCGGGAGAAAGCTGGGCTATCTCGAGGCGACGGTGGATTTCGGGCTCAAGCATCCGGAAGTCGCGGATGAATTCGCGAGCTTTCTTCGCACGCGGCTCCAGCAGCGCACCTAGGCGCACGGCCGTCCGAGCGCTGGCTGCAGCCGTGATCAGGTCCCGATGACCTTGAGCGAGCTTCGCTATATCGTGGCCGTGGCCAACGAGCGGAGCTTCGGCCGCGCGGCGCGCCGGTGCTTCGTGAGCCAGCCGGCGCTGTCGGTCGCGATCCAGAAGCTCGAGGAGGAGCTTGGCGCCAAGCTTTTCGAGCGCGGGAAGAACGAAGTCTCCGTGACGCCGGTCGGAGCCCGCGTCGTCGAGCAGGCGCAGAAGGTGCTCGAGGAAGCGGCGCGAATCCGCGAGCTGGCACAGGCGGGACGCAACCAGCTGGAGGGCGTGCTCAAGTTGGGCGTCATTTACACGGTCGCTCCCTATCTGCTGCCGGACCTGATCCCGGCGCTGAATGCTCACGCACCGCAGATGCCGCTCGACCTCGACGAGAACCTCACCGAGAACCTGGAATCGGCGCTGCGCTCGGGGCGCATCGACGTTGCCATCGTGGCGCTGCCGTTCGCGCCGCCCGGTGTGGTCACCGAATTCCTCTACGAAGAGCCGTTTCGCGTGGTCGTCCCTGCGGGTCACAAGTGGGCACGGCGGAGAGCGATCCGTCCCGACGAGCTCGCGGCGGAGGAGCCGATCCTTCTCGACATCGGCCACTGCTTCTGCGATCAGGTGCTCGATGCCTGCCCGGAGCTGACGCGATCGGAAGCGCACGTCGTGCGCACCACATCGCTCGAGACCGTCCGCAACATGGTCGCGTCGGGCCTCGGCGTATCCGTGCTGCCGCGGGACGCGCTGACGCCGCGTTACCATAGCCGTCTGGTCGTTCCGATCCCCTTCACGCGGCCCGTGCCGTCGCGGCGGGTGGCGCTAGCCCACCGCAAGAGTTTCCCGCGTCCCGAAGCCATCCGCGCACTGCGTGCGGCCGTGGCCGCCTGCCGCCCCGAAACGGCGGGCCGCCGCGCATCGAGTTCCACCTCGTACCGCGCCATCCGTCAGCCCGACCATTCACCAAGGAGCGAGAACGCATGATTCCGGATCTGCAAGGCAAGGTTGTGCTCATCACCGGGGCGTCCACCGGCATCGGGGCCGCGGCGGCGCGTGCCTTTGCCAACGAAGGCTGCAAGGTCGCCATCCATTACAACGCGAGCGCCGACGCGGCGCAGTCGGTTGCCGCGGACGTGAAAGCGGCGGGCGGCGAGGCCGCGCTGATCAAGGGCGACGTGACGGTCGAGGACGACGTGAAGCGCGTCGTCCGCGAAACGGCACACAAGTTCGGACGCATCGACGTGCTCGTCAACAACGCTGGGGGGATGCTCGGGCGCGTGAAGATCGAGGACTACACGGTCGAGCACATCGATCGGGTGCTGTCCCTCAACTGCACCCAGGTCGCCCTTTTCATGCGCGAAGTGGTTCCGATCATGCGCAAGCAGAAATCGGGCAACGTGATCAACGTGACCTCGATCGCGGCGCGGCACGGTGGCGGCGGGGGGGCGATCCTGTACGCCGGCGCCAAGGGCTTCGTCTCCACGGTGACCCACGGCTGGGCGAAGGAAGTCGTGGGCGACGGCATTCGGGTGAATGCGCTGTCGCCCGGCGTGATCACCACCCCGTTTCACGAACGGTATTCGACGGCCGAGCAGTTGAAGGCGATGCAGGCGACCATCCCGATGAACCGCCTGGGCGGCGCGGACGAGTGCGCCGGCACGCTTCTGTACCTCGCGTCTGATGCGCTGTCCGGTTACGTGACGGGTCAGGTGATCGAGGTCAACGGAGGCCAGTACATGCCGTGAGTCGGAGCAACCGCTTGGAGTTCCGATCAGCGTCGCGCGCCGAGGAGGGCGGGCAGGTCCGCAAGCGTGGCGATGATTCGATCGGGCAGCGGAGCATGGCGTTCCGCGGGAAGTCCGGCGCGATTGATCCAGAACGTCGTGAAGCCGAATGCCTTCGCGCCCGCGGCGTCCCAGCCATTCGAGGACACGAATGCGATGCGTGGCCGCGGAAGGCGGAGCCTCTCCTGAGCGAGCCCATAGACGCGGGGGTCGGGCTTGTAGGCGCCTGCGTCGTCCACGGAGAGCACGCCATCGATGTGCGCGGCGAATCCCGAGCTCGCGACCAGCGGCTCGAGCATCGCGAGCGTGCCGTTCGACAGAATCCAGCACGGGCGCGGCCTGACGCTTGCCAACGCGGCAGCGGCGTCCGCGAACGGCGTGAGGGTCAGGTACGCCGATCGGAGGCGTTCGCGATCCGCGGCGCCGAGGTCGATCGAGAGCGCCGCGAGCGCGAAATCGAGCGCGTCACCGGTGACTGTGGAGAAGTCCGGCCGCGCGAAGGCGGCGCTCGTCATAAGGCTCGACAGCCACGTGTACTCGAGTTGCTTCGTCCGCCACAGTTGCGAAAGCGCGGACCCGCGGCCCGGCGCCAAGCGCTCCGCCATCTGCGCGACCGAGTGCACGTCGAACAGCGTGCCGTACGCATCGAACACGAGCGCGTCGATGTCGGGCAGGGCAGTGGATGCGTTCACGACTGCGAATCTCCCGCAAAGGCCGCGCACGCGTCGGCTCGCACGCGTTGCGGACAAAAAAATAGGGGTTACACTTGCGCGTAACCCCTTGGTTCATGTGGTGGGCGATACTGGGTTCGAACCAGTGACCCCCGCCGTGTGAAGGCGGTGCTCTACCGCTGAGCTAAC
>Ga0207650_10003224_pt1 | contig 11244 bp, 8 predicted proteins | sample KBSS63metaG_FD_184325 | JGI IMG/M metagenome (GOLD analysis project Ga0207650, IMG submission 184325) | Switchgrass rhizosphere microbial communities from Kellogg Biological Station, Michigan, USA - KBS S6-3 metaG (SPAdes) (version 2) | ecosystem: Host-associated > Plants > Roots > Rhizosphere >...
TAGAACGGCGTCTCGCGCAGCAGCACCGCGACCCGATCGTCACCGAGATGGCGGATCGCGGTGACCAGGGTGTCGATCTCCACGGTGTCGTACCCGACGAATGACGTGGGCGGCAGCTTGTTGCCAGTCGGATCTTCCGGCGCGCGAATTCCCCAGGCCGTGAAGTCGGCAAAGTCATCGGCTCCGACACCGAGCTTGCGAGACTTCCGCTCCGCCTGCGATTGACTCCGCTGCTGTGCGAGGGCTGCCTCGAATCCGGCGATGTCGACAGAGTAACCGCGCTCGCGCGCCATTAGCTCGGTGAGATCGATCGGAAACCCGTACGTGTCGTACAGGCGGAACGCATCCTCCCCGCTGATGCTGCCGCGCAGGTGAGTCGAGCCCTGCGTGGAGCCTAACGCCGGCGCGAGCTGGTCGAAGCGCGCCATGCCGCCGTCGATCGTCGTGAGGAATCGCTCTTCCTCCGCTCTCGTAGTTTCCAGGATGTGCTGCTTTCGCTGCGTCAGCTCGGGGTACACGTCCGACATCTGCCCGACGACTTCTTCGACGAGCGATACGAGCGTTGGAGATCGACGGCCGAGAAGCCACGCATGACGAACGGCGCGCCGCAGGATACGCCGCAGCACGTACCCACGCCCCTCGTTCGACGGGAACACGCCATCGGCAAGCAGGAATGCCACCGCGCGCGCGTGATCCGCGAGCACGCGGAAGGACGCCGGCTCAATCGCCGGTCCGCCACTCTTCGGCTTTGCGCCGCCGAGTCCCTTCGCCGAGAGCCCGGTGTATGGCAAACCAACCACCTCCTCCGCGCGTTTCAGGAGCGGCAGGAAGAGGTCCGTATGGTAGTTGCTGGTCACACCCTGCAGTGCTGCAGCGATGCGCTCGAGACCTGCGCCCGTATCGACCGAGGGCTTCGGCAATGGAACGAGCGTTCCGTCCGGCTGACGATCGAACTGCATGAACACGAGGTTCCAGATCTCGAGGAACCTTCCCGCCTCCGCGCCTTCCACGAATGCCTCGGTCGAGAACTCCTTGCGATCGGTCTCGGTCCACTCGCCAGTCGCGCCATCCGGGAACGTCCAATCCTTCGCGAGAAACGCGAGATCGACGTAGATCTCCGAGCACGGGCCGCACGGGCCCGTGTCGGCCATCTGCCAGAAGTTGTCCGTCTCGCCGAGCCCGTAGATCCGCGAATCGGTAATCCCGGTGACCTCGCGCCAGAGCGCACGCGCCTCGTCATCCTCGCGAAACACGGTGACGCGGAGATGCTCCTTGGGGAGCTTCAGCTCCTCGGTGACCCACTCCCACGCGAAGCGAATCGCATCACGCTTGAAGTAATCGCCGAACGAGAAGTTGCCGAGCATCTCGAAGAACGTGTGGTGCCGGTACGTGTGGCCCACCTGCTCGAGATCGTTGTGCTTTCCGCCGGCTCGCACGCACTTCTGCGCGGTGACGGCACGACGCCCGTACGTCGTGTCCTCCAGGCCGAGGAAGATGCGCTTGAACTGCACCATTCCCGCGTTGGTGAAAAGCAACGTCGGGTCATCCGCCGGAACGAGCGAGGAACTGGGGCGCGGTGAGTGCCCGTGGCGCTCGAAGTAGCGGAGGAAACGGTCACGAATCTCGGAAGCTTGCATAGTCGAGCAATATAGCCCGGCCGGACGAACCCACTCAAGTCAAAGAGGGAGCGCTTCTTGCAAAGTACAGCGCCGATGCGGTCGCAACGATTCAAGGACCTCGTCTTCGCCACGACCACACCGTTCGCTCTCCTGAGCCACGGTGTCTGGAAGCTGCGCCTGGGATCGTCGGTCCCAGCCCGCCTTCGGAAAGGCAGCGATCAGCGCGTGTGGCTCAATCTCGGAAGCGGCGCCTCCCCGTATCCGAACTTCGTCAACATCGACATCAACTTCGCGCGCCGTCCCGACATGTGGCTCGACGTGCGACATGGAACGCCATTCGCGAGCGGCACCGTCGACGCCATCTACACGCGTCACGTCCTCGAGCACTTCTACCACGACGAGCTGACACGCGTCCTGGTCGATGCGCGTCGAGTGCTGCGACCCTCGGGCGGGATTCGAATCCTCGTCCCGTCTCTCGAAGTCGCGTGTCGAGCCTATCTCGATGGCGATGACTCCGTGCTCATGAGATTCCCTCGCCCCTATCGATCGCGTGGCGGGCAAATCGTGAACCTGCTGTTCTGCGATGGGCAGCATCGCATGGGCTTCGACTTCTCACTGATGCAGGAGCTCCTCGAGGAGGCGGGCTTCACGAACATCGCGGTCGCTCCTCGTGCCGAGAGTCGAATCTTTCCCGCCGCCGTCCTGCGCGAGATGGAGCCCGACGAGATGTGGCTCAACACATCGCTCATCGTCGAAGCCACGCGCTGACGACTCTCCTCGATCGCCGCGGCTACTCGTCGGCGCTTGTTCCTTCACCGGCAAGCTGCCGGACCACACGAGACACGTCGTCGGAATCGAAGCCGCGTCGTGCGAGAAACGCGAACAGCCGCCGGCGACGCGTGGGATCGTCAAGTCCATGCAGCGTCCTCCACTTCTTCCGCGCGATTCTCTCGATCGACTCCGCGTCAGTGAGACCCTCTTCCTCCACAACCTGCTCGACTGCCTCGTCGGCCACCTCACGCGGCACCCCGCGCTTGAAGAGCTCCTGATGCACGCGTCGACGTGACGTGCCGGCCGACATCTTCGATCGGGTGAGCTGTCGCGCGAAATCGGCATCGTCGATGAGGCCAGCTTCGCGAAGCTTCGCGATCACGCGATCGGCGCGCTCCACGGTCACTCCTTTCTGCACCAGGCGGCGCTGAAGCTCGCGGGCCGATCGCGCGCGGAACGCGAGCAGATTGAGCGCCCGATCGTACGCCGCGGTGAGCTCGTTGGCCTCGTTCAGATGGGCAGCAAGCCGGTTGTCGACCACGACACCGATGCGCGCCTTCGTGGCCGCCAGCGCATCGGCGGTGACGATGGCGAACTGCTTTCCATCGACGTCGACGACGTACCGCCCTGGCTTTCGTGGATGCTCGGTGATCTGAGTAATCGTGTTCATGAGACCCACCATAGTGCCTGCGCCGTTCAACCGATGACCCGGCACCAATGACCCGATACGCATCACTCATGACTCGCCATGACCTTGCGTGATGTCATGGCGAGTTTTCGGTTGTGGGTCTTGGGTCATCGGTTTTCGGTCATCGGTAAGAACGGCGTGAGAAAAGAAAGAGCCGGAGAGCAGCCCTCTGAGCGCGACGGTGATCCGGGCACCGACTCATTCAAAGAACTACCCTCCGGCCCGATCGAACCGGAGCGCGACGTTGCTACGCTCAGTCGTCTACCGCAACCTCCGCATCGGCCTGCGTATCGGCGGGCTTGATGCCGAGGATGCCCTTCACCTTCTCTTCTACTTCGGCCATCAGCGCGGGGTTGTCCTTGAGATAGAGCTTGGCGTTCTCACGTCCCTGCCCGATGCGCTGCGATCCGTAGCTATACCAAGCGCCTGACTTGTCGATGATCCCCGCTTCCGCTGCGATATCGAGCACCAGGCTCGCGTGGCTGATGCCCTCGTCGTACATGATGTCGAACTCGGCCTGCTTGAACGGCGGCGCGACCTTGTTCTTCACCACCTTCACGCGCACGTGCGAGCCGATGACATCCTCCTTCTCCTTCACCGGCCCGATGCGGCGAATGTCGAGCCGAACCGACGCGTAGAACTTGAGCGCCTTGCCACCCGTGGTCGTCTCGGGGTTACCGAACATCACGCCGATCTTTTCGCGCAGCTGGTTGATGAACATCACCGACGTCTTCGAGCGCGCGATCGCGCCGGTGAGCTTGCGAAGCGCCTGGCTCATGAGCCGCGCCTGCAGACCCACGTGCGAGTCGCCCATCTCCCCCTCGATCTCGGCCTTCGGCACGAGGGCCGCAACCGAGTCGATCACGACGATGTCGACCGCGCCCGAGCGCACGAGGATCTCGCAGATCTCGAGGGCCTGCTCACCGGTGTCGGGCTGCGAGACGAGCAGACTCTCGACATCGACACCCAGCTTCTTCGCGTACTCCACATCGAGTGCGTGCTCCGCGTCGATGAACGCGGCGACGCCGCCGGCCTTCTGTGCATTCGCGACGACGTGCAGACAGAGGGTCGTCTTGCCGCTCGACTCGGGCCCGTAGATCTCGGTGATCCGGCCGCGAGGAATTCCGCCGATACCGATCGCCGCATCGAGGTTGATTGCGCCGGTGGGAATCGAATCGATGCGGACGCGCGCCGATTCGGCGCCCATCTTCATGATGGATCCCTTGCCGCAGCTCTTCTCGATCTGTGCGATGGCCAGGTTCAGCGCCTTCTTGCGATCGTCCTGCACAGTTGAAACAGCCATTCATCCACCCATTGTGGTTGTCGTTGAAGCTCTGGCCACGGACCCAGAATCTACGCCGGGAGGCGACCCATCCGACACCCGAAGAAAATACGAAGCGGATAGCGAAAACTCAAGCTCTCGAAGGAGCGGTGAATGCGTTCTCTATGTGCTTGATTCGCACCGCATTGCCCTCCATTAGTACCCCGATCACGTCGAATCGGTAGCTCTCGTTCGGGCGACCGTGGCGGTCGATCCAGACCGCCGCTGAACGCACCAGCTCGCGTTGTTTGCGCCAGTGAACCGACTCTACCGGGTCGGCAAACCGGTCTCCCTTCCGCGCCTTGACCTCGACGAACGCGACCAGCCCATCTCGCTCCGCTACCAGATCGATGTCTCGATGGCCGCTCCGGAACCGCCGCTGCAGCACACGCCAGCCACGCCGACGGAGCCATCGCTCGGCCACCCGCTCTCCCACCTCGCCGAATTCCTGCCGTGCCGCGGACATGGCGCGAACGTACACGAGCCCCTGAGAAACGCGTCATCGAACGAACCGGCAGAGTGTCATCCGATTGCGTCGGGGCGAGCGTCGTCGCCTGCCTAACGCGGGCGAGCGAGCGTCGGCGGGCGCACCCATGGGGATTGAGTCAGCGGCCGGCGACGCGGCAGATTTAGGAACCACGCCGCACAGATGAACGCGGATAGGCGTCGGAACGGGTTCCGATTCTCTATTCCCGATTCCCGATTCCCGAGGCCGGGTACAACGCTTGCGTTCGCCGTCGCCAGTGACCCACACGTCGATTCGCCCGCACACGTTGCGCATCGAACCCACCCGTGGCTGGGTGGCTCTGCGGCTCGGTGAGGTCGTCGCCTATCGGGAATTGCTGTACTTCCTGGTCTGGCGCGACCTCAAGGTACGCTATAAGCAAACCATACTCGGGGTCGCTTGGGCGGTGCTTCAGCCACTGCTCACAATGCTCGTGTTTGCGCTGTTCTTCGGACGGCTAGCCCGTGTGCCATCCGACGGCGTGCCCTATCCGCTGTTCGCATACACCGCCCTCGTACCGTGGACGTTTTTCGCGACGGGCCTCACGCTGGCGTCAAACAGCCTCGTTGGAAGCGCGAACCTCATCACGAAGGTCTACTTCCCACGCCTGACGATCCCCCTGGCTACCGTGCTCGCGGGGCTGGTTGATTTTGCGCTCGCGTTCCCGGTACTGTTCGGGCTCATGTGGTGGAACGGGGTCGCACCAACCGCGCAGGTCGTGTGGCTCCCCGTGTTCATCGCCCTCGCCTTTGCGACAGCGCTCGGCGTCGGGCTCTGGCTTTCGGCACTCAACGTCGAGTTCCGAGACGTTCGCCACGTGGTGCCCTTCCTCACGCAGCTTTGGATGTTCGCGACTCCGATCGCCTACCCAAGCAGCCTCCTCCCCGAGAAATGGCGCACCTTGTACGCACTGAACCCGATGGTCGGGGTTGTGGAGGGATTCCGCTGGGCACTGCTCGGTACCGCGACGCGCCCGGGTCCCATGATTGTCGTCTCTGGCGCTGCCGCGGTCGCGCTGTTGATCGGCGGCGCTTTCTTTTTCCGACGCATGGAGCGCACGTTCGCCGATGTCGTCTGACGTCGGATTTCCCGCAGACCCTTCGCTCGCGCCGACGCTACACGACGCGCCGCGCGTGATTCGCGTCTCGCGCCTCGGCAAGCAGTACCAGCTGGGCGCACGAGCGCGCTATCGCACGCTACGCGAAGCGCTCGTCGAAAGCGCGATGGGCATCGCGCGATCCGTCGGGCGTGGTCGGACCCGCCGAGCGGTGGAGCGCTTCTGGGCGCTCGACGATGTGTCGTTCGATGTCGCTCAGGGGGACGTCGTCGGCATCATCGGACGGAACGGGTCCGGCAAGAGTACGCTGCTCAAGATTCTTTCTCGGATCGTTGAGCCCACGCGCGGCACGGTGGACCTCGAAGGACGGGTCGGGTCGCTGCTCGAGGTGGGCACGGGTTTCCACCCCGACCTGACCGGACGGGAGAACGTCTTTCTCAGCGGTGCGATCCTCGGGATGCGCCGTACCGAGATCGACAAGAAGTTCGACGAGATCGTGGAATTCGCGGAGGTGGAGCGCTTCATCGACACGCAGGTGAAGCACTACTCGAGCGGCATGTACATGCGTCTCGCCTTCTCTGTGGCCGCGCACCTCGAGCCTGATATTCTCGTCGTGGACGAAGTGCTCGCCGTCGGCGACGCGGCCTTCCAGAAGAAGTGCCTTGGCAAGATGGGAACGGTCGCCCGGCACGGACGTACGGTGCTGTTCGTGAGCCACAACATGGGAGCCGTGGTGTCGTTGTGTTCGCGTTCCCTGTTGCTGCAGTCCGGTCACCTCGTGCTGGACTCCGACCCGATCACGGTTGCCGCACGATACCAGGCGACGCTCACGGCGGCGCCGACGTCAACGACGGACCTCGCCGGTGCCGAGCATTACGGGTCGGGCAAGGCGCGGTTCGTGTCGCTCCGGTTCGTGCCTGAGCGCCGCGATGGGACCACGCGCGAGATGATGTGTCCGGGCAGCCGGCTTCGGGTCGAGACGCGCATTGTCTGCTCAGCCCCGGTCGATAGCGCGAACGTCGGAATCACCGTCTACGACGCGAGCGGCTACCGGCTCGTCGATGCGAACACGGCGATGCAGGGGCGCTTCGTCTCCATGAAGCCGGGTGACGAGGCGCGCGTCGATTTCGCGCTCGACGATGTCCGTCTCAAACCCGGGACGTATCTCGTCGGCCTCTGGATGGGGCGCAGCAACGTGGAAGACATTGACGGGATTCTCTACGCGGCTACGCTCGAGGTCGAGCCCGACCCGCAGCAGCTCCAACACTCAGAGCAGTTTCCAGGCTCGTACCTGTGTGCGTTCAAGCATAGCGTCGTAATCTCGACCCAAGCCGGCGACGTCGCCTCACCCGGCGTTCGCGACGAGCCCGGGCAACGCAGCGCGGCAGGCGCTTCCCGTTAGGCAATCCCGAACCGTGCGAATCCCTCCGGAGCTGCGCTGCGTGGTTCATGGCGAACCGTTCGCCCTCCAGGGCGGCTTCGCGAACAGCCAGGAGGTCGAGCATGCCACCGCGCTCTCGTGTCCGAGCGGTTGTTCGGTGCCCGTCGTGCGCGGAATTCCGCGATTCGTGCCGTCGGAAGGCTACACCGCCGCGTTCGGCTGGCAGTGGAAGCGCTTTCGACGGTCGCAGCTCGACTCCTACAGCGGCACCACGATCTCACGCGACCGTCTGACCCGATGCCTCGGCGGAAGTCTCGAGGTCGTTCGAGGCAAGGCCGTCCTCGAGGCCGGGTGCGGCGCTGGACGCTTCACCGAGATCTTACTCGACGCCGGCGCTCGCGTCGTTGCCGCCGATTTGTCGTCCGCCGTCGAGGCGAATTACGCAAACCGCGGGAGCGCTCGCGGCTACTTCATTTGCCAGGCGGACGTTTGCGATCTTCCCGTCGCGCCACGGTCATTCGATGTGGTCGTCTGCCTCGGAGTCGTGCAGCACACACCCAGTCCCGAACGGACGATCGCCGCGCTCGCGAGCTATGTGAAGCCGGGCGGGCTGATCGCGATCGACCACTATGCACGCGACTACCCCGCGACCTGGTCGCGGCGGGCCATCCGGGCGCTGCTGCTCCGTCTGCCGCACGAGCAGGCGCGCCAGGTCGCGTTAGGCATCACGCGGACTCTTCTCCCCATTCACCGTGCGTTGTGGGATCGCCGGCGAGGATTCGGTCGGCTGCGGCGGTATCTGGGCCGGTTGTCGCCCGTCGTCGACTACTACGACGCGTATCCCGAACTGCGGCCCGAGCTTCTGGTCGAGTGGGCGTTGCTGGACACTCACGATACGCTGACGGACCATTACAAACACCTTCGTGATCCGGACGAGATACGCGCGACACTCGAGGCGCTCGGCCTCTCGAACGTGGAGGTGTCTGCGGCCGGGAATGGCGTCGAAGCTCGCGCGCGAGGCGCGGCCGACGAAGCGCGTCGCGACAACGGTGACTCGCCGCTGGCGCTCACACACGTGACGGACGCGGCCTGACCATGTGCGGGATCGCCGGATTCACCGGGCCGCGGGACGACGCCGCGCTGCAGGCGATGGTGCGCGCGCTGCATCATCGCGGTCCCGACGACAGCGGCGCGTGGACCAGCGAATCGGCATCGCTTGGCATGGCCCGCCTCGCCGTGCTCGACCCCAGCGCCGCCGGCCATCAGCCCATGGCAATCGACGACGGGGCCATCCAGATCGTGTACAACGGCGAGGTCTACAACTTTGCCGCGGAGCGCCGAGCGCTGGCCGCCATAGGCGTGAGTTTCCGCTCGACCTCCGACACTGAAGTCGTTCTTCGCCTGTACGAACGCTACGGAGTCGATTTCGTCGGCAGGCTCCGCGGAATGTTTGCGCTGGCCATTTGGGACCGCCGCCCTGGCCCCGGGCGCGAGCGGCTCGTTCTTGCGCGTGACCATCTCGGCATCAAGCCCCTGCTCTATGCCGAAGTGCGTGGGCGGGTTGTGTTTGCCTCGGAGCTGAAGGCGCTGCTCGCGAGCGGTCTTGTCGCGCCAACGATCGACCCGACTGCCCTGCGGACGCTGCTCACCTATGGAGCGGTGCTTCAGCCGCGCACGATGCTCCGCGACGTGAACGCGCTCCTGCCCGGACAGCGGTTGATTGTGGAGGCGGGGAAGACGCGGCTCGAGCGATACTGGTCGTTAGGCCTGGACCGGGTCGCCGGTCTCCGATCGCGGCCGTACGGCGACCAGGTCGACGCCGTGGCCGAGGTGCTGGAGCAATCGGCGCGTCTGCAGCTCGTGAGCGACGTACCGCTGGGCGCGTTCCTCAGCGGCGGCGTGGACTCGTCCATCCTCGTCGCGGTGATGACCAAGGCGCTCGGAACTCCGGTCAAGACGTTCTCGGTCGGGTTTGCCGCCGAGGGTTCGGCGATGGATGAAACCGCCGATGCGGAGCGGATGGCGCGCCACCTCGGGACCGATCACACCACATCGATCGTGACTGGCGACGACGTGCGCGATCGTATTGCCGCCATTGCTGCCGCGCTCGATCAGCCGAGCGTGGACGGCGTGAACAGCTACTTCGTGTCGTTGGCAGCTCGGCGCAATGTAACGGTTGCGGTGTCAGGCACAGGGGCAGACGAGCTGTTCGCCGGGTACCCGTGGTTCATCACCATGGCGCGGGAGTCGGAGCGATGGACGCGCGAGCCGTGGCGAGCGCTGGCTGGTTCCCTGGTGGCGGCCGCCGCGAGGCATCCAGCGTTCGACCGTCTGCTTCGACGACAAGGCGGCGGTGAGATTCATCGGCTTCGCCGCGGCGGGTTTGTTGGGGCGTACGGCGAGACGTACCAGATCTTCGGACCGGTCGGAGCGGCGCGGCTGCTCGCCCGATCCGTCGCGTCGGCCGCTGGGGCGGGTACGCCGCCTCATCGCGATCTGACGAAGCTCGACGAGTTGGCCGGCGGCTCGGCGATCGAGCGCGTGTCGGCGCTCGCGATGCGGGGCTATCTCACCAATCAGCTGCTGCGGGACATCGACGCCGTATCGATGGCGCACTCGCTCGAGGTGCGGGTACCGTACCTGGATCTCGAACTCGTCGACACCGTTTTGTCGCTGCCGGACGTGGCGAAGTTGGGCGACGTGCGCGCGGATGACCCCTACGGCCGGACGTATCGCGACACCGGGGCCAAGCGCGTGCTCATCGACGTCGGGCGCCAGTGGCTGCCTCGGGACTTCGACGTCCAGCCGAAACGCGGCTTCGCGATGCCGTTCACCGCCTGGCTTCGCGGACCGCTGCGCGACGTGTTCGACGACACGGTCAACGGACCCGCAGCGAGGCGTCGCGGTCTCCTCGAGCCGTCCGGCGTCGAGCGGGTGCGTGACCGGTTCCGGCGCGGCGAGGCGCCGTGGCCCGAACCGTGGCTCCTCATGATGCTCGAGCTGTGGTGCCGCGAGGTGCTGGACGCGGCGGGGCGCGCATCCGAGGCTCGGACGGCGCGCGCGCCTAACGTCGAAACGTCGGAGCTCGTGCTGTCGCCAGCCCTCGGTCGCGGTGGTGCCGAGTGACGGTCGTTCAAGAGCCACCGCGCGCACCGACGGGGCACGCGATGGGCACCCCCGTCGGCGACGTCGCGTGGGCGCGCGTGACGCGATTTGACGACGATTCCCGCCCGGGCCGGCCGCGCATCCTGTTCATTGGACAGGCCGAGAGCACCCACGCGCACGCCTGGATCGACCTGCTGGCGGACGCCGACCTCAACGTGCGAATGTTCGCACTTCCGGGTGGTGTTCCGCCGGACTCCTGGGAAGTCCGCACGTACGTGAGCACGCCGACGAGCCAGCGCCTCGATAGCCGAACGCGTCGACGGTTGTATCCCGCCGGGCGACTGGCGCGCGCACCCAAGCGCGCGTACGCGCGGCTCGTGTCCAGCGATCGCGCGGTCGAGCAGCGTTGGCTGGCGCAGGTCATCCGCGAGTGGAAGCCGAACATTGTTCACACGTTAGGTCTCGATCCCGCTGGCGAGTTCTACTTCGATACACGGAAAGAGTACGGCATCGAGACCGCAGCGGCGTGGGTCGCGCAAACGCGCGGCGGGTCGGACCTCGCGCTCGCGCGACACGACGAGGCAAGAGCGTCGCGACTGGCCGCCGTGTTGCGCGCGAGCGACTGCATCCTGAGCGATAACGCCGTCAACTTCGAGATCGCGCGAGAGATGGGAGTTCGCTCCGAGCAGCTCTCGCCGATCGGCACCGTGCCCGGCACTGGTGGCGTCGACATCGATGCGCTTCACTCGTACGCGTGTGGACGGCCGTCGTCGCGCTCCGTGGTCCTGTGGCCGAAA
>Ga0207650_10003225_pt1 | contig 11241 bp, 12 predicted proteins | sample KBSS63metaG_FD_184325 | JGI IMG/M metagenome (GOLD analysis project Ga0207650, IMG submission 184325) | Switchgrass rhizosphere microbial communities from Kellogg Biological Station, Michigan, USA - KBS S6-3 metaG (SPAdes) (version 2) | ecosystem: Host-associated > Plants > Roots > Rhizosphere...
CTTCGAGCAAGCGAATTTGAAGAGTGCGCCCTGCGGACGCTTCTCGCGGTCTCGCCTGGCAGCAAACGTCCGTCGAGGATGTGGAGTGAAGATCGTTTTCTCAACGTAATAAAACGATTAGTCGCGGGGAAAAATGTTTTCCCGATCTTCTTCGGAAGTACGGCCGAGATCGACATCTGTGAACGAATCAAGCAAACCCTCGGTACCGGTTTCAATGCTGCCGGCAAACTTTCTGTGCGTGAGTCGGCAGCGCTTTTGAGAATCTGCCGTCTTTACTTAGGCAACGACACGGGAACTATGCACCTTGCTGCCGCAGTTGGTACTCCATGTGTCGCGTTGTTTTCCGCTGCCGACCGCGACGGGCAATGGGAACCATTCGGTAAAGGGCATAAATTCTTTCGTCGAAATGTAGACTGTGCAGGGTGTCGAATCGATCTCTGCCCGCGGGCAAATCTTTGCCTGGAATTGATCGCCCCGAGTGAGGTTTTCGAAGCTTGCCTTGAGGTCATTGGTAACGAAGGCACTTAAGCCCTGACGGTTTAGCGGAGGTCGATTCGGGAACCACAATTGCGGTAATTCAAAAGAGCGATCGCCGATTAGTTAGTTAACAGCTTGGACCTTTGCTTGAGACGCAAGTTCGTCCTGCCAAAATGCGATCATTTCATCGAGCATCGTTTCAAATGTATATTCAGGCTCCCACCCGGTTTTTTGGCGAAGTTTCGAACTATCGCCGCGTAATCCCTCTACCTCTTCCGGCCGAAGCAAACGTTCGTCAAACCGAACAAACTCCTTCCAATCCAGATCCAGGTTCTTAAACGTATGTTCGACGACGTCTTGTACACTATGAGAAATCCCCGTCGCACAAACGAAATCGTCCGGTTCGTCTTGTTGAAGGATCATCCACATCGCACGCACGTAGTCACGTGCATGTCCCCAATCGCGCTTCGACAAAAGATTTCCCAGCTGTAAGTGATCAACATGTCCAAGCTTTATTCGCACGGCCTCTTTGCAAATTTTATTTGTGACGAAATTTGTGCCTCGACGCGGGCTTTCGTGATTGAAAAGGATCCCATTGCTCACGAACATGTCATAGGCCTTTCTGTAATTTCGCGAGATGTGGTACGCAAAAACCTTGGCACAGGCGTAAGGGGAAGCTGGGTTGAAGGTGGTTGTTTCTCTTTGGAAACCATCAAGATCGGAACTGTTTCCAAACATTTCGGAAGACGAAGCCTGATAAACACGTGCGTCCGGTTGATATAGCCTCACGGCTTCCAAAACATTCAAGGCCCCAATGCCGGTGACCTGCGCCGTGAGGACGGGTTGATCAAACGACACACGAACATGCGACTGAGCAGCCAGGTTATAAACCTCATCAGGTTGAACATCTTTAACAACATGCGTCAGGGAGGCAAGGTCGGTAACGTCGGCATACGTGAGATTTAATTTTTCGCGAACATGGTCGATCCGGCTGAATTGCGATTCGGTAATCGAATTGCGCTTAATGATCCCAAATACTTCGTAATTGTTATCGAGTAGAAATTCGGCTAGGTAACTGCCGTCTTGTCCATTGATGCCTGTAATTAGAGCTTTTCTCATAAGTTGAATTCTATCATTCAATTATAGATTCTGTTTTACGTTTGATACAAAAGTGTTAGTTCAAATACTATAGCTCCGGGTCGAGACGTGTCATGTTTTCGATCGCCTGAAATATTTAGCACGAAATGAAGATTTTGATCTTAGGCGGAAGCGGAATGTTGGGCCACAAACTGATCCAAATCCTTGGAACGCGTTTCGAGATCTGGTCAACCATTCGCGCGCAATTTGAATCGGTTGCTTCATTTGGTATTTTCGACCGCGATCGAACTATCGACGGTATCGACGCAATGAAATTCGAAACCGTCGTGGATGCGATCAATATTTCCGACCCGGACGTTGTCATCAATGCTGTCGGAATCGTGAAGCAAAAAGAAACGTCGAAAAATGTCGTCACGGCGTTGTCAGTCAATTCGGTATTTCCGCAATTACTTGCCGAAATGGGTAAGCGGTTTGGGTTTCGATTTATCAACATCAGCACTGACTGCGTATTCTCAGGAGCGAAAGGATATTATTGCGAAACGGACGCACTGGACGCGCTAGACCTTTATGGTCAGAGCAAACGTTGGGGCGAAGTAGAAGGCGACAACTGTTTGACAATTCGGACTTCAATTATTGGCCGCGAACTCGGACTCGGAGATGGGTTGCTTGAATGGTTCATTGCACATCGCAACCAACAGGTCCCTGGATATGCAAATGCCATCTTTTCTGGCTTTCCAACTGCAATATTAGCCGATATAATTGGTGACATCACTGAAAGCTACCCGGAACTGTCGGGCATATTTCATATTTCAAGTAATCCGATCAGTAAATTCGAACTTTTAAGCAAGATAAATACAAGGTTTGGGCTCGGCATTACGGTCGAGAAATTCGACCATTTGGAAATAGACCGGAGTCTTGATAGCGCGAAATTTAGAAAGGCTACAGGCTTTCAACCACTATCATGGGATGAAATGATCGATGCATTGGCAGCGGACCCAACGCCGTACGATAAATGGAACAATCAAAGCAACTTGAAGGAAAGCGAATACTCGTAACAGGCGGGACAGGTTCGCTTGGCAAAACCCTCGTAAAGCGTTTATCGACGGGCGAAATGGGAATGCCGGCGTCGATCACGGTGTTCTCTCGCGATGAGGCGAAGCAGCATTATATGCGGCTCGACCACATGCGGCGCGATGTTGCTACAGACGACGTTATCTACGAGAGTTCTCACGATATTCTTCGATTCCGAATTGGAGACGTTCGCGACTTTTCGGCCGTTTGTGCCGCTCTCCGCGACACGGATGTGGTATTTCATGCCGCAGCATTGAAGCAAGTGCCGTCGTGCGAATATTTTCCATTCGAGGCCGTCCTTACGAACGTGATCGGTGCCGAAAACATAGTTCGGGGAATTAGGGAAAACGGTTTGAATATTGAGACCGTTGTTGGTATCTCGACTGACAAAGCGTGCAAGCCTATAAATGTCATGGGCATGACAAAGGCGCTTCAGGAGCGGATCTTTATCGAAGCCAACCGGTCGTGTGTAGGAACCAAATTCGTTTGTGTTCGATACGGCAACGTCGTAGCATCTCGTGGCTCGATCATACCCTTATTTGTTGAACAGATCGAGCAGGGTAAGTCGGTAACAGTTACCCTTCCGGAAATGACGAGATTTCTACTCACACTCGATCGAGCGGTAGATACGGTTTTCGGAGCTCTCGTCACCGGTAATCGTGGAGACACCTATGTTCCGAAAGTTAAGGCCGCTAGAATCTCTGATGTCGCGAAAGCGCTTATGGGAGATAAAGATGTGCGGATCACCTACACAGGCATACGGCCTGGTGAAAAGGTCCATGAGATAATGGTTTCGGAGGAAGAATGCTTTCGGACGATTGAGAGGAACGGTTTCTACGTAATACTCCCGGTTTTGCCCGAATTAAGAGAAAATTTCGATTTTGTGCCGGCGCTTACATCGGAATACTCTTCTCAAGACGACAATATCTCGATCGACGAACTTCGAGAGCTTTTGAAAACAGCCAATCCAGATATCGAGCGATTTATGGCTGCAAGCGTTTAGGAGAATCGTCGGCAGAAGTATGAATGTTCTGACGATTTTCGGAACCAGGCCCGAAATAATCCGGCTAAGCCTGATAACAAGACTTCTCGACCAGAAGTGCGACCATTTCATCGTCCACACTGGACAAAACTTTCATAAGGAATTGAGTGGAGTATTTTTCGACGAACTAGGCTTGCGAGCGCCCGACCGTAATCTTCAGATCTGTGGAAACTCATTTGGAACGCAAGTGGGACAACTTTTTTCCCATCTTGACGGTGTGTTCGACGAGTTCAAACCCGATCGAATTCTCTTGCTAGGAGACACAAATAGTGCGCTATCTTCCGTTGTCGCTGCGCGGCGAGGAATCCCGATATTCCACATGGAAGCGGGCAACCGGTGTTTTGATGATCGCGTTCCCGAAGAGGTCAACAGGCGAATCATTGATCATTCCAGTACTGTCCTGCTTCCTTATACCGAAAGAAGTAAGGAGAATCTCGTGCGCGAAGGAATCGAACGTGAGCGAATTTACATCACAGGTAACCCCATCTACGAGGTTCTTGAGCACTTTTCCCCGGGCATCGATAGTAGCTCAGCGATGCAAGATCAGGAAGTCGAAGAGAAAGGCTATTTTCTGGCAACTTTGCATCGCGCGGAGAATGTGGATGACAAGAACAAACTTGGCGCGATACTAGCCGCATTCGATAAGGTGGCAAAGGAATTTGCCAAACCCGTTCTACTCAGCCTTCATCCGCGGACAGCTGAAAAGATCGCTAAATTTGGGATTGCAGTTACTAACAACGTTCGGCTGTTGAAGGGGATGTCGTTTTTCGATTTTGTAAAATTGGAAAAGAACGCTTTTCTGATACTAACCGATAGCGGGACCGTGCAGGAAGAATGTTCGATTCTTCGTGTACCGAACGTGACAACTCGCGACGTTACTGAAAGGCCCGAAACGGTCGAATGCGGAAGCAATATTATAGGCGGCACCACAACAGAATCGATCGTTTCTGCCGTACAATTGGCATTGGCGTCCCATCCGAATTGGAATCCGCCTGAAGGGTATGAAAAGCCAAACGTCGCAAAGACGACCTGTAACGTGCTTCTTGGACATACCAGCATTAAAAACCATAGATAGGTGAAAAAACGTCTGATGATATTTTGCGATTCATACCTGCCCGGCCATCTAGGTGGCGGCGGGATGTGGGCAGTACGCAACGTCGCAGAACGGTTTTCTAAGCGGTACGATATTTTCATCGTGACGCGCGATTGTGACGGGAAGATCGACTCGACCCCATACGTCAAGATCCCACGAAACCGCTGGACGGAACGCGCGGAAGCGATGGTCTACTATGCCTCGCCATCCGAGCTAAATTCGAAAGCATTCGCGAGGTTGGTGGAGGAAATGGATCCGCATGCTATTTATTTAAACAGCGTTTTCAGCCGAGTTTGCACACGCCTTATTTTTGCGCGAAGACGATTCCGGAATCGTCAGGTCCCTCTTTTAATCGCGCCGTGTGGGGAACTCGCTGTCGCAGCGGTACGTTTAAGATATTTTCGTAAACGATCGTTTCTCTTTCTTGCAATGGCCTTCGGGCTTTTGCGTTCGGCGGCCTGGAAAGCCGCCTCCATCGACGAAAGCAATGATATCAGGAGATTGATCTCCCGCGATGCGAAAATCTCGGTAGCTCCGGAGTTAACGCCACGGGATATCCTTCCAGGATTTACTACCGAAGAGAAACCTAAAAAGGTGCCGGGATGCGTTCGCTTGTCGTACCTGTCTCGCGTGACCCCAATAAAGAACCTTCACTTTCTTCTTGAATTGTTAAGCGTTGTTCATGCGCGTTCAATCCAACTAGAAGTTATCGGCCCTGCCGACGACAATCGTTATTTTGAAAAATGTCGACAGCTCGCTGATTCGCTTCCGGCGAGCGTCGACGTCGACTTCGTCGGTGGACTCGATCATGAATCCGCTCTTGAAAGAGTGAAAGGAAGCCATTTTATGGTGCTTCCAACTTCGAGTGAGAATTTTGGGTATGCGATCATTGAGTCATTGGCCGCCGGCTGTCCCGTAATATTGAGCGATCGGGTAGCATGGAACGAGGTCACGGAAAAAAACGCAGGCTGGCGCATTCCACTCGAAGATCGCGATGCATGGCTCAAACAACTCGCAGAATGCACGTCCATGGGTGATGAAGAATACCGCCGGTTGTCTTTTTCCGCTAGGGAGTTTGCTGTAAAATATCTTCTTGTAGACGAACCCGCGGCGGAAAATCAACTCATGTTCGATTCAGTATTGGCTGTACCTTACCTGAAAGGATGAAAGGAGACACCCACAGCTCGAACGGCCGGTATCGACCCGCACCGAAAGAAAGGCCGCGCCTTTGGGTGGTCTCGGAGATTTATTACCCTGAAGAAATCTCGACTGGATACTATCTGACAAACATCGCCGAAGGATTAGCGGAAAGCTATAATGTAAAAGCTATGTGCGGACAGCCAAATTACGCCGCCAGGGGAATTCGCGCAGCAAAACGTGAAATACGCAACGACGTGGAGATTTTTCGGGTAACAAGCACAACGCTCGATAAGAATGTGATCCCTTTTCGCCTGCTCAATATGCTTACTTTGAGCTTCTCTATGTTGATCTTTGCATTAAGGCAATTCACAGCGAATGATCGCGTCCTTGTCGTAACCGCACCCCCGAGTCTTCCGTTTATTTCTGCTCTCGCATGTCTTATCAGGGGTTCGAATTACACGCTTCTGCTGCACGACTGTTATCCGGAGGTATTGATCGCGGTCGGTAAATTAAAAGCGAACTCCTGGCTTTCGAAACTTGTAAACATTCTAAATAGCTGGCTTTACAAGCACGCTTCCAAGATCATCGTTGTGGGCCGCGACATGAACGAATTATTGAAGAATAAGACGAATGGATTGAATATCCCGATCGTCTTCATCCCGAATTGGGCCGACTTGGAATCGATCCATCCGACGCCGAGACATGAAAACGCAATGCTTTCTGACCTGGGTATCGCAAACAAATTTGTTTTCATGTACGCGGGAAATATCGGACATCCCACGGATGTCGAAAGCATAATCGAATGCGCGGACAGGCTCCGAGGTGCGCTTGACCTCCATTTCGTTTTCATCGGATCCGGGGCCAAGTCTACCTGGCTCAACGACCAGGTGAAACGACGCCGATTGGAAAACGTTTCTGTCCTGGGCCAGCGCCCGCGAAATGAACAGATCGTATTTCTGAACGCGTGCGACGTCGGATTAGTTTCGCTTGTTAAGAACATGTGGGGAACCGCGATGCCCAGCCGAACTTACAATATACTTGCTGCCGGAAAGCCGATTCTCGCCCTTACGGACCACGGCTCTGAACTCGCGCGAGTGATTGAGGAAGAGTGTGTAGGGTGGTACACACGACCTGGAGATGTCGACGAACTTCAAGCTAAGGTCCTTGAGATCTACGAACACCGGGATGTTTTACGGGAGATGGGCAACCGGGCGCGCGCGGCAGCTATGAATAAATACTCACGCGCCTCGGCAATTGCCCGATACGCCCGTGAATTTGATCCCGCTACGCTCTAGAAGTCCTTGTAGCAGTTCTCATTAATAAAGCGAATGTATGATTTTTGGATCGATGAATATCGCCTTAAAACCAAGAAAAAAATCAATCCTTAAAAAAAGATTGACCTAAGTGTAGAATAATGATAGCTTTGCAAGGCATAGGGTTCAATTTAGACGATTTGGTTAATGGCGTAAGTTTTGACCGTAGATTGACGTTCGAATCCTTTGGTGTTCGCATTTCGTTGGAAAGTGATGATATCGAATTGCTTTCTTTTGCTCAGGAAATCGCGGAAACAGCTTTTTTAGGAAAGCTCAAGCTCATTGAAAATACGGCTTCTGATCCAGGTTATCGCTTTGGGGTAATTTACAAGGGCGAAAAGTACTTGTTGTTTCAAAACGGCGTCCAAACGAACGATAGTTCGTCGAAAGCGTCACTCTTCAAGTATTTCAGGAGCATGCTCCGCATAACTGTTGCAGAACACGCGGTTGACCGCGTTTTTGTTCATGCCGGGGTTGTCGGCTGGAAGGGACATGCAGTATTATTTCCCGGACGTAGTTTTCGCGGAAAAACGACCTTAGTTGCGGAGCTTATCAAACACGGGGCTGAGTATTTTTCGGATGAGTACGGCATTATAGATCGTGAAGGTTCAGTTCACCCGTTTCCAAGAGATTTATCGCTTCGAAGTGTGGTTAACGAACACGATGAAGTCGACGTGCCGGCTCTAGATTTAGGGGCTTTGATTAGAAGCAAGCCTGCACGCGTAGGATCAGTCATATTGACGGAGTTTAAAGAGGATGGGGAATGGAGCCCGGAGTTGCTAACCATCGGGCAGGGAATACTTGAAACGATACCTCATACTATTCCGATCAGAGCTGCGACTGAAATGTCTTTGAAAATACTAAACATGGCGTTTGCTGATGCAATAATCGCGAAAAGTATCCGTGGCGATGTAAAAAGGGATGCTATTGCAATCTTGACTTTCTTGGATAAACACTTAAATTAAGACTTGATTTTAAGGATAGAGAACTTTTGAGCTTTGCTCTTTGGAGGAGAAAATGAACAACTCGCAATTCCCAACTGCTCGTAACTCGGGCCTCGTAGTCCAGGAGGTTCCGGACGAGATACTGGTTTTTGACCTTGAAAACAATAAAGCCCATTGCTTAAACGGCACTGCCGCAATGGTCTGGAAGTCGTGCGACGGCAAGACTTCAGTGCCGGAAATTGCGAAGTACTTAGAGGTTCAGACTGGCAAGGGTGTTAATGACGATCTTGTCTGGCTCGCAGTTGACCAGCTTTCTGAAAATAACCTGTTGGAAACGACCGCATCGAGTCCATTCAAGGGCCAGTCGCGTCGCGACGTTATCAAAAAGATCGGGCTTGCATCTGTGATCGCGATCCCGGTAGTGGCATCTTTGGTCGCTCCGCAAAGCGTTTTGGCGAATGTATCGTGCATTTGCACGTCAAGCACTGACTGCCCTGCTCCGGGATTTGAAACCTGCGCTTCTCTAACGTGTTGCAACACGGCAGGTATATGTGCACCGAATCTTACTCCGGGGAATCCAGCCGGTTGTATTTAATTTTTTCGTGTCTTAGAAGGATTTGGAAAGAGTGGTGAAGACTGTCGTTCTTTGCCACTCTTTTTGGTTTTGTGACATTCACAACGGAAATTTCAACGCAAGAGATCTCAGATGAGGTTCGATGGAACCGGTTATTGCTTCGGAAATTCGAGGTAAATATTGTTGAGGCGGTCACGGAACTTCGTTTGCACGGAATTGAACCGATCCTTATCAAGGGCTGGGCAGCCAGCCGAAACTATCCGGTCGAACATCCTCGACAATTCAGCGATATTGATCTCGCCGTGTCATCGAAAGATCATGATCTTGCATTTGAGCTTTCACATGCCGCACCACTGAATCTGCTAAGCATCGATATTCACCGCGAACTTCGACATTTAGACACCGTCCCATGGAAAACGCTTTTTGACCAATCAAAACTGGAATCGATTGACAATTCGGCAATTCGCATTCTGTGCCCTGAAGATCATTTGCGTGTCTTGTGCATTCATTGGCTAACCGATGGAGGACAGTACAGAGAGCGCCTATGGGACATCTATTATGCGGTGAAGAATAGGCCGGCGGATTTCGATTGGGATAAATGTCTTGCGTGTGTGTCGCCGACCCGCCAAAAGTGGATAGTAACGACCATCGCGATTGTAAAAAAGTACCTCGGGCTGGAAGCTTCCGGACTACCATTTGATGTCAAGACCGAAAACATCCCGAAGTGGATAATACGATGTCTTGAGAAGGAATGGGCATCGGATGTGAGGCTTCGATCGCTGCACACGTGTACTCGGAATCCTAAACTATTTTGGCAACAAATATTGAAACGAATTCCTCCAAACCCGATCGAGTCAACGATCGAGATGGAAGGTGAATTCGATGATTCGCTCCGAGCACAATATCAGATCGGAAGTATCTTCACACGTATCGTGCCGTCGATCCAACGGCTCGCCCCCTCGCTTTGGCACAGGATCGCTAAATGAAAACCGAAGTGATCCTGTCAATTGAGACGGCACTCGCTGGGGGTAGCATTGGCTTGTTGCGATCGGGGCAAATACTTTACGGAAAGGCCGACTGTGTCTCCCGTGCTTCCGAACTCATCGACGCAATCAGTTTAAGTTTGAAATCGGCAAATCTGTCGGTTAAAGATCTCCAAATGATAGCTGTATCGAAGGGGCCGGGGAGTTTCACCGGCATTCGCGTTGGCATCGCGACCGCTCTTGGCCTCGCACGTTCGCTTAAGATCCCTGTGTCGGGCATTTCACTTTTCGATGCTGTTGCCTTTTCAAATCCGAGGGAAAATGCGGAAGTTGTAATACCATTGGGCCGCGGCCGCTTTGGCGTTCAAAGCTTTGTGCGTGACGGAGCGGTCGCGAAAGCAGACAGTGATCCGGCTTCCATGCTGGAGTCCGAACTAACCGAAAGAATATTTAACAGTCCGCTCTCAAAGTTTTTCATTTACGGCAATGAAGGCTTATTTTCTGGGTGCGAGACATCGAGCAGGGTTCCACCGAATGTGAGCTTTATCAATGAGAACCTTGCCGTCTTGATAGCAAACCGCGCTATAAACTTCGAATTACCTGACGAGCTTTTGCCTATTTATTTAGGCCGTTGAAGACCCACCTATGCCGATCGGTAAAGCTTTGCTCGAGAACGTTCCGGCCATCGTTTCGCTCGCCAAGAAGTGCAAATTAAGCGATTGGCCTCAGGGTGATTATGAGACAGAACTTCTTAGAAAGGAATCGATCTTCCTTGCGTCGGTCGACGAAATGCAACAATTAAATGGTTTCGTCATCGGTCGTTTGGTTCCCGGAAATGAACAGATAAATTCTGTTGAAGCGGAGATATACAACATTGCAGTACAAACTGAAAACAGGCGTCAAGGAATTGGTTCCGGGCTGGTCAATTCTTTTTTCGAAGCCTGCCGTATTCACCATGTCCGAAAGGTGCGGCTCGAGGTTCGGGCGGACAATTATTCGGCCCAAAAGTTCTACGAAAAGCACGGTTTTGCTGCTGAATTCACTCGAAAAGCCTATTACCGCGATCCAGTTGCGGACGCAATCATAATGAGTAGAACACTTTAGAAGCCCGCCATTGCCGTGTGTCAAATTGCTTGAATCGGAGCACTTTTTGAAGTAACATTTTGATTACACCAACTCCCTCGGGCCGAAAGGTCGGCGCGGGTGCAAAACTTGAAAAGTGAGGACGAAAACGCTATGGACATTGCGACTTCTGATACGGTCAAGGACGAATTGATAAAAACAAACCCAACGTTTCGAGATCTCGTCCACCAACATCAGAATTATGAACAACGATTGACGGAACTTTCAGGCCTTACCTACCCCAACGACGACGAGCAGATCGAAGAATCCACACTTAAGAAAAAGAAACTAATGGTTAAAGACGCCATGTATGCGATGATGCACGATTACGAGCTCTCGCATTAGCGGTTTCCTAAAAGTATTTTTGGGGCGGTCAGTTCTGGC
>Ga0207650_10003226_pt1 | contig 11238 bp, 8 predicted proteins | sample KBSS63metaG_FD_184325 | JGI IMG/M metagenome (GOLD analysis project Ga0207650, IMG submission 184325) | Switchgrass rhizosphere microbial communities from Kellogg Biological Station, Michigan, USA - KBS S6-3 metaG (SPAdes) (version 2) | ecosystem: Host-associated > Plants > Roots > Rhizosphere >...
AAAATCTACGTCACCACCGGCTCAGCCCATGCCTTTGACGACGGCGATTCCTTTTCCGTGCTCCGCCTCAACCTCGACACCCTCGAAATCGAAGACCGCTGGAAGCTGATCAACGGCTTCGGCGGGTATTGGGACGGCGATTGGGGATCCTCCCCCACTCTCTTCTCCGACATCCAAGGGCGCGAGCTGGTCGGAGCCGGGCAGAAAGACGGCGGCTACTACGCCTTCGACCGCAACAACCTCGCCGCCGGTCCGGTCTGGGTCGCGCCGATCGCGATCTTCGGCGAAGTTCCGCAGGCCGGCCAGGGGACGCTTTCCACCGCGGCGTTCGATGGGAGGACGCTCTTCGTCGGCGGCGGCACTCCGCCGGGACTGGACGATCCTTCCATCCTCGGCGCCGTAAGCGCGGTCGATCCCGCGACCGGCAAGATCCTCTGGCGGCACACGTTTGATGGTCCCGTCGTCGCGCCGGTCTCCTTCGCCAATGGCGTCGTCTACGCGGTCGGAGGAAAGACGGTCGCCGCCCTCGACGCGGCGACCGGCTCCGTGCTCTGGTCCTTCGAAATGAAGGCGTGGGGCTTCGGCGGCGTGGCGATCGCTCGCGGACGGATCTACGTCGGCGATCTCTTCGGCACCATCTACGCCTTCGGCGTCCGCGCCGAATAATTGATTGACGGGGACGAAATCGTCCCCCACAATCGCGCCGGTCCAAAATCCAATTCATCATGGCTGGCACGATTGCGTCCATTTAGGCCTCGTGTGCCTCGTGCACTGGCGCCGTTCCTCTTCGTCTTCGCAACGGTTGCACCGTTGTGCGCCGAGACGATTCACGAGCCGTCCACCGGCGTCACGATCACGGTCGAAGAGAGCGGACGCTACTCGATCCGCACCACCGATCCGCTCTGGGTTTTCAGCGGAACGCTTCCCACCAACGCCTCAGCGCTGAAATCCGCCGACGGTCACGACGGTATCGGCGACTATCACGAGATCTCCTTCACGTTCGGCACGTCGCGCGAAGGGTCGATCCGTACGTATCCCGGCCGCGCCGCCGTTCTCTTCACCGACCGCCGCACCGCCGCTTCCGAGAACACGGACGGCTTCCCCAAACTCTCCGTTTCGCCCGAGGTCCCGGGGCGGCTGTCATTCCGCGGAAAGTGGTCGACGTTTCACTTCGACTTGTCGGGAACGGAAGGGCCGTGGGTCTATTTCGACGATGCGGGGCATTCGTTCCTCCTCTCCCCCGCCTCCGACTTCATGGTCGCGCATTTGAATCTCACCAGCGGCAACGAGATCGAGAGCCGCATCAGCCCGCGCATTAAGGACCTTCCGCGCGGACTTACCCATCGCACGCTGCTCGTCGTCGCGAACGGCATCAACCGCGCCTTTGACGCCTGGGGAAATGCGCTGACCGACCTGAACGGCAAGTCGCGTCCGGCGAATGATTCCGATCCCTCCCTCGCCTTCCTCGGCTACTGGACCGACAACGGCGCCGGCTATTACTACGACTTCGAGCCGGAGCTCGGATACACCGGCACGCTGCTGGCCGTGAAGGATGAATTCGCGAAGGCCGGCGTCGATCTCGGATACATGCAGATCGACAGTTGGTGGTATCCGAAGGGCGAGAAGGGCGATTGGGATCACTACGCGCCCTGGACGCCGCAGGGAATCAATCGCTACGAAGCCCATCCCGCCATCTTTCCCAAAGGTCTCGGCGGCTTTCAGAAGGACCTCGGCCTGCCGCTCATCACGCACGCACGCTGGATCGATGCGAAGAGTCCGTACCGGCAGAAATACAAGATGTCGAACAACGTCATCGTCGATCCCAGCTACTGGATGACGGTGGGCACGAACCTCCGCGACTGGGGCGTCTTCGGCTACGAGCAGGACTGGCTCGACGAATGGGCCACCGCCGACTACAACATGGACGATCAGAACGCGTTCATGGACAACATGGGCCGCATGAGCGACATGTTCGGCCTCTCCATGCAGTACTGCATGGGCACGCCGCGGCACTTCCTGCAGAGCACAAAGTACGCGAACCTAAACACCGTCCGGGTGAGCGAAGACGTCTTCACGCGCGACAAGTGGGACCAGTTCTTCTACAGCTCGCGCCTCGCGTCCGCGCTCGGCATCTATCCCTTCACCGACGTCTTCGGCAGCAACGAAAAAATCAGCACGCTGATCGCCACGCTGTCCGCCGGCATCGTCGGCGTCGGCGACCGCCTCGGCCAGGTGAACGCGCAGAATCTTCTGTACGCCGTCCGGCCCGACGGCATCATCGTCAAACCCGACGTCCCGGCCGTGCCGACCGACGAAAGCATCCTGAACGATGCCCATGGCGCCGGCGAGCCGCTCGTGTCGTACACGTATACCGATCACGGCCCGATGCGCGCGCTTTACGTCTTCGCACATCCGCGCACCGACGACCGCACAGCCACGTTCACGCCGGAGAAGCTCGGCCTCGGCGGCAAACTCTACGTCTACAACTGGCTGGCCGACCACGGGCGCCGCATCAACGGGAACGAGCCGGTGACGCAGCGCATCATCGGCGATCCGGCGTACCTCGTCGTCGTTCCGGTGGGCAAATCGGGAATCGCATTCCTCGGCGATGCGGGCAAGTTCGTGCCGCTCGGCAGAAAGCGCGTCTCCGATCTCTCCGACGATGGCGTTCTCGACGCCACGCTCCAGTTCGCAGCGAGCGAACGTTCGATCACCGTGCAGGGGTGGTCGGAGTCGGCACCCGTCGCGCGCGCCGTAGAAGGCCGCGTAGGCGCGCTCCATTTCGACGCCGATTCCGGACGATTCCACATCGAAGTCTTCCCCGCCGACTCAGGCGCCGCACGCATTCAGATCGCGATCCCCGACGAACAGGACATCGTCATCCGCAAGCGTTCCGGCTAACCTTCCGATCGCCGTGAGAGAATTCGGCGGTGCCGCGACGGACCGTCTACAGCGTGCTCGGCGCCTTCGCGGTCAGCCGGGCCGCGGTCATTCTGCTGCTGATCATCGGATCGCAGATCACGTTCGTCACGAAGGACTACCAAACCATCTGGCGCACCGAGGTGTCGCTGAAGGCGGGAAGGATCTGGCCGGAGATGGCGCGCATGACGATGGTCGGCGACGCCTGGTTCTATCACCGGATCGCAATGACCGGATACGAGCCGCCGACGCCGGATGGCGCGCCGAAAAACACCTGGGCATTCTTTCCGGTCTATCCGCTTCTGATTCGCGCACTGGGAGGAGGCGGCGATACGAGTTTCGCCATCGTCGCGGTGCTCACCTCGAACATCGCCTTTCTCGCTGCGCTCTTCGCCGTCGCCGCCGCCGGACGAGCCTTCGGAACCAGCGATGACGACGTCGAACGCGCCGCGTGGTACCTCGCGCTTTTCCCCACCAGCTACTTCTTCTCCCTGCCGATGACCGAGTCGCTCTTCCTGCTCCTCTCGGCGACGTCCTTCCTCGCCGCCGCGCGGCAGCGATGGTGGGCCGCCGGACTCCTCAGCGGTTTCGCCGCCGCCACCCGAGTCGTCGGCATCTGCCTCCTTCCCGCCCTCCTGCTCCTTCCGCTGCAGCGACGCCGGCGAATGACGAAGCAGCAGTTGTGGCTGGCGATCATTCCGATCGGCCTGTTCGCCTTTGCCGGCTATCTCTACGCGCGCACCGGCGATCCGCTCGCATTCGTCCACGCGCAGACGCTCTGGGGACGCACGACGAGATTCGCCATGGCCTTTCCCAACAGCGGCCTGGCGCTCAGCAAACCGTGGAACTTCGTCGCGCTGAATGCCGCCGCCGCGTTGCTGACGATCGTTGCCGGCGCATGGTTCGTCATCCGCCGCCAGTGGTCGTACGCCGCGTACGTACTGCTGTCGATCGCCATCCCGCTCAGCTCCGGAACCGTCCAGTCGCTGGCCCGCTACGCCGTCGTCGACTTCCCACTCTTCTACTGGCTGGGAGGAACCGCCCGAACGCCAGCCCGCGATCGCGCCGTGACCGCCATCTTCGTCGTCCTCCTCGGATGGCTCCTCGCGCTCTTCACCCTCCGCCTCGACTTCGCCCTGGCCTGATCTTGACACCCCGCGACCGCGCCCGTAGGATGCGCCGTCCTCGGGAATGCCACCTGCAACCAGCAGGTTAGCGAGCGAGTTCCGACCGAGGGGTCGTAGTTCAGTTGGTTAGAACGCCGGCCTGTCACGCCGGAGGTCGCGGGTTCGAGCCCCGTCGGCCCCGCCAAATTAAGTTGCTCACCAGCCGCCACTTGGCGGCATTCGTGCTTCTGGCGAGTCGCTTAGAAAGTTGTAGCCTCGCAAGGTCGCAATTCTCAGACGCGAAAACCTGTGCGGGAAGCGACCCGAAAGCGAGCGATGTTTCACAAATCCGAGCCGAGTGTTCCACGAAAAAAGTAAGGGCGGCTGCGAAAAATCGGCAGTCGCTCACGGCGGAAAACAGCCGCCCTGCAGGAGAACACGGCGCAGACGCCGCTCACTGCCGCTGAAAGCGCGAATGCCGCACACACCGAAAAACGCGACGAGGATCGTCGAGGGACGAATGGCTTTGCGGCGTGCGGTCTGGCACGGATGATCGACAACGCGCTCGGGCGAAGACGGCGGCTAGCGTTTGCAGCGATGTTAGATCTGCGCTACCGCGGGGCGCAGGGGTCCGTGCCGTTTGGAACAGTCACCGGAACCGGAACCCACTCTGCACCCTCTGCGATTGGGGTACCGAGGATCGCCATTGCGTCGGCCGTGCGACATGCTTGGAGAGTCAGGCGATAGCCTGTGACAAGGTCCGGCTTGCCCCTGTGAAGCTCTTGGACACCGTTGACCTTGAACAACGGCATTGATTTAGGCGGCTGACCGGTGCGCACCAATGTCACCCATGACTCGTTTCGGGCATTGAGGCCATGATGGGGCTGGATATCGATCAAAAATGTCGTCGAGTTCATTGCCCGGTCCGTCAGCGGTTCCAAGTCGGCGACCTCGATGATGTGATGGCTCGGGACAACGCGAAGTGTTCGCCGCCCGTGGATATCGCTGGGATTGTTGTAGCACCTTGCGTCCCGCGCGACTCGCTGGAGGCGGACCATCGTATCCGCGGACGTGAGAACGGTTCCGGCCGGGATCTCCCGCGCCGCAAACACGCGGGCGCGTAATGCCGCCTGTTTCGGGTCTTTCGCCGCTGCCTTGCGGTTGGCGTCCAGCCCCCATGCGACAAGGCCAAGGATCGCCAGCGCAAGCGCCACATCCACGAAACGGATTCGTGAACCGGCGATGGCGTCACACCATTTGCGGAATGACTCTTTGGCTGCAGGCGCGATGGCGCTGGTCTGCTTATGCAACCAATTCCAGAACTTGGCGATCATGGTGGTATGGACACTGGCGACGTCACTGGATGTTTGAGCGGAAAGTCTGGCGACTTCCCGTAGACCAGCAACTGACTGAGTTGTTGCCAGCTCACCTTTTCGCCGCTGAGGTTTGCCGGCATTTCTCGGCGGAAGGCCTCGAGGAGCGAAAAACGATACAGATCGAAACATGCCCGGAACAGGTCTCCGAACTGCTCAGCAGCGAATACGGCAACCCGGTAGAAAAGAATGGAACAAACGATGCCGACAGCGGCCAGTCCCAGCCACAGCCGATCGTTGACCGCGAGCCACGGTCCACCGATCAGACAAGCCACCGCATAGAGCACTCCGAACGAGGCCATCGCGAGCGCAAAGTCGAGGATCGTCCGAGCATTCTCGAGCATCCCCTTCATCGTCGACCCGCCGATGTACTGCTGCAGATGGGGCCAGAAGATCTCCGGCTCCATCTCGTATCGAGTCGAAGAGTAGGTCTGGTACGACTCGACCACGTTGCCCAATCGGGTAGCGCGCGCGCACTCCGGCCTTCCGAACTGCCGATCGAGCCGCCAGAGGATCTCGTTCTGTGAGACGCGCTCCTCGTCTTTCCAATCGGAGAGTTTCCCGGTGATGTCGCGATAAAGATTCTTGAGACTCTTGCAGTCGTACCCCTTAACCAGGGCGATGAAAGAACGATCCAGCCTTTCCTTCACTGTCTGCACACCCATGCTCGGATCAAGACGCCGAAGGACACTCGTCGCAACGTAGATCTGCTGCGCGGTCGCTATCGGTCTCGCCCCGCTCACATCCCACACTGGCTTCGCGCACTGACCGCGGAACCAGTCGGGCATCTCTGCCCACTGGTGCGGCTGGTTCGATTCCGCGACAAGGCGTTGTCTTCGGACCCGAGTCCAACTCTCGCCGATGCGCAGGAACGGCGCCAGGATGAACAGCGAGACTTGCCCACTCCACAAGCGCCAGAGAAATGGCCGGATGCCTGAGAGCACGTAAGCGGCGACCACGATCGCGAGACTGGCCACCGCGGGGATCACCACCTGCTCGGCGGTGCTCTGTCCCTGCGCCCAGATCAACATCGGCGAGAAGCCCACCATAAGCGCGAAGGTGGCAAAGCACACCGAGGAAAAGACCAGCGTCGGCAGAAACGCGGCGAACAGAAACTCCTTCTGGAGAACTCCCTCAATTTGGGCGAAGAGAGCCTTGATCATGACGTCTTCATCCTGTCCAGCGGCTCGGGGCAATAACTGCAATAGCCGCTGTCGTATTTGTCGTTCTCATCGCCGTCGGCACAAATCCAGACAGGGGGGTTCGTCAGAACGCTGTCTCGAAGTGATTCATGCGTGAACAGAAGGCCCGTCACACAGCCGTCTTCGAGAACCCGGTGCACTTCGTACGGCGCATCCTTCCCGAGTGCAAGCACGGAAATGTCGGATTGCGGGTCCAGGTTCGTCCGAGTGACTGGAATCGTCAGCTCCAAGGCCGAGAAATACGCGTGGATCGACAGCTCGGACGCCGCCTTCATGCCATCGGTCTTCCCCCGCGCGAGAACGGCGGTGCCAAGCGAGCGCCCGGAGACGTAGCAGGACTTCGAGTCTGGCAGGAGAACAAGCGCCCCGCCCGCGCGGCCATCCTGCAAGACGGTGAAGAAACGGGCAACTCTGCTCGTCGCATCGATCTGTGGAACCTTGTGGGCGGGAACGTAGTGAGACACGTCGTCCTGCGGCTTCATGCTGTCCCTCCTGTTGCGTAGGGCAAGCTCGTCCTGCGCCAATGCCGACAGGCCGCAGCAGTTCTATAGCTTCGGCAGTTTGTACGCGATCGCGAGGTGGACGCCTAGCCGGTCGCCGTGCTCGTCGGTCAGAAACCTCTTCTTGTTCGCGAACGTGAGCGTGATCGGCAGACTAAAAGTGTCGGTCAGTTCCTGGGTATACGTGAGCGATGCGACGAGTCGATCATCCTTGTTAGAGTCGCCATCGACGTTCTCATAGCTGCCCGTGAAGTCGATCCGCCGTTCGCGCGAGCTGGTCGGTGGGTCGAGGCGCTTGCCAACACTCGCAGAGATGATCTGCGTGTCGGACTGCTTCGAACTGAGGCCCACAACGTTGTACTGCGGTAGATCGATCGTATTCGACTCCGTACGCTGAATGTCGAGAGCGAAGGCCCAACGTAGGCCGCGATCCGGAGCGACGACGTAAGCGTCGAAACGAGCGAGGCACGCGACGCTGCGCGGCGCAGGATTGTGCAGAGTCCGCAGCTCATCACTCAGGCCGCGGAGATCGCAGTCGGCCCGATTCTGCGCGAGAAATTTGGAAAGATTCTTGCCGCCACCCTCCCACGTCGCTTTGATCGAGAAAGAATTCGCACCGACGTTCGAGTTCCGATTCCGATAAACACCCGAGAAGTAGATCTGTTCCTGGTTATTCACGAGATCAGCGATCTGTCCGATCAACGCCTTCTCCGCTTTCCGCGCCTCGATACCCGCCCCGATCGCTGTCTCGAAGGCCACAAGTGCGGCCGATGCCCGATCTCCCATTCTCGCGAACGGGGCCATGCCCGCGATGACCTCGGGCGGTGCTCCTTTGAGCGCGTCAGCGGCGCGAGCCGTGAGCGTCAGATCGTCTGCGAGAATTCCGGCCTTGATGAGGCGCGCGTAATTCAGCGACTGAAAAATCGCGTCGTTCATCGCGAGCTGCCGTCCAAAACGCTCGGTCTGCGGACTGTAAGTCGCGCTGACGGTAACGTCGTCCGCTTCGTCGAATGAGTCGTTCAGGGCAGATATCGCGTCGGCGTTCGTGCCGAGTTTCTCCTTTAACGCTGCGTCGATTTCCGGCTTGGCGAAGATGCCCTGCAGCTTGACCACATCGTGCGGATGCAGGAGATTCACGGGCAGGTTGTAGTCCAGCGTAATCGCGCCGTGTTTCTCGCCGACGGCGTCCGTGCCGACAGCAGCGGTGAAGAAACTGAGGAAGTCCCGCAGGGTCGTGTTGCTAATAGTGCTGAGATCAGGCTTTCCGGTATTGGTGGTGGCAACGGCAGCTTGAATCTCGTCGCCGACACGCGTCGACGCTTCGGAGCCCGTTAGCGCCGCATAGCATTGCCGCCAGGTTTGCTCTACGTTGCAGGTTTGCGATTCGGCGCGCGACACGCCGAGAAGAACGATCAGGGTCGCGATGGCACCGAGTCGTTTGCGCATAGTTATCCTCCTCACGGCACCAGCATCCGCGTAACAGTGAAGTCCGTATTTGGAGTCGAGAACTGGCACTGAGAGCTGTTCATGACGCCTCCGGCGGCGTCTACGACCATCAGATCAAGAATGACAGTCGGCCCTTCCGGACCGACGAAAACGGTTGCGCCCACACCGTAGCCACGCTGCTCCAGCGGCACACAAACAGGTCCACCGAGTAGATCTGAAATGTTGAAAATTGCCACAGTGCCGTCGGAGTTTGCGATCCTTACCGTGGCAAGAAAATCCATCGTCGTGGCGCTGACCTTCGCGCAGAATCGCGAACCGGGTGGGATGGGAGTCCATGTATCGAATTGAGCGCAGGACATACTTGCCTCCTCCTTTTCGTATTTGACGTACACGCGCGCCGAATTCCCAAGCTGTACACAATCTCCACACCTGATAACCGCCTGTGCGTCGCCTTCCCCGCCGCACACCCACCACCGCTACCGCGCCGTCGCCGAACAGCGGCGTCGGCGCGGGCTCACGCAGTTCCGCCCGTCGCGCTACGAGGAGTCGCTTTCCATATCGTGGCTCTTTCTGGGCGTCTCGCAGAGGCGCAGGGAAGACAATCGGACCAGTCGTCAACTGCAGACGTAGATCACGAATCGTCTACCGTGAGAGCGTTAGCTCCACGGTTAAGCGTCCGGGCCTGTCACGCCAGAGGTCGTGGGTTCGAGCTCCATCGGCCCTGCCAAATTAATTTCCTCATTCACCGCGACTTGGCGGCCTTTTCATTTCAGATCGCTCTTACGAAACGACGTCCACGATTGCGCTGTCGAGGACCTTGCTCGTCATAATCGGACAGGGCGGTTCACTTCAGCCGCTGTCCAAGCTCGTTGCGGATCGCCGGCAACTGCTGCGGGGCGTAGATCTACGGCAACAAATTGCCGACCACGGTCCCTTACGCCATCCCCCGCGAATACAATCTGTTTCATGACCGGCAAGAGCATTCAGGATACTTACGCTCCTCAGAACCGGTGCTTTGGGTGCGGTCCAGCGAATGAGAAGGGGCTGCGCATTCGGAGCTTTCGGGAGGGGGATGAGTTTGTTTGCGACTGGACTCCTGAGGCGCATCATGCGGCATTCGACAACGTTCTTAACGGCGGGATCATCGGGGCGCTGCTCGACTGCCACAGCAACTGGGCGGCGACGATCGTGCTCATGGAGCGCAACGGGAGCGCTGCGCCGCCGTGCACGGTCACGTCCGATTTCCATGTCTTCCTGAAACGTCCTACTCCGATGGCGCCGTTGCGAATTCGCGCGCATGTCGTCGAGGCGTCGGACGATCGCGCGGTCGTCGAAGCGTCGATCGAGTCTAACGGCAAGGTCACGGATACATGCCGAGGGACGTTTGTGGCGGTTAAGGAAGGGCACCCGGCGTACCATCGTTGGTGACCCGATGACCGCCGAACGCGATCGCCTGAACGGCGCTCCGCACGACGTTGCCCGCTGGCGCAAGTGGGGGCCGTACCTCGCGGACCGCGCCTGGGGAACGGTGCGCGAGGACTACAGCGCGGACGGCGATGCGTGGTCGTATTTCCCGCACGATCTGGCCCGGTCGAAGGCGTTTCGCTGGGGCGAGGACGGCATCGCCGGTTTCTGCGATCGCTATCAAATCCTCTGCTGGTCGCTGGCGCTGTGGAACGAGCAGGACGCGATTCTCAAGGAGCGTTTTTTTGGGCTCGTGCCGGGGGAGGCGAATCACGGCGAGGACGTGAAGGAGTGCTATTTCCATCTCGAGGCGTTGCCCAGTCACGCCTATCAGCGGCTGCTTTATAAATATCCGCAGCGGCCGTTTCCCTATAGTCAATTAGTTGACGAGAATCGGCGACGTGGTGCGCGTCATGCGGAGTTCGAGCTGATCGATACCGGCATCTTCGATGAGAGCCGCTACTTCGACGTCATCATCGAAATCGCGAAAGAGGACGCCGACTCACTCGTCTTCCGCGTCACCGCGCACAACCGCGGGCCCGACCGCGCACCGCTGCATCTCATCCCGCAACTCTGGTTCCGCAACACGTGGAGTTGGAGCGGCGAGCCGGTGCCGGCGCCGTCGATCCGCGCCATCGAGATCGACGGCCGCCCCGCGCTGCTCGCGGACGACAGCGGCACTCCCCCGCTCGCCGGTCTGCTTCACAACGCGCACCTCGGGCCGCACGTGCTGGAGTTTCCGTCCGGCACGGAGCTGCTATTCACCGACAACGAGACGAACGGCCCGCGGGTCTGGGGCGCGCCATCGCGCAGCCGCTACGTGAAGGACGCGTTTCATCGCCGCATCATCAATGGTGAGCACGATGCGGTGAATCCCGCGCGCGCTGGAACGAAGGCCTGCGGCTGGCAACGCGTAGAGATCGATGCGGCCGCGTCGTACAGCATGACCCTGCGGCTTGGCCCTGGGACCGAGGGCGTCTCGCCCGCAATGGCATCCACCCGAGAATCAGCAGCGGGCGGGACGCTCGCGGTCCCAGGATCTCCACGCGACGACATCATCGAGCTCCGGCGCGCCGAGGCCGATGCGTTCTACGACTCCATCCATCCGAAGAACGCCACCGCCGAGGAGCGCAACGTGCAGCGGCAGGCATTCGCTGGATTGCTCTGGTCGAAACAGAGTTACCTGCTCGATGTCGACGTCTGGCTCGATGGCGATGATCCCAACCTG